>Ga0209636_10005465_pt1 | contig 12981 bp, 5 predicted proteins | sample DeeMarSWOR152_54_FD_187464 | JGI IMG/M metagenome (GOLD analysis project Ga0209636, IMG submission 187464) | Marine sediment microbial communities from White Oak River estuary, North Carolina - WOR-1-52-54 (SPAdes) (version 2) | ecosystem: Environmental > Aquatic > Marine > Intertidal zone >...
GGTATTGATGCCGATCTTCGGAAGTGCTGCTCAATATGCAGACGATACGGAGAAATGGGTACGTTCGTTGCCGGATGATGTGGCCAAACGGTGCAATGCCTGGGCGGGCAGGCTGGGCGCGTTTCCGCTCAACGTCACTGAAACCGTTGCCTATGACGGCGCAGCCGACCGCGTGACACACACCGAGGCCTTTGAATTTGTTCCGGTGCGTTTAGGTGCCAAGCGCTATGCGCCGGTCCCCGCCATGGCGGCCTTGGCCAAGCTGATGGGGGCGCCCATCGAGTTCAGCGGGCCGCTTCACTTAGAGCCGCTTCTGGCCACTCCATTCGGTCCGGCAGGTGCGGTAGCCGCAGAACAGTATTCCTGGAGTGTCTCAGGGCTGACCGAATATATCGGCAAACCGCCGCCTCTTGGCCCATCCAATGCCAAATCGGCTCCGCTGGAGAAGGAGCTTGCATACGAAGTGGATCGGCTTACAGAGGCCGGGCACTTGGCTCCATTGTTCTACACGTTTGTCTCGGTCGACGAGAATGTCCTCGCCGTTCAGGGAACACGCTACTGGACCGATCTGTCCGAGCAACTCTATTTGCTGGCCGAACTGCTGGATGTGTTGCCGCCGGCGCAACGAAAGAAGTTGTTGGCGTACATGGAGAAGGATCGCTATGAGCATCCTCCAGAGAAGCTACTGCGGCTGGATAGTGCCGAGGGCGCTAGACGCGAGCGGTTTACGGTAGAGCGCGACGGCACATGGGTGCGCGCAAATGATCGGCCTAGCCACAAGAACGACGAGTTCCGCGCCGAGAGCAACCCCTCATTGTACCGTGCATACGGCTTGTCAAGGTTCTACCAGGCAACGGGAGTCAAGCCCGACAAGGAGGTTCTTGCCTTTGCCCGCCGTGCCTTGGCCGAGAGCGTGCAGGCTCGTCAGTGGGACACGCTGGCGTGGGTCCGGGGCAAGTACTCTTATACGTCAACATTGTTGAGGAATTCCGAGCAGCTCCATCTGACGCCGCGCTGTGCCAACCGTGACTTGGCCGGTGTGATGGGGTATTTGCGTCTGTGTTCGTTAGCGAGACAGGAGGGTGGGGCTGAAGCCTGGGGCCACTTCGCCAGACTGGCGATATTACGCTTCGCTCTGGGCAAATACGCGCATTACCAAGCTATGGCGGGCTTAGTCACACTTCCGAGGAATACGACAGCGGCCGAGCGGCTGCTGAAGATTAACGACTTCACAAAACCGGTGAATTTCTTCCATCAGGTGCGCGATGTTACTCCGGATGGTGTTCGGCTGACCAACGGCGCGGTACCACCGGAACCAGTGACGTTTGGGTCCTATCTGATGATCTACAGGGATTTAGTGCCCGAAGCCGGGCAACTGCTGGCTGATTGGGGCCTGGGGCCGGAGACGAAGGTCTATTTGGATCACTATGCCGCACGCAACGGCACATGGTTCGTTCTTTTCAGCGACGCCGTGGATGGCAGAGAGACACCGTGGCTATTCCTCGCCGATATTCACCAACTCTTCGTGGCCCACGCCTGGATTGCAAAGACCGATGCCGACACGCTCGCCGGATTCATCGACATCCCTTATGCCAAGCTGGGCGACCTGTTCTACATGCACAAGCTGGCCGAAGCCATCAAGGGATACCGCCAAACAAAGCCTGACCGGTGAGGTGTTCCTCCGGCTCGGCAAGGATCGTCGGCTCAGCGAAGACTACGAGACACTGCCATCCGGCAGTAAAACCGTGGTTTTGAACGCGCCCGGCAGGACTCGAACCTGCAACCTTCGGATTCAAAGCCCTCAAGGCCGTTTGTAAGTGCTTTTCCTAGACCGAAAACAAGCGTACAGCGATTTCTTGGACGGGCCTTGGCGGGGTGATTTTTTCGGCGCAGCAGGTTGCCATCAGCCAAGGATGGCTTAAGTATTTTGTACCTAATTTTTGCTTCGCCATAATTCAACCTGCTTTCGACATATCTAAAGATCCGCACTAATCGGGACATCCATACCCCGATATCATCCTCTCGCTCCTCAACAGCGAAGCGGACACCGAAAGGTTGTCGCGGCACGGAAGAACACGTCAAGATACTCGTTCCAGCCGAGTAGCCGATACACAAGTTTCCGACCTGTCTTCACAATCTGGCACGGCAACAGGATAAAGAAATTACGGAATTTCTTGAATTCCATACGCAACACTTTTGTCTTTTCTGCCTTGTGTTTCTTATGCCATCGTCCTTTGGCCGGCAGAAATAAAGCATACCATGCCTTCAGGTTCCAGGCCAACGATGCCATCACCATATAGGCCCAGTTGCTGACCAGATCGTCGACCGGCATCCGCATGGCACGAACGCCGTTTTTCAACTGCTCTATCAAATTCTCCTGATTGCACCGATTATTGGCATCGGCAATGACCTCTGATCGGGTCGCCGTGCGGTCATTGGTGATATAGAAAAAGTAACGAATATCATCAAATAAAACCGCTTCACCTCTTGTAAACTTTCGCACTTTTATCAGTGCGACGACGCGATACGATTTACGGCATTTGACAGGCCGGTACTCAAACTCGGCGACCTGTTCCGATTGCAGCCGGATATTCTTGTAACCTCGTTCCTTTACAATCTGCTCTTTAACATTAACCGGCTTTGTACGTGGATCTGTCTTCATCACATACTTCGGCGGTCGAATAAGGCCTTCCCAGACCGCCTCTGAGAGGTTTTCAGCTGTTTCTATCAGATTCGGCATAGCGTTCATGCCGAAGACAAAGGTAATCCCTTCATCGTCCCAACCATCTAAGTATTGGGTTTGACTAAAATCCGTGTCGCCTCGAAAACGAATCTTTCTGAATCCGGCGCGACGGGATAACGCCGCGGCCTTGTTCAGATAGTCTGCCGCCTTTTCACTGCTCGTGCAATTGCCGCTGCGATTACAAAGATACAACGGCTCACCCGTATTCGAGAGCGAAACCACCAGAGGATGATAGCCCCAGACGCCTTTATACGACATGTCCATGCCTTCTTTGCATTCACCGGTGGTCTCAGCAATGGTGCCGTCGGCATCGATGACCGCCTCCGCGAAAAAGTCCGGGGCCTGCTGGCTCCAGACCTTCAAGCGAATTTCATTGATGACCTCCTGCAATATTTCAACGTGTTCGACGGCAAAGCGACGGCAGAAATCACCGGCCGTCGTTGGGTCGGGTATCCGATCGGCGCCAACGGCGTCAAGGTACGCCTCGTCATTGCGCAACCGCTCTATATCTTCAAGGCACTGGCCATTGCAGAGAATGTTGTAGGCAATGTTGAGAACATGGTCAGACTCATAATAGGGATGATGCAACTTGAAAAGACGGAGATAGCGATTGATCGTTTCGTCCAGTTCCAACCGCTTGACTAACAGTTGCATCGCTCCCATCCCACCATAGAGCACGCCCCGGTTACGGTTGGAGAACTCGTAATGGATATTACCCGGATTGAGCATGGGTCCGAGATGTTCGGGCATGGTTCTCTTGTCAAGGCGATTGCGAATTTTCCGCTTGCGTTGTCTTAATTGTTTTGCTATTCTCTTTTTCACTCGAAATGACTCCTTTCATGTAAGTGTTTGTCTTTTTTGAATTGCCCAAAGTGCATTATAATGCACCGAAAGGGTCATTTCGAGTGTTTTTTCAAAATTATAGTCACTTCTTAATTCAACCTACGCTTGTTCTTGGACTAGAGAAGCTGCTTTCAGCTGCAAATGTCACTGATTCAGCATTAGTCATGCTCGGTCTTAACTGTGGTTTTGGCAATTCTGACATAGGTACGCTGAAAATAGAAGATGTCAATTTTGAAAAAGGGACTGTTTCGCACCCCAGACCTAAGACCGGAATCGCACGGGATTTTATCCTCTGGCCGGAAACTATTGGAATCTTGAAAGAATACCTATCTCACCATAGATGTAGACCGAAAAATGATGATATTGCAGACAGATTCTTTATAGGTCGAAAAGGCTATCCCCTCTGTTGGGAAAGACTCAAGCCTGATGGGAAAATACAACGATCAGATGCAGTTAATATACGATTTGACCGCTTGTGCACAAGAGCCGGCATCAATCGTGATTATGGGATGGGTTTTTATATCCTAAGACACACGTATGCAACCATGATCGGAAGTGAATCCAAGGATTTTCGGGAAGTACAGGCAGCTCTTGGCCAGGTGACTATGCAGCAGCAGGAGGTATATAGACACGATAGGGCTATCAAGGCAAAACAAGCACAGGAGAGGTTGAGGGGGCAGATGCACGGGACTGCGATAAGAGAGATACTACTGGATAAACTCGGTAATGGTTGTAAGCTAAGATTTGATCCGAATGCATTACGGTCTCAAGAATAAAGCTCTTTGTCTCATTTTTTTTGAAGACTACACAGTTTCAGTGCAATAGAAATAGGACTGTTGGACTCGCAGGCATCTATGTGGGCTGAGGCTCCATTTGAAATCTCTGAATTTCGAGGTTATAATACTGTGATATGAAGGCAGTATCATGAATGTGAATCGTTTGTGATTTCATATGCAAAGTGTCAGTTAGTATCTCACCGAAGGATACGCACTTTCCCGGGATGAAGGTCGATTTGGCTTGACCGGAAAGGGCTTATCAGGAAGAAACAAGAAGTTGAACGGATGACGAAGATGGACAGACGGGAGTTCTGCAAAGTGACGGGCGCCGTGGTAGCCGCCGGAAACCGCGTCTGGGCCCGTGTCGACCCAGCAACTCGTGCAAAGGCCGTTCGGGTTCCCATCACCTTTCTGGAGAGAACGGAGGTGCTGATATGTGGCAGTACGTTGTTTGCCTGCGAACTGGCCCTGGAAGCAGCGCGCGCCGGCAAGCACACGGTCCTGGTGATGGAACGCACCAATCCCTTCTACGAGGGTATCGTCTGCCTGCGTTCCTGGTTGGATACTACGGAACCGGATCAGATCCCGCAATTACTTAGACCCGTGGCAAAGAACACGGAGACATCGATATCAAAATACGGCCGGACTTACTTCAATCCCAACAGGGCTGCTCTCGATATCGAAGACCAGTTGTGTGAAGCGGGTGTGCGTCTCTACTACAACGCCCCAGTCGCTCTGGCTCTGGGCATAGAGAACCGATTACGCGGCGTGGGATTTGGAGGTAAAACGGGTCTGATCGCCATAGAAAGTCCCTTGGTAATCGACGCCACACCTAATGCGACTGTGGCTCGGGCAGCAGGTGTTCAGTTTGTTTCATCCCCTGGTGAACATCATGTCCATTACGTCGTTGAGATATGTAAGCCCACGTTACCGCAGAAGACATCCTATACTGCAAAGAACGGGATTCGCGGCCGGGTCGAAATCCACCATTACTATGCTGACTTTGACCTGACCATTTCGAAACCAGCCACCGGAGCCTTTGCTGATGCTCTGGATTTTACCAGCATCTACGAAGCGGTTCTCGACTTCACCCCCAGGCTTCCCGAGCAGCGTTTTCGGGGAGCAGATGCCTATCTCGCAACAAGCTCGGATCTGTGCCCCACTAAAGCCGGTCGTGTCACCGAATTTGACAATCTCTTTGTTTTTGGCCCTTTGGGCGTTCGCGAGAATACAGCCGGGCAGCTCTTGCTGAAAGACCCCACTGCCCTGGGGCGAGCATTCGCCGATACAGTGCCTACAGTGTGTAAGAATTACAAACCTCTGCCAAAGTCACGACCTCTGTATGAGCTATGGAATCGGGGAATTCCCGCAGATTTCAAAGCAACACAGATTTTCAAACACAGTCTGCGAGATCCGGCTTTCACTGAACCTGAGTCGGATGTGGCAGAGGCTCTCTTTACCCCTCCCAAAGCCCAGCTTCAATCGGAGCTACTTGTGGCAGGCACAGGCACCAGCGGTGTAGCGGCCGCGTATCAGGCTGGCCGACTGGGTGTCCAGACTCTGTGTGTTGACAAGGCAGCCGAAGTGGGTGGAACCAACACCGTGGGAGGTGTAACCAAGCTCTGGTTCGGCAATCAGACCAGAGCCTTCGCCGATTTCTATAAGTCTCTGAACGCACAAAACGATAGCCTCAACGCACCGGCTTTCTTCCGAGGACTCCGGAACGTCAATGCACGGATATTGCTTCGCTGTCCTCTGACTGGCGTAGCCACTCAGGGTCGCCGGATTACACAAGTCTACGTGATAACACCTGCGGGCTTGGCAGCCATTGGCGCCAGGCATTATATCGAGACCACGGGTGATGGTTCTCTGGCCGCCTGGGCTGGGTGCGATTATACCTATGGTTGCGAACGGGACGACATGACCCTGTGGGCGTCCTTTGGCGCTTTCGAACCCGGCCGACCGGAAGCGCTGCGTCAGTTTCTAACGCCCTGTGACGAACGAAGCGCCGAAGATGCAGCGAGGGTGATCCTGTCGATGCGACGCAACCGTATCCCAAAAGGCGGCCACCATGCTGCACCGTCCTTCTACCTGGCCCCGCGCGAAACCCGGCACATCGCCGGATCCAAGACGGTGACCTACCTCGACATGCTGGCCGGTAGACGCTTTTCTGACGGGGTATTTCGGGCCAGATCCAATATCGACACCAAAGGTATCGCCATCAGCGATGCCGCCAAAGCCGGATTCATCCCCCGTGATCGCTTACGGGTCTTCGAGGTCACGGTTCCCTATGGGGCCATGCTTCCGCGGCAGATAGATAACGTGATTATCGCGGGCAAGGCCTATTCCATTACCCACGATGCCTTGGCCATGGCCAGGATGCAACGTGACGTCTTCGTCATGGGGTTGGCTGCAGCTCAAGCCATGCAACTGGCCATCAGGGACAGATGCATACTACGAGACATATCAGTACCGGAACTCCAAACGCTGCTGATGAGCCAGGGTATCTTGAAACCGGAGGACATCGCCGCTGACGATGTCGGATTGGAAACATCCTGCGAAGAATTGGCGTCTGACGTTGCCAACGCTTCCAGTCTAACGGAATCGCTGATACCGTCGGCGCAACTTTTGTTGGCCGACCGTAACAGTGCGAAGGCCGCACTGGCAAAGTACAACCACAAGACATCTCCGTCCTTGGCTCGCTTGCTCTGCTTTCTGGGAGAGAAGAAGGGCATCGACTCCCTGCTCGCAAATCTGGACATAGCTCTGGCCCAGGAGAAACTGCCTGCGAAGCTGTACACCTCGAAAAAGGGGACCCCTCATCTCTTACCTGATCACGGCTTTGCCCCCCTACCTGCCTTGATCATTAACAACCTTGCCCAGGCTGGTGACAGGCGTCTCATACCACGTCTGGGGATACTGGTAGCGAAGCTGGACGACGTAGCAGATGAGTTTAATGCCCTTTGGGGTTATACTTATGCCATTGCCTATGCTCTTGAACATCTTGCATTGCCCCAGGGCGCGCTGATACTGAAGCAGGCCCTGGATAAGCCATTCCTGAAGAAACCGGTTGTCATGCGGCGCCAAGATCCGCGCCGATGCGTAGATATCAAGTCAGAACGCCTGATCTACCTGCGTCTGTGTCTGTCACGGGCCCTGGCACGCTGTGGGAATACAGAAGGATGTCTGGAGTTATGTGAGTTCCTTGAGGAGGCCCGGGTATGTTACGCCCGCAACTCTCATCAAGAACTCGTCGCCGTAACCAGCCAAGATTTTGGCTTTAATACGAAGAAATGGAAAGCCTGGTTGACTGATAACAACTCGGTCTTGACTCCAACACCGGTACGAAGGAAATTTTCATAGAAGACACGGCGGTCAAAACACCACGTTGAGCCGGCAGTAACGCCCGCTTACAGCTAACGCTATTCGCAGGGTTGCTGTTTTGAGAATCACTGAAAAGAGTCTATCTTATGATATGATGCCGAAGACCTTAATTGACAACTATATAAGAAATAGTGATTATGATTTTTGCCAATAGAACAGCTTCGTCTCGCCTGATTCGAAGTTACAACTCCATTGCTGTACTGAATTCGCTAAGTGAGCAGACGTCCGACGTTGTCAACAATGCACTTCACCATTCCAAAGTACTGTTGCATCTCATCTTGATTGAGTTCACCCGCTGAGTTATGTCCGGACTGGGCACTCCATTTCGGAATGGGTGTTTTTCCACAACGTATTCAATGGCCGGTGCGAGTGACAACTCTGTTTAATATTTGGCAGCAACGATGACTGCCTTGAAGAGTAATGCTAGAGCATAAGTGATGGCTTCGATATTTTAGTTCATAGCGCCTTTGAAATCTCTTCCAATGTGCATGGATACTCAGTTTATAGGTGCAATTGTACCATGAAATGGGTAAAATTCCATTTGAAGGATTAAGGGTGTAAATGCTTATTTTTAAGAAGATATGGAGAGCGTCACATGGTCCCATTGGCCCTTGACAAGCGCATCAGTTTCTACCAAGCGATCTTAAGAATGCTACGGAAATGACTAAACCGTCGAAGTCAGAAACGGAAAATGAGTTGGGCCAGGTTTACGGCCTATCTCGAACACTATCCGCTCCCGAAGCCCAAAATAGTGCATAACTTTTACGTGTCACCTGTAAGGTGAGTTGAACTGAAGAGCCGGATGTGGGAAATCCACAAGTCCGGTTCTGTGAGGGGCATTGACGTTTCTCACATGTTTATGAAAATGAAATGTAAATTGAATATGGAGAAACCATATTATGTCTACTCGACAATATATAGGTGCGCTGGGAGCTGTAGTGCTCTCCGTGACTGCATTTGCCGGCGTGAGCGATGTTGTGAAAAGCTCAGGGATCAAGGGCGGGATTATTGTCCACCTTGATTGTAACGACGGGAAAGAAACGGCGAAGCTGCGTATTAACAACAACATGACTGTTCAGGGGCTTGATACCAGCCGGAAGGATATCGATGCTGCCCGTAAGTATCTTGCTTGGCAGGGACTCTATGGAAAGGTTACCGCAAACCTTTTCGACAGCAAAAAACTCCCGTATGCGGATGACCTGGTGAATATAATTGTCTCTGAGAGCGCCACACAGGTTCCGGAGTCGGAAATCCTCCGTGTTCTCTGTCCGCTTGGTACGGCTTTTATCAATGGAAAGAAAATAGTTAAACCGTGGCCGAAGGAGATCGACGACTGGGGACACTTCCTGCATGGACCAGATAATAATGCGGTATCCAGTGACAGTCAGGTCGCGCCTCCAAAGCACTTGAGATGGGATGCCGGACCGCGATGGAGTAGAAGTCATGAGACAGACATGAGTATGACGGCGATGGTCTCAGCGAATGGGAAGCTGTTCTATTTGATTGATGACGGCCCTATTGGTATCCACGAAACTCCAGTTAAGGGAGAACGCAGACTCCCTGACAAAAGCTCACTTGTTGCCCGTGACGCTTTTAACGGCCTGGTACTCTGGAAACGTCCAGTGCCTGACTGGGGAACCAGATCGTTCAAGAGTGATCGTCTGAAATGGAACGCCCAAAATCTGATGTTTTCTTCCCCTGCCATGCTGCCGCGACGGCTCGTAGCCTCCGGCGACAGGCTGTATGTCACACTCGGGTTCAATGCTCCTTTGTCTGAGCTTGATGCAGTTACCGGTCAGACTCTCAGAACTTTTGACGGCACAGCAGATACTCAGGAGATACTGCTTGCTGACAGGACAGTGTGTTTGCATATCAGGAATGCAGAGAAGGTAAGCTCTGTCGCGGCTCTGGACCTTACTGATGGCAAAGTTAAGTGGCAGCATAAAGCAGGCCGCATTTCACCGGTAACGCTTGGGGTGAGCGGCAACAAGGCTGCATACTTCAATGGAGATGAGCTTGTTGTGCTAAACGCTGCAGACGGCTCTGAGTTGTGGCGGGCGGCAGTTGCTTCGGGCCCCGCACCCGTGAAAGATATTGCACACGAAAACTCTGTTGTTGTTCTTCACGACAATGTAGTAATTCTTGTGAACAAGAAGGTAAGTGTATTTTCCATAGAAGACGGCAAAAAACTCTGGGAGAAGAAAGGTGGGTTTTCCACATTCAGAGGGAAGTCGGATGTCTTTATCGCCGGCGGCCTGCTCTGGCTGGGAGCAAATACCGGTACTGGTCGGGACGTGACTACAGGTGAAGTTGTGAAGACGCTGAATACTGCAGGCCTTTTTACAGCTGGTCACCACACACGCTGCTATCGTGCTCGTGCCACGGATAATTATCTCTTGTGGTCGAAACGCGGCGTCGAATTCATGGATATTGCGGACCACAACCACAGTAAAAATGACTGGGTGCGAAGTACATGCCGTTATGGAGTAATGCCTGCCAATGGCCTCCTCTATACAGCGCCAACGCCATGCTTCTGCTATCCTGGCGTGAAGAAAAACGGCTTTAACGCTTTCTCGGCCGCAGACGGTTCAGTTGCCGATGCCCGGCGGAAAGAGCAGGAGTCGGAGAAAGGACCGGCTTTTGACAGGATTGTGAAAAGCAAGAATGTCTCACCGGAAGACTGGCCGACATATCGACATGATAATGCGCGCAGCGGCTATGTAAAAACTACAATTCCAGCGAAACTTGAAGAGTCCTGGCAGATGCAGCTGAGCGGCCGGGTATCACCTCCTGTGGTGGCTCACGGGAAGTTGTATGTCTCAGAAAAAGACACCCACACCATTCACTGTATTGATGCCGACTGCGGCAAGCCGGTCTGGAGGTTTATCGCGGGAGGATCTGTTGATTCTCCGCCGACGATTCACGGAGGACGAGTTGTTTTCGGCTGCACAGACGGTCGCGTGTACTGCCTTAGCGCGAAGGACGGTCAGGTTGCCTGGACTTTTCAGGCAGCACCCTTTAAAAAACGGATTATTTCGTACGGGAAACTACAGTCTTCATGGCCTGTGCATGGAAGTGTACTTATTGAAAATGATATTGTTTACTTTGCCGCCGGAATATCATCTTTCCTGGATGGCGGTATCTATATGTACGGGCTTGATGTCTCGAACGGTAAGATTGTTCACAGGGCGCGGCTGGACAATACAGATGAGTCACTGAAGGATGCCAAGACCAGAGCTCATGATATGGATGGCGCTAAGAACGACATCCTTGTGAGTAATGGCAACAGGATCTTTTTGACTCAGAATGTCTTTGATATGTCACTCCAGAAGATAGAAACGAATAGAATTGGAAGATATGGCGCATTGGAAACTGACTTGCATCTCGTAGCCAGTGGCGGTTTTCTGGATGACTCGGGATTTGATCGACTTTATTGGATGTATGCCAAACGGTGGCCCGGTCTCTATTTTGCAGATAAGGCTCCAAAGGCGGGACAGATACTCGTCTTTGACAACAAGAGAACCTACGGCCTGCATAAGTTCACTAAAAAGTTCAGCCGCAGTCCTTATTACCAGCCGGGAGCAGAAGGTTGTGAACTGTTCGCAGATGAAAATGACAACGAGCCTTTACTGGCTGAACGCGCAGAGAAACGGGAACGAGGAACCATGAGCCGTGCCAGAGAGCCGGTATGGTCTGTCCAGGTGCCCGTCAATGCAAGAGCCATGGTACTTACTGACAAGATACTGTTTTTCAGTGGTTCTCCCGATGTTATTCCTGCAGATGACCCGCTCGCTGCATTAGAAGAACGTTTCGGCGGAAAACTCTGGGCCGTTTCAAAAGACGGTGGCGAAAAACTGGCCGAGTACGACATAGCATCTCCACCCGTATTTGACGGTTTGATTGCTGCCAGCGGAAAACTATACATGGTAACCCGCGATGGCAAGGTCAGGTGCTGGGAATAGCTGTGGTTTTTGCGAGAGGATGTATATGAGAAAATTAGCACTGATGCTATTAGTGATGGCTCTGTTTTCGACGGTGATTGCCGCGGCAGGCCCGTCTACGCCCAAGGCTTCCGCCGTCGCGGCAGGCAAGCCTAACATTGTTGTGATTCTGGCGGATGATCTGGGGTGGATGGATGTCGCGGCTTATGCGGCACGGGTGCGCGGAGTGGAGCGTTCGGATTGCTATTATGAGACGCCGCATATCGATCAGCTCGCCGATCAGGGCATGCTTTTTACGCAGGCCTATGCTTGCGCGCTCTGTTCGCCTGCCCGCGCCGCACTGCTGACTGGACAATATCCGGCGCGCCACGGTTTTCTGACCGCATCGGGCCATACGACCGGCAGCTATTATTCACGCAAAATGACGCCCCCAAAAGGCTATCATATCCACGACCGCAAGGAGAACGAGGCCCGGAAAACAGATCCGGCCGTGGGGTTCGTTGCCTCATCATTTACCTACGTGCTCCAGAGCGGGCAGGAACAGGACGAACGTGACGCGCTCACGATCGCTGAAGCCCTTAAAGGCTACCGAAGTGCGATAATCGGAAAGTGGCATCTCGGCGGACTTGATCTTGAGGGGTACCAGCCGGGCGATCAGGGTTTTGAGGAGATTGCCTATTTCGACCACGGCGGTTCGCCCTATTTTGACTGGCATAAAAAGTGGAAGGGTGTCGGAGTGATCGGCGAAGATCTCGGTTTTGATTATCTGACCGACGACCTGACCGAACGCGCGGTCCGCTTCATAAAGGACTGCTCCAAGAAGAAAGAACCGTTCTTCCTCTACTTCCCCGAGTTTGCCGTCCATTCACCGCGCGAAGCCAAGCCGGAAGATCTCGCCTATTTTGAGACCAAACCGAACCGGGGCTGGAACGGGCACTCGATGCCGGAATATGCCGGGGTCCTGCGCGGACTCGACAATTCGGTGGGGCGCCTGGTCAAGACGTTGAAAGAGCTCGGAATCGCCGAAAATACACTGCTGATTTTTATGTCCGATAACGGCGGGATCGCCCGTGGAAACGCGACCTCTAACGCGCCGCTGCGCGCCGGAAAGGGCAAAGTCTACGAAGGCGGCGTGCGTGTCCCATTTATTGCTTATTGGCCCGGAAAAATTAAACCGAAAACCTTCTGTGATGTGCCGATCGGTATTGAAGACATCTTCCCGACCGTTCTTGCGGCGGTCGGTCAGGCGGACGATTTGAGCGGAGTGGATATCGACGGACAGTCGATCCTGCCG
>Ga0209636_10005466_pt1 | contig 12977 bp, 16 predicted proteins | sample DeeMarSWOR152_54_FD_187464 | JGI IMG/M metagenome (GOLD analysis project Ga0209636, IMG submission 187464) | Marine sediment microbial communities from White Oak River estuary, North Carolina - WOR-1-52-54 (SPAdes) (version 2) | ecosystem: Environmental > Aquatic > Marine > Intertidal zone >...
TGAGCCGCTGGCATTGTTCGTCAGACCTCAACATATTAATTTCATCGTGATCAGGTTGCAAGCTGGGGATACGCAAGCGGCTGTCGATGACGTGAAATCCACCTGGGAAATGGTCAATCCCAATTACCCGTTCGACTATCGTTTTGTTGAACAAGACCTGGATCGCATGTATCGAGGCTGGGAAAGTTTAAGCACGCTGTTGAAATATTTTACCGTTCTGGCGATATTCATTGCCTGCCTCGGGTTATTTGGTCTGGCATCATTCACGGCTGAGCAGCGCACCAAAGAGCTTGGCGTGCGAAAAGTGCTGGGTGCTTCAGTCACGGGATTGGTGTTGTTGATGTCCAAAGAATTCGCCAAATGGGTGCTCATTGCCAATGTAATCGCTTTTCCTATTGCCTATGTTATAATGAACAATTGGCTGCAAAGTTTTGCTTATCGAATCAATCTTACCATCTGGATATTTCTTGCCACGGCAGGTGTGGCGTTTGCTATCGCCATTCTGACAGTGAGCTATCAATCGATTAAAGCCTCATTGGCAAATCCGATTGAGTCGTTGAGGTATGAGTAAAAAGGTTTGAGGTATATGGGTATAAGGGTATATGGGTAAATGGATTTATAGGTATTTGGTTTGAAGCATTGCCTTTTTGATTATCAAATGTGAAACTTTTGACTACTGAACTTGTTTAGACTTCTTATTCTACACGAATTTTTTTAAAGCTATTGTAGGGTGTAGTGAGAAAACGCCCCACGCACTACGTTCTACGAGAAACAGGCTGCATCGATAGCAAAGCGATTTCCTGCCGCCCCTGGGCATCAGAAAAAACACATCGCTTTTATCAAGAATGGTTTTGGTGATTTTTTGCTGCAAAGATTTTCTTGAATTGCCAAACAGTGCTCTCGAAAGGAATTGGTTGCCAGGATAATTTCCTTTTAGAAGCGTTGCTAAATAATAAAATCTTTGAAACTTCAATCACAATTCAGTTAGAGTTAGATGCTCTTGTAATGTTTTACCTTATATCAATTTAAATCTATCACTTCTGTTGAGACTTTGCAATGTTTAAATTTCTTTCAACCAATTTTACATAAGGATGATCATCTCCTAACATTGGTTTAAAAATAACTAAGGCCTGTCCATGAAATTCTATTGCCTTATGATAATCTCCAAGGTTCTCGTAGGCAATCCCCAGATTGCTAAGCCAGATTCCTTCATTTTTTTTATCGCCAATATCTCTGGAGATTCTTAAGGCCTGCTCATAAAACTCTGTAGCCTTATGATAATCGCCAAGACTAACGTAGGCATTCCCCAGATTGCCAAACCAGCTTCCTTCATTTTTTTTATCGCCAATATCTCTGGAGATTCTTAAGGCCTGCTCATAAAATTCTATTGCTTTATGATAATCGCCAAGGTTCTTGTAGACAGTCCCCAGATTGCCAAGTTCACCTCCTTCACTATATTTATCGCCAATATCTCTGGCAATGCTTAAGGCCTGCTCATAAAATTCTATTGCCTTCTGATAATCGCCAAGACTAAAGTAGACAGCACCCAGATTGCCAAGCCCTCTTCCTTCACCATATTTATCGCCAATATCCCTGGTAATGCTTAAGGTCTGCTCATGAAATTCTATTGCCTTATGATAATCGCCAAGACTATAATAGGCAATTCCCAGATTGCCAAGCCATTTTCCTTCATTTTGTTTATCGCCAATATCTCTGGCGATGCTTAAGGCCTGCTCATAAAATTCTGTTGCTTTATGATAATCGCCAAGACTATAGTAGGCAATTCCCAGATTGCCAAGCCAACTTCCTTCATTTTGTTTATCGCCAATATCTCTGGCAATGCTTAAGGCCTGCTCATAAAATTCTATTGTCTTCTGATAATCGCCAAGACTAAAGTAGACAGCCCCCAGATTGCCAAGCCTGCTTCCTTCACCATGTTTATCGCCAATATCTCTGGCGATGCTTAAGGCCTGCTCATGAAATTCTATTGCCTTCTGATAATCGCCAAAACTATCGTAGGCAATTCCCAGATTGCCAAGCCATTTTCCTTCATTTTGTTTATCGCCAATATCTCTGGCGATGCTTAAGGCCTGCTCATAAAACACTACCGTACTTTCATATTCTGAAATTTTGTCAAAAATTATACCTGCAATAGCATATTTAGCACCTTCTGTATATTTCTCTTCAGTTTCTAAAAACCAATCATCCACACACTTTTTCCATAAAATGTTGGCTATAGTGGTTCTTGGAAAATCAACTTCAGGAAGATAATAATCCCACAATTCTTTTACAAGCTTATTAGTCTTATATACTACCCTTTTGCTGCCTGAAAAATGCTTAAATGGATTTTTTTGCTTTTTGTCTGCTATATCTTTGATTAATTCTTCTTCTTCTTCATTGTGATCGATGTATATCACTTTTTTATGATTCTCTCGTATAGCTTCTATTTGTGGTGATATATCAAATACATCGGAACAACTGTAACCCAAAATCAGCACATTGTTGTGTGCTCCTTTGGAAAAAATATGTTCTATAACTCCCATTCTCTTTTGAGATAACACTTTCTTTGCAACCTGCTGAAGCGTAATTGCCATATTTTTTTTATCTTCAACGCTGCCGTGTATTTTAATAAGGTGAATTTTGTCATCATCCCAATCAATATGATCTAAATCATTTTCCTGATAAAAAACTTGAAAATCTTTTCCCCTTACCAATCCTTCCCTCTCCATAGCTTTTTCAATCAGTTGATCAAAATTAGTTGTACAGATGGTTTTTAAATATTTCGCCTTTGCTAACTTTGCCAACAAAAAATGATTGGTATTTGGTTCTCCGAGATCAAATATATCAAAAATTCTATCTATCTTACTGTTATTATAGAGAGTCTCGATAAATGACTCAAAAGGAAGATTTGAGTTTATAATAGTTTCAATTTCTTCCCTCGAAACAGTCAGTTTTTCAAGTACATACCGTACCAGGTCATTTGCAAGCGGCAATCCCGAATTAAATGAAATTCCCGCACCACAAAACACAATTGTTTCTTCAGCCTTAATTGATTTTTTAAGTTCAAGGAGAATTGTGTTTATGGAATTAAGGCTTTCATCTGATGATTTTTTTCTATCGTTTATCAAAATTTCTCCATGAATTTTTTAATACAAGTTCACCTTTATGACAAAAGGTGAATTATTTTGCTGTTACTCTTACGTTCCTTGGGGCTGCTGGTGGGATTAAATCAACAGGCGGAGGCACCAAATTCATAACATCATTAACAAATTCATTTGTAACTATAAAATTTGATTCATTTTGAGTAATATTGACCTTTTGATAATTATTATTTGTTTTAAGAATATGAAGTGGCAAATAAAACACACAAGTAAAAAATGGTACAAATAAATAAGGGATCATATTCTTTAAAAACAACCATCTCTTGACATAAACAGGTAAAGATAAATCGTGTATTTTTATATTTTCTTTTTGTAATTTATTTTTAATAAGGTAAAATCGACGTTCATTGTTCAGCTTTTTCAATTTTCTCTTTTTTTTAGATCGCATATTCAAATCGTACTTATTGATAACATTAATTATTTGTTTTCCCCAATAACTACCTGAATTTGCAAGGCATTGAATGTACACATTGTTATAGCTGTTTTTCATTTGTGATCCCCTGAAAATTTATTATCGCACTGAAAGAATAATGCGCTAACCAATTTTGTAAAATAAGAAATAAGTCAGCATTTACCCTTTGTTTTTCATTATTAACTACAATCTGAATATCTTGTGCTTTTTTAAAATCACTTTTTTTCTTTTCCAAACTATTCCATAAAGATTCCTTTTGACCAGTTTGATAAATAATTTTAGGAAAATCACCACTTTTCACAAAATATAAAATATCATTATTACTGCTTCCTTTAGTTATAACTAAAACTATTGTATTTAGTGGTAAATCTGCTGGTGTACCACTTCCTTCTTCAGTCTCTCTGAATATTAGACTTGATTGTTGAATATTAGAAACTTTTTGAATATTTTGATGTCCAAATAAAATGGCGGCAATTATTAAAACAAAAGAGAGCAAAGTGAACAAATCTACTAAAGATTCAAAATTCTCTTTCTTAGATTCTGATAATTCATCAAAATTATTAAGTATATTATAACTATTTGGTTTTCTTTTTTTCAATTTTTTCTCTTTTGAAATTTAATCTTAACTTAAATAAAATATTATCCGCTTCAACAAATAACTTACTATCAAATTTTTGCAAAAATATTGCCAATATCCTCATAAACAATCCTATAAACGTCGAGACCATAGCTATTTGAATGTTTTCAAAAAATCTCTCAATATCATAAGCTTTTTGTAAACTTGGATGTAGTCCTGCAATTAAAGATGAAATAGTTAAAATAAAGCCTATTGCTGGTCCAAAAATCTGAAGAAAACGATATCTTCTCTCGTTATTTGAATATTTATCTGCTAAAGAAATCTCAGCAATTTTAAAATCTTTCTTATTTAAAAAAGAATATTTACCTTTGAGATATGATTCATATCTTTTTAAGAAAACACAGTAAAAAATCTTAATTACTAATTCATATAAAAGTGGAATAAGATAAATAGTAAGAATCGTTAAGATGATATTGCTAACAAAATCGTTATATTTCAATATAAGAAATGCAAGATCTTCTCTAATAAAATAATACTTATGAAGTTTTTTGAATTTTGATAGAAGGTTATTATTGTAAAACTTTTTAATCTTTATTTTTTCATCATTGATTTTAACATCTACAATCTCTATAGCTGACATCTTATCATGAAAAACTAAAACTTCCTGATTACCAGTAGAGTTGTTTTTAGATAATAAATTCTCAATTTTTAACTCGTTTGTTTTTTGACCTATTTTAAATTGTTTAATAATTGATTTACTTAAATTTTGATCTATACTCCTCATTGCTGAATATTTTGAAATAAATACTGGATTCTTGAAATTTATTGTGCATGATTGGAAATTATACGGAAGTTTTATTTTAAAAAATTCTGAGTTTAATCCTATTCTTATGGTTGGCTCATTAAAAGGTGAACCAATATATAGAAAGGCTGTAAGAACAATGGACAAAAATAAAACCATTGACCGTTTTAATTTTATTCTCTGGATAATATTCCTAATTAAATCCATATCTATTACCGTTATGATTTATAATTAATTCGTATTTACCCGTCACCAAAATTTAAAATTAAACCCTCAAAAATTTACTATCCCATAAAATAAAAGAAATTATAAATGAAAAGTCAACACTTTTTTAATATATTATGCTTGTTAAATTTAATAAATTCTGTTTTGCTGTAATTTTAATATTAAAATAAAAAAAATTTATCTAACACCTTTATTGGTGACTTTAACAAATTTCACACTTTACATTAAGTATGAAGTTTTTTGTCTTAAATTTGTCTCATCTTTAACACTACCATTGCTCATACTTCATGATCTTTTGGAGAGGAAAACGAATTTTATTTACTGGTGATGGATCTCGTGGATAGCCCAAAGGCAACAGCTCAACAACTCGTATCCCTTTGGGAATGCCAAGGATTTCTTTCACTTTTCCCTCATCAAAAGCACCAATCCAGCACGTCCCCAATCCCTCGGCTGCTGCACAAAGCGTAAGATGATCTATAGCAATAGCGACATCGATGGGATAGCACTGTTGTCCGCAAGCCATCACATGACCATCGGTTTCAGCGCAACAAACGATAAGGACAGGCGCTTCACCAACAAACATCTGTCTATTGGCCGCCATGGCTAATCGCTTTCGTGTCTCAGCATTACGAACCACCACAAACCGCCATTCCTGAAAGTTGCAGGCTGAAGGCGCCAGCCGTGCCGCTTCAAACAACCGTAATAATAGCTCCTCTGGCACCTCCCTGTCCTGAAAGGCACGGACACTTTTACGATTTGCAATCGCTGTATAGACATCCATTAAAAAGCTCCTTTTCAAAGCACAGGAGTGCAATTCCAAAAAGTTGATAAATAGAAATTAGAATCCTGAATTGTTAATTTTTTTAAAACCTTATTTTTTTCTTTTTAACCTTAATAGAATAATGATAATCCACAAATTTTAACCTTATTACCTTATTGTTTTCATTAAATAAGGTAATAAGGTTGGGGGGTGTAGATTTTGCTTGCTATTAAGGTCTTAAAAGCAAAAACAAGGTTATTCAAGATCAGCTATTTTGATCATAATTGCCTGATTTCTGATACTGTTGAACTATTACGTAGCGAGATAAATTTATATCAATTACTTTTCAACTTTTTGGAATTGATCCCAAGTACAGAATCCTATCTCTTAAATCCAAATTGATAGTGATCAGTTTTTCTTTGGATTCATTTTGCAGATCTGAAAATAAGCTAACCACAGAAGAAAATATCTTCACTCAGAATTATCAAGCTTGAACGGTGATATTGTAATTTTTAAAATCGAGAACCGTAATTGTTTTGTCAAGCAAACGAGTTCCAATTAAAGCATCAACATCATTTGTCAGTGAAACAAAAACGTTTATTCGCTTATTATCAATAATTAATTCCCCCAAATATACATCTTCTTCGATAAGATCACCATTTGCCAAAATATATTCTTCTTTGCCAAAAAATTCTAAATCACATTCATTAAAATGATGGCGAGGTAGGGTAAACTCATCATTAAATCCTGTATCCAAAACGGGTTCTATGGGGATTAATTTTGTTTTTCCGACAATGAAAACATCCTGTATCCTGGGAACAAGTGTATCATCGATATAGCCATGCATTTGCTATCTCCTTTTATACATTGCTTCAAATCCAATTCTGAAAAAATAGAAGAATTTATCAGGATGTTTAACTTTAGCCTGCATGGCAGCTTCCATTTTCGATTCTCCAATAAAATAATCACCGCTATCAGGCTCAACTGCTAAAATTTTTCCCTTATATTTTTGTTCCAGGTCGCTCTTAATTCTGTTGTAAATTTGATGCGCCCGCTGGCTGAATGTTCTTTCATCAAAGTCAATTGGTTTTTCTATTGCTTTCATATTTTAAATCACCTCTAAGTTAATAAAATAACTAAAGATTCTTATCGAATTTATCACCATAGAATTAAAGCCTAGATGATAAATCTGTATAATACATTTCATATTTTATTCTCTTTTCGTATTTTAAATTTAATTTATTTATCTAAATAAAGCAAGTAAAAAAATATCAATTAAAAATTCAATTTAAATATCAGTATTTTTCATCATCATTTTTATACGCTCAACGCCCCACGCACTACGCTCTACGAGAAACAGGCTTCATTGATATCAAAGCGATTTCCCGCCGCCCCTGGGCATCAGAACAAACACATCTTTTTTTTCAAGGATGGCTTTGATGATTTCGTCCCACAAGGATTTTCTCTAATTGTCAAACAGCGCTCTCGATATGAATTGGTTGCCAGGATAATTCTGTTCGCTTCGCTGGGTCTGAGATGATAAGCTGCGGCAGTGAGTTGTTGCTTGGGCATAAAAATTTAGCTGCTTCGAGTGGTTTACTTTCGTTTTTACTGAAATGCTGATGATGAGTTAAATCAAGGAAAGCTTATTTTTGTGAGAAAATGTAAATATATTATTATGCATTTAATTTTAAATAATTAGACTATGTTAAATATTTAACTACATTATATATAGATTGATGTAACAATAAAATAATATTTATTATTAGTATTATTGTAATTATAATCGTATACTATTATGAGTAACCAAAATTATATATATCTTGGAGGAAAAAAAATGAAAATTTCTAATAATAATGAAAAAATAGATATCTATTCAAGGAGACTTTTAATGATTAGTATTATCATTTTTTTATGTATAGTTACTATTTTAGCAATAAAAAATGATTATTCAAAAATTTGTATCTCTTTATTCCCTGTTAAAATTGAACTTTGGAAAAAAGTTCAAACTTATGAATCAGAAAATAGCATAGAGAATTTAGAAGCGAAAACAGAGCTTAAACACAATAAGGATTTGAAGAATATAACATCTTATTGAATCGGTTAAGATTCAGTGGGGGAAAGTTTAATGGAAAATTATAAAAATGAAAAACGAAAATACGACTCTGATTTTATAGAAAAGTTGAAAAATGGAAATAATAAAGCTTTTTGTGAGTTGGATAGCACTTTATTTAAAAAATATAGAATATATCTTCATAATAAAAAGAAGATTCAACTTAATGATGCTAAAAATATTGTTCAAGATGTGGCATATAACCTCATTAAAAATATTAATAGTTATGATCCTAAAAAAGGTTCATTTGAAGCCTGGTCATTTACAATTCTTTATCACTGTTTTTGTGATTATCTAAGAAAAAAAAAGAAGCGACAAGAGTATCCCCATTCAAACGAAGATTTTGAGTCGTTACGAAATGCTTGTAATGAGGAAAATCTAATTCAAAAGTCAAAACAAAATGAAATTAGATTACCTAAAAGGATAGAAAAGTTACTTAAAAAACTTGATGATAAGTCCAAAAAATTAATTGTCTTATGGTTATCTGGAAAATCTAAAAATGAAATAATGGAGGATATGAATATATCACATAAAGAATATGATAATATAAAATATAGAGCAATAAAAAAAATGAGAGAAGAAGTAACTAAAAAAGGTAAAAAAAATGAAGACAAATAAAAAAAATCGTCCCGATTTTAATCCAATTCAGTTAGATTTAAATGAATTTCAAAATTTTATCAGGGATTACACCTTTACCGAGGAAGACAAAATTTTTGAAGATGAAAAAGCTATACCTTTAATGAGAAAATCTCATAGGAGAAGGGTATTAAAAGAAAAAATAGGATTAATTGAATTTATAACTATATTATTCTTTTTAGTACCAAAAACTGTATTCAGTAAAGGGAAAGTAATGGTTGAGCAGATATTAACACATTCAAAAATATTTATTAATGGCAAAGTTGCCAAATTTAGTATCAAGTTTATAATTGAATTAGGATGTGCAACTTTTATAACAACGGCGTCAATGTATTATTTTTCTGATTTTATAATGAACCAATCGATTTTCAATCCAAATGTTTCTATTTCTTATGTTGAATCAATTCATGATGGACATTTCAATGAAATTTGGGATTCACAGAGTGCTTTGCCAAAACAGTCTATCTTATTTAGTAATTCAAAGGTTCATTCTAATGATTTTTATAGTTTTGAATATGCTGGAGCAGAATTAGTAATCCCTCAAGTTTTGTATTCTGGATATGATCCCATAATTTTTGGCTTTGATAATAAAAGAATTTGTGGGATTGAGGATTACTACTGTTACGTCGATACATTTGCAGATAAATGGGCTTATGGATCACGGACATTGACTAAAGGAATAAGCATTGCCATGCCTGATAATTCAAATATTTTATCTAACGCTAATGTTAAGAATGCAGGGCAGAGCATTAACTTGGTTAGATTTGACCCCATGACTTTGCATCATTATACGAGAGAGGATATTGTTGGTTTAGGAGTCGGAACATTTAATGACGGGACAGGTGCTTCGTTAAGTCACTTATTAAGTTTTGAAATAAATGATCAACAATTATTCCAAGGAGATATTAATAATTTTAGGTTGGATTACACCCACACCCCTGAGCCTGGAACATTTTTACTTCTTGGAAGCGGAATATTAGGTCTTGGGTTATTTGGATGGTTCCGTAGACGTAAGGCATAAACATGTTTTTATTAGTTTAGTTATTTCTTTATCTACTTTATCTACTGCTTGCTAAATTCTCTGGTGGGTACTAAATAAAGTTTGTTTGATAAGTGGCGGAACAAAAAAGGTCTTAAATAGACCTTTTTTGTTTTGAGTGCCCAATACTTCACACTTTACACCAAGTGTGAAATTGTCTTGCATTAAATTTTTCTCATTAAAACTACAAGAGTATGATTTATCACTAGATTAATTTTTATACCTCTGCCGATCTCCTTAAAACACTTTTTTGACGCTACCATTGCTCATACTTCACAATCTTTTCGAGGGGAAGACGAAATTTCTTTACTGATGATGGATCTCGTGGATAGCCCAAAGGTAACAGCTCAACAACTCGAATCTGTTTGGGAATGTCAAGGATTTCTTTGACTTTTCCTTCGTCAAAAGCACCAATCCAGCACGTCCCCAATCCCTCGGCTGCTGCGCAAAGCGTAAGATGGTCTATCGCAATAGCAACATCTATGGGATAGCACTGTTGTCCGCAAGCCATTACATGACCATCGGTTTCAGCGCAACAGACAATAAGGACAGGCGCCTCACCAATAAGTGGGGTGGGATTAAATAACCTGGACATTTGAAAAATTTTTTCGAATAAAATTAATAAATTATGAAAATACAATAGGGAACTTATCTTATCCCACCCCCTAAACATCTGTCTATTGGCAGCCATGGCTAATCGCTTTCGTGTTTCTGGATTACGAACCACGACAAACCGCCATTCCTGAAAGTTGCAGGCTGAAGGCGCCAGCCGTGCCGCTTCTAACAACCGCAATAATAACTCCTCTGGCACCTCCCCGTCCTGAAAAGCACGTACACTTTTACGAGTTACAATCGCTGTATAGACATCCATTTAAAAGTTGCTTTTATACATTGCTTCAAATCCGATGCAGTTTAAATTTAATTTATTTATCGAAATAAATCAAGTGAAAAAAATTATCAATTAAAAAGTCAATTTAATTCTCAGTATTTTTCATCATCATCTTTATACGCTCAACGCCCCACGCATTACGCTCTACGAGAAACGGGCTTAATTGATAGCTAAGTGAATTCTCGACGCACCTGGTATCAGACCAAACAAAAATTTTTTGAATTATAAAAAAAATTCAGTGCTTGACATGCAAAATTATTTTTGCTATATTAGTACTAATTCGTCAAATTAAAATAGTAAATATGATTGCGGCTGAAGTGAAGAATCTGTTATTCCATCACACTAAGAGAAATGTAACAATTCACCTGTATCTGAAATCAGTCATTTGTAATCTAAATATTTGCTCTTGAAAAACCTTATTTTTGCTTTTAAAACCTAAGTAACAAGCAAAATCTACAAACACCCTAACCTTATTACCTTATTTGACGAGAATAATAAGGTAATAAGCTTAAAATTTGTAGGTTATAATCATTCTACTAAGGTTAAAAATACAAAAATAAGGTTTCAAAGATATTCAACTGCATAACTAATTTTGATATATAAGACTGGTGAGCGATTACAGGGAAACAAGAATTTCTGTTTGATGTACGGATTCCTCCTCACTTCGTTCGTCGAAATGACAGGTTCATTTTTATCAGTTTTGAATAATCTGACTAAGTAATATTAGATACAGAAAATAAAAACCATTAACATTCTTAATTGGAAGATGAAAATGAAAGCAGGAATAATTCAATCAAAAGCTTATGATGAAATTATAGAGTTATTTGCCAACGGCTCTTCACCAGAAAAGATCGTATCATTTAGACCTTCGAAAGAATCGCAGGCAAGAGTAACTGAGCTGCTACAGAAAAATAGAACTGGTAAATTAACCTCAGAAGAAGAAGCAGAGCTTGATGAATTTGGTTTACTTGAGCATTTAATGAGGCTCGTGAAAGCTCGAGCACGCCAGAAGGTTAATAAATGAGCTACTATATCTCGTCAGAAATTCGTAGTGCTGTGTGGTCACGAGCAAAAGGCTGTTGTGAATACTGCCTTATCTATGAAGAAGATAGTTATTATCTCCATGAAATTGACCACATATTACCAAAGAAGCATGGTGGACAGACAGAGTTAGATAACCTTGCGCTTTCTTGCTTTTTTTGCAATCGCTACAAAGGAACTGATATAGGATCTATGGATCAAATTACTGGGAAATTTATTTTATTTTTTAATCCAAGAAATCATATTTGGGATGATCATTTCAGATTAGAAGGAAATAGAATTATCCCTCTAACTCCGTTTGGCAGGGTTACCTCCTTGATACTCAAATTTAATCATCCACAAAGACGAATTGAAAGAGAATTTTTGATTAAGCTTGGTTGTTATCCCCCATAAGATAATCATTTTTGAAATTCAAGAAATTGTTAGAAAAAGGATTAACTGTATGAACGAGTTAGTATTTGAAGTTCTTCAAGAATCGGATGGTGGATTTGTTGCAGAGTGTCTGACTGAAAATATATTCACCCAGGCAGATAGTTGGGATGAATTGCGGCGAAATGTAAGAGATGCTGTAAAAGCATATTATTTTGATGCCCAACCTCCCTCTATTATCCGTTTGCATCTCGTCAAAGATGAACAACTGGTGTTAGCATGAAACTTCCCAGAGATATAAGCGGACAACAACTCGTTAAAGTCTTATGCAGAAATTGGGGATACCAAAAAGTTCATCAGGAAGGTAGCCACATTATTTTGGAAACTGATGATCCCTCACATCAACGGCTCGCGATTCCAGATCATAAATATCTTCGAATCGGCACCTTACACAACATATTAAGGGCAGTGGCAAATCATAAGAATATTTCTCGTGAAGATATTTTAAGAGAACTATAAAATGGGTACTTGACAAATAGAAAGGATTTCTTTGACTTTTCTCTCGTCAAAAGCACCAATCCAGCACGTCCCCAATCCCTCGGCTGCTGCACAAAGCGTAAGATGATCTATCGCAATAGCAACATCTATGGGATAGCATTGTTGTCCACAAGCCATTACATGCCCATCGGTTTCAGCGCAACAAACGATAAGGACAAGCGCCTCACTAATAAAGGGGGTGGGATTAAATAACTTGGACATTTGAAAAATTATTTCCAAATAAAATTAGTAAATTATGAAAATACAATGGGGAACTTATTTTATCCCACCCCCTGTTATGTTAAAAGTCAAGTATTTTTTTTAGAAAATTAAAAAAAAGGTATAGGCATCCTGTCCTTATTTAAGAATACATTCTTTAAGGTCATTGAAATTTTAATTGCTAAAATGCCACCAAT
>Ga0209636_10005467_pt1 | contig 12977 bp, 4 predicted proteins | sample DeeMarSWOR152_54_FD_187464 | JGI IMG/M metagenome (GOLD analysis project Ga0209636, IMG submission 187464) | Marine sediment microbial communities from White Oak River estuary, North Carolina - WOR-1-52-54 (SPAdes) (version 2) | ecosystem: Environmental > Aquatic > Marine > Intertidal zone >...
TTTTATGGGAAAGCGGAAGGAATTATCCACCGTACGAGGTGGTTCAACCGTGCTGGCCGTCTGCTGGAATCTCAGAGCATCAAAAGTGATAACACCGTTTTTTCCCCGAGTCGCATGTCCGTGATGAATTCCTTCGAATCCGGGTGGTTTCAATTTCCAAGGAGGGCCTGATGAATTTCCATAAAAGACCACATGTGTTCCCTCAGGATGAATACAAGGTTGGAAATATATCCCATTTCCCGGTGAGATTTTTTTGATTTTACCGTCGGGATACCAGGCATAAACATCCGTATAAAACTGTAATCTGGTATTTCCATTCAATGAAATCATCAAGGAAAATATCCAAATAAGACCAATTACTCTTTTCAATTTGAGCTTCATTTTTTCTTCCTTATGTCAATCTGGAAGCACATGTTTCGCAGAGAAAGCGACAAAATGGGCGAAAAAGGCCGTCATGAGGTAATTCCGAGCCAATGATGCTTCTTGACCAACCTATCACATGAAAAAAGATGTGGTCAATAGATGCGGGGAGAGGAGCGGGCGAATCATGTATTTTCCCACTCTCTCAGCTTCTTCTCTGGTCTTAAGGCGTTCTTTATTGCTTCGGGTGATTAAACTTTCGTTTCCTCGTTTTCCTCCGGAAAAGCAAAGCAAGACAAACCGGAAATCCAAGAACTGACAGGATCATAGAGGCGGTAATTATCGGGCCCAGATGAAGGAGCGAATAACTGAAAGCCACAAGGGGAAGCAGGCTGGCCCGGACCACAACTTTCAATGCTTTATGTTTGGCAATTAAATCCGCCACAGACGGTGAATACCGGTAATAGCACTCAACCAACCGACGACCGAATTTGCTGGGCATGAGATAGTGGTCCCTGAAATCCCGAAGAATATCCAGATGCGGATGCAAAGGAGAGCCGTAGGCGGCTGTGGCGATAAAGCACGGCGTCGTCTTTTCCTCAGGCTCATCCTCATCAGTGGATATGGCACTAAAATTGGCTGTTACAGATTTATCTGAATCCATGGTTATTGTAATTGAATTAGATGATCCTGATGCATCACCACTCCATCCGCTAAACTTATAACCACTATCCGGAATGGCTGTGAGAGATACTTCTGTCCCCTCATCATGCGTATAACTTCCTGGGGCAGGATCGGTTGTCCCCCCAGTCCCTGCAGATAGGTTCAATGTCCATTGCTTAATAAAATTGGCTGTTACAGATTTATCTGAATCCATGGTTATTGTAATTGAATTAGATGATCCTGATGCATCACCACTCCATCCGCTAAACCTATAACCACTATCCGGAATGGCTGTGAGGGAAACCTCAATCCCCTCATCATGCGTATAACTTCCTGGGGCAGGATCGGTTGTCCCCCCAGTCCCTGCAGACAGGTTCAATGTCCATTGCTTAATAAAATTGGCTGTTACAGATTTATCTGAATCCACCGTGATCATCAATGGATTATCATTCTCTTGCCCTTCAGGCACATCTCCCGTCCAGCCGGTAAACCTGTAACCATTATCCGGAATGGCTGTGAGCGATACTTCTGTCCCGTAATCGTAAGAATACGTTCCAGTATCAGGAGTGGTCACTCCCCCTGAAGAATAAAAAATATTCAGGTGACATTGATTTCTGACTGTGACTTCTATTTCTGAATCAGAAGAATAGCCCTCGTTGTTATAAGCCTGAGCTCTTATTCTATGAAGACCTTCTTCTTCAAAAGTCGTGTTCCATGTGTAGCTGAATGCTGAGGTGGAGTCAGTTGAACGCAATTCGTCATCTATATAAAATTCCACCTTATTAATCCCTGAGCTGTGCGATGCCAGAACCTCTATAGAGACAGCCCCATGGAGAGATTCCCAGGCTGAAGGATTACTAATTGAGACTTCAGGGCCCCTTTCGTTTTTGAGGATGCAAAGACTTCCAGCCACATACGCATGATTGCCAGAAACGGCAATACCCACTCCCCCCTCGCCATAATAGCGACCAGGTTCACCAAGATTATAGGGATCTGATATATCAAGCAGCCTTAAATTGTCTAGATAGAGACAATTACCTGACAGGGCCACAGAGTTACTGCCTATAGGATAAGAATTAATTTCACTCGGATTGGCAGGATTTGAAACATCAATTATTCTCACCTTTCCTCCAGCCAAATACGCATAATCTCCTCTAACGACTACTTCAGCAGAGTAATCATAAACATCTAAAAAAGTTATTGTCACTCCTTCTATTCCTGTGCCCCCCTCAGTTTTCACAGCCCCTGAGATTGTCGGTGGAGGATCCTGGCGGGAAATTCCTGTGGCTATGGTTTCTTGAGAGAAAAGATATCTTGAATCAGGCGCAACGTCTGTCGGTTGAGAGCTTACATATGTGGACTTCAATGTGGCCGTATAGTCCTGATTTTCCTGATTAGTAGAGACGTGGGCGTATTGCCGGTTGGAGGGGGAGAATTCATACCCCTCCATTGAAGGAATGACTGTCCCTGACCAATTATGACTCACTGTGTGAGAATATGTTCCATCAGGTCCTGTTGTGACCGTTTCAACAGAGCCAGCAAAATAGGAGCCCACTTCTGTTGGATCCGTGGGGTCGGAAATATCTATAATTCTTAAGGTCGCACTCAGATCACTATAAAGCGACCAGTCTTCCACAACCAAATAGACATAATCTCCTGAGAGAGCGATCCCTCCTGAATTGAAGGATATGACCGGGGAATCATAGGAACCCACTATGTGGGGATTCATCGGATTAGAAACATCAACAACCCTCAGATATGCATAAGGATCATCCGAGATCCACATCACGCCAGAGACATAAGCATAATCCCCGCGAACAGCAACATCGAACAATTGATATTCATCAGGAAATCCAAGGCTTGCCACTTGATAGGGATTGGTGGGAGAGGAAATATCAACGATTTTAAAATGTCGCGGCCAGCCCGCACAGCAATACGCAAACCTCCCTGAAATGGCTACGCTATTCGCATCGTCAGCTCCCCCAACACCAGCTAAAAAGGGATTTGAGGGGTCGGATATATCCATTATACGCATACCCGCTAGGTAGGCGTAATCCCCAGAAACCACTATGGGAGAGCCATGGCGGCCAAAAACTCCATGTGGAGTATCATAATTCCCCAGTTGAGAAGGGCTGGCTGGGTTTGAAACGTCATACAGTGAGAAACCACCATCCCCATGTGAAATCCCAACAAAATTTCCAGAAATGCCTAGGCCATAAAAGTCCCCAATTGCCTCACATTCTCCAATAGAATAAGGAGATGAAGGATCGGAAATGTCGAGAGCAATGAGCCAGCTAGGCCACCACCCAGCATAAACATACGCATAATTTCCAGAAAGCGTTACACCTTCGAACTCTCTATCTGACTCGATATAGCTGCCCATTTCTGCCGGGGACGCTGGATTAGTGGCCACATCAATGACTACTATTTTGCTTGTCTCATCAGTCTCGCTGTATTGACAGGTATACACATACCCATCCCCAGAAACATCAATTCCTTTAAGAGAATAGCTCTCCTCAGTCTGATAGGATCCTTCAAGGAAAGGAGCTAAAGGATTGGAGATGTCGATAACTTGGACCTGTTCTTCATATATCCATTGTGCTGTATCTTCATTCACCCAGCGGTACATACAATCACAAATAGCATAATGATCCCAAACTGCGACATCATGGACTTCAAAATTATCATGGACATCAATGACATCATGATAATAACTTTCTTGAAAAGTAGGATTAGAAGGATTTGAAACATCAAAAATATACAGCCCATTATAGTGTGCAGCCACATACGCATAACCCGATGAAATAGCAACAGATAGTAAACTTGCTCCTTCAAAATACTCTGACCCGACTTCATTCGGGTTGTTTAAATCGGAAATATCAACAATTTTGAGGTAGCTTTGAGTGACTACATAAGCATAATTTCCTGAAATCTCAATATCCTGCACACGTCCTTCAAGTTCAACTTCTCCGATTTTTGAAAGCGAGGTAGGTACAGATATATCCAGCACCTGTAAAGTGTATCCATTTCCGATCAAAGCGGTACTCCTTGATGTATCCACAGCTGAACCCTCGCAGGTCCCATAAGGCCATCTCCCCACGAGCTCGACATTGACATGAGATTGCCTGATTTTGTTCTCTATTTCAGATGCTTTACTGCCAGGTGTGGAGGTTATGCTTGAACTCAACAAAAAGGCAATACCGAGAAACATCAGGAATACAACTCTTTTTCTCTTGCTGCCCAGATCCAATAATAATTGATTGAGTTTATGAGAAATAACTGGCTTTCTATCCATCATGGTGATTCCCTCGTCTTCTTTTTTTCTTTTTGCCTCTTTTTCTTTCCGAACAACAAAAAAGAGCGGAAATCCAAGAATAAACAGAAGCAAAGTAGCCGAAATCACCGGCCCCAAATTCAGGAGGGCATAACTGAACGCCACAATCGGAAATAGGTTAATCCGGACACCAACTTTCAGGGCTTTGTGCTTAGAAATTAAATCCGCTAAAGATGGTGAGTACTTGTAGTAGCACTCAACAACCCAGCGACCGACTTGAGTGGGAATGAGGTATTTGTCCCGGAAATCCCGAAGAATATCCAGATGCGGATGCAGAGGAGAGCCATAGGCCGCTGTGGCGATAAAACAAGGCCCCTTCTTCTCCCCAGCCTCACCCTCATCAGGGGATATGGCTTCGAAATTGGCAGTTATCGATTTATCTGAATCCACAGTGATCATCAATGGATTATCATTCTCAAGTCCTCCGGGCACATCTCCTGTCCATCTGCTGAATCTATAACCACTATCCGGAATGGCTGTGAGGGAAACTTCTGTCCCTACATCATAGGTGTGACTTTCTGGCACAGGATAAGTGGTTCCCCCAGTTCCTGCAGAAATAGTCAATGTGTGTTGCTTAATAAAATTGGCTGTTATAGATTTATCTGAATCCATTGCAACCGTCACAGGATTATCCATCTCATATCCTCCGGTGACATCTCCTGTCCAACCGCTGAATTTGTAATCACTATCTGGAATGGCTGTTATGGAAACCTCTGTGCCGTAGTTGTAAGAATGAGTTCCAGTATCAGGATCCGTCATCCCTCCTGAAGAATAAAAAATACTCAGGTGACATTGATTTCTGACTGTGACTTCTATTTCTGAATCAGAAGATTTGCCGTTATTGTTGTAGGCTCGAGCTCTTATCTTGTGGGGACCATCGGCCACAGAAGTTGTATCCCAAGTGGATGTGTATGGAGAAGTCGTATCGAAGGAGCTGATTGAATCATCTATATAGAATTCCACTCTGTCTATACTCGAGCTGTGAGAAGCCAGAGCTTCGATGGAAACAGAGCCATGGAGAGTTGACGAAGTGGAAGGATCAGCAATAGAGACCTCAGGAGCCAGTAAGTTTCTTAGGATGAAAAGGCTTCCGGGCGTGTAAGCATAGCTTCCGGAAACAGCAATATTACTTCCTCCCCCGCCAAAATAACGCCCAACACTTTGCGGATTGTGGGGATCTGACACATCAATTACCCTTAAACATTCCAAATACGCATAATCTCCAGATAGGGCCACACAGTTGGCTCCCCACCTCCAACCAGAGGAAAATATTTCTTCCGGATTTTCAGGATTTGTGACATCAATTATTCTAAAACTCCCTCCAGCCAAATACACATAATCTCCTCTAACAGCTACATCAGAAGAGTGATCATCAGAAAAATAGGAGCCGACTTCTGTGGGATCTGTGGGATCGGAAATATCTATGATCCTTAAGCTCGATCTATAATCACCAACTTGCGACCAATTTTCCAGGGATAAATAAGCATAATTTCCTGAAACAGCTACCCCTCCTGTATTAAAGGTGGGGGCAGAGTGAACATAGGAACCAGTGATTTCAGGATCAGTGGGATCAGAGATATCGACAACGGTCAAACATCCATATGGATCACCTGACATCCATTTATTTCCAGAGACATACGCATAATCCCCGCAAACAGCTATGTCAAAAAGCTCATAATCATCAGAAGGAAACTCAAATTGTGTCACGAGATAGGGATTGCTGGGATTGGAAATATCAACTATTTTAAAATGTCGCGGCCAACCTCTACAAAAATACGCATATCTCCCTGAAATGGCAATGCTATGAATCGAATCGATATCAACCCATGTGCCAGCCACAAACGGATTTGAGGGATCGGATACATCCATTATGCGCAGACCATCCCGTCCACATGCCAAATAGACATAGTTGCCCAAAGCCACTATGGGATTTGTACCGCGGCCCAAAGCTTCATCTGGAGTATCATAATTCCCCAGTGGGGAAGGGCTGCCTGGGTTTGAAACGTCATACAGTGAGAAACCACCATCACCGTGTGCGATGCCAACAAAACTTCCAGAAATGTTTATATCACGAAAGTCCCCGATTGTTTCACACTCTCCGACAAGGTAAGGAGCTGAAGGATTAGAAATGTCCAGTGTGACGAGACGGGAATTCTCGCGGTCATGAAGATAAGCATAATTTCCAGAATGTGCTACGCCTTCAAAGTCTCTGTTTGATTCAACATAACTGCCTATTTCCGTTGGATTGAGGGGATCACTGACCACATCCACGACAATTATTTTGCAAGTCTCATCAATATCGCTGTATTGACAGGTATAAACGTACCCGTCACCGGAAACAGCCATTCCCTGAAGATAATAACTCTCCTCGGTCTGATAGGTTCCTGTTAAGAAAGGAGCTGAAGGATCGGAGACATCGACAACTTCTACTCCATAGGGATAATCTGTTGGACTTGTATCTTGCATCAAGTAAGCACACTCACAAATTGCATAATCTCCCCAAATTGCGACGTCATCAACAAGTAATTCATCATGATGATATGTTGCTTGGTAAGTGAGATTATTGGGATCTGAAACGTCATAAATAATCAGCCCATTATCATGTGCAGCCACATACGCATAACCAGAGGAAAGCGCTAAAGACTGGAGACTAGATGTTCTCGTATATATTGATCCGACTTCGTTTGGATTATTCAGGTCTGAAATATCGACTATTTTAAGGCAGCTGCAAGTCACTGCGTAAGCATAATTTCCGGAGATAGCAATATCCTGAACACGTCCTTCAAGTTCCACTTCTCCTCTCTTTGAAAGCGAGGAAGGCTCAGATATATCCAGCACCTGCAAAGTATATCCATTTCCGATTAAAGCCATATTCCTCGATGTATCCACAACTGCAGTCTCGCATGCTCCATAAGGCCACATTCCCACGAACTCAACATTGTATGCAGGAACTGAAAATTCTGATCCTCTATCCTCCCTGCTGGAATACTCTTCGCTTCCTCTATTCGATCTCTCTGTATTGCTGAACCGTTGAGATGGATCGAAAAATCGGTCTGAGGTAGGCACAAATTTGTCTTGAATTTCAGATGCTTTGCTGCCTGGCAGGGAAGTTATGGTTGAAACGAATAAAAAGGCAATAACAAGAAATGTCAGGAACAAAATTCTCTTTTTCTTGCTTGATGAACCTAATAATGAAGAGAGCTTACGAGAAAAAACTCGCGTCTTATCACTCATGGAAATTAACCCCTTTCCTCTTTTCCATAAATTTTGATTATTTGACTTTGACATATGAGAAACCTTATGTCAAGGAAGGTTTTTATAATGGCAAGGCTATTCAACAACAAGAAAATCAGGGATATCTGACCCGGAGTCCACTGCTCTAAAAGATAAGAATTTCCTTTTCAGCTGCGCTGGCTGGGTGATCATCTTTGTCCCTATTTTCCCATCCAACCATCGTGCGGAAGCATAAATCGCGACAAAAAGGATATCGAGGACAATAGGAAGTCACTCGTGGTGGGCCAAAACGCCGCAGAGGCACTTAAAAGCGCCCAAAATCGCAAAGAGGACTCCTTCCGGATAAAGGAAAAGATCATGAAAAATAATCGGCCGGGGCTTCGGCGGCCACCAGAATTTTCTGATAGGCGACATGAGAGGGCAGAGGTCTCTCTGCCACGAAGGTTAATTCGGGATGTTGGATGATCCTATCCATCGATGAAGTATAAATCACGGCTCGTGGAAATTTCAAAAAGAACCGCAAATTGGCTCAAATCACAATTTATGCGCCTTTTTCCCTTCTTTAACGGGCGAACATGAAGAATTTCAGAACTTCCATGAGGTCATTATGAGTGTAAGCGACCGTTCTTTCTCCTGTCCGCTTGGCTCCCGGGAACCAGGAACCTCTGGCTGCATCGTTTTCTTCCTTGTAGCGGATTTCCATGGTAATCGGAGTTTTGAGTTTTAATGGTTTGAATTTTTTCAGGTTCGTCAGGGCTTCTTTGGTTTTCTTCTTGATTATCTCCTGGGCTTTAGTGGGATGGAGCATTTTGGCTGCCTTGCCGATTTCGGTGAGATAATTTTATTCAGGAATGTAATTTGGCGGAAATTTTGGGTAATTGAGGGAAGTTTGATGCAAGCCCAAAAAGGAAATTCCTATCTGTAGGAAAAAGCCGGTCGCACCCCGAAAGCGGCGACTATCGTTGTACCGTCGGCCAGTTTGATGATGCGCCGCTCGTTGTTCCCCTTCGAGCGGTTGATAGCGTAGGCAAGCTATTGGCCGTCCGGAGAGAAACCCCCATAACTGCTCGCCGAAACCAGAGTTTCCCATTGGCCGCAGTCTTCAGCTTTGATCGGGGATTTTTGTTGGGCGCTTGCAAACACAGGTAATAAAACACAAAGAAGAAAAACAAACAAGGGAAGCGTTATTTTTTTCATGAATCCCTTCTTTAGGGGGAACAAAATTGGATAAAAAACTTACTACTTTTTTTGAAGAGCAATGGATTCTGCCAATAAGCAGAGGATTTCAAACATGATTGTAGCTGCAACGAGTGCGGTATTTCCCGATGGATCAAAAGGCGGAGCAACCTCAACTACATCTGCACCAATCAAATTAAGACCACGTAGGCCTCTCAATAGAGTTTGAGCTTCCACTGTAGTCATTCCGCCAATCTCAGGGGTACCGGTTCCAGGCGCAAAAGCCGGATCAAGGCCATCAATATCGAAAGAGATATATGTAGGGCCATCGCCTACGACAAGCCGAACTTGATCAATAACTCCATTGACTCCGAGTGCGGTAAATTCTTCCATGAAAATGACACGCATACCCGATTCTTTTGAAAAATCCCAACTTTCCTCTGAATTTTGTGCGCCTCTAATTCCAATCTGTACTGTACGATTAGCATCGAGTGTTCCCTCCTCAACAGCCCGACGGAATGACGTGCCATGACTAAATTTAAATCCCATTTCCGTATCATTTGTATCAGTATGAGCATCGATATGAATTAATCCCGCAGGAGTTTCTTTCCCGAGGACTCTTAAAATAGGCAAGCTGATTGAATGATCTCCTCCAGCGCTTAAAGGAACCACACCAGCTTCATGCACTTTTTGGTAATAATTCATGATATCATTATGAACTTCTTCGGCACGATACACATTAGTAAACGGGACATCTCCCATATCTGCAATATTACAAAGTTTATAAGGATTTATCCTGGTAGAATGATGGATAGTCCTGATCATGCTTGACATGTTTCTAATTTCACGTGGTCCGTGTCGTGCTCCTGGACGGCCCTCAACTGCTCCATCATAGGGAACTCCAATCAATGCAATATCTATCCCTGAAGGATCTTGGACTAAAGGCATTCGCATGAATGTAGCAATCCCTGAATAACGAGGTGCAGGTGTCGATTGAGGAATATCTTTCATTACTGAATCTTTACTGCTCTGCTTTTTCCCGGGCATTTTTAGACATATACCACAGAGAAAAGAAGGCGTCAATTCACCAATGGTTTATATTCGCTGGCCTTTGTAGCTCAGATGTCCCTTTCCTGGCATCCTCAGCAATACGAAGGTCATCGTCCCTCCAGGGATAGAGAAGAGGGATTAATATATCTGAAGGCAGGGGATGGCTCTCTTCATCTCAGTTGGAGGCGAAGTCTTTTATGTTCTGAGTTTTTCACTCTTTTTTGTATTTCTATTTTGTTATTTCTAGATTGACTATGAGATATTTTATATACTAAATTCATCGATGGCGCTGAAAAGACAAAATGCAAATTCCCATAACCAATTTCTTCGATTGGGATTGAAGAGAACATTCTCATACTTTTGGCTTTTAAGCCTGATACAATCAAAACATCCGGAGGTTTGGATTGAATTTAAAACAAATCACAACTCATGTTCTTATCCTGGCTTTCATCTGTGGTCTGGCAGCCAATGCTTTTCCGGCTGACATTCCTAAGCCAGAGACGTTTTTTGGGCATAAGCCCGGAGCGGATTTCAAGTTGATCCGCTGGGAGAAAATCTATGAATACTTCCAACTTTTAGCAGCAGAAAGCAGCAGGATTAAGGTAGAGGAATTGGGAGAGACGACGCTGGGGAACCCGTTTATTCTTGCTATCATCTCCTCTCCGGAGAATATATCCAAGCTCGATAAATACAAGGAAATCGCAAAAAAACTCGCAAAAGGAAGAATCTCCGAAGAAGAGGCCAGTCGCTTGGCCAAAGAAGGAAAGAGCATCGCACTGATCACCTGCAGTATGCATGCCTCGGAATGCGGACCGACACAGATGTCCCCGGAGTTGGGATTTGTGCTGGCTACCGACAACTCCGCTCAAATACAAAGAATATTGGACAATGTGATATTTTTGCTTGTCCCCAGTTGGAATCCGGACGGCAATATCCTGACAACAGACTGGTACCGGGAGAATGTCGGGACTCCGTATGAAACGGCACCGATGCCCTGGCTGTACCATTATTATGCCGGCCATGATAATAACCGCGATGCCTTCATGCACAATCTGGTCGAAACTAGATACGTGAACAACATCCTCTACCATGAATGGTTTCCTCAGATCTTCATGGACATGCACCACATGGGGAATTCCGCGGCCCGGTTGTTTCTCTCCCCTTTGTATGATCCCCGTCATCATTCCTTAGATCCTCTGTTAACCCGCGAGATCGAGCTGACAGGCGCTTATATGAGGACTGTACTGGAAGAACAGGGGAAAATTGCAGTGATGCATTATGCCCTTTGGAACCACTGGCGAATGTCGGCGATCCATACCTGCGCACTGTGGCATAATGTGGCAACTATTCTCTTCGAAGCTGCGGCCACTCCCATGGCAACCCCTATTTTTCAGAAAGCCCAGGACCTCGCTCCCCCAAACAGGGGAGGGCTCGGAACGCAGGGTAATACCCAGACCATCAATTACCCCAGTCCCTGGCCGGGGGGGTGGTGGAGACTCCGGGACATTGTGGAATATTCCTACTGGTCTGTCATCGGCTTCCTGGAAACAGGCGCAATACACAGAGAAAAATATCTCATGAACATGTACCGAATGGCCAGAAACTCCATTGAAAAAGGGAATACGGAAGCCCCATATGCCTATGTCATCCCCCAAACCCAGAAAGATCCCAACACTGTAGCTAAGATGATCGACATCCTCATTTCCGGCGGGATAGAAATCCATCAATCAAAAAATTCCTTTATCGCGCAAAATCGTGAATATCCGAAGGGGACCTATGTGGCCCTGATGTCCCAGGCATACCGGCCCTATCTCATTGATATCCTGGGGCCGCAAATCTATCCGGACCGAAGACAGTATGAGGGTGGTCCGCCAGAACAGACTTTTGACCTGACCGGCTGGACTCTGGCTTACCAAATGGGAGTGGAGGCCATAAAAGTGGAGTCGCCTTTCAAAGCTCAATTGAGGCCGATCCAAAAAGCAGATTTTCCCACAGGGAATGTCAGTGGAAGTGGAAACACCTTTATTCTGGATCATACTGTCCTGGACAGCTACCGGGCCGTTAATCGACTTTTACAGGAGGGGGCGAATGTCTGCTGGGCAACTAAACCTTTCACTTCCGGTAGGAGGAAATATCCGGCAGGAGCAATCGTCATCTCTGGTACTGACATCAGAAACAAAATACAATCTCTGGCTAAAGAATTTAATCTTCAGATACATGCAGGTAGTTCCCCCGGTAATCTTATGAAACTGAAGCCACTCAAGTTAGGCCTCTATAAACCTTGGGTAGCCAACATGGATGAGGGCTGGACCCGTTGGATATTCGATAACTGGGAGTTTCCCTATACAACCGTTCATGATGCAGAAATACGCAATGGCAATCTCAAGCAAAAATATGATGTCATTGTATTAACAAACATATCTTCTCAACGCATTATCAACGGTCACAGGGAAGGAAGGGTCCCCACCCAATACGCTGGCGGGATCGGAGAGCATGGATTAGCCGCTTTGCTCCAGTTTGTCAGAGATGGAGGGACTTTGGTCACCCTCAATGCATCTTGCCAATTACCCATCGATCATTTCAAAGTTCCCTTGCGGAATGTCGCCCGAAGTTATCCCCCCACCGAATTTTTCTGCCCCAGTGCGATTCTTAGGGTGGACGTGGAAAACACTCATCCTATCGCTTATGGTATGAATAATAGTGCCAATGTCGTTTTTTTTGGAAGTCCTGTCTTTGAGTTAATAAAGATGGGTTTGAAAAAATCAGACGAGCAGCAAACATTGCTTAAGTCTTTAAATGTCGTAGCGCGCTATCCCAACGGCAATCCATTCATGAGCGGTCGCCTTATCGGAGATCATATCTTCCATAACAAACCGGCTCTTGTAGAGATTGACTATGGAAAAGGCAAGGTCATCATGTTCGGCTTCCGGCCACAAAACCGCGCTCAGCCGCATGGGACATTCATGCTGTTTTTCAACTCCCTTTATTACGGTCCGGCAGCAACAGAGACAAAATAATCAAACCCCGTTTGTTAGCAAAGAGAATGACGGGAGGCTATTACTCGCTCTGTAATCCCACCTGCTCCTTCTGTGTATCCTTAATCCCAGCAATACATAAATTAGATCCTTTTAGCGGGAGAGGAGTTACTGGTAATGCTCTA
>Ga0209636_10005469_pt1 | contig 12975 bp, 11 predicted proteins | sample DeeMarSWOR152_54_FD_187464 | JGI IMG/M metagenome (GOLD analysis project Ga0209636, IMG submission 187464) | Marine sediment microbial communities from White Oak River estuary, North Carolina - WOR-1-52-54 (SPAdes) (version 2) | ecosystem: Environmental > Aquatic > Marine > Intertidal zone >...
AGATCACTTTGTTTTCCGTAAGTTGGACTTATAATCAGTGTATTTGTCTTAGAATCCAAACTAAGTAAAACTTCATCACCCTCTTTTAGATCAAGGGTTTCTCGGAATTCGTTTGGAATAACCAAACGACCTCTTGTGTCTAGCCTTATTATTGAATTCATTATTCACCTTTGTGGGAAATTAGTGGGAATAAATATGTAACATGTACTATATAAAACTATCGGAGCTCTGGTAGTTTGTATAGCAAACTACTAAAACAAAAACATATTTTGCGTCAACTTAGCTGCTTTATTCAGAGGTATTTAATGACCCTACAATGTCTAAAATGCAAAAAACCTGCCGTTACTTTTATCAGATACAATGGTACACATCTTTGCAAAAACCATTTTATTGATTATTTTGGACGAAGAGTAAAGAAAGATATTAAAAAACAAGGAAAAACGGAAGGGAAATCGAAAATTGGTATTGCAATTTCAGGTGGAAAGGATAGTACAGTTGCACTACATTTAATGAATGATATTTTCTCAAAAAGACCGAACATATCTCTGTATGCGATAACGGTTAATGAGGGTATCAAAGGCTATAGAGATGAAAGTATAAAAACTGCAATTAAAAATTGTAAATTGCTTGAAATCGAACATCATATAATTACTTTTAAGGATGTGATAGGAAAAACAATAGATGAAATAGCATCAATACATGATGAGCTTGGCGAATGCACCTATTGTGGAGTGTTTCGAAGATTTTGTCTTAATACAATAACCAAAGAACTTGGTATTGATAAGCTTATTACTGGTCATAATCTAGATGATATGACCCAGTCAATTCTAATGAATTTTGTAAATGGCGATATGAAAAAACTAGCTCGATTAGGCCCCCATAGAAAAGTTCAACCAGGACTTGTACCACGTAGTATTCCTTTAAGAACAATTCCTGAAAAAGAAGTAATGCTATTTGCAATACTAAATAATATAGAATTTCACAATGCAGAATGCCCTTACTCGTTTCGTGCTTCTAGAAGATACTTTCGTGACATTATTGATAACCTTGAATATAACAATCCTGGTACACGGCATAGCCTTCTAAATAGTTATGATAGCATTAAAGATCTACTTTTAGAGAAATATCCACCAGCTGAGCTGAATAAATGTAAGCAATGTGGAGAACCTACATCCCAAGATACGTGCAAAACTTGTATATTGAAAGCAAAGGTATTGTAATTCTATTGATCCCTTTTAACATCAACCTTTAGAAGACAGATATCCCCTAAATTTGCTTCAATAATATCGCCTTCGGTAATTTCCCCGACTCCTTCAGGAGTTCCCGTAAGGATTAAATCTCCTCTCTTAAGGGTCATTATTTTTGAAATAAATTCAATTATTCTCTCTATCGAGAAAATCATATATCTCGTATTAGATTGTTGTTTTAGTTCACCATTTACTTTCAATGTTAGATCAAGGTTATGTGGATTGGGTACTTCTTTTTTTAATACAATATCGCTTATTGGAGTGAAAGTATCAAACCCTTTTGCAATACTCCATGGCCAACCATTCTTTTTTGCTACGGATTGAATATCTCTAGCTGTAATATCAAGACCAACCAGATAACCTAAAACACGATCCATTGCATTATCTTGTGTAATATTTTTTCCATCTTTTCCAATGACAACACCTAGTTCAACCTCATGGTGCAAACATTTTGACATTTTTGGAATTATTATAGATTCATTATTGAAAATAACAGAACTCTCAGGTTTAAGAAAGAGTAAAGGTTCATCTGTTGTCTTAGCGTTCATTTCTTGAGCGTGTTTTCTATAAGTCCGCGCAAGGCATATTATTTTTCCGATACTAACTTGCTTATCATTTTTTTGAAAAATATAATTGGTCATGTAATAGGCAATAGCAGAAAACAGTTTAAGCATTTATGTTTAATTTTACAATAAGTTCTAAAAATTTATTACTAAAATTTTTGGATAATAACTGTAAAGACACCTGGTAACAGTTGTACAATAAACCCTTTATAAGGAGACAAAGAAAGATAGAACTGTGGTGAAGGGAATGAATAGTCTCTTTGTAAAGGCATTAAAGAATAAATTTGACATGTCTCAAGAAGATGCAAAGGCACTTGCACAGACTGTCAAAGATGTTTTCAGAAATAAAGAAGAAATTGAAGATATGACTATTGATAAATACACACGTTCTTTGTTCTATGAACTGCATAAGGAGAAGTTTCTCCGATTAAGAAGGGATGAATACAGAGAAAATGGAAGATTTATAAGAAAATATTATTGGTCTTTTGATAATGATGGCATAAAAGCAGAGGCATATAGAAAACCAATACCAGAACCACCTTATAAAATATATCAGAAAATTCCAAGAAATGCTTGGTTACTTCATTCTTATAACACCTAGACATATAATCTAGGTGATTTTTTATTTTTCATTTTAAAATTTTCATTATCCAAACATTTAAGTTGAAATGGGAGATTAAAAGGGAGCACGCGGGGAACTTCAGATGGCTGCAAAAAAACACGAAGATAACATTCTCACTTTTAATTTTAGAAAGAATGGATTAAATGAACTTACCCTTACTAAAAAGAGACTCATTTATAAAAGGATAGAACGTAATAGTATATTTTCAAAAACCAAACAAACTGTATTTGATGTTCCCATCGGCAATATAAAAGATGTATGGAGACATGTAGGATTAATTGCTTCGACATTGATCATTGAGGTATTAATAGAAAAAGAGGGGAAAGTTCCAAAAGAAAGAAATATGTTTAAATTCAAAATGGACGATGCCACCTGTCAAAAATGGGCTGATGCAATATCAGAATTGACTAGTTGATTAAGATATATCTAGATATTTTTAACTGTTCTGGAGATCATATCTGCAAAAACTATTTAAATTAGATATAATAATTAAATCAATTGATAATGATTTGGGGGTCTAATAGAATTGGTTAAGCATTTACAAATTTTTTCAACTCTATCAATTATACTATTGTTAATTTTAACAGGAGTTGTAAGTGCTGAAAGTCAAAATCTAATTGAATCCTATGACGATCCCAATTGGGAACAAGTAGTCGACGATGGATTTGGGAGTAGAGATAATGCCTTTGCCTGGTCAATGGAAGAATATCATGGCTACCTATATGTAGGGACCCGAACTGATTGTCAAAGATGTCAAATTCACAGATCTCAAACTGGTGACGAAGACACCTGGGAACAGGTTATCGAAGATGGATTTGATGAGGCTTTTCCATCTGATGGCGTAAGAAACATGATTGTATATAAGGATCTTCTTTGGGCTGTTACTGATTCCTGGCAATATGGCACACAGGTGTTTGTAACTGATGGAGAAGATGACGATCATGATGGTATACTCAACTGGAAAAAGGCAAATGAAAATGGATTTGGTAAGGGAAACGAAGTTCAATCTTCTAGATCTCTTCGGGCATATAAAGATAAATTGTACATAGGAGCCCGAAGTTCCGAAGGGCCCCTTATATATAGATATGATGGCCCAACAGAGTTTGAAAATATCCAACCAGATAACTGGAGTATTATTAATCAGGAAATGTTAGAAAATCCAGATCATAACCCACTTCAAGTACTTCCGGGCATGATGATGAATTTTACTGCAAAAGATGGAAAAGAGTATCTTTATCTTGGAATATGGGAAGAACCAGTTCCACTTTTTGAAGAATTTTTAAGGACGCATAAATTGAAGGATCTATTGAAATTCCTCACCTATCCTTTTTGGAAGTGTGAGATATGGCGATATGACGGAATTATATGGGAGGAAATAGCTGAAGATGGATTTGGCAATATCAATGTCGCGGCTATTTCTGCGCAAGTACTGAATGGTACATTATATTTTGGGACTAGCAACGTATTGGGGATTGAAATGTGGAAAACCTCCGATGGAGAAAATTGGACACAGATAATTCGTAGAGGATTTGGACAACCATTAACTCAATGGTTATGGAGAATGCATATCTATGAGGATAAATTAATTTTTGGAACTTTTAATCCGATAAGGGGATTTCAGATTTGGGCAAGTACCAATGACAATCCACTAAGCCAAGAAGATTTCTTCCAGATTAACATGGATGGTATGGGGCGAGGGTTGTTTCCTTTGATAAAGCAAGATGGTGTACGGGTATTTGAAACCTTTAAAGGGCATTTATACGCAGGTACTGCTTCTTTTATGGATTTCCTGATTAAAAGGGTAAAAGGCACCGGTTGCGAGGTTTGGAGATTAGAACATTTACCTGAGCCTCCTTAGCAAATTATTTATATTATTCCAAATTCATGTGATAAACATAAGCATTGTCAAGGGAGGTTATGAGAAATAGTGAAATTCTTGTTTATCTATCCGCCAAGCGAAGAATATCAATATGCTGAAAAGAAAGGAATTTCTGTAGGAGCATTTGTTCCGCCACTTGGAATTCTGTATCTCTCCCGAATGCTTGAGGACAAAGGCCACGAGGTTGAGGTAATTGATTACAATTCTGAAGAAGTAAATAAAGAGGAATTAAGAAAAAAACTTAAATCTGTAGATTCCTGTGGCCTCACTATAGTATCGGCTCGATTTGCCCCTTCATTGAATCTCGCTCATTTCATAAAAGAATGTGAGCCAAATATTTCTCTACTTATCGGTGGACCTCACTGCTCGGTAGTCCCTGAAAAATCACTTATTAATTTTAATGCGGACATATGTGCTAAAGGGGATGCAGAATATACTATACTTTCATTGGCAGAAGCGTTAGAAGGGAAAAAGAAACTATCAGCTGTAACTGGAATTTACTATAAAGAAAAGAACAAGGTTAAAAACACGGGCAATCCTAAAAAAATAGAAAATTTAGATAATATTCCTTTTCCAGCACGCCATCTTGTTGATAAATACGAATATGGATATTTTTCAGGCAGAAAACTGGCAATAGGAAAAACTACATCTGTTCTTACAACACGAGGATGCCCCTATAATTGTCGATTTTGCGGAATCAAAACGATCCAACCTTGTTATAGTGAAAGATCAGTGGAAAATGTAACTGAAGAGATCAAAGAAGTAGTCAACAATGGATTTCAAACTATTCAAATCGTGGATGACAATTTTCTAGCGAATAAAAAGAGAGCTGAGAAAATAATGGATTATATTATAAAAAACGAACTGGAAATAGAAATATGGATAGCAGGAGCACGAGTTGATTCAGCAGATAGACAATTATATAAGAAAATGAAAAAAGCTGGCGTTGTATTCATAAGCTTTGGGATTGAATCAGGAAATCAAGATGTATTAGATTTTTATAATAAGAGAATTACATTATCGCAAATCAGAAAGGCTATTGATTTATGTATTGAAATGGATTTTTACATAAGTGGTAGCTTTATATTGGGCGCTCCGATTGAAACTGAAAAGCATATAAGAAATACTATTGAATTTGCAAAATCACTCAATATGGATTTTATCCGTTTTTTATCGCTAGGATATCTTTGTGGTTCTCCATTGTGGAAAGAGGCTGTAAACAAAGGAAAAATTAAGCCTGATGAATATGTTGTACCTGCTGATTCAAAGAGAGGGTTAGGCAAGTTTACTGAGGAAGAATTAAAGGATTACTGTGTTGAGGCCTATAATGAAATCTTTTACGACCCACGTTTTCTATCACTTCAAGTACTACGGGCTTTTGATAGAAAGAACTTCCGATTCTTAAAAGTAGGTCTTGAAATGATTTATAACCCTTAGTTAGGATGTATCAAAAATGTTAGAAAGATTTGCACCATATGTTGAATCAAGCATAAGAAAAAGTGTATCAAATCCTACCAAATTATATAGATTTCTTTCTAATCCTATTGTAAGACATTACGTTGAAAGATATCAACTATTAAAACTGAAAAATAGCATAAAATATTGTTACAATAAATCTCCATTTTATCACGAACTTTTTGAGAAAAACAATCTGCATCCAAATGATATAAAATCGTTTGAAGATATGAATAAAATACCTTTTACTAATCCAGAAGATCTTCAAAAACCGGAAAGATTTTTTACTGTACCTGAATCAAAATTCACTAAAATATTTTCGTCTAGTGGAACCACAGGAAAACCTAAAGCAGCATATTTCACAAAAAACGATCTTGAGAAACAGATTTCAAGAAATGCAACAGGATTACATCTTGTCTATGATGTCGAAGAGGGCGACCGTGTAAGATTGACTTACGAGCATGGATATGAAACAGGTGACTGGGGCATTCGATACTTATTGGAAAATGCTATTCAACGTATAGGAGCAATGAGTGTAATCACAGGGCATCGTCTCCCAGCGAATAAAGAGCTTGATCTTCTTAAAACCTATAATATTTCAATACTTGCAGGTACGACATCTTATATCTATAATCTTACCTGTGAGATGGAGCCCCTCTATAATTTACGCTCCCTTCATTTAAAGAATATCATGATCGGCTCTGAACCATTACCAAAAGCAATTCGTGACAAGATCGAAAAAACCTGGAACACCAAAGCGTATCAGGGTTATGGATTAACAGAAATCGGTACATCAATTGCAGGAGAATGTAAACAACAGAATGGAATGCATATCACTGAGAGTGATTTCTACGTCGAAATCACTGATCCCGTAACTGGTGAAAGGCTAAAGGACGGTCAGATCGGGGAGGTTACGATTACGACACTAGACAGAGAAGGAATGCCAATATTACGCTATAAAAGTCATGATTTAGGACTAATTATGCCAGAACCATGTCCTTGTGGTTTGCCATTCAGAAGGATTAAGATTAAAGGAAGAACTGACAACATGGTTCCAATCGGATCAGGAGACAATCTATTTCCAAGTGAATGTGATGAAGCCATTCTTAATATTCCAGGTGTTATTGATTATAAAGTTGTATTAGATAAAAAACACAACAAGGATCATATCACTGTAATAGTTGAAATAAAGTCAAGAACTGGGAAGATTCAAAAAAAGATTGAGACTGCTGTAATGAAGATACCAGCTATAAGAGATGGGGTGTGCGACTCTAAGACTGTTGAGAAGCCAGAAATCAAACTTGTAAAACAAGATACTATAGACAAGACATCTTCAAAGGCAAAAAGGATAGTCGATAATAGAAATCTTTACGATTAATTTCTGTAAAATATTATTAATATAGTGGGCGACATAGATAATTGGACAAATGAATGGGTTTCATACCAAATCAGTTTGTCCAAAAATTAAAGTCGTCTACTAATAATAGGAAAAGTTTATTAACAACTAATCTGGTTCAATAACGGAAACTATGGATGACAATGCTGAAAAAGAAGTAAGCCGCATGTTTCCAGACTGGAAACAACCAATGACATTAGACGAGGAGTTAGCTTTTTTTATGCATAAATTTAATCTTGATTTAGAAACAATACAAACGATGCCTGCTTTTGAAGAACATCTTAAACCTTTATTTCCGGAAGAGAAAAAGAATATCCTATAATCTACGTTTGAATATTTCTAACTTTTTACGAAACGCATATAAAATGTTATTAGATTCGTGCGATTGGAGGGTTTTATGGCAAATATATCTAGACTATACTCCGATAGAGCAGGAAAAATGAGAAAATCAGAGATACGTGAGTTGCTAAAAGTAGCTCAAGATCCTGAGATTATTTCTTTTGCTGGTGGTTTGCCTAACCCAAAATCATTTCCAATACAAGATCTAAAGGGAGTTGTAGAATATGTTTTAGATCACCATGGAAAAATTGCGCTTCAGTATGGAACTACACAAGGAGTGGAAGAATTAAGAGAAATTCTTGCAGAACGAGCACTTAAAGAAGGAATTAATAATGTAACGGCTGATAATATTATTATTACTAGTGGTTCGCAACAGGCATTGGATACTGTAGGCAAGATATTTCTTAACCCCGGGGATATTCCTTTAGTTGGATTACCAACCTATCTTGGTGGCATCAACGCATTTAGAAGTTATGAAGCTAACCTAATTGGCATTCCTCTTGATCAAGACGGGATGAACATTGATGCATTAGAGGAGAAGATAAAGGAGCTGATGAAAGATAATTTGACACCTAAATTTATCTACGTGGTACCAACTTTTCAAAATCCTGCTGGAGTTGTTATGCCCGAGTCAAGGAGAAAGAAACTCATCGATATGGCTAATGAATATGATCTAGTAATAGTGGAAGATGACCCTTATGGTAAGCTTCACTTTGATATTCCTGCTGTAAGGCCTGTAAAGGCGTTTGACGACGAAGGTCGAGTAATCTATATGTCAACTTTTTCAAAGATTTTATCACCTGGCTTTCGAATCGCCTGGACTGTCGCTTCAGAGGAGCTTACAAGAAAGATGATTATCTGCAAACAAGCCCTAGATCTCTGTACAAATACCTTTACTCAGTATATAGCTGCCGAATTTATGAAAAGTGGTTCACTTGATTTGCATATAATGAAGATTTGTGAGATGTATAAACCCAAGCGTGATATCATGATGAGCGCAATTGAGAATCATTTCCCTGATGGCTATATATGTAATAAACCAAAGGGCGGGATGTTTGCTTGGGCTACACTTCCTGAAGGAATTGACACCGAAATCATGTTTCTTGATGCCTTAAAAGAAAAGGTTGCATACGTACATGGGAAAGCATTTTGTGTTGATGGAAGTGGTGGAAGATCCATGAGATTAAACTTTTCCTACGCTACAAATGAACGGATTGCAGAAGGGATTAAAAGATTAGGTGCAGTAATAGACAAAAAAATGAAAGTTTTATGTCAGTAAATAAGAAAATCATTGTATCAGTAATCTTGATCTTGCTAAGTTCGTTATCAGGATGTGCATTATTTAGCAGGACCGAATTTTCATTGATTTCTGCTGTAGTAGATGATGATAGTGGATTTCCCAGTATCCAAATTAGTTTTAATACAACTGATAAAATAACACTAACCCTGATTAACCCTAATAGTGAGATTTTATTTTCAGATATTTATTATCGGGGACTTCATAAAGCCACAGCATATATTGAAGATTACAGGATAGATCCAACCTCAGGTAAATATACAGTCAGAGCTTATGATAAAAACGACAATTTAATTTTTGAAGATGAACTTATTTTCGAAGATCGGAATCCCTCCATAATTGAAGTTGATGAACATTGGTGGATGGATAACGACAATTATGTATTAGTAGGACTTACTATGACTCTAACCAATCCTAGTGATCTTCCAGTTTATCCCTATACCGCAGATGTTCAAATTGATAACACTGCATCATCCGTACCCACATTACCTTCTGTTATTTTACCTCACCAAAGTGATAATGTTAATTGTTTTGTTTTCTTGGATGATATATCTTCAGGAGAAAACACATTAGAAATCACATTAAAAAATAAAGAAAGGGACGAGATTGCTACTTATTCATCTTCTGTTATTCCGATCGAAAATACTCCCAACTTAATATTTAGCTGGAGCTATGGGGGCAGTAATTATCTAAAATTGCCTGATGTTGAATTTTTATATGAATATTATAGCAATCTTGATCGTTTCGTATTGGAAGATTACGCAGCGTATATATTTGATGTTTATGACGATCAATACATGGATATGGTTGTCGAACGATTGCTATCTTTAACCGATGCGACTAAAGATACAGATATAATTAATTTTGTGGCAGCATTTGTACAAAAACTACAATATGCAGAGGATGATGAGAACGATAGCACATGTGAATATCCGCGTTATCCTATAGAAATGTTAAAAGACAAACAAGGTGATTGTGAGGACAAAGCGATGCTTGCTGCGGATATCCTCGATATTATCGGCCATAATGTTTCATTACTACGTCTGCCCAATCATATGGCAGTAGGAGTCCATCTTGATGAGAACGCATCAGTTTATGACTACTATATTGAAGAATATTATTTTTTGGAGACAACAGGGACACGCGGGTTTTTGGGTAAAGTTCCTGACGAGTATAAGGACATAACAAATGTAACTGTTCATCCGATTTCAAATCGTCCTATTCTTATACATAATTGGAAGAATGCTACTCGACTTACTGGCACCGATGGATCGGATTTCATTAAGATGAGAATACTTGTAGAAAATCTTGGAAGAAAGTCTGCTAGTAATTTTGAGATTAGAGGAGCTTTTTATAGCCAAGAGAACGTTGGCTTCAACCAGGAGACTGCTTTAATATCCTATTTGGCTGGAGGAGATAAGAAAATAGTTGATCTAAAAGTCGATGTTCCACAAACATTTACAACAACGCTTAAAACGAAGATTTATTTGAATAATGAGATGGTTCATGAAAAAGAATCAACAGACACATTTCCTTAAGAATAATAATATGATTAGCTAGATGATAGGAAAAAGTCAAGTAAATTATTTTTACTAGCGATAATCGATTGGCACTTGTTATAATCTAATTTTTCCTTGAAAAATATGGGAGAAATGTCTAGGATATGCCTAACACTAAAATTACTAACACGTAACCTGTTGCATTCCTCTCTTCATCGCCAGCTTTTACTGTAACTACAACTCTTCCAAATCCAAGTATCGGCCCTGTACTAATTGTTTCTTCTTCTCCAACTGGCAATGTTGGGATTGTACCTGATTTTGTGGTATTTATGAAACCTAGTATACCACCCTGTACCTGTATGCTCCAATCTATATCTGTTGCATCTTCAGTTCCAACGCTTTGAATCACTGCATTAACACTTAATCCTCCAGTTATTTCACCGATTCGAACCTGCTGTCCGCCTCGCCAGATATTCACTGAAGGATCACCAAGGATATTATATGCTTCGAAATAGTATCGTGAATATCCTCCACCGCCATAATGTTGGTATAGATCATAAAGAGCCTTGTCTGTCATACCGCCGATGAATTCAATATCATCATCCCACCATGCTGAGAACATTTCCTTTTCTAAAATATCATCTTCATCCCATAGAGTATAGGTCGATGAACCCCAGAAAGCAAGCCCTGCTTTTTCAGCCTCCCGAAGCCAGGTCTCTCCAAAACATTCAGAAACATCGAATTCACCAGTCAGACAAGAATGGCTACAAACAAAAGGATACATATCTTCATTGGTTAGACCTCGTATATCGTTCTGATCAAATGGTGGACCATCACCCCAGCCATATGTACTGCCATGGCCAGAGAAAATTGCTAAACTCCGACCATCGTTCAGAGCATCCTTAACCTGCTGTGTAGTAGCTCCATAAGTAAAGGTATAGAGTTTATCACAAATGTAACCATTTGGTTCAAGATAATTATCTATAACATAATTATGTGTTCCTTCAGAGATCCAGTAGTTATCAGTTGAGGCCATGAAGGTGGCTTTCTTTATGAAATCATATGAAAAGAAGTCTGCCTGTTCATAGGTGAGTGTCTTATCTAGCATTGCGATGACGTGAGCTTCTTGCGATGCTGGAAATCGGCCAATAAAAATGTCTGGAAAATAATCACCTGGCGATATTGTAACGTAATAGATATCAGCTGCACTATAGCTATCAAAACCAGTGAACGTTGGAATTTGTGCAACATCTCCGACTAAAAGGATGTAAGATGGAGGTATTGTCCACTCATTGTATGCATCCTCAATGTAGGTCTTGATGTTTTCCTTTGTTGGTCCGCCTGGAATTTCTGAAGTTTTTGTAACTGTGACCTCGTAACCAATGCTTTCTTTCCAATTTGTAAGTGGAAGAATTTCATCATAAAAATCATCATACACGATAACTAAATATCCTTCTTCAGCAGCATTTAACGGAGGAATAAATTCTTCAAAATCTTGATAGTTTTCAAACAAAGTACTAAATATCTTTTCAAATGAATAAGAGGAATATCGATTTATTTTTTCGTAAGTTTTATTCATATCGCTGCCTGGAAGATCGATTCTAATTTTACATGCAGTCATCAACTTAAGTTCGCCTGATGATGGATTATAGAGAATTGGTGAGATTTCCACAAGAGCAAAAATTCGTCCCCTTATTTCACCCATTTCAATAATCTTTACTATATCGTCAGGTATGAATGCGTCATTCGTATAGTATTCATTATTAATAACAAAGTCTTCTGAGTTCCCTGGAATCTTCATAAGTGATGGTTGAACTGGTAGAATTTTTTCTGGCAGTCCCAATTCTTTTAGTGATGTAGACTCCCATGAAACAGATTCAATTATAATCTCCGGATTTGCACCGTATGGAATCTCAACCATATTTCGAATCATAGGTAGTCTTGCCTCACCTATTGCGGTGGTAAATCCTTCGCCCATCAATTCTACTGTTGTGAATTCTCCCCCATCAGTTTGAATTCTTCCAAAATCAAATATCGGGCGCTTAATTGAAAGCTCAATTGTTGGTTTGTCCAATGCAGGTTTTTCAGATATAACTCCCCCCACCAATGGGAGGCCACCAGCCCCAATTAATATAACAGTTAAAACAATTGCCTTAATAGGAAATATATTTCTTTTCATTTATTTCCCCCAGAGTGTATATCATAATACATTGTTTGTATTTATATAGATGTTGGTTGCAGTTTCTAAATTGAAGTCCATTTATATATCATTTTTTATGTGACATTTGTTATGATAAACTATGAGTAGGTATGACTTGAAAAAATTGTATGATGGTGCTGTACAGATATATGCCTGTTACTTTATGCTATGATAGTTTAATCCACATATACTTTCCTAAAATTAGCAAAGTATTTATATTATAATATATAAATAATAAAATGTGAGGATACTAAAATGAAGAAGAAAATCGTTGGAGAGAAAAATTTGAAAGAAACATTAGTTCTACTGATCACAATATCTCTATTTTTATCATCAGGATTTGCAATGGCAAGTACGGAAATAGAAGAACAAATACCAGTTCTCATAGATGCAGGTGAATGTGGAGGAATAAGTGATGGTAGTGGACCAAGTCTCTTAGGTGAAGAGACAATAGGTTATTACGATCCAGATTCTGTTG
>Ga0209636_10005470_pt1 | contig 12975 bp, 12 predicted proteins | sample DeeMarSWOR152_54_FD_187464 | JGI IMG/M metagenome (GOLD analysis project Ga0209636, IMG submission 187464) | Marine sediment microbial communities from White Oak River estuary, North Carolina - WOR-1-52-54 (SPAdes) (version 2) | ecosystem: Environmental > Aquatic > Marine > Intertidal zone >...
GATATTCAATACACAAAGGTAAGGGGGTTGGGTCTCTTTTTTTTACTATAGATGAATGGATAATGAAAATGTGATATTAAATGGTTTTCCGTGGGATTCGGTAACCTTGTTTTGATTCCCTTTTTTCTACAATATTGTTCAAAATAAAATGCTATAAAAGCTTTATAAAACTGATCAATTTGATGATTCCCCTACCATAAGGATTAAATGCTTTTTCTATACATTTTTTCGTTTTTAAAAAAACTTTGGAATTACATTTCAAAATAATATTACAAATCCCAAGAGATGTGAAAATCTCGTTTAATCATAGATTTCCTTAGAATATCTCTTGTTTTCTCCCAATTTTAGAAAATCTGGCTTTGATGGCTTCGGAGGTGGAGTTATTTGGGTTGAAAAGGTGTGGAGCGAATATTTCTATGCGACCACTTGTGTTCAAGCTCGCTTTTTCACTTATGACATGGGGGACTCCTTCAATCGTCAATTGAGCTAGTGACTTCCTCGAACGAACTTCTATCAGTGTTGGCTTCTATTGCCAAACACCCGATGCTGTATTCGCCCAAGGGCGATCCGGGAAGCGCCGAGGAACGAATACATAGTAGATGAAATAGGTGTTTTCGTTCATATTATTTTTAGTTGATTTGCGTTTGGAATATGGTATGATTCAAGCCCTAGAAAGGAAAATTATTATCTTATTCCTAAGATCTTGGGGAGGATAAGATGACCGAATGCAAAAACAGAACAATGAATATTATGATTATAGGATTATGCCTTCTTTTTGTCACAATAGGATGTGTACCCCCTCCTCCCCCTCCTCCTGGGGAAGAGGTTGAAAAAAAGCCTCCTCGTCAATATGGTCCACCACATAAGAAAGGGCCCCCTCCATGGGCGCCTGCACACGGGTACAGGGCTAAGTATCAATATCGATACTATCCATCTGCCTCTGTGTACTTTGACATCGGGAGGAAATTGTATTTCTATCTTCATCTTGGCGAATGGCGGGTATCAGCAACACTACCAGCAAGGATTCACATTGATGTGGGTGAATACGTGATCTTGGAAATGGATACTGATAGACCCTTTATATTTCACTCTGAAGTTGTAAAAAGATACCCCCCGGGGCATCAAAAGCAGAAGCATAAAGGAAAAGGCAAGGGAAAGTGGAAGTAATGTAGGTCGAAAGCCAGGTTTGAGTGTCGACTTTCAATCATGAGAATTTAACTTAAAAAAGAGTATTTCAGTCTATTCTTCCCTCTGATTATAGTTGCATTGTCCTGTAGAGTTGGTTCGTTTCAGGGGAATGATAAAAAGCAAGACCTGCCCTACTTCCTTTATTAAACCCAGATGAGAATGTCAATATTTCACGAGCGTCCCCTAAAACGAGACTAATAGCGGACCATATGACAAAACATTATTCCTGCTTTTCTCATGATGCCCCGTATTCTTCCTTCTTTGGGGCACTTATTGAACCCAGCCTTTTTTCTTCTACTCCTTTTTTACCCTTTAGCTTAAACGTCCAGTAGTCCCGGTAAGAAATCTTCTCATTGGGGCGTCCGAAATCCAGCTCTTTTAGTGCCTCGACCACTTTCTGAAGCTTCGGCGCCATTTCCTGCATGCCTAAGCCCCTTAGATGTGGCGGAAGCTCCTTCCTCTCCTCGGGTTCCAGCGCTAATAAATCGCAAATTGCCTCAGCTGCCCAGCGCCCACCCTGAACCGGCGGCGTCTGTTCACGCCCGCCCTCGAACTCAGGCGCAATCATTGCACACTTATTAGGCTGATACATAATAAAAAGCTCCTCATTTATCCTAGCGTCGGGGTCAAGGAGGTCAAAAGCCCGCTGAACCCGATTATAGCGCAATCTAAGACAATCTGTAGCGCCGTATGTTTCCTCAAATCTATCGACTATGTATTCCACGGCAGGAATACATGAGGCGTAATTTAGGTTGCCATTTTCCGAAAGTTCCTCGGTGGTAACGCCGACCACATAACTTATCAGAAAGGTAGAAGCGGTAATAGCCCCACAGGTGCCGACTCCAGACATTGCCACACCCCCATGAAGCCCTATAAATCCTGAGGTTAGTGCTTTTTGTATTTCAATTGGAAATATCTCTACACCCTCAGCCCTGAACGCCTCGGCTATTCCCTCGAAAATACCCGGGGCGCAGGCCATGTATTTTGCCCCGAATTCATCGGCGAGGTGCCCTGCTTTATCTATTATTCTCTTTCTCTGTACATCGTTGAATTTGACTTTCCCAATCATTTTTATTCACCTCCCTTTGATGTCTTTAGTATTTCAGACTATACTCGATTACCTTGTCACATTATGACGATTATCACCTCCTATCAAAGATTTTACCAGTTAATTCTCCCATACCGCACTTTACCTTAAGCCGGCTTTTGAAGTTTGCCCGGACCCGAATAAAGAGTAGTCCAGATCGAAAAATTGCCGTGATGTGGTAAAGTGGGCACAGTGCACAACGCCTAAGAAGATTTTATTATCGCAAAATCACGATAGTACTTTTCATAATTATTTTCGCGGGCATAACCGTAGGAGCCCATGAGCTCTATTCTCTCCAGAATCAGTTCTGGCGGTGCCCTGTTAATAAAAACATGCACGGTGCGCCCATTAGCCATCATACTGGCTGAATCCCATATACCGTAAGTGATAAGAACCCGCTTTTTGATAGGGAAAGTCTAGGAGAAATGGGGTTGTGTGTCAACTTTTATGTATCCACTATATATTGTGGATGGGGCATTGGTGCCGATGTTTTTGCAATGAATGTCGAGACGAGCATATTTTGGACAGGTATTTGAGGTTTGGGCAGTCATGGAGGTAACTTGAATTGCTCTCAATTGGGAGGGAAAACCCATACGTTAACGCTTTTTGGGGTGGTGAATGACTCCCTCCCGCTTATCACTCATTATGGTGCTTCAGAACCAACGTCCCTTATTTTTTAGACAGGCTGGATTATTGGATTAGTCCTGCATCGGCATCTACAATGCAATGCCCCTTCTCCAGTTCAATAATTTTATTTGGGGTACAAATCGTGTATTTAGAGCCTGGACCCGAAAAATACCGACCTACGATGACTCGAACCCTCCCCATCAGTAATTTAATTACCGCTGATCGCCTGTTCTCTTCGGGGGAATAGATGTGCTCCGTGATCTGTATAGCTGTATTTTCTGCCAAATTCAACAGGCTCTCATCCTGGAAGAGAATCTGGACGCGGCCTCCCTTCTCCGTTTGGATGTGGTCGTAGAGATAGATGGGATCGGCCAACATCGCCTGGAATGCAGCCGTATTCCCATTGTGGAAAAGATAAACCTCACCCTCGATGGCGGTAATGGATCCTATAGGCTCTCCTTCCGCCTCAAGTGATAGGACCGAAAAGGCCAAGAGGAACAAAAGTCCACTTAAGGCTAGGGCACATATTTTATTTGCGCAGCAAGACATCTCGCCTTCCCAAAACTAAAACCGCGCCGTTATACTCAGAGAATAGATATTGCGATCACATATATTGTCAGAGTATTATTTCTCAGGTATGGATTAACAACCAATCCTTCAGTATGGGATCTTCATCCCCCCATCTTCCGGGGGGTGTTCTAGTGGGATCGTATGTGAAGCTAAATGGGTACCCAGCCGCTCCGAACGCGTCTGTGGGAGTTGCAGTAACTATAAAGACGCCGTTAGGCGTGGGGGTTGTTTCATAGGTGCAAAACTTGGTATCGCTGACATCGATTCCCTTAGCCTGAAATTCCGCAATAGTCGATGCACTATAGTATTTGCCCGCCCTACGCTTCTCCACCTTCTGAGAGGTAATGATCGCTCCCATGATACTACTCGCCTCGGTTACCCTTGCCCTTTCGACTTGTCCCGTATAGAAGGGAATTGCGATGACGGCCAGAATGCCACCAATAAGACCAGCAATGACGATGATCCCCCACCTTCTCATGGCTGCTTCCTTCTGTGCCCCATTTTAGGATAGTGGTACAAGGTGGCAGTCTACACAGCGCATTTCAGAAGGTATCCTAGGTGGCCACCCGTGCGGGCGGGGTCGTGGTGCCGGGTAGATTCGTGGTGGACGGGTTTGTGGTAGTTGGTCTGGCTCGATATAAACTGTTGCAGGTGAGGATTGCTGCTCAAGCATCCTAAAAGGCGTTTCAAAAAGATGCAAGAAGATCACAGTAAAAATCAAAACAATGATAAGCAGGGTGACCCACCAAATGCCATCACGTGGTGTAAACTCTAACTCTTCCCTCATCATCCCCCTATGCCCCGGGGTATGATTCATTCCCTTCTGCCTTCTGACACCTCCATGGAGCAAGTAACATGCCAATTTCCACGGTCTTCGGTAAACAATTACATAATCCAATAATATATTGATAATATTATATAATTTTTTCAATGGACGGCTTTTTAAAGAGATGTTATTATCCTAAACTCGGAAAAAGCGGGAACTATTTACCGGTAACCCTTTTCTTAATTGCTTTAACTTAGATATAAACCAGCTCATAGTACCTATAGAGTTGGCTCGGTTTAGGGTAATGATAAAAAGCAAGACCTACCCTCTTTCCTTTGTAAAGATCAGATGGAATTTCAATATTTCAAGAGCGTCCCCCTTTTTAAAAGTGATAATTTTGAACAACGTCCCCTATTTTATTTTATGCGCCACTGCCAGAACCTAAAATTGGCGTTCGACTGTCCGGAAGGATCCATACTAGCAGTGACGCACATTCTCAAATAGCTGCTACCGGGAGGCCAGGCAGGGGACACCGCTTAAGCCCACGGAATCGGTGGGTGAGCGTACCCGTGAAACACAAAGCCTTGCAATTTGGCTGCGACAGACAGAAAGTTAGTTGGACTTTGCTTCATTTCTGCTGAGGCGCGGGCATGCTGCTGTTCCAAATGTCGCGATGAAGCCTCCATTGTCCTCCCTATTGCTTCAAAATGACCACAAACTTGCCACTATCAATAACCTGGTCACCTTTCCCGATAAGAGAATACTTACCGACTCCGATGGCTGTATCACCGTGCTCTTCAAACTCCGTTGTCTCGAGCTTCACGGCCTTGATCCCCATGTCAATGGCTCCCTGCCAGAACGCCTGGATACCTTGTCTGCCACTGACGATGTCCGTGTTGGGTGGTAGAACTTGCCCTTTCTCGGTATAAAGAGTCGCTATGCCAGCCGCATCACCTCGTTCAAAGGCTTCCATGAACATTTTGTCCCCAGCCGAAATGGCCTCTCGGACCTCAGTTGAGTTAGCCATGGTTCCTCACCTCCTTTGCCTATTGAGGAGTCTGGTGCGATCGGAATTCAGACTAAAACGCCTCCAAGAGGATATATGTCCACCCCTTTGAGGCTTTATCTCGGCATTTTCTGGGGAACTCCTCTCACTTCTCCCTCCTGAAGGTTTGGGTTATGAGGAATAACAAGTAATTATTTTGAAAATCTTTATGATTCACATAACACAATATAAGAGGAAATTAAACACTGTTTTAATGGGTAGAAAAAACGGATGGAAAATACCCATTGTTGAAGATTCAACAGGTGGGATCTAATGCAAGATTTCTATCATAAATCGATAGTTTTGGGCTCGTGACTCTTGGCTTTTAATAGTAGTGGCATTGTCGGTTGGAGTTGGCTCGTTTTACAATCATAGAAAAGAGAAACGCATAATTTCATGACCGTACCTCTTTATTCTAAATACGTCAAAAAAAGACTTGATCCCTTGCCGATATTGGATATCATGATTTTTAGCGCACCGTTGATTTTGGCAAGTAGACGAAAGCTCCAAGATGCTTCTTTTGAAGGGGGTACATATGGATAGGAAAAAGACTGAAATGAAAAAATGGGCCAAGGAGCATATGAAAGGTGTGGAGAACACTCTGTTCCCCTCCTTCACACCAGACATGAAGGAACTTGATGAAGAAGGCATTCGCCTGGACGTGCGACAGAGTATAGCTCATGGTTTCTTCTCCATGCTATGCGCCACCGAGACTGGCCTAACTTTGGCTGAATCTAAACGCTTTGTGGAAATCGCGGCCGACGAAGCCAAGGATAAGATATTAGTTACCACCACGTTGATTCTAAACAGTTTCGAAGAACACATGGAACTCATGGAACATGCCGAAAAAGTTGGTTTAAGCGGTGTGCTATTAGGCTATCCAATTACTTTTCATCCTGAGGAAAAGGAAGAAATCTACGAGGTAACCAAGCGTTTCTGTGAGGCCACCAACATGCACGTTACCCTTTATCCCTCTCCTCACTTCCCCTTCAGCAAGTTCCACAACAGTGGTTTTCCTCTCGATGTCATGGTGCGTCTGGCTGACATCCCTAATGTGGTTGCTGTTAAAATCGGAGAGCTAGGCATGTATGCCGATGTGCACCGGATGATTGGTGACAAGGTTCTACTTGGATGCCCGGTAGAACGTTATGTTCCATTGCTTATTCAAGGCTCCGGCATGCAATGGATGGGGGCGGGATGCTATGAGGTCTTCCAATCACCTGAAAAACCTTATCTGGTTGAATACTTCAACCTGCTCTTGGAAGGTAAAGCTGACGCTGCTATGGAAATCTATTGGAAACTTGCCCCCATGCGCAATATATTTGAGCAGCAGTTCAACCAAACCGTGATGACTGGCACCTATAACTGGCATCAACAGAAGTTCTATCAATGGTGCACGGGTGGGAATGGGGGTCTTACCCGCCAACCCGCCATGAAGTTACACCAGTGGGAAGCGGATGCTATCAAGATGGGTTTTTATACCATTGACATAATTCCGCCTGACAATGATGCGGAGTTCTATATCGGTAAGATGAATTATGCACGTATGAAAACCTCCGATGGTGAGGATGCCTCCTCCGAACCTGGTGCCCCCTTGATTATGAAGACTTACCCAAAGTCTAAATCTGTAACTTCCCCTAAAAGTGCTGTTCGCCTGAGTCTTGATGTCAGGCAGATCCTGAGTGAAACAGAAGCTGAAATGAAAATGATACCGGCAATGATTCGTCCTATGGTGAAATCAGGGTTTAAGAAAAAGACCGGTGATAGCATCCAAGATTGGACAAAAAAGGTAGAAGAGTTAATTCAGGAATTGGAGGCAGATACTCCATTTACGGTTGATGCCCAACTGAAGGAATCACTAGCCCAATTGGCTAATTACTACCGTGAAGCTCCCGGAGAATCACGGCGGTTTGTCAGAGATGATGTTGATTTCCAGACTATGAGCCAAAAGATGGCTGACCGAGCAGAGGTGGTTAGCTCTCTGATTGCTGCCCTGGAAGGATTATAGGAGACAGGTAGTACACTTAATATCTATATTCCTTTCAATACTTGGGTTTTGTTGCTCGTTTTCCATTTATGTATAGAATTATGTGTGGAATACGATACCCGATTTGACCACGGGTGAGGTTTATCAGAAGCGGGTAAGCGTTTAGCTGGAGATCCTTGGGAGTGGGCTGGTCGTGTGAAATGAAATTCGGTGGGGCAGAGATTAAAGGTTTATGAAGAATGTCAATATTTCACGAGCCTCCCCCTCTTAGTCCCCCTTTCAAGATTGGCAGGGGGAATATAGCACGTCCCCCTTTTTAAAATTGAAAGTTTTGAACAACGTCCCCTATTTCTATACTGTTCCATATAAAACTCTTTCCTGTTTAGATTTCAAAAAAATAGATCTTACCCCACACCTTTTTTGCCTCTCAGGTTAAGGTTCTATCTCCAATTCTAAAATTTTCTATATCTTCAAACATTTGACGAACGGTCAAAGGTTTTTTCCCGGTCAGCTTTTCGAAGTCATTGGTGCATTGATTCATCTGGCCTCTTCTAATGGCGGCCCCGAATGTGACCATGCCTTCAGAGCAGAAGGGAAAGGCTTTGGCTGTTTCCGCCCATTCGCCATCCGTATACCTTGGAACACCTAGATCATCAAAAAATTTATACATTGCATCATCATCAATGTATTCGTAGGTCACTTTTTTTCCGGTGACTTCGGAACCGATTTTAACAAATTCTTCTATCGTATTGGCCGTCTGCCCGGTGATATAATAGATCTTATTGTCTTCTCCAGCCCCTGCTGCAACACATGCTGCCGCTTCAGCACAGTCCTTTCGGGATATATGGGCCATACGTCCATCCCCCATATTGTTTGACAATACGCCATTGGCATTTGCCGACGCTTCGAATGCGGATATCATAGCTTCTGCATATTGGGCATTGCGCAGAAACACATATTTCAATCCTGTGGAAAGAATATAGTTTTCCGTATATTGATGATCCGCTTTTTCATATGATTCACAGGCATCATCGCCGCTGCCGACAATGGATGTATAGACAATCTTCTTCACGCCGGCGGCCACTGCCGCATCGATGGCATTTTTATGGGCATTTCTTCTTTTTTCGCCAATAAAAGGCATGGAGATCAACAGCAATACATCTCCGCCTGCAAATGCCTCTTTCAGCTTCCCGGGGTAGTTAAAATCCGCGTAACGTGTTTCGATATCTTGCTTTGCATACTGCTCCAATGCTTTCTTATCGGGTGCTGTAAAAATCAGGTCATTTAAGGCGACTTTTCCCATAATGGCACGTGCTGCATGTCCGCCCAAATTACCGTCTACACCTGTCATTATTATTTTTCCCATAATCATTGCTCCTTTTTCTTTTAGTTGATCAGTGTTTAAGATTCGGTGAGGTGATAGTGATAAGAACCCGCTTTTTGATAGGGAAAGTCTAGGAGAAATGGGGTTGTGTGTCAACTTTTATGTATCCACTATATATTGTGGATGGGGCATTGGTGCCGATGTTTTTGCAATGAGTGTCGAGACGAGCATATTTTGGAAAGGTATTTAAGGTTTGGGCAGTCATGGAGGTAACTTGAATTGCTCTCAATTGAGAGGGAAACCCCAAAACTTTGGGCTTTGGGGGGGGTGAATGATTCCCTTAGGCATATCACTCATTATGTTGTTTCAGAACCAAGGTCCCCTATTTTTCTTCAGATGCTGGTCGGTGACCCTCCAGGCGCAAGCGCGGCCTTCAAGGAAGGGACAATAACGCTTGAAGCCCAGTCGCTCATAGATACGAATAGCACCTGCATTATCTTGACTAATGTTGAGGATGATGTCGGAGATTCCGCGCTGCAATAACTCGGTCACAACGGCGTTGGTGGTTGCTGTTCCGTAACCTCGCTCTCGATAGTTCGGGTGAGTGAAGACATTGCCCACGGCTGCCACGCCGTAGGTCGCACTGACCAGATGAGTACCTGCAACTGCCACCAGTTGACGTTCCACAAAGACACCGAAGAAGACGCCGTACTGTACCTGCGTGGTGCTAAAGCCGATACCTCCCCCAAGGGCATACAATTCTATCAGTTGGTTGGAATGGGCAGGTGTGAGCCGAACACAATCGCCCTTCGTAGGCTGGAAGCTCGCGGGCTCCAATACCATGCGCCACATCGGGATCGTCTCGTCCCACGCGTAGAAGTCGTGAGTCATCGCCAGATGCTCTGTGGAACAGGTAAGGTAGGCCTGCTCAGGACATATCGTGTTCTCAAGAATGGCTCGCAGGCCGTTGGTATCCCCCATCAGGAACAGAGCCGGCAGCTTCAAGCCGCGGAAGTGCAGTGCTAACGCTTGCAATCGGCCTGTTTTCTCTGCTCCGACCCACGTGCTCTGGGCGAACAACTGCGGCTCAAGGTCACCGATGGCGTACGCGGCGTAGAGGCGATCAGTTTCCAAGTAGGTCAAGATTCGAGCTTTGTTAGTGAGCTCACTAGTCTTCCATATTTTAATCAAGAGGACCTCATTTCGGTTTGGCCGCCCAACATTTTGTATTGAACCGACTCAGCTTTTTTCACCGGGTTCTGTTAGTTTCCATTCTACTGGATTGAGGAAAAAAAGCAACACTGTTTTAATAGGTAGAAAATACGGATGGAAAATAACCATTATTGGAAATTCAACAGGTGGGATCTAATGCAAGATTTCTAATGCTAATCGATAATTTTGGCTCGCCCCTAGATGATCTATATCATCTTAAATTAAGTAGCTGCCTCACCCCTCCCAAAGTATAGGCATTTGGCACGCTCATTGCTTCTACTGTAATAAAAATGACTTCTAATTATAACTTTAATTCAGGGAAATAGGGATCAAGACTTGATTAAGCAACCATTTAAAGCATCATCCATAGGCAACATACTTATAGTGCTTGGACCAATATTAGTAGGCATGTTAGCGGCCGTCGTCACCCCCATGCTAAACCCCAATATTAACAAAACCAAGCTTCAGGAAGCCACGGACACCCTGGACGCTATCAAGTATGAGGTGATCGATTATGTCTCAAACGTTGGAGCTGGCACGGGTAACCTGAACGAGGCGGAGATATTGACAATCCTGGGCGTTCAAATGCCTCTATCCAAGGGAAAGGCAGGAGGCCGGAAGTGGACCTATCGAATTGTTGACGCTACAGGAGATGGCGGAACCTATAATATCCAGGCCATGGGAGGCACTGCTGGGGACATCGGTTCCTTTTTGGCTGGCCAGTGGGTTGAAGTCCGCGGAACATGGAATCCTACCAATGGCGTATTTACCTCGTGGGATTGGTTCTCATCTGCTGGAATCAGGGCCAATTGGTTGCCTAAGTAAGTCCTGAAACGACGGAGGGGCGAGCTCATGTTTGTCCCTTCCCCTTTCCTTTTCATCATCAGTTGTTCTTCTAAGAAACTGAAAAAGTTTCTTCCGCGTATAACGCACACCGCTGTATTGTGTGCGACCCTTGCTAACTGAAATGGTGAAATCTCCCGATTCTACATCCATACGAGATTTCTATCACCTATCGATAGTTTTGGGTTGGGGACTCTTTCTCTTATTATAATAGTAGCATCCTCGGTTGGAGTTGGTTCGTTTTAGGGTAATGAGGAAAACAAGACTTACCCCCCTTCCATTTTTTATAATCATCTATATTGATATTTCTTAATTGCTCATTTTTCCTTGACAGGAGGAATATAGCATGTCCTCCTTTTTAAAAGTGAAAGTTTTGAACAAGGTCCCCTATTTTTCCCTTTTTTTGAGGCCCTCATGAATTCTCTTCTTGACACAGAGCGCTAAGTAGAGTAGTATATTAGTAAATCAAGGAGGAATCATCATGGGAACAAGTACGGTTCGGATTCCAGAGGACAAAAGGGACAAGCTCAAGATTCTTGCTAGCATCGAGAAAAGAGAGATGAAGGAAATCCTCTCAGAGCTCATAGACGAGTATATCGAGCGACACAAAGAAACACTTGAGCTTCTCTCCAACCCCGAATGGGTTGAAATGATTGAGGCGGGAAAAGCAGAGGTCATACAGAATATCAAGGGGAAGTCTCTTGCCGAACTGGAAGATTGAGGTCAAGCCGATTGCTGAGAAATACTACCTGAGACTCGATAATGCCACACGAAGACGGATCAAACGGGCTCTCGAGAAACTGGAGCAACGAGAGAACCCACTCTTGGAGTGCAACGTACGCCCGTTAACGGGAAGGCTCCGGGGCGACTATCGCCTGAGGGTCGGGGACTGGCGGATCCTCTTCACCCCGAATAAGGAAGAAAAGCTAATCTATGTGTATGCAATACTCCCGCGGGGAGGGGCCTATACCCAGTAGCGCAAATACTCCCCTTTCTTCTATGCACCGATCTCTGTTCCATAGAGTCCAGCAAAATTTAAAAAATTCAAGGACTTTAAAAATTGAGGGGTGACGATTTCGCTTGAAAGGGGTAAAGATTTAATATTTATGATGCGACCCCCTTGTCACTTTATCGTGGGAATGAAACCATTTTCTGGAGCTTTGGTATTAGTAATTGCTCCAAATACTCGGTGTTACCAAAATATAAACCTGACAATATTACATTAAAAATCCTATTCCCTTTTCGGACGACTATAAGATTGCCGACTCGGGTCCCATTCTTTTCTAAATATGCTGAAAAAGATTTATCTCCCCATTGGAACAATTTGGGGTCCTCAACAATGCTGAGGCCTCCGATCATTCCACCGCCTTTGTATGCCAATATCCCTTGATTAAATGTCGAAATAGCTTCATTCTCATTCTTTGCGAATTCTACTCTTGAAACGAGATATAATGGAGTAACATCAGGCGAATTAGGCGAGTCATACGTATACTTTACTTCCCATTCTCCGGCTCCATAATATGTATATTTGAATGTTTCCACAGTTTGAAGATCCCCAAAAATAACATTGAATTGACTAAGATCTTTGACTTGCAAAAGCAGGCCTTTTTCTTCCTCAGAGATTGGTCGAGTAGAGCAACTGAGGGATATTATCAAGACAGATAGAGATAGTATAAGAATATAAGACAACCTCTCGATTCTCACTTTTATATACCTCGAACTACTGTTTATACGAAAAAAATTCGTATAGCCCAATGCAACGGCTTTTATGGAGGTTAGCATATCTCATACCAATAGTAAATATAAGTGTAATTGCTTGAATTTATAATAAAATCTAAATGCGTGGGAGAAAAATCCAATCAAATCCGGAAAAATTTTGCAGGTGGGGTGAAAAAATTTCACAATTTAAAACGGATTTTGGGATTGGACTGGGCAAGTGGAGGGAAAATCGGTGGGGCAGAGATTAAAGGTTTATGAAGAATGTCAATATTTCACGAACATCCCCTATTTTACGATTTTTTTCGGGGATGGTTGAAACCCCTCGCCTGTTTGTCGGCCTATTTTTTCATTAGTTTCGGAAAAATTGCTTCAATGGCATCAACAGCATGTACCGGATGGCTATCTGGATGTATTACTCTGTTATAGAGTTTTTCAGCATTGCCTTCAGCCTCCGATCTACTGCTTTGAGCGTAGGCTGCTAGAAATTCAATAAAGACTGATTTGACGACTGATTTATTGTCTTCAAGAGCTTTTCTGATCCTCTCGATGTTTTGATACAACATTCCAAGCCAACCTTGATGAATCAGCTTTGTTACGGTTGCCGGAC
>Ga0209636_10005471_pt1 | contig 12971 bp, 9 predicted proteins | sample DeeMarSWOR152_54_FD_187464 | JGI IMG/M metagenome (GOLD analysis project Ga0209636, IMG submission 187464) | Marine sediment microbial communities from White Oak River estuary, North Carolina - WOR-1-52-54 (SPAdes) (version 2) | ecosystem: Environmental > Aquatic > Marine > Intertidal zone >...
GTCCATCAAGCGGTGATACATCAAGCTTAGAGTATACTTCCTGTAAGTAGACAAACTATCAGGGTCTAAATAAATGAAGTTAATATATAAAATCATTCTGTTGGTCCCAGTGGTTCTATTGGGCCTAATTTTTGCTATTTTCGTGTTTTGCTTTTTAAGCTTTCACATAATGTATAAAATTTACACCATGAATACTCCACCGCCGGGTTATCTTACGAATGATGAAATCTCGATTATCGAGACCTCTTTTGGTGTAACATTTCCTGTAAGCTCGACGGTAATTAAAATCTACTTTTATGACAACAGATGTTTATATTGCTTTGTAGAATTTGATCAAAAAGACTTAGAGGATTTCAAGTTGGGCCAGCAATGGATTTCCGGGAAAGAAGGTAGTAGAAAAGTTATTTTAATATTACAAAGGAGCTCCAGACCACCGTTGCGGATGACAGTGTCGTTCTTCGGAGGGATACCGGTACCAATAAAATGGTGGGATGTATCCAAAGATCGTGTGCGGTGGGTCTCGAGTAAGCCACCACCAAATGACTCTGGTGGACATATAGACATTTTGCTTGTAACTGCTCCAGACGAGAGAGTACGTGCTTTCATGGTCTGTGTCGCTATGAGAAGGACATTCCCTCCGGAAATCTTCAAGATTTTTCCAAGCAGCAAGGTCGGATGGGATTTGCGCGAAAGCAAACCTTATCCAAAAAAAGCACAAAATGGGGAAATCCAAGATTGAGGATTCGAACATACAACAGACATATCAAAATACTAATTTGGCCGCTGCCAGCAACGCTAAATGGGATAAGCAGGCTACGAATACGAATATGACTATGAGAGCCGCATCGTTAAAATCACCAAAGACGGCAACGATATAGCCGAATTCGCATACGATGCCCTCGGCAGAAGGATAAGAAAAATCGACTCCGTAGCAAGCCAAACAACTCTTTATTACAATAACTACAACTGGCAGGTATTGTACGAAACAGGTACTACAGGCGTCAAAATCTTCGTTTACGGCAACTATATCGATGAAGTCCTGTATAGGTGGCCCTTCTATTACTACGTCCAAGACCACTTATACAGCCCTGTAGCCATATATTTATCATTCGGTGCTGTCTATGAACGCTACGAATATGACGCTTATGGCGAGCCTACTATCTGGGACGCCGGCTTTACAACCAAAAAGGATGCTCCAAGTTGGAATCCGTACTTGTTTACCGGCCGGAGAGTGGATATACTGGATTCCGGCTCTCTAAAAATTCAATACAACAGAAACCGCTACTACGACTACTACACAGGAAGATGGCTGACCCACGACCCACTGGGAATTACGCCAAATCCACAAAAGCCAAATAGATTCATGCTAATTGACCAGTACGAAGACGCAATGAATTTGTATGAATACGCTGCCTCAAATCCAGCAAGAGCGGCTGATCCGTGGGGTTTGCAGGCACCCATAAGCATCGGGATTGGCCTTCCAAATCCTCCTTATGATCTTGGAAAAGCCTGTGATAAATACACCTGCGAACAATGTTGTGAGGTTGGTGTAAAGAGTTACACAGATAAAGAGAAAGTCAAGTGTAAAAAGGAAGCTCAGCAACTTTCTGAAGAATACAAACGTGGAATAAAAGATTACTGGCTCATAGGACGGGACTATACGAAATGCTTCGAGTATCAACGATATATTATGGGTGAGGACGACGACTACCCTTGGGATTTCGCCGAGAAAGATCGAGACTTTTTCAGCTTGGCAAAGGGAGGAAGGCCATCGCTGTTCTTCGGGAGCCACGCGTATGTAGGTGTTTTCCATAAGTGTAACCGTAGGTGGGATGTGATTAAAGGAATTAAAACTGGTATAACGTCGAAGATAATTAGGCTTGGTAAAAAGTCGGATGGAACCTTAGATCCCTGGAATATAGGCAAATTGACGTGGAGGAGGGGTTTTGTCAATAAAGGTATGGGAAATCCCAATGTACAACCCGGCAGAACAAGCCCATATGGTTGGACAGTTGACAGATAATCCGATACTTTTGCAGCGGTTGATTAAGCGCTATCCACTACACATGCGAAAGGGTAAACTCTATGTCGTTACAAAAAATGAAGAAAATATTTATTGTATTTTTCCTGAGTTTAGGTTTTTACTTGCCTGTTAGCTATATCGCCAACTCTTCGTGGAATCTTATTGAAACAAATCGCCTGCATTCACCTCGGATTATACAAGAGTTCACTTACAGTCATATTCACCGTTTTATCAATACTATCAATGAGGTTCCTGAAACGATTACTGAGGTTTGTGCCCTTTCTGACCGTCCTGCGCTTCGCGAACAGATTCCAAAATGTATAGACTATTACGATCCAAATGCTTGGCAAGATCCGATGCGTATCTTTTTCCTATATCAAAAGGGGCCTTACTACTGGATTACCTTTGGTGATAGCACACAAGCTATTCTGAGATATTGGAAGCGACCATCTTGTTTACACAAAGAGCAGGAACCTAAGCCGCGAACGCTGGATTCCAGTCTTCATGAATTCGAACATTTCCCTAGAACTGTGGTTTTAGGCGCAGTTGCGATCTTAATTGCTACTTTCGTTAGCAGTACATTGTCAAGAAGTAAAAAAGTCAATACCTCTTAATTACGTCGTTTAAACAAGTATTTATTGGTATGTGTCTGGTAACCAGACGGATCCGAACATAATTATCAATTCAAGTGCTATTATATGAAAAAGAAGCATTTTCTTTTAATATTCACTTTAGTGAGTCTGTTTGCCTTGTTGCGAATTAACGCTCAGCAGCTATCGGCCTCGGCAGCAGAGAGGTTCTTGCCAAGGATTTCTCTTGAGAAGACGGTTTTTGAATTAGGTGAGGTTGGCCAGGGTACGAAAAATACGTGCGAGTTTAGATTCACCAATACCGGCTCCGCCGATGGCGGATTAAAAATTGGAAATATCAGCCGCACCTGCCCGCCAAAGGCGGGCACAGTCTTCCACCTCGACAAGAAACAATATCTCCTATCGACGCCGGCCTTCACTCCACGATAAGTTGATCCCGGCGTATCGCAGCCTTTCGACGCTTGTTGCGTAGGGGTCAACCACCTCCTCTTCAAGGTTGTCCACAAGGCAGGGGTGTATCGCTCCAAGCCGCTCAAGAAGTTTTTGTCGTTCCTGTTTCGTAACGATTCTGGAGTCTGCGGTCATGGCCGCAACGTGAAAGCTCGCCCCTGCCTCCATCATATTCTCGATTCCCTTGAACGGTAGCTCAAAGCTTTCTGGTTTCGCCCCGGTCTTATTGGTGAACGCCTCCGGCGTCCCCGCCTTCAGTGACACCCGCGTGTGCACCTTTTTGAAGCGTGCTATCTGCCGTGCGTAGTCGGCGTCGGCACCGATAAGGATGCCGTTGGTTTCCAGAATGAATAAGCCAAACGCTGAGCTTTCCACTTTTTCCAGTAGATTAAGAAGATGGCTTTTGCCGAGCGTTGGCTCACCTCCGGAGATACGCAGTTTCTGCACCCTCGCCTTACGTGCAACCCGGCTGAGTTGGTTGAAAACATCTTCCGGCGAACGCAGCACCCCGTATTTTTCCGGAAAGTCCCGGCTCCAGTTTACCCAGCAGAATATGCAACGCAGGCAGCACCCACAAAGATACCCCGTCGCAATTCCCCCGTACACACCCGTGCAGTAGAATTTCGTATATTTGCGGCGGTCCCCTTCGCAGACAATCTCTTCGGTCCGTTCGGCAAGCGCGAGCGGGTCAAAAGGCGTGAATCCCGGCTCAAGATATCGCTGATAGCTCGAACCAACCTCGGCCATCACAATTCCCCGCTTTTGAATATCTTACAAAAAAGCCCGGAAGTAATTTTTTATACCGGTTGGATAAAGAAAAGACGCTTCATGGTGCACTGTTTGGGTGGCAGCCTCAAGCCCGAAGGGCTTGGGGATGGCCCTAACGATTGTTGCAGCGAATTTTTACAAATTTATTTATTTTGTTTTTGTTCTATATCTGCGTCGTTTCGTGCAAATTCGCGGCTGATTTCAACACTATTGTTCCGGCAGCTCGCGTATCCAGATATTGCGAAATTGCACAGGGCTGCCGTGGTCCTGCAGACTGATCGGCTCCTTGTCCCCGTGCCGACGGTACTGTGGGTTCTTGACCTTATGTCCCGAAGGCCCCCAGTATTCGACATTGTTCTGCACGACAACGCCGTTGTGCAGAACGGTAATACGGGCTCGCCGGATTACATTGCCGTCCTTATCGAACTTCGGTGCAAGGAAGCTGATATCGTACGTTTGCCACTCGCCCGGCTTTCGGCACGCGTTCACAATCGGCCGGTACTGGCCGTACAGCGCCGCCGCCTGTCCGTCCGCGTAAGTCCTGTTATCTTTATAATTGTCCGCCGTATAAGAGTCGAGTATCTGCACCTCGTATCTGTTCATAAAGTACACCCCGCTGTTACCCCGGCTCTGGCTTGTTCCCTTTGGCGGTGTCGGTGATGCCCACTCGATATGCAGTTGGCAGTTGCCAAACGATTTCTTCGTGCGTATCCCGCCGCCTTTTTTGACGATTTCCATATACCCTTTTTCAGTATCGACCTTCCACTTCGGTTTCTCGCCTTTGCCGCTCACCCATTCCGACAGGTTCTCATCCTTACCGTCGAAAAGGATAATTGCATCCGAAGGCGGCTGGCCCGCCTCATCAGCAGGCTTAATCACCGGAGGCAGCAGACTCGGGTCCATATCATGCACGGTCTCGTAAGGTGGCCGCCTGCCCGCATAGCTGCTTATAGCCAGACACATCGCCGCCGCCAGCAGGCAAACTGCAATCCTCATCACCATTGATTTTTCTTTCATATTTACCTCCATTTTCTGTTATCACCTGAGGTTACATAAATAATTCCGCCCGCCTACGTCGCCGGGCTTTACAGCTTGTTATAATAACGATATGTGCTTATAATTTCCAGTCTTTTTCAGCAGCTTGTGATTTACCTTATTTGCCTGTTATTTGGGCGGCACGCAGTAGTACAGGTATCCGCGTATAAAGGATGCCTTTATTTCTTTCCCATTGATTATCAGCTTTGGTTTACCTTCTACGGGTATTCTAAGGGTCTCTAAGTTACCTCGTATCTCGACTTTGTCCTTGCTGATGCGCAGGTACGCCCAGTCGGCGAAGGTAAAGCTTTCTCGCTCGTCCGCGAGTGTAAGCGGCTGCTCGTAATTGTCGCCGAGCCGAATCATCAACCGGTCGTCGATGCCGGTATCATACTTGCCGATGATAGCCGCCGCCACACCCTCATCCGTTTGCTTGATGGTTCTGAATTCGTATATGTTGGACTTGCCCCCCTCGAATGGTTCGTGTAATGCAACGAAGGTTGTACGGGGCACCTTACGTGCCGCTACGATTGTCACTCCCCCGACCTCGCTCGGCACCTCCCTGTACTGCTGCTCACCTTTATCGTCTCTGAACTTTGTAACTATCAGCGGCGTCTGCGCGGTGTAGGCGGTTGTGTTGTCCCCGCCGAGCATTTGAAGCCGAACCCCAATCTTGCGCTCATACCATTCTTTCGGCAGCTTCGCCTTGCTTGGATCGTCAAGCGCACACGTTTGAAGGGCTGTGAGAGACCAGGGTTTGTTATCTACGTTACAGGCCCGAACTTTCTTAAGTGGTCGCAGGGCACTTGGAAATGACGAGAGTTTCCAGTTTTTCTGTTCCTCCGATTGAACTTGGCCTAACGCGTGGATGAGCCAATAATATGAGTGCTCCTCTTTTGATGCCAGCCGTGTAACGTCAAGGCAGTATTCGTTTGTAAGCATCAGGCAGCGCGTCAGGTCTACGCCATCAAATACGCTGTCGCTGTGTGCGGCCACAAACTTCACCGGCTTGGTAAACGCCTGCCGTATCGTTGTTTGATTCGTAAACTTCGGCTCAGCGCCGTCGACCGTCACCCCGCAATGGCTCTGGATACTCCGCGACCAGTCCTGCGCATAACCGGGCGTGACTTGGCGGTTCAGGTATATCGGCCGGTTGAACGCATAAAAACCGGACAGCGAAAAGCAGTCGATAACGTTGTGCGCATAATTCGTAGCCAGCCTCATCGCTATTGCCGGTGCCGGTGACTCCCAGTATTTGCGGCTTTCATCTGCCCGCAGCATAACAAGGCCCCGCTCCGGCCAGACCGCCGACGGGGCAGGGGGGGCTTTGACCTTCGCCGGGTCAATAGGCTCAAGGCCGAAAAAAAGCGATGGATAATATTTGTCCTCATCCGGAGAACGCATCTGCGCTAGGAAATAATCGAAGCCAACCTCCGGCCACAGGCTCTGCCCGATTTCAAACCACAGTGGTATTTGCATCTTCGGCGTGAACCCGCCGTATCCATCCCACTGTGCGTGTTTGCCACGAATCACGCCGCCCCACGCCCCATGCGCCTTCCACCGTTCATTGCCTCCCTTGCCGTCTGGCGTATAACCCATCACGATGCTGTACTGAAACGCCGGCGAAGGCAAATTCCACGACTGGCTCGACCCGCTTTGCCGCAGGTCGCCGATGGTCAGCATCGGGTATTGTGGCCGATTGCTGCCAACATCAATCCGCGGATAACCTAAGTGGATAAGGCTCTCGATATGGCCTCGCATCGTTGCCCCGCCTTTCCCCTTGTAGCCGTACCCTAATTCGTTTAGCCCTAATCGTTCTAAGGCCCGGCAATACAGAAGCATAGCGCCCGGTGTTGACCCCATCTTGCCGAATTCTTCGCTGTAGAAGCCGCTGTCGCAGAGATACTCATCGAAATACCACTTCCACGAACCGTACGCCCCCCACACCTTGCGAATCAGTTCTTCGTCCCCCATCGCTGCAGCCATAAGGTTCGCGCTTACCTTCCACGGCCAGATGATATTTGGCAGCCAGTTGGTACGCGTGTACTTCCGCGCGTCGTAGCGCGAAAAGTTTCTGGAATCGTTAAATATATTGGGATCCAGGATTGCTCGCTTGAAGATTTGGTTATCGATATATATACGGAAAGCCTCCTCAACTTCTTTTCTCTCATCGGCCGTAAGTGAGTCGTAAAGTAAGTCATATCTTATCACGTTGATGTATTGTGCGGCTCCTCTCGGTATCGGCGACCTGACCATTCGCATCAGTTCCTTCTTGTCTTTCTCTGCCGCTTCTTTGTCGCCCATAATCGCGTGTTGGAAAAGATTACTGAAAGCTTGCTCGTGCCACTCCGGATTATTGACCAGTTTCTCGTATGCCGCCTTGGCCCACGCTTCGGTCTCGATTTTTTTGCGGATTGCGGTTATGTCCTTTTTGTCCCAGAGAACAAAAGGATGCTCCACCGCCTCGGTCGAACCGGATAAAAATATCGTCCACCCAATGGCACAAACCAGAGCCGAAAATAATGATAAGTTTGAACGTATAATCATGGAATCCCCTTTATTTCCAAAGGTCGACTATTTATGCAATATAATCTTCTCGCCGTCAAATGTAATAGTTTGCTCGCCGATTGTTACCTTTGCATTTAGGCCAGTCCCTTCCACTTTGACATTGGGTGGTTCGCCTCTTTGCAGAGTCATCACTACAAAAAACGAGTCGCCGCCAGTCGCGTGCAACGCGTTGAGCTTATTCTTTCGGCTCTCTAACAGGGCATGTATGGCATTGAGGTTAACATCACCATACTTGCCGTATTTCAGGTGGATATTTTCCTTGCCTTTTGCCGGCGACAACTTTACATCAGCCGGTGCAATAAAAGTGGCCACAAGCGATGTATTGCCTTGTGTAATGGTGAAAGTATTTTCTTTGATGTCTACACGTGTGGATGAATCATCGAGTTTCGGCAGTTGCCATTGCCAAACCTTTGTTTTACCGCCGGATATTTTGTCGACAATTGCGAAAAGAGCCGGCGCACCAGACTTGCCGCTGTAATCAACCGCCACCGACCGCATCCCGCGAATGCTGAGGTCGAGCAGGTTCTCACGAAGCAGCCGGAAGCCGTGGTCAACGAGATTGGCCTTTTTCTCTTCGCCCTTGTTGTCCTTGGTGATTTTCGTCCCGGAGTAAACCAGGTTCATATCCATTGAGATAATGCCGGAACCATTCTCTTTGGTATCATAATATGTTCGAATTGCGCGCATCCCTTCATTGACCCCGTCTTCCGGAAGCATCACAACGTTTTCGAACCATCGGCTGCCGGCCTTGCTGTTATTGACCCCCACGATGGCCCACTCATGGCCGAGTCCGTAAATCCGGATACTGCCTGCGTCCGGATGGCTCCACCCGCCTTCGCCCTCACTTTTGAGGAAGACCTGAGCAACGATATCATCCGTATCACGCCAGAGGTTGCGGAGGATGTACCCGCCTTTCGTAGTAGCCGACCATGTCAGTGGCATACATTCTCCGGGATTCTTTGCCTTCATTTCCGTAGGGTAATTGAGCAGCGTATAAATCGCTGTCATAAGATCACGCATTTTTGGTTCACCTTCGCCTTCGCCTCTCGTATCCATCGTCTTGTTCCACGCCCACAACATTGCCGGCTTCCACTCGTCCGGCACTAATGGGAAAGCCCGTGCGTAATGTCCCGAATGCATTGTACCTGATGCGAGACTAAACGACTGGCTTGTCAGTCGCTTACCGCCGTATATTGTTTGCATAATATACCGCGGCGCGAAGTGACTTACGTCAGGCCTGCTCGATACCGGTACCCCGTACATCCGCTTGTAGGCCTGGGCGTATTCGAGAGGTAGCACGCAGGAGTACAGCGTGTACCCCTCACCCTCCGTCTGCCACCCCCCGTCGCCGAAGCAGTAACGGTAGTACTGGTCCATATGGTACTTGGCTAACTCGGCGAGATATAGCCATCGCGGACTCGCACCTTCGGCCTCCTCCCACGCCTTATGGTCTTCTTTCCACTCCGCCGTTGCCAGCTCATATTCCTCTAAGCGTTTGGACAAATCGTCTTGAGCATTCTTCATTGTGACCTCGACAAAACGAGGCTCCATCCACAGTTTGCCCCACGAGCTCGTCTCCGTGATATGAGCACGCACCATAATCGGATGAAGACCCGCCGAAAGTTGTAGGTAATCCTTGTCCCGAAACTCTTTACCGCTTATCCAGAAACGAAGCCGCGTCCCGCCGGATGCGCCGGTGACGAACTCGACAAGCCGGTCTTTGCTGTTCTTGACGACAGCGTAATAGTAACTTGTAGTATAGAACTTCCTATCGGCCGCACTCGTCAGGTCAATGGCGACATCTTTTGTAAAACTGGGATGTTGCCATAGATGTTTTTCATCAAGCATTTTGAATCGTAATTTGTTATCTTTCCACACCAGTTCCATCCCCGGTTTCGGATGTGCTTTTTCAGGTCCGCCTAAGTCGGCGAGCAGGTCCATGCCGGTGTCCCCGAATGGAAACGGCCCTGCGGTTATCCATCTCGGCATTCGGTCGTTAGCAAACGGTGTAACCGGCACATCGGCGCCCGGTGTAAAATCCTTGATTGCTTCGAGTCGCTCTGGTTTGGCAGGCGGTTTCCGCGGAGGCTGCGGTTCAGCCCCTTTATCTCCGACCAGAGCTAAGCTCCCGATTCCTGCTCCGCCCCGAAGCCATGCGTGGTAGTTGCTGTTGGGCGAATAGTTTACTTTAGCTGAAACGGACCTCGGCCTGAAAATCAAACGCTCCGTTATCCAGTTCAGGTAGTTCTGGACTTCGCTGATAAACTCTTCGTCCCACGCCTCTTTGCAAAGGTCGTAGGCCAGCGCGACGTAAGACAGCCGTTCGCCCCAGATATGGCCGGTCGAAAATGCCCCTGCCCCACGCTCCTTCGTCTTTGCTCTCACCAGCTGTATCGTTTTTTCTGCATAAATTTTGTCACCCGTAAACTGGTACATCACACCCAGTGCTACAGCATCATTTTCTTCCGATTTGATTTTTTCCATCGCCACCTGCCCGATGGATGTTTTTGCTTTTTGTTTTAGCGCGGGGATGTCACTCTTGCGGAAAAGTATTCGCGGATGCTCGCCGGACTTGAATGGAACAAAATCTTTTGGCGGCTGCGGCAATTCGATGCGCTCGGCGCTGCTTTTGCCGCTTAATCTTTTCCCCCGGAAAGTACCCGTGAACACGCCCTCGAATTGGTTGACGCCGGCCCCTTTCAGAGCTATCTCATATTCGGCGCGGCCGCCCGGGATCCACGGATCGCTGTTGATATTCATCTCGATTGTAAGGTCGACATATTGCGGGTCGAGTTCACAGTTCAGCACTCGGCCGCGATGATGACCTCTGTTGAACGATGGTGCGTTGCCGATGATTCCCTCCCATCGGCCGTCTTCATGAAAGGTTTCAAGGTAAAGCGGAACAGGCGGCCCCTTATACGGTTTACCGTCGAGAATGCGCTCCTGAAACAATGCCCCTTCGAGCACGATACTGACTTTGCCCTGAAGTGGAGCCGGAGGCTTCGGTACCGGATTTACAACGACCGCCACAGGTTTTGATACGAGCTGTTTGTTGTTGAACTTCTCTACTGCAATCAGCGAGCGGACTCCTGTCGGAAGGCCGTTGATTACAACTCTTTGGCTGTCGCCGGTTGTGCTTAATAAAAGATTGTGGCCGTCGAAGTATTCCACCCTTTTGTTTTCTACTGATGTCAGGCCGGTTGTTACGATAGGGAATTTTGCTCCGATGATTAAAGAGGTTTTCTCTTCCGGTTTTGAAATGGGTTGTTTGATTGTTAAGCCGGAGCTGCGGGAAACAAAGGCCTGCCACGTGTGTGCCACGTACCTGTTGGGAAGCCACGCTGCCTTGCTTCTGTCACCTTTGTAATCCTTGTAAGAGCTGATGCTGGCCGAGGCTGAATCCCATGTTGATATGTCACCCAGCCAGCCGTCCTCTTCACGGTAATCACGGAGCTTGACGGGGCCGGTCAGGGACGTCTGGTTTCTCGGCAGCCGGTACCGGATGACCTGGTCGAAGAAGGGCCAGACCAAATCGTTGGCATTGGCGTACTCGTGCCGCAGGCCCCAGTTCACTGCGATGGCCCACAGTGCTCCTTCTTTTCGCTGTTCAGGCAGCTTCTTGGTAAGAATCTCCATCTGGTGCATGTCCTTTTCGCCGAAGACGGTAATAGTGGGAATTTTTCTTGTTTTCGGTGTGTCCGGCCCAACCTCAAGGCCGACCGGCCCACAGGCGATGACACGCTCGGGCCAGAGCTTGGCCATCTTCATCAGCATCCCCGAACCTGCCGAAAAACCATTGAACAGAATCGGCAGATGTTCAATTTCTTTATGCCCGCTTTTCTCAGCGAACTCTTTCATTGCCGAAAGTAGTGCATCGTAATCGTCTGTTTTCACCCCGAAGAAGTTTGCTCCAATCAACGCAAACTCCCACAGGCGGGCCGCTTGGTGGTAATCCTTCCGCTCGACCAGATTTACATAGAACGGATTAACGATAACGCCGCGCAGAACTTTCACCTTCTCAGGAATCCAGATTGAAACTGTCACCGCATCGAGCCTCTCATCGCCTCTTGTTGCTTTCTTTGGCGTTTTAAGTTTCACGGAAGTTGTCAGGACCGTATCGGCTGTGACTGTCCCCGATAACCCCCAAATATAGGTGGGCAAAATAGCAATATAGAAACACATTTTCAAAAGTGAAATTCGCCTTTTCATCTTATTTTTTCCTTCAATACGTTGGCACGTGAATTGTACATTTCAGTTTCACGATAATACTGAAATATCCCCCGAATTGCAACCTGTTTGGTATGGTGTGCGCCGCACATGCCGCACATCAAGTATCGAGATAAGCTTCACGCTTCACGAACTACTGACCATCGTAATACGAACATCGTCGAAGTAAGCCTTTGAACGTCGTCCTTTAGCTACTGCGAATAGCCAGTACGTGGCGCCCAGTGGTCCGTTCTTAAATTCGAGCGTAATCTTTCGCCAACCCTGCCCGTCCTTCACGCTCACCGACTGATACAGCTTCAATTCAATGCCCTTGGGTATCCACTGCGCAGGCTGTGCCAGAAGATAAGCCTGTCCATCGTCGGCTTCACCCTTTACAACCTTGACCCACGCTTCGAGTTTGTACGTGGCGTTCGGTTTGAGGACGGGCTGCGTATCTATCCGGAATCTCCTCTCACCGGAAATGGCCAAGGACTTGCTTCCGCTGTAGGCCTGCTCTTGTGTAAGTGGAAGTGCCCGATACCCTTTAGCGTACTCAGGCATCTTGGAAAATCTGTTTGTCTCGAAGTCTTCGGTTTGGCCGATTCGTATAGGAAAGGCATTGTTGCTTCGCCAATCGGTGATTTCAACTTGGTCCATAATATGGCGCGTTATCTCCGGTGGTAGAGACACGAGACGAAACTTAGCGCCAAGATTGAAAAAACCGTCGATGTCACGTTTCTTCGGCAGCGAAACAAGGTGGTGCTGGTCATACTGAAGGTTGCAGGTGGCGTTCCTTAAGTTTATTCCTTCAGGCACTGTACAGGTCAGTGCCGGCCCTTGCCGCTGGGGATCGAACAGAAACGAGCTGAACCCGCCGTTCCTCAGACGAACGCCATCCGCCGGGTCGGATTGGGAAAAATCATTTATCCAGCCGACATATTTGTCTGAGTTCGGCGGAGTATAAACCGTGTATTCGTATCGCCACCCCGCATCCGGCATCTTTCGCATAAACGTATGGTTCGGATACAGGTTCACAAGTTCCGGCTCGAACGGCCTTCCCTTTTCTCCCTTTTCCTCGTCGGTCTTGAATTGGATATCCATATCCACTACGTAACCGAGGACAGCATCGCACCGGAAGGTAAGGACATAAACGGCTTCCGTATGATGCTCTTTGGTCCAGATTGATGTGTCCGTCAGTGTTATCGTCTGGCCGCCGCCCCTGAACTTGAAACGACGTTCATCCGCCGCCTGAATAAATCCGTAGCAGTATGGAAAAGTCGTGACACGTGTCCCCAGCTTGCCGTCGAATGTATTGCCGCTCGTATTGTACG
>Ga0209636_10005472_pt1 | contig 12969 bp, 12 predicted proteins | sample DeeMarSWOR152_54_FD_187464 | JGI IMG/M metagenome (GOLD analysis project Ga0209636, IMG submission 187464) | Marine sediment microbial communities from White Oak River estuary, North Carolina - WOR-1-52-54 (SPAdes) (version 2) | ecosystem: Environmental > Aquatic > Marine > Intertidal zone >...
CGTGAATGGCATTGAGATAGGCGTAGAATAGAACTTTTTCGCTTTCATGGCCGTCAACATCGAGGGCGCCGTGTAATCGCACCACTCCTTCCGTCAGGGTACCGGTCTTATCGGAACACAGCACGTTCATGCTGCCGAAGTTTTCAATAGAGGGGAGTCGCTTAACAATCACCTTCTCCTGAGCCATCCGATTGGCCCCGTGGGAAAGGTTAATGGTGATAACTGCTGGTAGCAGTTGAGGAGTAAGCCCGACCGCGAGAGCCAAGGAAAAAAGGAACGAATCGAGGACCGGTCTTTCTAAAAAGACATTTACGGCGAAGATTGCAATCACCATAGTCAACGTAACTTCCATGAGGAAATACCCAAATCGTCTAACGCCGCGCTCAAATTCGGTTACCGGCGGCCTGAGCTTCAACCGCTCCGAGACCTTTCCGAACTCGGTATCCGTACCCACACGCACAACCACTGCCTTCGCCGTGCCACTGACCACATGGGTTCCCATAAAAAGCGTATTCGTCCGCCCGGCAAGGGATGTCTCTGGCTGCAGCTCCCCAACCCTCTTTTCCACTGGATACGTTTCTCCGGTTAACGCTGCTTCATTGAGGAAGAGATCTTTGGACTCCAGGATCATACAGTCTCCTGGAATACTCTTGCCGGCCGAAAGGATGACAATGTCTCCAGGCACAACCTCTTCAACGGGAAATTCCACTGGGTTTCCATCGCGCAACACCGTTGCTTTGGTTTGCACGATGGAGAACAACTTCTCTACCGCATTGGCCGCGCCCTTTTCCTGCCAGAATCCAAGAAGGCCGCTGATGGAGACAATGGCGAGAATAATGAGTGCATCGGTAGGATCGCGTAGGAAGAAAGATAATCCGGCTGCAAGCAAAAGGATTATGATGATGGGACTTCTAAATTGGGAGAGAAACAGCAGAAGCCCCTTCGATCGCTCTTGGGGTTTCAGTCGAATGGCATCGAATTCTTTGAGACGTTCTTTGGCAACTTCGTCCGCTAAGCCCTGGGGTGTTGTGCCCAGTTGCCCAAACAATTCACTGGAAGGTAAACTCCAAAATGCCGTTGCAATTTTCTTCATTTTTGATTCTTTTTTGCTGTATTCACAGAAAATAGTATACTAAAAGTACTTTAAGACTATTCTCAGGCTTACTGAAAATTACTAAGGAGAACCCGGGGATGCAAGCGAAGTTTTCCGTTTCCTGCGACGGTAAAAATGAAGAATCCAGATGAACGCCCCGGCTATGGCTATTGCTCCCAAAACCTCGAGTTCATAGCGCTTAATGTCCCCGAGTGCCATCTCCATGGCATGGCCAAATAGATAGCTTGCGCTTCCTACCACCCCAGCCCATACCAGTACCCCCACAACATTGAGAAAGATGAACTGTCCGGTTGGAACTGAGCTCATGCCGATCACAAAGGGAGTTACCGTACGCAGTCCATACAGGAAGCGAAATCCAATTATGACTAGTATCCTGAATCGTTCCAGAATTCTTTGGGCCTTTTCAACACGAGCCTTCCAGAAAGGCCGCTTGGCTAAAATCGCCTGGCTATGTTTTCGGCCCAGGAAGAAGAATAGCTGGTCACCACAAAGACTGCCGATAAATGCGGCCAGGATGACCCAAGGCAACGACATGTATCCCCGGTAGGCAGCGAACCCCCCAAGCACCAGGATGGTCTCACCCTCCAGGAACGTACCAATGAGGATAACTACGTAACCATAGGTCTCAACAAGGGATTCAAGGGTTATCATAGTTCCTTCATTTTATCAATTTGGGACCCAAGATCAATAAGAATTTCACAGGGCAAAAAATCCATTGACTTCCAGCGGGAATTTGCTTTAATGAACGATAATTTCATGTAGGAGCTTTTATGATGCTGAGAGAGCTTACCCGAAAAAGTGTCAAGGTTCTACGAAGACCATAGAGAGGTCGGTTCACACTTCATGCAAAATTTTGAGGAAGTGGGAGTAGAGAAGAGAATCTTGCCATTGGTCACCATAGATATGTTTGTTTCAATGATTATAGGTTGGGAAAAAGTGGTGGCTATGATCTTAAGAAACCAAACGGGAGAAGCAGATGATGGAGAAGGAGCAAAAGTACCACTTTAATCAAAGAATTACCAAGATTGACAACCGCCCTCGCATATATATTGAGCCCTCCCCTGAGAAGCGGGGGCCTTCCGTAGAGACGGTCCCTTTCGGAAGGGGGGAAGAACCAAGAGACAAGCGAAAAGAGGGCAGGGGATTACCCGTGTCCTTTTTCGGGCATCACATTGGAAAACTCATCGCCCCGGACAAGGCCGCAGATGAAGACTTCGTTTCGATCGATAGGGAGATAGAATCGAGCCTGGAGACCGTTCATAACAAACTGCGCATGATAAGAGGTCCATCCCCTAGCGAAAGCAGAATATCAGAGGAAGAGATAAAACACCGGCACTTCATTGAAGAGCGAAATAAGGCCCAGGAAGCTCTCTTTGAGGACATTATTCGATCTCATCGTGAATTCGGGACCGGACTCACTTCCAATGATCTCCTGTCCCTCCATGAATTGATGCAGATGGAGGCCGCCCATGAGAAGGCATGCTCTCTGGAAGAATCCGTTCATGAACTCGTCGAATGCAATATCTTGTCATTTTTACGGGGGAAGGCAGCAGAGCAAGCGTGGCGGAAATTGGAGGGCTATATTACTCAGTTTACCATCCCCTTCCCGATTCCACCTACCATACTGGACCCCACAGAACCCCTTCGCAATGAAAAGGTAAGGGAAGAGCAGAAAAGAAAGGCCCAGGAAGACTTTTTAACGACGCCGGCCCAAGATTTGGCTGAGTTAATTCTCGGAAACGTTCCCGCATGGGTTTATTACTATCCTCAAAAAGACACCTATCTCTGGCAATTGACCGTCCTTCAAGCGCTTGCCGCAGGTCTGGCAGCGAATCTCCTCATGAAGTACCTATCTGTTTGGGAGGAGAACTTCCCTGAAATCCTTGACAAAATCCAGAAGGAATTTGTCGAAAAGATTGAGGAACTTCGCCGGCGAGGACAATCTGCCATCAGCTTACCTGACGTCCTTTCTGTTTCCAAAGAGCTCGGGCAAATTAGCAGGGAGCAAATGCCCGAGGAGATCTGGAAATACATCAGCTCCAGGCTGGAAGCCACCGAGTAAAGTCCTGGTAGTATGATGCGTCATCCAGACCTCCTTACGAATTGCCAAGTTGACGGCATGTTATTCTGTTCCTTTTTCCTAAGGGCCAAAACTTCGGCCCAACGGGTCAGGAATTTTTGCGTAAAATATAAAATCACCTCTAGGGCTCCTCATGCGGGCAAGATAATATGAAATGATACGGAACCGTATTAAAAATTTCACAATTCGCTTCCTAACCCCCGAGAGAACGCTCATCCTCAGCTTCCTCATCATGATCCTTATTGGTACGTTGCTGCTGATCCTTCCCCATGCCGCGAGGGCGAAATCGGCCTCTTTCATCGATGCCCTCTTTACGGCAACTTCTGCGGTATGCGTGACCGGGTTGATTGTGATGGATACGGGAAGCTTCTATTCTCAGTTCGGACAGATGATTATTTTGATCCTCATTCAAGTAGGGGGATTGGGGATCATGACCTTTTCCGTATCCTTTTACCTCCTGCTCGGGCGGTCCATCGGTTTTCGGGATAAGAGAATCATCCAGGACACCTTCTCACAATTTCCCATACGGAACATCTATGTGCTCTTGAAATCCGTTTTTCTCTACACCATCATTATTGAACTTGTCGGAGCCCTCTTCCTCTTTATAGGATGGAGTGACCACTTTCCGCTGATGACCGCGCTCTATTTTTCCCTCTTCCATGCCATATCGGCATTCTGCAATGCGGGGTTCTCCCTGTTCTCCGATAGCTTCGTGGGTTTTCAAGACAATATCCTCATTAATCTCTCCGTTACCTCTCTGATCATCTTGGGGGGAATCGGTTTTATCGTCTTGAAAGAAATTTTCGAAAGCGGGCTCCGAAGAAACCCACCCCTTCGGATTTCCCTCCATGCAAAGGTTGTGCTTACAACAACGGCGACGCTTATCGTTCTGGGTACCCTCTTCATATTCTTTATCGAACGAGATAGCAGCCTCCTGAAATTTTCCATGGGCGAACAGATTCTCATCTCCTATTTTCAATCGATCACCAGTCGAACAGCGGGGTTCAATACCATTCCCATGGTTGGCCTTAGCAACGCCACCTGCTTCATCCTCATTATCCTTATGTTCATCGGTGCCTCTCCCGGTTCGTGCGGAGGGGGGATAAAGACCACTAATCTGGCTACGCTGGTATCCCTAGCTGTTAATCGATATATGGGGAGAGAACGAGTACACGTATTCAAGCGTACCATCCCCCACGAGACCATTTCCCGCTCCATTTCGATCATATTGGCCTCCGGTTTAGCCGTGACCATCATAACGATTTTTCTCCTGATAACCCAACTGGGTGATATCAGTCATACGGAGAGTCGGGGCTTATTCCTCGAGTATCTCTTCGAAACCGTATCGGCCTTTGGAACCGTGGGCCTCTCCATGGGCGTAACGACCAGACTCGATTTGGCGGGCAAGCTGATTATTATCGTAATGATGCTCCTTGGTCGATTGGGACCTCTTACCCTGGCCTTTGCAATGGCCCGGAGGGTTAAAAAAACTCAATTCCAGTACGCCGAGGAGAACATCATCGTTGGATAGAAAGGAGCAGAGATGGGAAAGTTCGTCGTTATTGGCTTAGGGAATTTTGGGTTTTACGTTGCTAAGAGCCTCTTTGAAGAGGGAAAAGAGGTCGTCGGGGTAGACCGCAATAAGGAAAGAGTTCAACGGCTGCAGGGCTTTTGCTCTTATGCGGTCGCAGGGGATGCCACCGATAAATCCATCCTAGAATCCGCTGGCATCGAAAAGGAAGACACTTTGATCGTTAGCCTGGGGGATAACATCAGTGCCAGTGTCCTGGTTACCCTCTATTTAAAGGACCTCGATGTTCAAACTATTTACGTTAAGATCATCAGCGAGGACCACGGAAGAGCCCTGGAAAGGATAGGAGCAACGGAAGTAGTTTTCCCGGAAAGGGATCTGGCAAAAAAGTTGGCGCAAACCCTGTCATCTCCCAATGTCATTGATTACCTTCCCCTGACCGATGAGTATAATATCGTTGAAATCGCCCCCCCCAAAGAGTTTATCGGAAAAACCTTAGCTGAAATCAAATTGAGGAACAAATATAAGATCAGCGTCATAGCGGTAAGGGGCCTCGTCCCGGAAACGTTAACCATGAACCCAGGCGGAGGGTTTACGATAAAGGATAGTGACATCCTCATCGTCCTGGGAAAACCCGTTGATATCGAGAAGATCAAATGATAGCGGGAAAAGGGAAGGGCTATGGCGCTATAACGTCCACATCTATGGACGTTCACGAGAGCCGGGTACCGACATTTGGTGCGAGATTACAGGAAGCATTGAGGAACTGAAGGAGGGAAGCTGAAAATAGCCACCCATGAGGGAGTCAGACCATGGTGGGAACAAACCTCATATTTATCATCATCGTGTTACTGGTGCTCTTAGGTTTTTCAGCCTTCTTTTCGGGTTCAGAAACAGCCCCTATGGCCATAAGCAAACTACGTCTAAGACACTTGGCTGAAACCATGCCTTTGAGGGCCAAACTTGTAGAGCGGATACTGAAAAGACCCGAACGGCTTATTGGGACGATTTTGCTGGGAAACAATCTCGTCAATGTGGCTATGGCGGCTATAGCCACGGCAATTGCCGTAACGCTTTGGGGTGAACGGGGAATTGCTTATGTCACGGCGATACTCACCCTTGCCATTTTGATCTTTTCGGAGATTACCCCGAAGGTCTATGCCAAATACTTCAATGAACGCGTGTCCTTTGTCACGGCTCCAATTCTCAACGTTATCATGCTCTTATTTAATCCCGGGGTAATTGTGGTGACATACATAAGTAACAAGATCTTATATCTCATAGGTATCGATGTTTCGCGAATAAAAGACCCCTGATAACCGAGCAGGAAATACAGACATGCATTAAAATGGGATGGGATGAGGGAGCCATTACAGCAGCGGAGAGGAGGATGCTCTCAAGGGTATTTACTTTGAACGACAAAACTGTCGGGGAGGTCATGGTTCCAAGGGAAAAAATGACCATCATCAATATAGATGCGACTATGGATAACATTGTGAAAACCGTTATGAAAACCGGCTATTCTCGGTTTCCTATTAGTAAAGGAAAAAATTTGGATATTGTCGGATCGATACATACGAAAGATTTCTTCAAGCTTATCGAAGCGAAAAAACCATTTTCAATTAAGACTATTTTAAGACCACCCAACTTTGTTCCGGCCGACAGAAAAATTGATACCCAACTCCGCAGCTTTCAGGCCAAAAAGCTCCATCAGGCGGTTGTTCTGGACGACAAGGGTAAAGTCATAGGTCTCATTACCCTGGAGGATATACTGGAGGAATTGGTGGGGAGTATCCAGGATGAACACGACTTCAGGTAGGAAGTTCACATAGACGATTCTGCAACTGTTTCTGCACAGGATTCCTGAATTATCAGTATCCAGATACGGTACATTATCATAACATTAGAAGCGCTATCTGTCTTGCCTCATAATAATCAACAACTTAGGCTATTTCCCTTTCGTTTCTTGAGAGAATGCGGGCATCGACCGCTACGGTACCTTTCTCAAACACTTTCACGGGATTGATATCGACCCCTTCAATTTCGGGGAAATCGATCATCAACTGCGAGAGACGAAGAAGATTCTCGATTAATGCCTCGATATCCGATGGCCGCTCTCCTCGAAATCCCTTGAGGAGGTTGAAAGCCTTTGATTCCGAGATCATTTCCTCTGCCTCGCACCGATTGATCGGAGCCACTCGGAGAGAGCTCTCTCTAAAGAGCTCCACATAGATTCCTCCCAGACCAAAGAGCACGATGGGACCGAAGGAAGGATCTCGTTTCGCCCCTAAGATGACCTCTTTCCCCAGTACGATCATCTTTTGGACGAGGACGCCGAAAGAATCTCCCTGCGTCAGTCTTCGGATCTTCTCATAGGCTCCTTCTGCCTCTGAGAGATTGCCAATATTGAGAATGACCCCGCCGACATCAGATTTATGATGGATTTTGTGAGAGATGACCTTGAGTGCAATAGGACCTTTCATTTCATCCATTGCTCTTTTTACATCCTCTCTTTGATGAACCACTTGATAATCGGCCACGGGAATCCCATAGGCCTGAAGCACTTCAAATGCCTCTGGGAGATGGAGATCCCTCTTCTCCCTTTTTGCCTTTTGAAGGAAATGCTTTACTCGGTCACGATCGACCGAATACGAAGGGGGTTTCTCCTTTGGAATGTGCTGCCTGCGATAATGCTCTCTCGAGACGGCTAAGGCGTCTAAGGCATCGTCAGGCTCTGTAAAGATGGGGTAGCCGAACGCCCTTTTAATATAGGCCAATTCTTCCTCTTCCGTGAAATAGCAAAGGGCAACTGGTTTTCGATAACGGAAGGAGAGTTCCTTTACCGCTTGAATCAATCTTCGAGAAGGCTCCTTCTCCTCACCCGTCGCTCCGTGCTGGAAGAGAATTCCATCGACGGCCTTAATTTTGAGGACCTGTTCAAGGATCTTTGTATAGAGATCGAAGTCGAAGAGGTCCCCCAAATCGAGGGGATTGGTGGGCTGGATGACCTTTGCCCTGAAGTAGCTGTGTATTCGATCCTTATAATGTTTTGCCAGGGGAAAGAGGCGAAATCCATGGACCTCCGCAGAATCGGCAGCGATAATGGCGATACCTCCGGAGCGGGAGAGGACGACGAGGTTATCCCCTTTCATGTGTGGAAGGGAGAGGATTTTCACGGCATTGGTAAAGGACCGAAAGTCCTTTGTCCTGACGATGTCTGCCTGTTTTAGGGCTGCCCCCACGACCTGATCGTCGTTGGCAAGAGCCTCGGTATGAAGTTTTGCGATATTGCGGCTTCCTTCGCCGGTATTGGCCTTATGGAGGATGATGGGCTTGGGTGTGGATCGGGCGATGTCCATCAATTCTCTCCCTTTTTCAAGGCTTTCCAGGTAGAGGCCGATGATTTCAGTCTGGGGATCTTGGACGAGATATTGGAGGTAGTCAATCTCATTGAGATCAAGTTTATTGCCCATGCTTACGATTTTTGCAATCCCCACATTGGCGCTGGCGAAAAGGTTGAAATAGGCGAAGGAGACTCCACCGCTCTGAGCCAAGATGGAGACTTTTCCCTTAGGGATGGGGCCCCGCTTCAAATTGACAAAGGGAACGACAAAGCCGTTCTCGAAATTGGCGATTCCGATTCCATTGGGTCCGACGATTCGAATCCCCCATCTCTGAGCGATCTTGAGGGCCTCCTTTTCTAACCGGCCTCCTTCCTCGGAATACTCCCCAAATCCACCGGATTCGATGACGGCCCAGCGAATCTTTTTCCGTCCACAGGATTCTATTATCCCCGGCACCGTTTGGGCCGGGGTGAGGATCACCGCAACATCGATTCCTTCAGGAATGTCGTCTAGAGAAGGATAAATCTTTCTTCCAAAGAAAATTCCTTCTTTTCTGCCCACAAGCAGGATCTCTCCGTGAAACTGAAATTCGAAGAGGTTCTCAACGATATTTCTGGCCAAATTGTCAGGTCTTTCTGAGATGCCGATCACGACCGCGGATTTTGGGTAGAAGAGTTGATCCATTTTTTACGCCCTTTTACGGAGATCATATCCTCGAGAGAAGAGGTTTTCAATAGAGAAGAAACCATGATTTTTCCCCTTACTCAGGCTTGTTATTTTAGGCTAGGCCTCTGCAATTTGCTGTGGGGAAACATCCGTTACGCTTCTTTCAACCATCTTGGACTTACTGAAATCTAACATAACCGATTTTGCTCCGAAACTCTTTGCTAACGTCTCCATGGTTTGCCGAGCTGATTTTTCGATCTCCGAACTTAATCGGTTTATGAGCTGATCAGCCATTAAAGACGCCTGTTTAAGTGCCTCATCCATTAACTTGTTCTTTTCCTCTTCTCTGAAACTTGTTCCGAAAAATTCGCTAACAAGACCGGGTAAAAGCCAAGGCAGTAGCTTCGTCTTCTGTTCATCATAAAGGCTTATTCGTCTTATACTAATGTCATACAAACATTGTGGCATTTTTATCGTAAACTTACCTTCACCCGCATCAGAAACGACAAAATCAGGGCTTTTGAGATCGTACCGGAAATTTATTTCAAATTCAAAAACCATAGCCATCTTCTTATTTGAAACCAGCCATGTGAGGTACCTTTTCCCCACATCGCCGAACCAATTCCTCGCTGCCGTCACAATCTCCTTGGTAAATGCCTTGAAAACAACCAATTCACCGACGGATTTCATATTCTCCATGAAAGCGTAAATCTTGTGCTCCGGGAGCTTGACCTTGGTACTTCTCTTGAAAAATATTCTCCTTATCGCTATTGCTCCTCCAGCACCCACAACGATACCGAGAACGAGTACGATTAGGGTAAATTCCATCTGTTATCTCCTCATTATTCTGCCAGGGATAAAAATCCAAAAGCCACTAAGCCCTGTAAGGAAACTTATTTTTAAACCCAGCTACTGTCAAGTAATATCTTGATTTACTCCTTCTGGACCTCTGAATTTCCACCATTTTTCCCTTTCCTAAGACCATGGGAGAGAGGCGGTTGGACACAGTTTAATAAAGAGAAAAACAGGCTAAAAAATGGAGGGGAAATCGGCGCTGTTATATTGTCTTCGAAGGAAAAAACGTTTCAAAGGGATCAATGGAAATAGTTTATGGATAATTGGTATATTGATATAGCAGCTAAGGCAAGAAATTCCGATAAACCCAAATAAGGTCACAGGTAAAGGCGGTGTTGCCCAAATCTCTGAAGCGAACATTAAAGAATTTCTGGTAACCATTCTTAGTGAAATGAAACGGCCGCAAATCCAATGTTTGAGCCCAAAGGGCGAGTTTTGGGTTTGCAGTGAAACGAACTTTAGAATGGTCAGAAATTCTTTTCAGGAAGCGAAATGGGTTTTGGGCAACAACCCCTAAAGGGGAAAGGAGGCACCGTGCCATGGCGAAGTCAGTGGAGTTCTTGAAGGAGGCCTTTGCCGGGGAGTCCCAGGCCAACCGCAGATACCTGGCCTTCGCAGATAAGGCTGATCAGGAGGGTTACCCCCAGGTCGCCCGATTCTTCCGGGCAGCCGCTGAGGCAGAAACCGTCCACGCTCATAATCACCTGAGGGCCCTCAAGGGGATCCGGAGCACCAGGGAGAACCTGGAGGAGGCTATCTCCGGTGAAACCCACGAGTTCAAATCCATGTATCCCGGGATGATTGAGGCGGCCAAAGCCGAGGGGAACAGGGAAGCAGAGAGGTCATTCAATTATGCCAATGAGGTTGAGAAAATCCATGCCCAGTCGTATGGTAAGCTTCTGAATACCCTCGGGTCTTCCCAGGAGACGTATCCCTATTACGTCTGCCCTGTCTGCGGCTATACGGCCGAGAAGGCGCCCCCGGATGTCTGCCCCGTGTGCGGAGCCAAGGGGGAAAGATTTAAGCGAGTCGATTAACTCCTAATCCATTGACTAGGCGGTGTGTTCGGAGGATAAAGGGTACCGCGATGAACACCTGATGCGCTTAATCATTGGGAGGGGGTACTGTGATGAAGTATGGCCCTAAAAGGCGGTTGGTTTTCGTCGGAGGGGGACACGTGCACCTCCTCTCCTTGAAGGATGTGGACCATTTTATCCGGTCAGGGACAGAAATTACCCTGATCGGCCCCGAACGATTTCACTACTATTCGGGAATGGGCCCGGGCATGATTTCCCGCATTTACAAGCCCGATCAGGTGAGGTTCGACATTCAATCAATGGTGGAATCCCGAGGAGGAACGTTTATCAAGGGTAAGGTGCTCTCCATTGATCCGAGCAATAGATCCCTCTTGCTCCAAGGCGGGGAAAAGATCTCCTATGACCTCGTCTCGTTCAATATCGGAAGCTACATTCCCTTGGATCGTATTCCGGGTGCCGCGGAGGAAGCGATTCCCGTTAAGCCAATCGAAAACCTGGAATCGGCCCGAGAGGCGATTCTGAAGAAGTCTCGAGGTGGGATTCCACAGGTCCTTCTTATTGGCGCCGGCCCTGCAGGGGTAGAACTGGCGGGAAATATCTGGAGGCTTGTCAGAAGCCACAATGCCGAGGCTGAGATCATCCTGGCGAGTTCAAGAGATCGAGTTCTGCCCGGTTTCCCCGAAAAAGCTGGCCGGTTAGCCCAGCAATCCCTCTCTCAGCGGGGGATACAGATCCTCCCTAACTTCCGCGTGGCATCCATGGGAGGGGGACTGGCCCGTTCCCAATCCGGTGTAGAGGTTCCATACGATGTGGCCATCCTGACCATCGGCATCATGCCCCAACGGGTCTTTGTCAATTCCGGGATGGAAACATCGGAGGATGGGGCGCTCCTGGTGAATGATTACCTCCAGAGCACGAGTTATCCTGAGATCTTTGGAGGTGGCGACTGTATCGCAATAAAAGGGAGGACCTTAGATAGGGTAGGGGTCTATGCCGTGCGGGAGGGGCCGATTCTCTTTCGGAATCTTCTGGCCATGATTAAGGGAGAACGTCTCACGGCATTTAGGCCCCAGAGACGATACCTGTTGATCTTTAATCTTGGGGATGGAACGGGTATCCTCGTTTGGCGGTCTTGGATCTGGAAGGGTCGGTTGGCCTTCACCTTCAAGAATTATTTGGATACGAGCTTTATGTCGAAGTTTCAGGTTTCAGGGGAAACGAGATAATCTCGCAAGGGGAATGGTCATGAAATTTTCGGATCTCTTTACCCACGTAAAAACCGTTGATACCGATGAGGCCAGGAAGTGGCTCGAGGAGAGGACCGATGGTTCATACACCCTTTTGGATGTTCGGGAACCTGAGGAATATGAGCAGGGACACATTCCGGGAGCGGTGCTTATTCCCCTCTCGGAACTTCCCGACCGACTCTCCGAAATCAATCCTCGAAAACCCGTCCTGGCCTATTGAAAAGCCGGTGGCCGCAGCCGGTCGGCTGCAAAGCTTCTATCGAACCAGAGAATCGATGCCACCTCCATGAAGGGGGGGATTGATGCATGGAATGGCCTCGTTTCAAGAGCGGAGGTCGACCAAGGGATTTACCTCATTGAAGGAGATGAAGGTCCTGAGGAGGTGATATCATTGGCCTACGGTTTGGAAGAGGGGACTCATCGATTTTATCGGGACCTCTCGGAACGGTCAACCGATGGTAAGACCAGGGACCTCTTCGAAAAGCTATCCAAGGCCGAAATTCAACATAAGGAAAACCTCTGGGAGCACTATATGACATTGACAGGAGGCGGTATAACTCGAGAGGCCTTTGAGTCCGGTATCGTCCTCAGAACCATGGAGGGAGGGAAGACCGCCGACCAAGTGCTGGCACAATATCCGGATTGGGTTCAAGACCCTCGAGAAACCCTGCAGCTGGCTATGTCCCTGGAGACCGATGCCCTGGACCTCTATCTCAGAATGGCCATGAAAAACCGGCATGAGGAGACGAAGGCCATTTTTTATCAACTTGCGGATGAGGAGAAGGCACACCTCCGGATATTGGGAGAACTCCTTAGACGAATGCTACCCGGTGGATAAACGCGCGATTTCCTGGCTAGTAATTACTCCTTGTTAATCTGCGATGATTGGAAGCACGCATTATATTTCACATATCGAAATCGCAGTATTGACAGGGCGTCGGAGCCGTTTGAAGATCCCTGAGGCTTCCTGGGACATTATTAATACATGCATTAAGCAAGGGAAGTCTCATAGCTGCGAAAAGGAATAGATCGAGAGGGGGATGGATCTTGCTGAAGCTCTTTAATACCCTTGGGAAAACTATCGAAGTATTTCGG
>Ga0209636_10005474_pt1 | contig 12968 bp, 16 predicted proteins | sample DeeMarSWOR152_54_FD_187464 | JGI IMG/M metagenome (GOLD analysis project Ga0209636, IMG submission 187464) | Marine sediment microbial communities from White Oak River estuary, North Carolina - WOR-1-52-54 (SPAdes) (version 2) | ecosystem: Environmental > Aquatic > Marine > Intertidal zone >...
ATATCTTTCCAGCGTAACCCCCATGAAACATGATTGTTCCTTTCCTCTATTCATTTGTGCCGAGTGAGTTTCAGATGATATCGATACCGGTCTGCGTGATAGACACCTTTCACATATTCTACTGGATCCCCCCCGGCCGAATAGACGACTCGTTTGATCACAAGGGTTGGAAAGGATGTCTTCAACCCAAGCAAACCGATCTCCTCTTTTGTTGACATGGAAGCCTCAATGATCTGATTGGCTTCCCAGAGCCGAATGCCTTTCTTTTCTAAGATCTGATAGAGGGATTTGGAATAGTCCTCCTCGAGGCTTAGCTTGTAGCGGCCAGGTATGTGGGAAGTGAGGATTCCCAGGGGGCTTGCATCGACAATCATCAGTCTTTTCAGGTAGAAAACTTGCTCATCAGGAAAAAGGGACAGGATTTCTTTTATTTTGCGAGGTGGCTTGATATATTGTGCAGTGATGACCCGTTTGCTCGCATCTCTTCCCTTCATTTCTTCCGCAAAGCTCTTCAGCACGGGGAGATTCTCCTCAATCTTGGGCTTTTTCACAGTGGTGCCCTTTCCCCTCCTCTTTTCCAAGAAACCCTCATTGACCAAGAGCTCCATCGTCCGTCTAACCGTGGCCCTGCTGACACCATAGGTTTTTTGGAGATCGTTCTCGGAGGCAACGAGTTGTCCCTCACCCCATTCTCCACTCTCGATCTTCTCCAGAATAATCTCCTTGAGTTGGTAATAAAGAGGTATGACACTATTGTAGTCAAGTTCCTGGAATTCCTGGTTCATAAACTATTCCCCGATCTGATCGGTTTTCCGTGCCAGAAAGCGCGCTCTTTGAAGAATAGCTGTTTAGCACGAAATCAAAAACTGTAAGAATCTATCTGTAGATCGTCGAAACGTGGCAAGAGCACCTTGAAAAAATGTTGACAGGTTCCAGCGACCATGGTATCTATGTGGACGTCCTAATGTTAGTACAAGTGGTTCCCCCTGTCAAGTGATCGTTTTATGCACCACGTTGAGGAGAGACCTTAGGGGAGGCGACCCATTGATAAACCTCAGATCGGGGCTTCGAGGTGGTGGAAGAGAGGGTTGGTGAGCAGCTCAGCAGTATCGGAGATATCACCCGCTTATCCAGTGGGAAGGGGGGATCGAGGTATCCAGATTAACAACCGAATACACTCATCTGAGGGGGAGGGTTTCGAATGGAGAAGAGAAAACTGGGTATTCTCACTTTTTCAGATGGACGGAAGCGTGTACACGAGGAACTTCTGGAGACAAACCAGGGATTCCTCGATCGACTGGTGAAGACTCTGCAAGAAACCGGCGAGTTTGATCTGGTTTTGGGAAGCGAGATTATTCACACCCCAACTCAGGCCAAAACCGAGGCCGAAGCTTTGAAATGCGCGGGAGTGGACGGGACCATTTTGAACTTCTCGATATGGTCTTTTCCTCATCTTCCGGTCATTGCTGCCGAGAACGGGCAGGGGCCCTATTTGCTCCTCTCTAATCTGAACCCTCAATCTCCTGGATTGATCGCCATGCTAGCAGCTGGTGGCTGCCTTGACCAGGTTGGTATCCGGCACGAACGCCTCTGGGGCGATGTGAAGGACGAAAAGGTGCTCAAGAAGATCCTGAGTTTTTCTCGGTCTGCCTCAGTGGTGAATCGGCTAAAAGGACAGACCTGTGGTTTGATTGGAGGGAGAAGCATGGGTATGTACATCGGGGCCGTGGACACGAGGCAATGGCAGACTCAGTTTGGGGTGGACCTGGAGCATGTGGATCAATTGGAAATCCTGATGCGGGCGGAAAAAATCCCGGAGGCCACCGTAGAGAGAGCATTCCAATGGTTAACGGAGCGAGTGGGAAAAATCGAGTACGATGGAAAAGGGCTCACTCCCGAAAAGCTGAAACAGCAGATCCGTTCCTATTATGCCACCAAGGAGATCATCGAAGAGATGAAGTTTGACTTCGTGGCCATCAAATGTCAGCCAGAGTTGAGCGAGCACTACGTGACTCAGTGCCTGAGCCAGGCCTTTCTCAATGATCCATACGACATGGATGGGAGAAAGGAGCCCATCGTCACTGGCTGTGAGGCCGATCTGGACGGAGCCCTGACCATGCAGATCCTAAAGCTTCTTACCGATTCACCGGTTCTGTTCTTCGATTTGCGTCATTACGATCCCAAGGACGACGTGTTTGTATTTAGCAACTGCGGTGCTCAGACAACCTATTTTGCTGGGAGGTCTGCCAACCCGGAAGAAAACCTCAAAAACGTTACCTTTTATCCCCAGACTCCCTTCTTCTACCGCGGGGGTGGCGCCACCGTTCAGTACATGTGCGCCCCTGGTGAAATCACGATGGCCAGGTTGGCGAGAAAAGACGGGAAATATTGGATGGCTATCATTCATGGAGAATTTGTGTCCTACCCAGAGGATAAGCTGAAGGAAACATCCCCGGAATGGCCACAGGGTTTTACGAAACTCTCCGTCGTCGCTGATGAATTGATCAAGGGACTTGGAGGGAACCATCTCCACACGGTCTACGGGAACTATATAGACGAATTGAAGAGTGTCTGTGACATGTTGGGCATCGATCCCAGGGTGTTCTCATAAGAAGAGATCCACAAGTCTCCTTATGAGATCGTGTTTGAAAAAGAGAACGCTGGATATTGATTAAGAGGAGGGGAAGTACGTGGCATGAGGTTGAAGGATAAGGTGTCTGTCATAACGGGGGCTGATGCAGGGATCGGCAAAGCGACGGCACCCCGATTTGCGCAAGAGGGGGACCATTGTCGGCAGTCTGATCGGAGCAGTTATTATGGGGGCTCTAGGGAATGGTCTGAACTTGCTCAATGTCTCGGCCTTCTGGCAGCGAGTGATAATGGGTATCGTCATCGTTGTCGTGGTGGTCTTCGATCAGTGGCGTAGAAGAAGGTTTGGAGCTTAACATCACCGCCTGGAACCCTTCGGGAGGAGCAAGAAATGGCACGGTTATTCGACCAGGAATTCACACGTTCCGATTTACTTGAAAGGGTGGGAGATATCTCTCAGATTGCCGGCGTCCGGCTCCTGAGACTCGAAGATGGAAGCGAGGAAGGGGTCCGGCTGATCGAAGCTCGGACAGGGACGGGCTTCCGTTTCAACGTCCTCCCATCCCGAGGGATGGATATCTCCTTTGCCGAATACAAAGGGATTCCGCTTTCATGGCGATCCTGCACCGGCGACGTGTCACCTGCCTTCTACGAGCCAGAAGGGGATGAATGGCATCGTATTTTTTACGGTGGTATGGTGGTAACCTGCGGATTAACCAACGTGGGCGCTCCATGTGAGGATCAGGGCGAAAGGCTTGGACGTCATGGGAGAATTTCCGCAACTCCTGCGCAATGCGTTTATGCGGATGGCCAATGGGAGAAGGATGAGTACAACCTCGTTATCCAGGGTAGGATGAGACAAGCGGCTTTTTGGGGAGAAAACCTCTCACTGTCCAGAAAAATCTCTACCCGATTGGGAACCTCGATGCTCCGGATTGAGGATGAGGTGGAGAACCTCGATTTTAGCCCCACCCCCTTGATGTTTCTCTATCATGTTAACCTTGGGTTCCCAATCCTCAGTGAAGGAAGCACCCTTCTAATACCTGCTAAGAAAGTGGTTCCGATGGAGGCGTCCGTTGATCCGAGGACGTTTGACCAGTTTCATTCCCCCATGTCCGAAGCTTCAAGTCAAGTTTTTTACCACGACGTGGCCCCGGATTCTGAGGGGAGGGTTCTGGTAGCCCTCATCAATGAGAAGCTATCAATCGGATTAACAATTCAATATAACAAAAATCAGCTCAAGAACCTCGTTCAGTGGAAGATGCTTGGCCAGGGAGTCTATGTGTTGGGGATTGAACCGGCAAACTGCCATGTGGAGGGACGTGCCCGTGAGCGAGAGAGAGGAACCCTGGAGGTCCTCCCGCCTAGTGGAAAGAGAAACTTCTGTTTGGAACTTGGTGTACTGGAGTCTACTTCCGAGCTGAAAGATATCAAGGAAAAGATAGAGTCGCTCATTCATGAAGGTTCTTGATATTCTCAGTGATTGAAACTTTTACTATTGGAAAAGAATAGGATTAAAAACTAGCTCATCTTTTTATCACGACACCTATTTCAAATCCCCGTTTCTGGGCATGCCTTCATTTCTATCGCTGTCTTCACTTCCTCCAATATCGTGAAACGGTTTTGTGAACCTTATACGTAGACTCAGAGAGGAGTTCCCAATCCATCAAAGCAAACCATAGGGGAAGTCAAGGAATTCGTGAACGCTGTGAGATCTTCGTAGATTCTTTGAATCAGGGGGCTAGAATGGGTGAGGAATTGCTTTACAAAGGCGGCTGAGCTAGTATTGCACTCGACAGCGGAGGTCTCTTGGCTAAATAGTATCTCAGCGTAAACAGCCTATCGACTTGTAGGCCATAGCTTGAAATGAGAAAGAATACCCTCCCATCAAACCTCATTGTAAGGATGGTCATCCCTCTGTTTAGTATTTGTCAAGACGTGATCGCACTACGAACAATTCATGATGACGATTGTCGGTGGACAACCTTAGACTGAGGAGACTTGGAATGGTGCCGGAAAACATATCGGAGATGATCGAAAAGCAGAGAGAGTTCTTTCATAGCTCTAGAACAAAAGATATAGGTTTTCGAATGGAAATGCTGAAGAAACTGAGAAACGTAATTGATGGATACGAAAGAAGAATCACTCAGGCCCTCTACGATGATTTGGGAAAATCACCTTCACCTGGAGGCCCCCAATAGGCGATAGTTGCCCTGATGCTGTGCGCGACCATAAGAGGAGGGGAATCGGGACGAGGATCTTTGAGAATCGAACCAAAAAAAGAAGCTCTCAGCCCACCCGACTCAGCCAGGTCCTCCGGCGTTCATTCGCCATATGGTGAAGTTCAGCCATGCCGCAAAGGTCACCCAGACAAGATAGGGCAGCAGCAAAAGGCCAGCCGGGGAGGTTGACCGCCAGAACGCGATCATTGTGGCCAGGATTGCTAGCCAGAGGACCAGGATTTCTGCGAACGCTGCGCCCGGCATTCGCAATCCGAAGAACAGAATCGACCACGAGGTGTTAAGCGCAAGCTGAACAAAGAATAGCATCAACGGCGTGACCACCGCGGTTCGGCCAGCTTGCCGCCACACCAGCCATGCAGCCAAGGCCATCATGAGATAGAGGATCGACCAAACGGGACCAAACACCCAGGCGGGTGGGGTCCAGGAGGGTTTGATCAACGCCGCATACCACCCTGGGATTGCCGGTGTCGTAAAAATGGACCCCACAAATGCAGCACCGAAGCATAGTCCAACCGATATGCCAAGACCGATAATCGAATGCAAACGGGTCATTTTTCCTCCAACGCCTTCCACCATCACGGCGGCAGGTCGGTCGAGCCCACGGGTTGTGTAAGTCGTCAGCCGTTTTCAATTCTACAGAAGCTGACGATAAACGTCTCATTCGAACTGGTTTTCGATCCTCAGCCTACCGGTTTGCGCTCAAGCTTTACCTGCATATTTTTGGCAAATTGCTCTCCCAAGGCCTTCGCAACCTCGCTCATAATCTTTTCACCGAAACTGGCGAGTCCACCTTCGAGTTTTGTTTCGGCCGAGTAAGATACCTCCACCTCGTTCTCGGCGATCTCCTCCAGATCAACAACCGTCTCCTGGTGATACTTGCCGCCTCCGAGATCGTACTCCCCGTCAGTCAACGACTTCAAATGATGAGGTGGGTCTGTTTCTGTGATCGTCGTAGTCGATTTTGTCGTGATCGAGAAAATGGGAAGCTTGATGATGATCGTGCTCTTATAGGCATCTTCCCCAATAGGCTCGATTTTCTCACACCCTGGAATACAGGATCCAATCTTCTCGGGAGTAAGCAAAAACTCCCAGACTTCTTGAATGGGGGCTTTAATCCGGAACTTGTGATCTGCGAACATAAGACTTGAGGCGCCTCCTTTCTTACGCTAGTCGTCACTGAAAAATGCCCATTCCACTCTCTGAACGAAGTTTCCGCCCCGGTCTAAGGCCTCCTATGTTCGACCTCCTAAACTCGGCCTGACGGCCTCAGACGGTGGGAGCTCGCCCCTTTAGGGACACCTCCTTCGCGTCGCTCGAGGACAGGCCGGTCGCCAGGACGGGTCACCCTAGAAACTTCGTGATGTTCGCTCCACGGCCATCTTTCAAAGCGACTAGGCTAATTACTCTGTTTCACCATCTCTGAAGCGATCTTCACTGTCTGAAAGTGGATATCAACGGTGTCTTTCACTTCCCGAGCATAGCCGCCGCCCATGGTGACGGCCACAGGGAGTCCCAGTCTCCGGCACCGGTCAAAAACGAGCCGATCTCTCTTCTCCAGTCCTGCCTTGGTCAGGGCCAGATGGCCGTATCGGTCATCGGTGTAGGGATCGGCGCCGGCGAGATATATGGCAAGTTCAGCCCTGGCACGTTCCATTACATGGGTTAATCCCGTGTCAAGTGCTTTGAGGTAGGCAGGGTCGTCGGCACCGTCATCGAGGGCAATATCCAGGTCACTTGGTTCTTTTCGGACAGGGAAATTGTTTTTTCCGTGGATTGAGAAGGTGAAAACCGTCGGGTCGTTTGTGAGGATCGCCGCTGTCCCGTTTCCCTGATGGACATCACAGTCGATAATGATAATTCGCCGAACCCGGCTTTCCGCCTGCATGGCGCGCACGGCGATCGCGCCGTCATTGAATATACAAAAACCCTCACCATGGTCACGGAAGGCATGGTGGGTACCCCCGGCCAGATTGATACCGACACCTTCCTGTAAAGCCGCGCGGCATGCTTCGATCGTCGCACCGCTCGAACGCCGGGCCCGTTCGACCAGCTCAGCGGACCAGGGAAAACCGATCCGTCTGATTTCCTGTTGCGTCAATTCCCCGTGGAGTATACGCCGCAGGTAGTCTTCATCATGGGCACGTAAAAGCTCCTTATCGGATGCGGCATGTGGAACACGGAGATCCTCTGGACGCACAAGCGCGGCGGCGACCACCCGTTGACGCAACAACGCATATTTTCCGATGGGAAAGGTGTGCGACTCGGGAAGAGGGAATGTGAACTGGTCGGTGCAGAAGATCTTCAAGCCAAATGCCTTCGCCTCAGCGATGTCGTCTGGGGGCCAATAAACGTGACTTGAGGCGCTACCCCTCGGACCGTGTGCAGTGTACCTGACTGATCCGGTTCCATGTGGTTGATGACGACATAATCAATTTGAGACAACTCGGTGATCTCTTCTATCTGGTCCAGGAATTCGTTGGCCTTCAATGACTTGGCCGTGTCGATGATCACTTTTTTTTCGTCATAAATGAGATAGGTATTGTAGGCCACCCCCTCCTGTACGATCGGCCACAAGCTCTCAAAAAGATCTGTTGTCCTGTCATTCACGCCGATCCAGAATACGTCCGGCTGAATTTCGATTGTTGGCATTGCCTTATCCCCCCTTCCCAAACGCACATCCACCCATGAGTGGGGTTGATGAGAGGACTTACTTCAACATTTTGAAGATCAACGTGGCTATTGTTTTTCTCTCTTCAGGAGTTCCAACGTCCCATATTTCCTTTAGCAGTTGCTCCTCTTTTGTGGCAGGGCAGACCTTGTTCGCAAGGAAATCCCCTATCTTCACACCGAGGTCCTGGACCACCGTGTCAGGCACGCCGAGTTTGCGCGCCTCCCCGATCGCTTCCTTTAATGTGGCTCTCCAAGTGTCCCAGTCTTTGACAAAATCCATTGCGCTTACACATTTGAACCGTTCCATTGTGTTATCCTCCCAGATTTATTTGTCTGTCGTTGATTTAATCATAGAAAAGGGCGTTGAGTTCTGTCAAGAGATCTTCGATTTCTTGTCTGTTTTCATGCAGATGGAGCGGGAGGCATGAGATAGCCGAAATGTCCAGAGCCGTCCAATCTGAGGTTTTGAAAAGAGCATGAAATTGATAAGCAGACAAAAGGAAGTTATCTTTATCGAGGGTTGGATCCTCGTTAGTGAGAATTGATCGATGTTTCGATGGGCGTCGAGCGTCTAGGCGGTAAGGGAGGAGAAGAATATGAGCGAGCAAGTCTGCTACGGTGACCACACAGGCCATCTCTGTGTTCTGGCGAGTGACAAGAAGTTCGAGGAGATAAAGCAGCTAACCAAGAATCCCGAGCATATATGCTTCAATTGTGGCAGGGTGGCTGATTGCGAGGCGAACTTATGCAATCCTATGCCATTAAAGAAGTAGAGCCATGGCGTGTGCCCGTGTCTTTGGGAACCCTGGAACGGGAAATAGCCTCCAACTCGCCCCGCGTTTTTCTGCCCCGGGTTGCCGATGCTCTGATAATGGCAGCTGTCAAAGATGGGTGAAGATCTCAGAAAGGCTATTCCCCGAGAACGACGATTCCCAGATAGCCATCGATCGTGAGCTCGGCGCCTGTGCGGATGAGTGAGGTGGCGTCTGGGACACCCGTCACGCAGGGAAGGCCGTATTCTCTGGCGATAATGGCGCCATGAATCAGCATTCCTCCCCTGCGTTCCACGATACCGGCCGAGAGGGGCACCACGAAAGTCATGGTCGGGTCGACTGCATCACAGACTAATACCTCTCCGGCCTTGAAAGCAAAAATGTCGGCTGGACTTAAGATCACCCGCGCCTTTCCCCTCGCAATTCCAGGACCTGCCGGCTGACCGACGAGCTGCCTGGCTTTCGTTCTGAAATCGGTTTTGGCAGTCTCGGGAGAGACAGTTTTTTTGGGCACATAGTCCGGATCCTTCAACGCCTGGATCAGGTCTTCCACATCGAGACGGTCAGTGTCAACCCTTGCGCGGTTCTTGATTCGTCGTCTTCCCTCCTCCACCGCAGCAAGCATCTGACCTTCGATTCTGCCCAGGTAGATGTTGTCGTCGTCTCGAAGTCGATAGCTCGTCCTACCCAGGTCGAGGAGCTCATCAGCCTCAACTCTTTGTTCACCTTGAAAGTGGGAAAGAAAGGTGTTTTTGAGCGCCTCAACATCCTTGGGTTCGGTCTGTTTGGGTGTGTGTGGGCGACTGGCCATTTCGAGTAACACTCTGATGATTGCGCTGCGTTGCTGGGTGGATTGAGCCATCCCATGGAAGAGGTCACCGAACCTATCGATGAACTCATTGAGAAGAAGATCGAATTCGTCGTTTCCGGTTGCAGCCGCAATCGTCCTTTTATCTCCTATCAAGATCTCGGCGAGCTGAGGATTCTCGCGTATTATGGATGCCAGTTTCTCAAGCATCCGGTTCCGTTCCATGCTTGTCATTTCGGTGGCTCCAAGCAGGTCCATGAACTCATAAGGGTCCGTTGGACGAACAGTATCGTTGTACACCTGGCCGAATAATCTGGCGCCGTGAGCGAAGGGAATGAAGTCACTCCAATAGACATCTACCCACTTCCTGTGAATGGTGGATCTCTTCTTGATCTCCTCCACGAGTTCCCAATCAGAGAGTACTGTCAGGTCTTGATCGGACAGACGTGCGGCCTCCTCGGTCATCGTCGGGATGAGTTCTTTTTCGATTTTTGCGCGAAGTGCCCTGAGATTGTCAAAGCTTCTGCGCAAGCTGAGATACCAGGAACGCTTGTCTCTGGATTCACTGGTCACCATGGTTGTAATGGGCCGGGATTGGAGTACGTAGAGCGACTCACCTCTAAATGTCCACTCCACGTCCTGTGGTCTCCCGAAAAGCCTTTCTGCCACCAGGACAAGGTCATATACCTTGGCGATTTCTTCCTTGTTGAGGGGGGGTGTGCCAACCTTTAGGGGTGGCAGCGGTTCAAGTCGAACCCCTTCAGTGGAGGCAACGATCGCCTTGTCTCGGTGTGCGGGGATGTGGGAGATCACCCTGCCTGTTCTTCGGTCAAGGGTCCATCTGTCTGGCTCCACCGTGCCATCAACCAGTCCCTGGTTCAGGCCATGGACAGCCTCAATAACAGCCTGGGACTCGTCGTTTGGGTCCTTTCCAAAGGCCACACCGGACTGCTCCCCAACCAGAATCTCCTGCACGACGACCGCCATTGTGCTCCTGGCAACATCCAATCCCAGCTCCTGGCGATAGAGTAGCGCGGCATCAGACCACAAGGATGCCCATACAAGTCGGATGTGTTCCAGTATGGCCTCCGTTCCCCGAACATTCACATAGGATTCGTGTAAACCGGCAAAGGACGCCTTCGCAGAATCCTCCCCGGGGGCAGAGGATCGAACCACCACCGCTTTACCGGAGAATCTCTTGTCCACTGAATCGCTTAGCCGAGCCGAGAGTTGGGTGGGGATCGGCGTGTTGAGGAACATGTTGCGAATCCGCAACGAGGCATCCCACATCTCTTCCCAACGCATTTCATTGAAACTCTTGCGATTCAGCTCTAAGAGTATTCGTTCGCGCAGTCCCGTTGCAGCAACGTAATTGCTGTAGGCCTCGGTGCTCACGACAACTGCGTCGGGCACATTCATGCGGTTTCGTGCGGCTATTGCGAGGGCAAATCCTTTCCCCCCCACACGGTTTCGATCCTTATCGCGTATTTCTCGAAGGTGAATCGCCGTATTCATTGTTCCACGTGAAGTTCCATGACGTTTTGAAATCTGCTTACCATGTAGTACCTGTCCACCGTCACTCTCAGCAAGGCACAGGTGGGAGCCATGACGAATTCTTCGAGATAGGGGTGTTTGCTAAGGTAGAGCTCTATTAACCGATCTCTTTCGCTCCCTTTGACTTCTTGGGCTTTCCCCATTACGGTCACCGCCAAGGCCTCGTGGAAGTCGGAATCCCGGTTGGATCTATTGTCCACAACGATTGCCACCCGTGATTCGGTCAAGAGATTGGCGTACTTCCGTGTTGCCCGAGTTGTGGCGAACAAGAGATGTTTGAGATCATCCGTTGCCACAAAAGCCACAAGGCTCCCGTAAGGCTGTCCGCCACCCTGTGTGGCCAATACGGCCAATTGCTGAGTCCTGAGCAGCTCTCTTAGCGCTTTATTCAGATGGGCAGTGGTCTTCAATCTCTGTCCCCCTCAACGTTCCGGTGTCCCTGAAAAAGGCCTGCGAGTCTTATTTCGATGTGCTCTCCAGAGCCTCACGGGCCTTCGGTACGGTGTCTTTTGGGCTTACCTTGTACCAGGCCTGAAGGATAATTCCTCCCTCGTCGATCAGAAAGGACGAGCGGATAATCCCCTCATACTTCTTTCCGTACATGGATTTCTCGCCCCAGACACCGTATGCAGAGGCGACTTTGTGGTCCACATCCGAAAGGAGAGAAAAACCCAGGCCATATTTCTCATCGAACTTCTTTTGCTGCTCGGCAGGATCCGGACTGATCCCGAGAACGGCCGTGCCGCAATTCGAAAACGCCATTCGGGCGTCCCTGACGTTACAAGCCTGTGTTGTGCAGCCTGGAGTGTTGGCCTTTGGATAGAAGTAGACAAGGAGCTTGCGCCCCTCAAAATCTGACAACTTCACGGCCTTTCCATTCTGCTCGATGAGTTCGAAATCTGGAGCCTTATCACCTGGACGGAGCTGCGGCATTGGATTCCTCCGATCAAAGAAGTGGTAATCTATTGGCCACCTTCAAAACGACTCGATTAATAATAGTATGTCCGAGGCGGTGGAAGCAAGGTGCCAAGTCTGCTAGATGCGGAGACTCAGACCCACAGGTGAGTATCTTATTCAGCCTCCCTGCTATCTGATCACCATTCTCGTCAAGGCCTAGTGAGATCGGTCTCTCATGTACCCACGAGCGGGAGGTTCTTGGTCATTCGGAAATAGACCACAGATTTCAAGAGGTCACCCGTTCCCGGACAGACGACCTCGTCTGCCCGTTTCCGAATTTCTTCGAAGAGGGGCCCGCTCGTTTCTTCCCTGACCTTCTGCAGATACAACCGAACCCCTTGATAACCCTTCTCGTTGAAGGCGTACACGGCATGGGGATTGTTCTGCAGGTTGGCATGGGTAAGCCGGTCCGCCATTCCGAAGGCCAGCGTGCCGTCTTCCATGACATGAGGTCGGGAATATATGGCGATGTCCACCTCACCAGAATCCCCTGCCGTCGCGAGGAATCCCTTCCCATTCGTTTTTTCAAAATAGTCTTTCCAATTCATCTTGCATCTCCCTGAACACCGTTAATTTTGAATTTCGTAATCTCTCTCCATAATATAGCCGAAACTTGGACAAATGTCTGGATCTGAAAGTAAGGAGCGAGAAGCAAGTTTATCGAATGGATTGGTTTCATCACCCATGTGGCCGCGATCGCCTTTGAGGAAGGCTGGATTGTTTTTTGCCGCGAGCAAACTGAAATACGACCGAAGGCTCTCGGTCGAGGCCTTCTCGTGATGACCTTGTCTATGCTAACCATTTTTAAACAGTTTCTGCTAGCCACTGATTCTGGTGATTTGCGAGGGAATTATGGCAGAATCGGGATGGGCAGTAACCTCTCGGAATAGAGGCCCATGTTCGTGAGGCTCTCGTCTATTCGGCTCTGGCTCATTCCTGGTAGAAATGCTTATTCGAAGTCGTCCGAAACGCCAACTCCTCTTCGGCTTCCCTCAGGACATTCGGGAATTTCTCCTCGCACCAATCCTGAAATGTGAGCCATTTCAGATAGTCGGATGGAAGTTCGTCGACATTCAGTCCCTTGTATTTGCCAAAGTAGACTCTCATTCCGTCTCCTTCGTCCTCATGCGAGGAAAAGCATGATCGCGAATTCTGATTTCCGGTTGGTACGGAGTCCCCGCCTGCTGCGCATAGGCGGATCCAACGTTATGGTCTTGCAGTGTTGCAAGGTAGGTCTTCAATGTTACAGACCAAATATCTTGGATGGATTCTTCTGGACAGAGGAAGCATAAATGCACTCCTTCCCCCGTCGCCCTATTTCAGTCCAATCCTAGGTATGCCACGGGCAGGCAAGGATAGTTGTCTCTTTTTTTG
>Ga0209636_10005476_pt1 | contig 12966 bp, 12 predicted proteins | sample DeeMarSWOR152_54_FD_187464 | JGI IMG/M metagenome (GOLD analysis project Ga0209636, IMG submission 187464) | Marine sediment microbial communities from White Oak River estuary, North Carolina - WOR-1-52-54 (SPAdes) (version 2) | ecosystem: Environmental > Aquatic > Marine > Intertidal zone >...
TCTATTGCGTACAAAGAAAAGGATGTCAAATAGCTCAAGAGAGCCGAGGGAAGTTACATGAAAGCCCTGGAAATCGATCCCGATCACAGGGGAAGCAAAAAGGAGTTGAGAAAGCTTCGCAGAGTCATGGAAAAACTGGGGATTCGATAAGCCCCTTCATTCATGCCACGGTGAGCTCGGCCCAACAACTTAGGGAAGTCATCGGTGTGGTCTAATGGTCTTCAGGCTTTCTTATACTATTCTCGGCATGTGGAATCCCAGTTCGGATCGGCATGGTTCTGACCCTGAGAAGTCCAGATGAAAGTGTCGCATTTCCGCTTCGGTTCGATAGGTTCTTTTCTTGAACGTAAATTCTACATTTATGCGGTGCTTTCGCTTCTTGGTTAGGATTCCAAGTATCTGAAACGCAGTTCTTAAGGCCAAGAAGGATTCAACCAGCATTCCCTCATTGCAGGCATTCACTGCCCTACCCATTACAGTTGTTCTCCGGATCTTATAGGTTACCGGGAAATTGATTTCGACCCGTTTGTGTTTTCTCCGTTCATCCTTTCCATCTGCTGCAGCCATTGCGCCCCCCGCAATTCCCTATTATTCTCTCCTGATTCGCACCCGTATCTGCGAGATTCTTCCATTTGCAAGCAAAGCCCGTCCCGACGGGTGGGTCTCCCCTATGGAGTACGATCAAGCATGGGAAACAAGAAGTCAGGACACGGCAAAAAGGACCGGACGCTCAGCGTTCAATTGTTCTCAGACAAGATCTCACAATTGACGGAACTCTAGAAACTCCGGGGAAGACCGAAAATGGAAAACAGTAAAACCAGGATCAGTGTCTGAATAACCCACCCGATAGCACAGACCCCAACAGCACGAAGCGTGCTCCGATAATCAAGGGCCTGTCTGACCGCTATGACCATGGCGATCAGCATCCAAATCGAGGCGATGGGAAATACCAGGAGTCCTAGCCCGGGAATGATACCCAATACTCGAATCAAGCCAGGGGAGCTGGAAAAGCCGATAGTTCGTAGCAGCTCACCAGGATCCGCTTTGGTCTGTGGCTCTGGGAGGAGTTTCGTTCCAATAAGGTACGTGATGTAAGCCCAGAGATACCATGCAATAAGGGCGAGTATCGTTCCTATCAAGATCCCGCCAACACCGCCTCGTGTTATGGTCCCTATCCCGGCAGCGACACTGGAGAGCACAACAACTCCCATCGCCTGCCCCATTGCTTCTTTGTCGGCCTCAACCTCTTCATACAGGTTAACATCTAGCTTAGCAGCACGAATGATCCGGTCCTGAAAACGAGCCATATTGTCCCCCCTAGGATTCCTATTTTCTGTGATCTGTTTTTCATAATTGCTCTCGGAGAAGAGCTCCTAGTCCATTAAAACAAATCCCCCAAGTAAGTCAAGGAATTTGTGACTGGAGTTTCCTGAATTTCCGAAGAACACCGTTGATTATGAGTGACTTTGCGGGAGAAGTTGGGTACCCTTCGAGGGTGAGCAGAGCTTGTCCTGGGCGAAAAAGCAGAAACCTATCCTCAGACTGGAGAGGTTGTGAACGTAGGAACCACGGCCAAAGGATTCAGATAGGGCTCATTTGTTATGTCGTTTGAAGAGTTCGGCTGGGCTCATCAATGAATTCAATCTCCGAGACGTACTGTCTGAGACTTTCGGTGACGCCAGGGATCTGATCCGAAAGGTTTACAATTCGGAGCCTGTCCCTCAGTTCTCGCAGCTTATTGTAGTTCTCCACAAAGATCAGGTGGATCGCCTTCCTGGAGAAGAACTGAATCTCCTGGAAATCGATCACCAGTCTGTCCTGTACCCACTCGGTGGCCTCTTTGATCCTGGTGATGAATTCCTCAGCTGCCTTCAGGTCTATGGAGCCCTCCAGGCGGACGAATAGGGTGTTGAGCCGCTCATTGCGGGTGACATGGACATTCAGGGCTTCGGTGATTCCTCGCATGGCCTGCTGACCTTTTTCAACCGTTAGATGGCGAAGCGTCGGAATCAGTGTTTGTTTTTCGGTTATGGGGAAGGAGGTATTGAGTTTGTCGATGATCCTGGCTGCCGCCGAGAGGCTGGTTTTCGGCTTGCGTCTGGCTACCTTTCTAAAGACCAGATTGGTCGTCATTCGGGCGAAGAACCGCTGCTGGGGATGGACCAGTCTCTTCATAATTGATCGGTAGGAGTAAGTTTCCCGGGAGGCCCAGTTGAAACCGTTCTCAAGGGTCTCCTCTGTCATCAGTCTCGGTCGATACACCACGTCAGCCCCCGTGTATTTTGCCCAATCCTTGTGCAATATTCGGCCTTCTCTCTCCATGCGATCGAAAAATGGCGTTCCCGGCAGAGGGGTCAGGACAAAGAAGCACGGCGCTTCGATCTTTGTTTTTTCACAGAAACGAACCGTCCGCTCAAAAACCCCTTCATCATCGTGATCGAATCCGAAAATCAAACCCGCTAAGACCATGATGCCATGGTCATGAATTCTTTTTAGCGACTCTTCGTATTCGTTTATCTTGTTAAACGACTTATGGACCGCCCTGAGGTTTTCAGCAGATAGAGACTCGATGCCCAAGAACAGAGAGACGCACCCACTTTTGGCAGCCAATTTGAGGAGCTCATCGTCTCTGGCAATAGTAATACTTGCTTGGCCTGCCCACTGTTTTTTCAGGGGAATCAGTTTCGTGAAGAGTTCTCTGGCATGGCTCGGATTTCCGGTGATGTTGTCATCAACAAACACGATGAAATCGTCCTTCAGACCCTTTACTTCTTCAACCACGTCGTCCACGGGCCGACACCGATAGGTGTTTCCAAAGAATTGGGTGACATAGCAGAAGTCACACCGATGAGGGCACCCCCTGGACGTTTGAACGCAACTGGTGGTCAGGTAAGCCTCCTTTTTCAATAGGTCCAGTCGGGGGGGAACGGCAGATTTCATCGAGCAGAATCCTTTTGCCCGATAGAAGGGCCTGAGATCTCCCTCCTTGGTATCGGATAGAACATCCTTCCACACGTCCTCGGCCTCTCCGATAACCACAGCATCCATATGGGTTTTGGCTTCTTCGGGTAACGCCGAGGCATGGGGACCCCCCATGACTACGGGGATTCCTCGATCTCGGAAGGGTTGGGCAATTTCGTATGCCCTTTGTGCATGAATCGTCATCCCTGTGATGCCCACAAGATCAATATCCTCCTCAAAGTCAACGGGTTCGACGTTTTCATCGGTGATGGCGACATCGATACCCTCTGGGGTCAGAGCTGCCAATGTGGTGAGACTTAGGTGAGCGAACCAGATCGTCTTTAATTCCCTCCGAGAATGCCGCAACAGAGAATCCTCGGAAGCCGGGTCAATCAATCTGACTTTCAAATTCCTTGTCCTTCCCTTCGGTTAGTTTTCCTAAATCATGCCATAAGAGCACCGCGGTTTCCAGGTTTCTTGCCCACATTTCCACTTCAGTCAGAAGAGCTATCATTGACTATTTGACCGTTATCAGGTACATTCAGCCATGTCGCAGGCATATTCAAGGGCCTTTCTGGCATGATCGGAACCATCTGTTGCAACGAGGATTTTCTTGACCATGGACCTCTCTGCTCCCTTCCTAAGATCTAGAGTCCTGCTTCTGTGAGAGCTCACACAGAACGTTAAATAGAAGCCGGTCAACACAGAGGGTCTGGACCGAATTTGTCTGACTAGTAGGCGAATTTGGGGGTTACGTAGAAGCCGCAATAGGCCACATTCGAGATCACACTCATCACTCGAGCCTCCAGATTGGCGGCAATTGATTCAAATTCGTTCTCAGGAACTTCTTCCGCAACATCGATATCCGCTAGGATAATAATCAACTCTGGAGACTCTGCAACGACGCGGAAATCGTGATAGCTAATTATCTTGGCGTCCTGCTCGATAATCTCACTGAATTGTCCCTCAATGGCCTCTATCTCCGGAGTCTTTTCCAGCATAGGATCTGTGTGACACACTACCTCCCCACCGAAGGTCTCCCGAAGCTTGTCCTCACAGAGCTCCGCTATGTCGTGCATGCGAGCCGGACCGTATTTCTCCGGAATCTCGGTATGGAGAGAAATCGAATACATGGAACCATAGTCATGGATGATGACCTCATGGACGTCCTCGATCCCGTCGATAGATTTAGCTGTCTCCCGAACACGGCGGATCATCTCTCTGCTAGGTGCTTTCCCGAGCAGCGGGATTGTCGCTTCCCGACCGTGGGTATACCCCAGGTATAAGAGCCAAGCCGACAGGAAGAGGCCAATATACCCGTCTACCTCTGGGCGATGATAATAATGGCCTACGAGCAAGCCTGCGATGACCGTGAGGGTACTTATTGCCTCGATCCGCTGGTGGAACGCATTGGATAGGATGGCGTGGGAATCGACGTGCTTCCCGAGAAAACGAACGAACTGCCGTACCCACTCCTTGACAAGAACGGTCACAAGGAGTATCCACGGCAGGGCGGACCAATAGTGAATAGGGTGAGGTTCAAGGGCCTGGTGCATCGAACGCTCACCGATCTGGATCCCGGAGACGAAAAGAAAGACCGACATGACCAATGGAGCCACATGTTCCATCCGGCCATGTCCGAAGGGGGTCTTTGCTGTTGACGGTTTGGAGGTCACCCAGAAACTGACAAGCAGAATAATCGAGTTGGCTAGGTGGGAAAGGACATGAAAGGCGGTGGCAACAACCGAGATCGACCCGGACATGATTCCGAGGATCATCTTGAGTGCAAAAAGAATGATCGTCACGACGATAGAAACCCAGGCAGCCAGTAAACCATACTGGATTCTAACCTTCTTGTGAGTTGTATTGTCTAAGTCACTGATGAAACAATTGGCAAGAGCCCGATTGGTCGTTTCCCATACTTTCACTGACCCCTCTCCTTTAACTGCCGAACACCACTTTATAACATTTTCGGAGAATTTCAGCCAATATTAGGTGTTTTTGCATCATCATATTTATGAAAAGATGCAATAAGTGAGTCAAAAAGTCTAGAATCTGATAGGTCATCAAACCAATGGAAGGGGATGGTTCTGGCCAACTCATTTCCGCCGCTATCAGGGTTGTGTGGAGAGGTCAGAGATGGGAAATTCGGTGAAGGAATAACAGAGTGGCAAAAGCATCTTCGATGTGGCAATATGGGGAAACAACCAGTCTTTTCCTTTTTGTTGTGTGAGGCAAGAGCATGCGATTAATCTGTACCCATTGTGGATCTGTTGAGCCTTGGCCCACCGACCGTTGGGCATGTGCCTGTGGTGGACCACGCGAGCTGATTGACTTGCCCGCCTTTGATTTGGAAGCCATCGATCGACGCCGGCTCGGGCTTTGGCGTTACCGAGCCATGGTGCCTCTGCCAGCTGCGGTTGAGCCTGTCACGCTGGGCGAGGGATATACTGCCCTGATTTCAGGCGCCTGGGATGGACTGGAGGTCCACTGGAAGCTAGAAGGCCTTAATCCGACCGGTGCATTCAAGGATCGTGGTACCTCACTCGTAGTCACGGACATCCTCACGGGGAGGGTGACTGAAGTGGTGGAGGACTCCTCGGGTAACGCGGGAGCGTCAGTTGCCGCCTATGCTGCCCGAGCCGGTATTCACGCGCGCGTCTTTGTGCCCGCCCATGCGAGTCCGGCCAAACAAGCGCAGATCGGACTCTATGGAGCTGAAATTGTGCCGGTCTCCGGTCCGCGTATTGAGGCGACTCGTGCCGCCGAGCGGGCTGCTGCGGAGGGTGCAGTCTACGCCAGTCACGTCTGGCATCCGCTAACCCTGATCGGGATGGCTACCACTGCATGGGAAATCTGGGAGCAGTTGGGCGGTCGGGCACCGGACTGGTTCGTAACGCCGGTGGGGCAGGGTACGCTTCTGCTAGGTGCGTGGCGAGGTTTCCAGGCGTTGCTCGCAGCCGGTCTCATTGAACGCCTGCCCAGGCTCGTAGCGGCTCAAGCGGAGCGTTGTGCTCCCCTCGTCTCTGCGATGGCCGCTGGATGGGATGAAGCCGAGGCTATCGTCCCTCAGACGACCATCGCCGAAGGCATCGCCATCGTGAAGCCTGTGCGTAGCCGTGCGATATTGCAGGCGTTGCGGGAAAGCCACGGACTTACCCCTACGGTGAACGAGGAGCAAATAGTAGAGGCACATACACGGCTTGCTCGCATGGGAATTCATGTGGAACCGACTTCTGCGACGGCCGCGGCCGTATTGAGTGCTCTACAGCCGCATGTCTCCACCAGTGAGACGATTGTGGTCGCGTTGACCGGCTCGGGCCTGAAGAGTCCACCAAAGGTAGAGTAGTAGAGGTTGTGCTAGCTGTTGGGGTGGATTCAAGGCTCTGGTTTTCTGAGAGTGAGTGCGCCCACGGTTCCCGCAAGAGAGACCACCGTAGCTAGGAGAAATGAGAGGGTGAACGACCCCTGATAGTCTGCGAGAAATCCACCAATCGCAGGACCTATGGCCTGGCCGATTCCAAAGAACAAGGTAATGAATCCCAGTCCGGCAGGAGCCAGCCTCGGACCTACATAATCTCCAGCAGCGGCGGCCATGATAGTGGGGATGGCCCATGCGGTTAGACCAAAGAAAATGGCAGACACATAGAAGGCTCCGGAGGAGCGGAATAAGGCAAATACTCCGTAGGATACGGCCAGGGCCAGATAGGCCAGGGCAGCTCCACCCTTTCTTCCGATGATGTCGGAAATCCCTCCCCAGAGAAGGCCACAGAATATGCTGAGAATGCCGAGAAAGGTGAACAGTCGGCCAGCCTCGCCATGGGTCCAGCCAATCTCTTTGACCAGATAGGTGGCAAAAAAGTTGACGTAGATGATATATGAGAATCCGAACATAAAATAGACAACTCCCAAATGCCACACCGATCCGATCCTATAGACTTTTTCCCATTCGAGTCCCTTGGCTTTCTCCCCCCCTGATTCAACCTCCGAGACTTCCCCACCCAACTCCCTCAGCCCTAGCTCTTCAGGCCGGTTTCTGACAAATCCGTATGTCACCCCTGCCAGAACGAAAACGGTAATTCCCAGGCAATACCAGCAGTACCGCCAGCCTTCCACAGAGTAAGCCGACAGGATGGGGGGGACTATCAGACCAGAGAGAGCGAATCCGATGCCGATGCCCGCCGTCACGATTCCCGTTGCAAGTCCTCTCTTCCTTGCTGAAAACCAGATTGCCCCGAGAGCCATAGCTGGAACAAATGCCCCACCGTTGCCGAAACCTGTCAGGATGCGCATGGCAAGCGCAAAACCGTAGGTTTTGGCCGTGCCAGTCAGGACCATGGTGATGCCCATAAGCGCCAGGGAGAGGCTAATGACGATTCTTGGTCCTAACCGAGCCGCCAAAAAACCACCAATGATGGCCAGTATCAGATACCCCAGAAAGTTTCCCGCCGCCAGGTTTCCCACCTGGCTGTAGGACAGATCCAGTCCATCGATCATGCTGGGATTGATCATGGAATATGCGAATCGACCGAAACCGTGGGCTCCAACGGTGGTGAGTAGGCCCATCATCATGACGATCCACCCGTAGTGGATGCCCCTCTTCGGGCGGGATTCAGCGGTGGATCTATGACCGGAGGACGATTTCTTGAATACTGGCATCACAACCTAAGGATCTTCAACCGTTCAGATTCTCAGAGATAAGAAAGACGTAGCTTTGAATTCCGTCCCATTTTAACAATTCAGAACGGAAAATCAACCAGAATATTCGCTCCCACATTCACCTTGACATCCCTGGGGAATTTGCTTTAATTGGCTACAAACTGTTTTTCGAGAGGATGGAGGTACGAGCGACTCGATACTTCCAGATGTGCTTCCTGGTGAGACGAGAACGGGCATGAGGATTCGTAGAGATAACGGGGATATAGGGCGACTTGGACTATTTGTTCTTGTGGGGGTCCTTTCCCTTGCCTGTTTGGGCCTAGGCCCTTCAAACAAAGATGATTCCCAAACAGGAACGGTCCGGATGGTTCTCTTCTACTCGGGAAAACCCGGACACGCGGTGGGAATCATCGACGGCCTCCTGCCCACCCTAAGGGAGGTTTACAGCATCGAAGTGCGTCTCTACGATGTGGATGACTCTAGGAACTACTCCTTGCTTATGGCACTCGAGGCGCGATATGGCAAAAAGGAGAGCGAGCTGCCCGTGGTTTTCTTGGGGGAGGATGTGATCGCCGGGGAAGTGGAGATATGGGAGACCCTGGAACCGACGATCGCTAAGTATGAGGCCCTCGGTGGCTGTGAGTTTCCACAAGTCCTTGAGAGGGGGAGAGAACAGCCCCGAACCTTAAGCCACCCGGTATATATAGCCTATTTCTACGAGCATGGCTGTCCTCAGTGTGACAGGGTCAGTTCCCTGATCCACCACCTGAGGGAAAAGTATCAGGGCCTCGTGGTCAGGGAGATTGACGTCGACACGGCCGAGGGAACGATCCTCAACGAATCGCTGTCCGAACGGATGGGCATCGCTGAGACAGAGCGACTCACCACGCCCTCGGTGTTTTTTCCCGAGGATGCCCTGCTGGGAGAGGAGATCACGGCATCCGCCCTGGAAAGCTTCATTGAAAAGTATAGGGCCTTAAGAGAGACGGTTCCCCCTTGGCAAATGGCGGAGACGGAAAAGAATCTCGCAGAAGGTCGCATCGTGGAAAGGTTCAAGACCCTCGGGCTCTCTACGGTCGTTGTGGCTGGACTCATTGACGGAGTCAATCCTTGTGCTTTCGCGACGCTGATCTTCTTTGTTTCCTATCTCACTTTTGTCGGAAGAGGAAGCCGCGAAATTCTGCTCGTGGGCCTCGCTTTTTCGGCCTCGGTGTTTGTGACCTATTTTCTGGTGGGCTTGGGATTTCTCAGGGTGCTCCGGGCGGTTTCAGCTATCCCCCTGGTGGGCCGCGTCGTTTACCTGGCTGCCATTGGACTGGCTCTCGTTTTTGGTGGCCTCAGCCTTTACGATTATTTTCTCTGTCGAAGGGGTCGTTCTACGGACATGTTACTTCAGATGCCTGCGTTTCTGAAGGATCAGGTCCACGGAGTCATTCGCAAAGAGGCAAAGGTGAATCGCTATGTTTTGGCGGCTGTTGCTACGGGATTTGTGGTCTCAATTCTCGAACTCGCCTGTACGGGTCAGGTCTACCTGCCAACGATTCTTTTTGTTTCTCGGGCGGAGGAGTTCAGGGTGAGTGCTGTTGGATACTTGATCCTCTATAACATCATGTTCGTCATCCCACTGTGCGCTGTTTTCTCAATGGTTTATCTTGGAACGGGTTCCGCGCGACTTTCCGCGTTGTTCCAGAGGCATGTATCATGGGTGAAGCTTACGACATCCCTGTTCTTTTTCGGTCTTGCCGGGGTTGTATCCCTCAGCCTTCTCTGAGGATTCTGTCTGCCCGGGAGCATTTATCTTACGTGGGAGGGAAGCTCGCGCTTAGAGTATCGGGTAGCCTGACTGCCATGGGTGATGATTCGTCGAAAAAGAAGTTCTTGTCTGGAGCATTCGCCTAGGGGCTACCAGAGGGGAGGTGAACCGCAATGGTCAGGGGCATAGTATACGGTGCGAGGCGTCTTTCGAGAAAACTCATTATCCGGCAGATGCTTCGAATGCTACCCCACCTGTCGATGGATAATATCATCCGGATCATCGATCTGGGAGAGAAGCTCCTAGACCGGGAGGACTACCGGGAGGTGGGCGAAAGCATGAAGAAGTACATCCGGGAAGGCCATCCGGCTGTCAGGGTCATCGAGAGAGTCCTTCATGAACTTTCCCAGGAGTGTCGATTCCGAACGATTTACAATCTGTTTATTCTGGCCCTTCTTTCGGAGACGTCTTTTCGGGAAGAGCTGAAAGCCACCGAGGGCTTCCGGCCTCCCTTCTTCTTTGTAATCAGTCCTACCATGCGATGCAACCTAAACTGTTACGGTTGTTACGCTGGTCAGTATGAGCAGTCTTTCGGTCTGAGACACGAAGTGCTCGATCGAATCCTTGGGGAAGCCCTTGAGTTAGGCATTCATCTTGTTACGTTCTCAGGGGGAGAGCCCTTTATTCGTAGGGACCTTTTCGATCTCTTCGAGAAACACCCAGACATGATTTTTCAGATCTACACCAATGGAACCCTGATCGACGAGGAGATGGTCCACAGGTTCTCCATGCTGGGCAATGTTGCCCCTATCATCAGTGTGGAGGGGTTCGAAGAATCCACAGATGCCCGAAGGGGAAAGGGCCACTTTCAGCGAATCATGCGGGTCATGGACCTGCTGCGAGAGAAAGGGGTGCTTTTCGGTGCATCGATCACTCAGACACGGCAGAATTACCTGGAGGTATCGAGCGACGGATTTGCCGATCTCATGGTGAATAAGGGGGTCTATCTCATCTGGTATTTCCAGTACATTGCTATTGGCCGCAATCCGGATCTCTCACTCATGCTCGCCCCTCAACAGAGAGACGAGGTCAGGCGGAGGCTGGGGAAGATTCGAAGCACGAGGCCTTTTTTCATCTGTGATTTCTGGAATGATGGGCCCTACGTGGATGGTTGTCTTGCCGGTGGCAGGGAATACTTTCATATCAACGCCAATGGGGATGTGGAGCCATGCGTGTTTGTCCACTTTGCAGTCGACAACATCTATGAAAAGAGCCTTAGAGAGGTCCTCAATTCGCCGTTCTTCAAAGGAATCCGGGCCAGACAGCCCTTTAGTGATAACCCTCTTACGCCATGCATGATCATCGACAAACCCCACGAATTGAGGGCTCTCGTCCGCCAATATCAGGCCCGTCCCACCCATCCCGGGGCCGAGACACTGGTGGAAGAGATGGCTTCAGAGCTCGATCGGTATGCCGAAGAGTACCGGAGGATTGCTGAAGAAAGCTGGGAGAGAGAATACGAGCCTGAAGGGTTCAAGAGACACGGCAAGAAGCTGCAGGTGAAGGCGGCCTAGGTCAATTCATTTCAGGAGGTGAGACTCCAATCAGTCAACGACAGGGAGGGGACATGGAGATTAGGGAGATCACTGTGGAAGCATTGGATACCGAGACCTTTATCTCGGAAAAGATTGAAGAGATGCGCTCGACCATCGGTGAGGGTTTGGCCGTCAATGCCCTATCTGGCGGTGTTGATTCCTCAGTTGTTACGATCCTCGGGCATAGGGCGTTGGGTGATCGATTCAAAACCTATTTCATCGATAACGGCCTGATGCGCGAGGGAGAACCTGAAGACATCGTTTCGGTATTTGAGAATCTGGATGTAGGAGTTGAACTCGTCCATGCCCAAGTGCCCTTTTTTGATGGCCTGAAAGGCCGTACTGACCCGGAAGAGAAAAGAGAGGCCATCACCCAGGCATTCTACAGGGATGTCTTTGGGAGGCTAGTGAGGGAGACTGGCGCAAAATATCTTCTGCACGGTACCAATTACACTGATGTGGAAGAAACTGTTGCCGGGATCAAGAGGCAGCATAATATCCTTGAACAACTCGGAATTGATCCGGAGAAGCGTTATGGATATAGAGTGATAGAACCCTTGATCCAACTCCGGAAATCAGCCATCAGAAAGGTAGCTAGATCGCTTGGACTACCGGAGCAGATATGCAACCGGCCACCGTTCCCCGGACCAGCCCTAGCTGCAAGAGTGATCGGGGAGGTTACGCCTGGGAGGGTGCGGACCGTGAGAGGGGCAACAAAGATCGTCGAGGAGGAGTTGTCAGATTCCGGAGCCTTTCAGTATTTGGCGATTCTCCATGAGGATAGAGTTACCGGTGTGAGGAAAGCAAAGAGAGACTATGGGTTGCAAATCGAGGTCCGCTGCTGGGAGAGCACCGATGCGAGAGTCGGATCACCTAGCCGGCTCCCATATGACGTTTTAGACCGACTGGCAGAGCGAATCACGACGGAAGTATCTGGAGTTGTCAGTGTCACCTATAACATAACCAAAAAACCACCCTCCACGATAGAAGCGGTCTAGCCAGCATCCTAAATACTCGACAGCAACGAGCGGATAGAATTGTCCGCAGGATCAGTTCAATATCGAATGGAGTCTCATGGCTTGCGCCTCCAGACGGTCGTCCTGCCGATCAGAGATACACCGATGTAGCCCCGGACTTTGAGTTTATCGCCCTCGAGTCTCATCTTGCACGAATAGGTTTTGCCGTTGTCCGGGTCGTAAATCTTACCACCGACCCATCTGTTATTGTCGGCGTATATGAAATCCCAGACTATATTCAGACCGATAATCTTGCGGTTCCTTTTGGCGAGGTCAGGGTTCTTGGTATCCAGTTTATCGGTCCCATCCTCGTTTTTCGGTTCCTTGAGCCAGATGGTTTTGCCGCAGTATCGATCGCCGCACTTGTAAACTTCAACAGTAGCCTTATCCTCCTCGGTTAACCAATTCCCGAGAATGGCATCCGCCTCTGTTCCTTGAGCAGGTGCCCTTGGGGTGAATAGTAGGATCATGCCTACGGCGAGTACCGTGAGTAAAGAGATTCGCTTCATCATAGAGCTCCTTTCATCTGTCACACTCGTCATCGAGATCTGCAAGCTTCGTGAGAACAGCGTCCGTGAACTCGTGTGTGCGCGCCTCTCCATCGAGGTCAGGCGTCAGCACGGTCCCCTCAGCTGTCACTGCTTCGATCGCGGTCATCAGCGCCTGAGACGCGTCCACTTCGCCCAAAAACTCCAACATCATCACCACCGACCACAAGGTTGCAATGGGGTTGGCGATCCCCTTCCCGGCAATGTCGGGAGCTGAACCGTGAACGGGTTCGAACATCGAGGGAAAGGTCTTCTCGGGATTGATATTTGCCGCAGGGGCGAGACCGATCCCACCCGCCAGAGCCGGGCCGAGGTCTGAGAGGATATCGCCAAATAGGTTACTCGCGGCGACCACATCGAACCAATCGGGATGCTGCACAAAGTGGGCGGTGAGGATATCGATATGAAACTGATCCGTACGCACGTCCGGAAAG
>Ga0209636_10005477_pt1 | contig 12965 bp, 15 predicted proteins | sample DeeMarSWOR152_54_FD_187464 | JGI IMG/M metagenome (GOLD analysis project Ga0209636, IMG submission 187464) | Marine sediment microbial communities from White Oak River estuary, North Carolina - WOR-1-52-54 (SPAdes) (version 2) | ecosystem: Environmental > Aquatic > Marine > Intertidal zone >...
CCAGAACTTCCTTCTCGACGGGCTTCCCCTTAGAGAGGCAGAGGTTATGGACGTCGACGAGGAAGCCTTCAGGCAGGGACGTCTCTCTGCAAAGCTCTATGGTTACATGCTTGTTCCGTACACGCCCGAATCTGTGCAGAATGTGAAGTTGGCAAGTCCCGTCACTGAGGTCGAGATGCGAAACCAAGCGGCCATAGCCATTTATCTAATCGATGAGATACTGGAACCCGACATCATCTATGTTCTTGGACCTGGCACAACTACTAGAACTGTAACGGATCTTCTGGACGAAAAGAAGACTCTCCTCGGTGTCGACTTGCTGCTCAACAAGCGTGTTACATTTCGAGACGTGAATGAGAAAGTGATATGGGGGGAGATCCGTGGGAAGAGGGCTAAGATCATAGTCACCCCTATAGGTGGACAGGGCTTCATCTTCGGCAGGGGAAATCAGCAGATAAGCTCCTCTGTCGTTAAAGAGGTCGGAATAGAGAACGTAATAGTGATTGCGACGAAGCACAAACTGAGAGGTCTGACAAGCCTCAAGGTCGACACCGGCGATCCAGACCTAGATCGGGAGCTCCGAGGGCACATTAGAGTGATAGCTGACTATAGGGAAGAGCACATGGTACGCGTCGAATGATAAGCCAGCCAGAAGAGGCCAAACTATGGTCAGGAAACTGACCCCTATGTCCAGGCAATGGGAGTCGCCATCTGACTCTTTGTTATGGACTACTTTGATAACCAAAAGGGGCGGATCGACAATGCTTGCAAAGATTACCCTTGACTGAGCCAAGCTGCCTATCATCGTACTTTCCAAGATGACATCAATTTCTCCCTTCGATTGCCGGAAAGACAGTCGGAAGCAAGAGAGCCATATGACACTTTTCCCAAGGGCAAACATTGTGTCCAAAAATCTCCTCTCTCTGAGGCTCTTAAGCTCGAATACTATTCTGGGACACTTCCAGTGTCCATTGCCCGAATCGCGGATAGTCAGCTAAAGGAATGGGCGACGCTTCCGGATGCATCTGCCTCGGATTGGCGTCGGGGAGCCGCATTTGGGACACAGTCCATCCTCGCTGATGCGGTAGCGGACTACGGTGGAGCCATAACGTTTGATCAAGGTCTCTCGACAGTGAGGACAATAGGTGTTCTCATATCTGTGTCCAGAGACGTTGCCGATGTAGGGGTACAGGATGCCGAGTTCCTTGGCCATCTCATAGGCGGTCTCCAGTGTCTTGACGGGAGTTGCGGGGTTCTCGAATTTGTGTGATGGATAATACCTAGTGAAGTGTAACGGTGTGTCGGGGCCCGCTTCTTCGAGGTGGCGCTCAATCACCCATCTCAAACTCTCCTCGTCGTCATTGACCTTGTTGACGACGAGGTTCACGATCTCAACGTGGAAGCCCATTCTCCTGGCCTCTCTTACGTTCCTCCAGACCTTTTCCACATCGGCTCCCCCACAGAACTTCCGATATGTCTCGGCGTCTCCCTTGAGATCAACCTTCAGACCGTCCATACCTGCTTTCTGAAGCAGCTTCAGAGCCTCTAAGGTCATATAGCCGTTGGAGACATAGCAGGAATACAGGCCTCTCCCTTTTCCAGCCCTGAATAGATCGAGGTTCCAATCTGTCAGCAAAGTAGGCTCTTGGAAGCTTGAGCACAGACCTTCGTCTCCTTTCCGAACCGCCAGATCGACAATTTCCTCAGGAGAGTAAAACCTGGGATTGGAGCCATCAGGCGGAGTCTTTGAGAGGCCCCAATTCTGGCACCAAACGCAGTCAAAATTACATGACCAAGTGGAGAACGTGAGGGCCGTTGACCCCGGCCAGTAATGAAAGAAAGGTTTTATCTCAATAGGTCGGCTCTCCAAAGCGCTGAGATCGCCGTAGACGACGGTGTAGAGCTTTCCATCCATGTTCAATCTTGTCTTGCAGTACCCCTTGCCTCCCACGGGGATTCGACACCTCCTTTCACATAGGCCACATTCCACTGCTGATCCAGCTAGCTCTCTGTATAGAACGGATTCGCGAACAAACGGCGATTCAAGCAGGCTTCCCAATTCTCTAAGACTTTTCTATACCAACAACAAGATATAAATCGTGACTTCGCAGATCATTAGGAAGTGGTTTCTGCTGCGCTGGGTGGGGATTCGTTCCATGGTCAGGATTAGAAACAGGGAAGAACTGCTGAGCAATGCCCATTCTTCAGTGAGCCGAAGGGGTAGAGAGATCGTGCTGGATGCCATTGAGAAGTCTTTGGAAGCAGTTGATCCCGGAAGAGTCGTCAGATCAAGGGTCAAATCGTCTAACAACCTTCTCCAAGTAAACGAAGAAACCTTCGACTTGACAAGATTCAAGAGAATATTCGTGGTTGGAGGAGGCAAAGCTAGCGGCTCCATGGCAGAAGCATTAGACGAGATCCTTGGAGAACGGATAGAAGAAGGTGTGATTGTGGTACCACAAGGCACCTCAGACAGATATGAATCCGAAAGGATAGAATTCCACGAGGCAAGCCACCCGATTCCCGATGAGAGCAGCGTGAACGGCGCCAAGAAGATGCTGAACCTGGCAAGTCGAGCTGGAGAGGATGACCTGGTTATCTCTCTGATCTCCGGCGGCGGCTCTAGCCTCGTGGCCCTTCCTCGCGAAGGCATATCTCTCCGAGACAAGCAGGAAGTAACGGACACGCTTTTGAAGTCAGGGGCTACGATCAATGAGATAAATGCGGTCCGGAAACACATGTCTAGTTTCAAGGGGGGCCAGCTAGCAAGGGAAGCTTATCCGGCTACTGTCTTGAGCTTGTTGCTCTCTGATGTCGTAGGCGATCCGCTTGACGTCATAGCTTCAGGACCAACAGTTCCCGATCCAACCACTTTCGATGACGCGGTCAATGTTCTAAGAAGGCATAATCTTTGGGAACACGCTCCTAAAGCCATCAGGGAGATCCTGTCGGAAGGCACGAAAGGAACAATTCACGAGACTCCGAAGCGAGACGACCCTACCTTCACGAGAGTCCACAACGTGGTAGTCGGCAATAACCGATTGGCCTGCACGGCTGCGACGGAGGAACTGGGAAAGCGCGGTCTCGACTCACTCTTCTTGACATCCTTTATGGAGGGAGAGGCCAGAGACGTAGGGTCGATGTTGGGCGCGGTGGCGAGAGAGATAACAGCATCTGGAAATCCTGTGCCACCGCCTGCAGGAATCGTCGCCGGTGGCGAGACAACTGTGACAGTGAAAGGAGACGGGGTGGGCGGACGAAACCAAGAGATCTGCTTGTCCGCAGCGTTGAAGATTGAAGACTTGGACAAGGTCATTGTCGCTTCTGTGACCACCGATGGGATCGATGGACCTACAGACTCAGCTGGAGCCGTTGTGGACGGCCGAACCGTCTCTCGTTCTCGTGAGTTGGGTCTTGACGCCAGAGAATGCTTGCAGAACAATGATTCTTACTCGTTCTTTCATGAGATAGGCGACCTGATATATACGGGACCCACGGGCACAAATGTCAATGACATAACGATTCTAGCAATGCTTCTATGACTGAGTTGGCGTGGAAGAGGTAGATCCTAGACTTCTACCGACACCTTCCCAAATGATTCCTCTTCTTCTCCGCTAGGCCAGTTCATTGCGTAACCGCCTAAGTACGCACCCAGAACGTTTCCTGCGAAGGGCAAGATTAGTCTGCCTACCAAGTCTAGGTTGGCAGGGCTGACTTGGCCAAGGAAGAACAAGAGAACAGTAAGAATGACGAAGCCCAGAACGCCCGATATGGCCAATGTGATCTTCAAGTTTTCCTCAGTCTGGTATCCTGTATACAGCCCACCGATGAAGCCGCTTGGGAGATACGCGGCCCCAAACAGAATGACGTTTGTGGCCAGAATGAACTCATCCTGAAAAGAGATCACTCCCGCTATGCCGAGGGACATGAGGGACTGTACGACACCTCCTGGCAGAACCCCTGAAACGAGGAATGCCACGACGAAACATATGCCCCCGCCTATGACTGAATGAAGCAATTCTGATTTTCCAGGTATTGCTAGACCTAGCGATTCCACTTTCTCACCCTCTAACCTCGATCGAGTTCAGTATGGTCTCAAACGTGCCGTAGAGCTCGCCCCATTTCTCTTCCAAGCCATACATTCCGACAATAGTGAGTTTCAGCCCATCTATTTCCGCCATGACTATCGCGGTGACATTGTGCATGACACCTTGATTGTCAGGAGAGCCCTTTATGGTGACCCTTGTGTAGTCAGCTTCCCTGTCCAGAAGGCGCACTTCGATGTCCAGCATCCCCACTGTCTTGTTCTCTATGAAGTGCAGCGTGGCATTCTGGTTTTCCTCCAGGATTCCCGCGTAGCTTTGGTTGACTATGTATAAGATCACTGAGAAAGCATCAGTAAGATCTAATCTGGACATAAGGAATCGAGTGTATCTCTCGTCGTGGATTCCTAGATAGATGCTTGCGTAAGGGCAGAAAGCTTCCACGCCGAAGAAACTACCGCTCTCATTCTCATACGCGGCTTCCGCAGCGAACCAGCTTTTGGGGAACTCTATTGTCACCTTCTCCTTTTCCAGCCGAAGGTAACCCTCACGATCGGCCGATTGATGCACTGTAAGGATGAAATACGTGATGCCGTAGCCGGCGAGACACGAAACCAGCACCACAACGAGGAATAATGCGACAGGTGGCCGTCGAAGTGTCCGACGAAGATAGTCGAGAATGAAACTCAAGTGCACGTCCCAACCAGATTCATCTGTTAGTCATTGAAGGTGAATATAAATGTGCCGCTATCCTTAGATGCGCGGCTTCTGCTGCAAAGACTTATCTTGCCATAGGCAAAAGAAGCTTCAAGGTGGACACATGAATGAAAGGAAAGATGAGAGCAGCAGTTTTGCATAAGCCTCTGGACATCCATATCGAAGAGGTTGACATTCCGGAGATCGGCCCCTACGATGTCCTTGTAAAGATGAAGCGCGTTGGGGTCTGCGGCTCTGACATTCACTTTTATCTGGAAGGCAGAATTGGGTCGTTCGTCGTCGAGAAGCCGCTGATCCTGGGGCACGAATGCTCGGGTGAGATTGCTGAAGTTGGGGATGAGGTCTCTCATCTGGGAGCTGGACAACAGGTAGTTGTGGAACCTGGGTTCGTCTGTGGAAAATGCGAATACTGCAGAGAAGGAAGATACAACCTTTGCAGAGAAGTTCAGTTTTATGGCGCACCCCCTTATCACGGAGCCTTCGCAGAGTATGTTTCCGCGCCCGAACAGAATGTCTACCCAATGCCCAAGGACATGTCCTATGAGGAAGGAGCGATGATTGAGCCTCTAGCGGTTGGGATGATGGCCGCGAAAATGGCCAAGATGACGGTTCATGATGTTGCGGCAGTGCTCGGGGCGGGGCCGATCGGGCAGATGGCGCTGCAAGCGGCGAAGGCACACGGCGTCCTTGACGTGTATGTGACTGACGTTATCGATTACAGATTAGCCTATGCGGATAAGTACGGCGCAAAGGCTGTCATAAACGCTACTGGAGAGGACGCTGTCGACAGGATTATGGAACTCACAGACAATGAGGGTGTCGACGTTGTGATCGAGGCGTCCGGAGCAATACCTGCGATTCTTCAATCGCTGGACATGACCAAACCGGGTGGTAGAGTAGTCCTTGTCGGATACCCAGGAAAGGAAGTACCAGTTCCCCTGACCAAGGTGATATCCAAAGAGCTAAATCTCAGCGGAATTCACCGGTACGCAAATGTGTACCCAACGGCGATCAGAGCCGTATCTTCAGGAAAAGCAATCGTCAAGCCTTTCGTTACCCACCGCTTTCCTTTCGACGGGATATTGGAAGGTTTCGACGTACACATCAATAAGATAGGCAACCCTATGAAGATACAGATAGCAATGTGAAAGATGAAAATGTGGTGGTGAAGATGGGGAAGACTGTAAGGGTAGGAGTTCTCGGATACGGGTTCGTGCAGGAGACTTTCCATCTGCCATGCTACATGGAGATTCCTAATGCAGACGTCGTCGCCATTGGGGGACGAAGCAAGGAGAAAGCGACCCGCGTCGCCAAGAAGTTCGGCGTGAGAACAGTCTATCATGGCGATGGCTTTCTTCAGGGACTATGCTCTGATCCAGAAGTGGAAGTAGTGGACATAAGTCTGCCAAACTTCCTCCACAAAGAAGCAACCGAAATTGCTGCAGAGAACGGCAAACACGTCATGTGTGAAAAGCCCTTGGCTCGCACTGTGGATGAAGCCAAATCGTGCTTGAGAGCAGTTGAGAGATACGGAGTGATAGACTGCTACGCGGAGAACCAAGTGTTCTCTCCTCACGTAACAAGGGCTAAAGGGATTATTGCTGGCGGCTGCATCGGAAACGTCTTCTGGATAAGAAGCAGAGAAGCCCACTTTGGCCCCCACTCCCCATGGTTCTGGGACCCTGGACTTGCCGGTGGGGGTGTTCTGATGGACATGGGATGTCACTCTGTTGAGGTAGCGAGGTACCTCATCGGCAAGAAACCAGTCAAGGCTTTTGCTTGGGCAAAAACGCTGGTTCATGACACCAAGGCGGAGGACAACAGCCTTGCCGCTGTGGGCTACGAAGACGGTGAGCTCGGGCAGTCTGAAAATAGCTGGGCTGCTCACGGAGGTCTGGACCTGAGGTTCGAGATCTACGGTTCCGATGGCGCAATATTCATCGACTCCACGAGAGAGACGGGCATCTCTGTTTTCACAGTCGCGCCAGAAGAAAAGGTCGGCTACATCGTGGAGAAAGCTGAGGCAAAGAAGGGCTGGATGTACCCGATCTGGAGGGAACACGAGATCTACGGATATCTCGCTGAACTGAAACACTTTACAGCCTGCATTCAGAAAGGAGAGCGACCACGCGAGACCTACAGAGACGGATACATCGTGAACTGCATACTGGACGCCTGCTACAGGTCGGTAGGGAGCGGAACATGGGAACCAATCGAGACATAGTGTGTCTTTCTCCCCTCCGTGACTTGCGAGAACGTGGAATAAGGGTTGCAGGATGGAAACGGGAGTCAAGACTCGTAGCAAAACGGATGAACGTTGATGCTTTTGTATCCACTTTCCGCCCTAACTCATCGTTTCTGGCCTTGAACTGGGGTTTCTCAACACCAAATCTAGGCAAAAACATGCAGAAAAGGCACTTCGCGGACCCTCTCTTGTAAGAGCAAGTGACGTTCGTGATAAAGGTAATACCAACAAGCTCTTGGTCACTGCAGCGCTTCAAAGCGATTCCTGAGCGCCCTGAAGGTCGCCTTTCGGCGTAAGAGCCTATCCGCTCTGATCTTTCACAATGGAAAGCTACGGTTTGAAGCGAGACCGGATACAGAAGCATCAACAGACTCTTGGCCTGTCCGTTCCTCTTCATGCTCTTGATCTCCCTTTTTTGCCAGTGACTCTCCCATTTTTGCGATATCCGAAGGATCCGCTAACGTGAGTTGTGAGAAATAGTTATACCAAAATCTTTGTCTTTCAAGGAAATCTCTTAACGCTAGTTCGATAATTCTGGGTGTAACTTTCTTTGCACTATACTTTTTTACTGGTTGGTTTCTCCAATCTCCGTTATGTGCTTCTTGGAGATGGCATTCAGAACATAGGCTTATGAGATTATCAAGATTATCAGAATATCCATTAATGTGGTGAACTTCCAAATCAGTTTCCAATCCTTTTCACGTAAACGTCCAAACTGATCGAAAAATCTTGCTTTTGAAGCACAATCCTGACAAGCAAAACTGTCTCGATATAAAACGATCCATCTATTTTTGGCTGGAATCATCTTGCGTCTCATTTTTTCAATTCCTCTCTATGTTCTTTCCAAATCGTCTTGTAATAGTGGCTGATTGTCTGAGGGTTCTTTATTCCCATCAGTCTAGATGTCAATAGCGCTGAGCGGAATAGGTTGACTAGGTGACTTAGCCTTTGGCTTCTAAAGTAGTGGCACCATTTTCCCGTCATATAATTTGTAATCGCCCAAGCCCTTTTCCTGCCTATCTTGAAGAGTTTTTCTGGTGCTTCATCATAATATTCCAGGAATATTTTGGTGAACTTTGCGAATGTTCCAATTTTGGGAAGGGGGACATCTAACTTTGGTATCCCTTCCCGTTTCAACGTTTTCTGTTTCCTTTTTGAGATCTGGAAGTCTTTGACTATAATGAAGTCGGGGTCGCTATCAAAGTCAAACTGGCTTTTAGTTAATCTGAGGACTTCGTTCACTCTACAGCCCATAAGATATAGGATTGATATCAAAGCACGGTCACGTTTTGCATAGAGCTCTTTATCTTTCTTGTAGGGCCATATGGGTGCGTCCACTATAACATGATATACTTGGTCCGGGTCTATATAGCGGTCTATGGTTTTTAGTGTACGCCTTTTCTCTCGTTTTCCTTTGAGCCATGTGGGTGTTGGATGCGGCATCCCTCATCTCTCTATATAAGACAATATGCTTATATTGTCTTATATGCTTTTCAGTAGCTTTCGGGGGGTTACTGCTCTCCCTTCACCCTCATTTCAGGCTTCTTTTCTTGGAGATAAGGGCTTTTCTGTCCCTTTCGGATACATTTTTGAGCCATGATGCCGAAACCCGGTCCAGTACAGTCCAGACGCTAAGGCTCTGAGATGCGAAGCGAGATCCAGATGCGTTACCGGCATTCTTGCCGATAGATCAGAAAAGGCGTCCGGTCCAGATCGCTGAGCGCAGTCTGCCGCGGTCATAAGGTCTGGCTATGAAATCCCCTCATAACGATTCTTTTGCCCTATACGCAATTGACATGATCCAATTGCATCACCGGCGGACCATTAGTGCTGCTGGTTCCGGATACAGAAGCATCAACATCGCCCATATGGATGTCTGAACCCTCCAGAAATCTTTATAATGAGGACATGAGGTTATCGTGTCTTCTCAATAATGGACCCTTCGGATTGATGGATGGCATTTGAGGTCGATTTGGAGCAATAAGATCCAGCTTCGAGGAAATCTGCGCGTTCTAGCCGTGAGAAGAATCTTCTTTGCCATCAGCGGAGGATTAACGGGAGGTCTTAGCGCACTCTACGTTAAGGATGTTCTCGGAGCAGACGCCGTAATACTGGGTCTTTTCAGCTCGATATGGTCTGCCATCTACCTTGTTTTCATTCTGATCGGCGGCTGGATTGGCGACCGCTACAACCGGAGGAACATCCTCCTTCTGGGCACGGCCCTTACCATGCCAAACCCCATCATATACGCATTGGCCCCAAGCTGGCATCTGCTCATATTCGCGAACCTTCTGGGTGCATTGGGCTCGGCCCTCGTCAACCCCGCCTACACCGGGATACTCTATAGCTCAGTGGGGCAAAGAGAGAGAACCCGCGTCATCGCGACTCTCAACACATTGTCAAGCTTCGTGAACCTGATCGTTCCCCCACTAGGCGCCTATCTTATTGAGTCAACTGGAGGGCTTCAGGAGATAAGGAAAATGTTCATCTTGGAGTTCATCATCTCCCTTGCGATATGGATCTACACCTCAAGGACATTGCGTATTGAACGCGCGGCGATGGAGACTGAGGTCGAGAGCCTCCCTGAGGCCCTGAAAGACATCCTCGTTCAGATGAAGGCAGTTTACCGCTTGTCAAGGGAAAGGAAGGCTTCTTCATGGCTTTATATGCAGTTAGTGGGACCTTTCGCTTGGGAGCTTGTCGGCCCCTTCTGGACGATCTACGCTGCTGATGTCTGCAGATCCCCTCTGTTTGTCATAGGTCTACTCTCAAGCGTCGACAGTGTGGCAAGAATTCTGCTTGAGGTTCCACTGGCAAACATATCGGATAAGAAAGGGAGAAAGAAGACAATGCTCATACTGAGACCATTCAGATACATGTGTATAGTGGCTTTGCTGATTGGGGGAAGCTACGGTTTCTTCTTCGTCCCCTTTGTCCCTCTCCTTGCTTGGGCGCTAGACGCAATAGGCACTTCAACCGGCCCATCTTGGTCGGCTGCACAGACCGAGGTCATGCCTGATGAGGTGCAAGCCAGATGGAATGCGTTGCTGAGTTTCGTTTGGAGAGTTACGGCTATACCGGCAAGCTTACTCGGCGGCTTTCTGTGGAATATCGATCCAAGATTTCCATTCGTCTTTGCGCTGGCTGTAGATGCCTTCTTCAGGCTTCCAGTGTTGATACAGTTTATCCCAGAGACTCTTGTTCCGCCAAGGCGCAAGGTCCCCAAGATCGGGCCTCATGTTGTCATCTACGGGCTAACGGAGGCAGGGGTGACTTCGACGGCTCGTCTGGTTCAAAGGACGATGAAGACTGAGATCATAGATGCGAGTCTCGTAGGTTCTAGGAAGATAGGTAGGATCCTAAGGAGCGAAGAGCACCCCGTCATAGTGGAGGGCGCACCCGCTCTATATGCTGCTGAGGATGCCGAGGAGTCTGTAAGGGTCCTCCTGGTTGCTTCGAGAGAAGAGAGGACGAGAAGGAGAGCTGCGAAGTCGAAGAAGCCGGAGTTCGTGGCCTTGAGAGAAGTGGAAGAGGAAGACCGGGAAGTTGACAGGATTGCCCGACGGCTTTACCGCACTGACTTGTCTAAGATGCCTCCTTTTGATGTAGCCATAAATACAGAAAGAATTCCGCCCGACAAAGTCGCGAGGATCATTGCGGTCCTGCGTGAGGAGAACGGCGAAGAGGAATCAAAGTCTGAGAGCTAGGCGAGTCGGAGATTACGCTCTTGTGGAACCCGATTCTAGAGGTCCTCCTTCCAGTACTGGACAGAGGCCTTCAGATCCTCCAGAACCTGCGTTTCTCCGGCTTCGAACGGGTGGGCTATCTCAAGAATCAGGTGCACCTCTCCGGCGCCCGAACTCTCAATCGCCTCGACGACCTTTTCAGGGGCTATTATCCCAACTTTGTTGTACTTGTCAGTTAACGGCCAGTGGCGGTCGCCCTTGCCGTCAGTCTGCTGGACGTGGATGACAGGAGACCCGGGGGCAAGCTCCCTCAACCAAGCGCAGACATCATTGTCATCTCTCCCGACGCCGACGGTGCATTGGTGACCAGTATCTATTGCCAACTTCACCGGCACCTCGCTTCTCCCAGCAACGATCCTCAGGAGACGCCTGGAATCGTCTATTCTGCAGGGCGGCTCACAGGGAGTGGGCGTGGATTCCCACAGGAGCATCTCTAGGCCTTCATTCGCAGCGAGGTGTGACAGATGCTACACGTTCTCCACTAGGATCGTCTCTAGGTATCTTTGTCTTTCGTTGTCCTTGTAGTCAGGACAACTTAACGCACCCATGTGTCCACCGGTGCCCGAGACTTCCAACCTGCTCGTCAGCTCTACTGCCTCGGCATGCCAATCTAGCGCATCGATGCGCACTTCTGGGTTTGGGTGGGTTAAGAGGTCTAGGGAGTATGCCGCGAGACCAGTGAAGGTTGAGTGAATGGCCACGCCGGCGTCATGCGTCGCGTCTGTAATCCGCGAGATCATCTGTGAGAGGGCGGGTTCAATCGTTCTAGGGTCAAGCAAGTCGAAGGAGAACTGGACAAGACCAATGTCCAATTCTGCTGAGCAGATCTGAGCCCAGTCTCTTGGTATGGGCCACCTCTTGACAGCGAAACAATTGCTAGCGCCTAGGTGGAAGATGGTCACGTTGTCTCCCGGCTAGACTTTGATCTTGCCGAGTTTGATATTGCTTTTCTCATCTCTTCGTACGGTGTAGTCTCCGGGTGCTTCGACGCGTTTGAAAACCCATCTGTAAGGGAATTTCCCGGCCAATATCGCGAGTTTCCCGTCATAGGCCTCGAACATGTCTAGGAAGCCGAAGAGCTTCTCGACTTGCTTCCTTCGGAAGTATGCCCTTTCGGCGCGCGGAGCCTTGACTTCAAAGGCCAATATGCAACTGCCTTTGGTCGCGAAGACATCGGGTAAGGCCTCAGAACTGGGAGCCGAGACAGGAATCCTGACCGAGCTGTAACTGAGACGGCGGAGTTTCCTGACGAGTTCCCTTTCAGCGCGGTAACCACGTCTGCGGATTCCCTTCATCCCTCGTTTTGTCGCCTGTCTGTTGTTACTCTTGGCCGCCAGTTCTCTGAGCGACAATTGGCTTCCCGTCCTCAGCTCTCTTCTAGCGGTCGTATGGCTAGTCTGATGAGGTCTTGGAGCCAATCTGAGAAACTCTTGGCGTTCGCATACTTCTGGTATTTCCTTCTGTAAGGGACTTTCGAGATCATCCTCATCTCGACCATTTTCCTGACATAATACTTAGCTGTAGACCTCGGAATCCTCGCTTCTTTCGCCAAGTCCCCGCTCGTAAAGAGAGAGTCTAGGTGCGAATAAGCCCCTATCACGTCCGCAGGGAAAATCATGGACATGTTCACTATCTCAACGAGTTCTCTGCTCAATCTAGCCATTTCTCAAGCCCCTTTTTGGGCAGAAAATGTGCCCGTGCATTTATAAGATCTTTTATCATTCTCGTCAATCTGCAAATGTTAGCCCTTGACCGGCTTTCCTCATCCAAATTAGGTGCAGACACCTAGGAATCAGGCCTCATGCAGGCAGGGGTGAAAGCAAAGGTTACCAGCTGACAACTCAGAAGAAAGGAGCTTCCTTCTCTGAGCAGTGTCTAGCGAGGCTCGGACATGCTTGCTGTCCATTTCCAGACTCAAGAAACCAAGAATCAGATGGAGGACATATGGACCAAATCAGTGCCTCATTCAACCCTTCGTCGAAACGAATGCTTGAAGAGTGATCAGGGTTCGATGAGAGCCACCCGGAAGTGCCTAATCCTGTCCATGTACGCCGGTATTTCTTGGAGAAAGTCTCGGAGCTGGAGGACGGGGACTATGGGCGCTCCTTTATGGAGTCTATGTGCTCCAGGCATGAGCGAGAGCACCATCGGTAGGAAGTCAGCGCCTCTCCATCCCTTGACACCAATCTTTTCTGCCATGGAAGGTGACGCTGC
>Ga0209636_10005478_pt1 | contig 12965 bp, 12 predicted proteins | sample DeeMarSWOR152_54_FD_187464 | JGI IMG/M metagenome (GOLD analysis project Ga0209636, IMG submission 187464) | Marine sediment microbial communities from White Oak River estuary, North Carolina - WOR-1-52-54 (SPAdes) (version 2) | ecosystem: Environmental > Aquatic > Marine > Intertidal zone >...
GGTATGGGCATCAGAGAAGGTAAAAATATAAGCATGGAAACGAAGCAGCCAGATAACATCTGAATCAAAACTTCTTGCTTTTGCTTTTTGTGCAATTGTGTGCGCGACATATCTAATATCTGGTTCATAGCTCTTTTTTGTTATCATTCTAAGCTGTTTTAAAAGTTCAATCAGGCTTTTGCTTTTTCCTAATGTATTTTTTATACTTGTTAGGTATTCATTAATAAAACGCTGAACATGTCTGAAATATTCTTCTTCATCTATTTTACTTCTATCGATTCTAAATTCATTACATAATTTTTCATATCTTTCTCTGACCTTACTTGACAATGCTTGCTGCTCTTTTCTATAATAATTTGTTGCTCTTGCTCGATCACTTAATGTGAGTATTCCCTTAATCATCTTTGCTTTTAATTCTTCATATATTTTAATTAGGTTATTGATAAAAGAATCTGACAGTGATATAATAACATCATTGACTATTTTTCTAGGCAGTAATGAAGCTAGAGGTTTTAATGCCTTTTCTATCGCTGAAGTATCAATTTTAACTCTTCTTTTTTCTGCAAATCTTAAGAATTTATCTATTATTTTTTTTGCTCTACGGCTCAATGATTTACTTATTCCTTTAAGTTCTCCATAAATAACATCACTTAAAACATAACTAGGACAATTAGCTACATTTAATAAAATATCTTCTTCGCCAAATTCTGCTAGAATTATTATATAGTTGGTATCGATTGTAAACCTATAATTTCTGTTTTTTACATACGCATCTAAATCTTCTTGTGCTTCTTTAACAGCTGTTTTATGCTGTTTTTCTCTTCCACTTCTCTCAAACACCATTTAAAACCTCTACAAAATTAGAGTATAAACTATTAACAACAAACCCACTATAAGACAATAATAACTAAAATATTTTAATTTATTTTTTTGTACAATTTTGATTAATAAATTTAAACAGAAATAGCTGATTATTATTGTTACTATAGAACCAATTATCATATTTGCATTAATTCCTGCTTTAATTTCAGTTAATTTTAGGATAGTTGCTCCTAATATTGCAGGTATTGCAAGAATAAAAGAAAATTCTACTGCTTCTTTTTTGCTTATTCCTAGAAATTTTGCTCCTGAAATTGTAGAGCCACTTCTTGAAACACCAGGCATTATTGCTAATGCTTGAAACAATCCAACAATAAATGAACGTTTTGAGTTTAGTGTATCTTTTTTATTGATTCTATCTGCAAAGAAAAGAAAACTTGCTGTAATAAGGAGCATAAAGCCTACAGTTATCATACTATTGAATATTGTTTGGATATAAGGTTCTATTAAGAATCCAACAATAACAATAGGAATTGTTCCAATTGCTATAAATAACCAGTATTTTGGTGTTTTAATATATTCAATAATTCTTTTTCTGAAAACAAATACGATAACTAGTAAAGTTGCAAAATGTAATAAAACATCATATGCAATATTTTCTTGAATTCCAAAAAAATGTTCTAAAATAGCTAAGTGTCCTGAAGAAGAAACAGGCAGCCATTCTGTAATTCCTTGGATTATTGCTAATATTATTGCTTCTATTAGGTTCATAAATTATTAACATATTTTTAGATTTATATATTTATTGTTGTGCAAAGAGGCAAACTGTATCTAGTAATTGTGCTAACAGGTTTGCCAATTAAAACGCTCGCGCATAATTTTTATTTATTTTTAATAAAGAATTAAATTTTTTATCTTGTTTGATCAAGAGCTTGTACAATAATATCATTATCAACATAAGTTGCATATTCTCCATCAGATTTATACATTTTACCTATTCCTGCAGGAAGACAAAATCTTATTCCATCTTTAGTAGCTTTTTTATCTCTTGATGCTACTTTCATCGCTTCTTCATTTGAAATTTCTTCTGATATTATTATTGGCAAACCAGTTTTGCAAGCAATTTCTCTTGTCTTATTTAGATCAATATAAGTAAATCCTGTATTAACTGCAATTGCAATCCTTCCAGCTACCATCATACCAATTGCAACAGCATAACCATGGGGATAAATCTCATCACTGCCTCTTTTTTTGTATAGCTCATTCATTATGTGTTCAATTGCATGGCCTACTGTATGTCCATAATTTAATATCATCCTAATACCTTTTGTTTCTTCTGGGTCTTGCATTACAACATTTGCTTTAATTTCACAGCTTTTCCTAACAATGCAAGTTAATGCATCTAAATCTTTAGCTAATAATTTATCTATATTTTCTTGTAAATATCTGAAGAGTTCTGCATCTTGTGTTACCCCATATTTTATTACTTCTGCTAATCCTGATCTCAAATCTATATTACTTAGAGTTAGAATAGTTTTAGGATCAATATAATCTCTTACTGGTTGTTTAAATGCTCCAATTAAATTTTTTCCATAAGGAACATTTATGCCTGTTTTTCCACCTACAGATGAATCTACTTGTGCAAGCAATGTTGTCGGAATTTGGATATATGGAACTCCTCTTAAGAATTCTGCTGCTACATCACCAGCTAAATCTCCAACAACACCTCCACCTAAAGCTAAAACAAAAGTATCTCTTCCTAATCCATCTTCAAACATTTGATCTTCTACTCTAGCTCGTGTTGCTCTTGATTTGCTTTGTTCCCCTGGTTCAATAGTATAAGTATGAACATCAAGGCTTTGTTCTTGCAAAGATTTTTCCAGAGAATCTCCATATAATGGTCTTACATTAGAATCAGTAATTAGAGCTAATCTAGAGCCTGGTTTTATTCCCATTCTTTTTAGTTCTTCTGGATTTGAAAGATCTAATGCAATTCTTTCTAGAATTCCTGGAGCAATTTCAATAGAATAATGATGATCTTTTCCTTTAATATTAACATCAACAATTTCTACCATGCTGGTCTGGAAAATTTGAGTAATTTATAAAATTTCAGTAAGTTTTGCTGCAGCACAAATGTGGCTCGCGTTTATAATCAATAAATATTAAAATGAAATAAAAATTATACAAAAAAATATGAAACAAAATTGGTTTAAAAGATTAACTACAAAGATTAGCAATAAGATTATTGGAATATTATTTCTTTTATTTGCTGTTGTTATGCTTTGGTTTCTCATACAATTAATAGAGTTGTTTTATGGGTTTTCTATTGTTAAATGGTTTGAAGGCTTGCCTTATGTTTATCCTATAACACAACATATTTTTAGTGAAATTAGGGCTTTGTCAGAAAAAGGTATTTTTTACATTTATGCATTTGGTGGAATGTTTATCTTTCCTGCACCAAATGAGATACTTTATTTAAGATTGTTAAAAAATTTTAGTTTTGAATATTTGCTTCCAATAATATATGTTGGTTTATTTATTGCTCATAATTTTAATTATTTTGTTGGAAGAATATTTGGATTTATTCTGAAGTATTTGTTCAGCAAAAAATCATTGCATAAAATTAAGAATTATCTAAAGAAATATGGTGCACCAACAATATTGATATTTAATGCTCTGCCTTTGCCTTCTCCTTTTTTTAATTTCTGCTGCGGATTGTTTAAGTACAGATATATGAAATGGGTTTTTATTGCTATTCTTGGACAAGTAATTAATTATATCATTCTGACTGCTATTTATTTTAAGTTTTTAGCTTAGAAATCATCAGAAAAAGATGGATGGATTCCATGATCTGATGGAGAAGAAGGTATATCTTGATGGCCTGTTTCTACACAATAGTCTATTGATTTTTCAACTGGATGCTCTAAACAAAGGCTTTGAGCAGTTTCTCTAGTTAATCCGAGATCAACAACAGTACCTCCTTCTTTATCTTTTTTTTCTTTAAAGTCTTTATGACCATCATATCGTCTAGACCATCTAACACCATTTGCTTCATAGACAACCCAATATCCATCATTTTTCTTATCCATTTTAATCTTCTGTGTGATATTTGAAGTTCTTTTTAAGTGTTATGTTATTTTTTTCTAATCTTTCTAAAACAGATTTAACCATTAATGGCCAGGCAACTGTTGCATCAACTAAAACTTCTGCAAATTTACCTCCTTCTGATTTAGGCATAAATTTGCCCCATGAAACTCCTTCTATATATGTGCAGCCGCTGTTTGACACAACAATTCCATTTGCAACAAAATTATGAGTATCATCTACAGTTATATCATAAGTTTCATCTTCACCAAAATATTCTATAGATAAGACAAAATGATTTTCTATGCAATTCTGTGATATCCAACCTCTATCTATTCCATATATTTCTCTTCTTTTATTGAATACTTTAATACTAATACCTAATCTTCTTGCAGCATTTTTTATTGACCCATTTTCTTTAACTAATGCGTCTTTTACCATCTCTTCAGATATGTCTTTTATAAATTTAGGATTTTTTTCATTAGATACAAATGCAGATCTTATTTCAGAAGGTGTAGGTGTGTTAAACCATCTTTCTTTTGTTGTAATATGTGCATTTTTTAATCTAATTTTTTTCTCTTCTTTTGATAGCTTATTCCAATAATTTTTAGCAACAACCGATCTTCTGATTCTTTCTTTTGGTTGTAATCCTATCTCTTTTCTTTGTGAACATAATGCTTCATATTTTTCTTTGCTAATATTATCCCAGAATTTCATTGACCTTTCTCTCATTTGTTTAGGGTCAGAGATTTGTGAAAGAGTTTTTGCTCGTTTCTGTCTTGTTTCTAGTGTTTCAACAGAACGATGATGGCTAACATGTTCCTTATTATCCATCACAGTTAAATTGTTGATATCATTATTTAGAGTATTATGGTCTTTATGATGGACAACTTCATTTATAGCAAAGGGTCTTCCTAAGACAGGTTGTATAAGAAATTGATGTTCAGCAATTTTTTTACCATTATTAAGGCTTATAAACCTATAATTTCCATGTTTATCTTCTTTATAATAAGTATTAAATGGCATTAACCTGTCATTTTGTTTTAATTCAGAAACCTTTTTATATGTACCATCCCACAAAAGAAATTTGTGATCACCTGATGCAATTATATAGTCTGTATTTAATTTTCTACCTTTCTGACTCCACCCAGATACCCAACCAAAATTAATTTTATAGAGTTTTTTTCTTCCTGTCTTTAAAACTCTTTTAATATTGGAAAGAGATATCCTTTTTTTATTTCTATCAAAAGAATAAACAGGAATATTTGATTTTCCTACTAAATGTTTAATAGGTATTCCTTTTGGATATTCTTTTAGATTCCTAGGAATTTCTATTTTTGTATCTCCATGCAAACATAATCCACCCCAGTGTGCTGGTTCTGGACAGATTCTTACACCATATTTATATCTTTTAAAGCCTCCTCCTTTTATTCCTGATCTTTTTTCAAGAATATCTAAATAAGGACCAACCTGCTGAGCCCAATTCCTTGGAACTCCTCCACCTATTGTAAATATTCCTATTGTTTTTTGTAAGTTTATTGTTTCTGTAAAATGATATAAATCTAAAAAAGGATCAAATTGTAGTAAAGGTTTTCCATGCGCTTTCATTCTTCTATTGTGTATTGCAAAATCAATACCAAATTCAGAATCTGTAAAAGCAGGGGTATAGATTGGGATCTTTTTTTCATAAGCTGATTTTAAGATGCCACGCCCTTTTGTGTTTTCAATAAGATATTTTCCTAATTCCCAGTTTAATTTATAAGAACATGTTGGTTTTGAATGGTCTTGTGCTCTTAAAATTTCTCTAACTATTAATTCTGAATCATCAAGATTTTTTTCTAATTCTAAAGTATCATAAACTCTGTCATATCCTTTTAGATACAATTCTCTATCATTCATTTCTTGTTGATATTTGAAATGTGTTAGTCCAGCAGCTTCTATAAAACCATGTGCCATTAATGCTCCTGTACTGATAATAGCATTAACTAATCCTTTGTCAATCATCTCTGTTATCACTAATCCCATTTTTGCTACAGTCATTGCTCCTGCTAATGTCATAACTACAAAACAATCCTTATCAGTAACCATATCATACAGAACAGCTGTTCCTTCTCCTAATGTTCTTCCTTGAAAAGATGTCTTAGACATTGCTTTTGTCAAATCAGAAAAAGATTTTATTTTTGATAAATCAAGTGCTTCAACTGGTTCGAATTTATCTTCAAAACCTGTATGTAGTTTAGACTCTTCTCTTCTAACTTCTTTTTTCATAATAAGAAATAAAAAAATTGTTTTATTTAAATTTATCTTTTCTTTAAATGCACATCCATTTGTGGGAATGGTATTGAAATCTTGTTTTTATTCAAAGCATCGTAAATCAAAGTATTTGCTTCGTCTTTTGCTCTCCATCTCTCCATGTAATCTTCCATCCAGAAATAGGCTTTAAAGTTTAATGAAGAATCTGACATTTCTATGAATCTGACAAACGGTTCAGCATCTTTACCTTTTTTGAGTCCTTTGATTTTATCTATTTCTTTTAAAACAACTTTTTTTACTTTATCAACATTAGAACCATAAGCAACACTAAAAGGAACAACTACTCTTGCAGAAGGGTCTGGTGGAGCATAATTATCAACTTTAGAATTTGCTAATTGTCCATTTGGTATTATAACAACTTCATTGTTAAAAGTCCTTATTCTTGTACTTCTTAAACCAATATCTAAAACAGTGCCTGTGGTTTTGTCATCTATTTGAATAACATCACCAACTTTAATTGTTTTATCTAGAATCATACTTATTCCACCAAAGATATTTCCAAGAGTATTTTGCATAGCAAAAGCAATTGCTATTCCTGCAATTCCTAAGCTTGCTAATAATGGTCCTATTTTTATTCCCCACATATCTAGAATAAATAAAAATGCTAATATCGCGAACAATATTCTAGAAAACCTGTGAATTAAAACTATTATCTGATCATCAACTCTGCTTCTTGTTTTTTCTGCCCAGCCCTTACCCCAGCTGTCAATTAATATATCCAAGACTACTATGATTATATAAGTTATTATAACAACAATAAATGAAGAAGCTATATTCCTTATTGCCCAACTTATTTTTTCTGATAAACCTAAGGGAATAACAGCTAAATGAATACCTACAAAGACTAATAATAAGGATATTGGTTTATTTGTTGATTTTACAATTAAATCATCTACTTTTGTCTTTGTTTTTTTAGTTATTTTTAAGATTATATTTTGAGAAATAAAGACAAACAGCTTTGAAAGAATAAAAAAACCCATGAAAATAACAGCTGCTTGCAGATACGGATTATAATATACTACGTTATAAAGCTCTTGTAAGTTCATAAGTCGTGTTTTTGCAGAATTAGTATATAAGCTTTTTGTTCTATTGCTGAGTCAGGAAGGATAAAATATTTATACTATAGATTGAAAGAATAAAATAAGGTGGTAGATTGAAAGAAAATAGTTTTGAAGATATTATAATTGGAGTAACAATATTTGCATTTCTGGTTTTTGAATTTGGATTAAAGAAATTTGTTAATATTTTCTATGTTTATTTAGGATTTGCTATTGTTAATCTGTTTTTTGTTGGAAAAATTATTGGAAATATTGGTAAGTTAAGGAAACTGCTCAAATGGGAAAAAGAGTCTTAGTTTTAATTTTTGTATTTGTTTTGTTTGCTGGTTTTGTTAGTGGAGAATGTATTGAGCCAAGTGATGGCATGTTAATTACAAAAAATACCATCTTATGCAAAGGAGATTATAGATTAGATAATGGGATTTCAATTAAGGGAAATGAGATTTATCTTGACTGTGATAGAGCTGTTATAGAAGGAAATTTTGAAAAAGTTGGAATTATAGTAGAGGGATTTGATGTTAGCATTAAAAACTGCAATATTTTGTATTTTGAAAAAGGTATAGAAGCAAAAAATTCTAAGTTATCTTTGATAAACAGCACTTTAGCAAAGAATTCAATTGGTGTATATAATATAGATTCTATTATTGATTATATTGATAGTGATGTTAGTGATAATCTTGATGTTCGTATAAATATTTCTATTCCTGAAAGTCAATTTTTAATGTTTGAGGATGAAATTGATTTAGAAGAGGCAGAATATTCAAGATTGGTTAAAGTTCCAAATCTTTTTGGTGATGAAGCAATTGCTCTTTTGGATTTAAGTGGAGAGGAAGTAGCGACTGAAGAAGATGTTAGCATAGAGATTTTCAGGCAGTATGCTGATGATTATACAAAATATGTCATTAAGGTTATTCCGCTAAAAGATTTAATTGATGTAAAGGTGTTTGTTTATGTTCCTAAGATAGTTGCTCCTGATTCAGATTATGTTGTACTGCCTCAAGAATATATAAGCCATGATATAGTTAATATTGATCCTGCTCAATTTGTTTTTTATTTGACTAATATGATTGCTGGAGAACAAAGAGATGTTGAAGTTGTTATAAAAAGAAAGGTTATTAAAAATACAGATGTGGGTGCTATTGTTACTTATTCTAAGTCTTTAAAACCCTGGCAGAATTTTTTAGTTATGACATTATTTGCTTCTTCAATAGTATTTTATTTTGTAGACAGACGTTTCAGAAAAAGGATTGGAGAAAAAGTAAAGCATTTGTAAATTCCAGTATCTTTATAAAAAACTTATCATTATGAATTTCGATGAGGGGGTTATATACTGTTTTGAAAAGATATGAAAAAGATTTTCTTGATTTACGTGAAAGGTTTTATTTAGGGGAAAATATTGGTTTTGGGAGTTTTCCTGTTCATCATCATTGGGTAGATGACTCAATGCCATTCGCAGCATTGCCTGTGAGAAAGAATGATGGTAAACTAGAAGTAAAAGCTACACTTTCATATTTTCCAGAATGGCATAACTATGATGTACTTGAGAACGATGAGATTTCTATATTAAAAGGTACAACTGTTGTTAAGCCTGAGTTATCAAAAAAAGAAAAAGGCTATCTTGTTTCTGCTTACATGTATAAAGCATTTGCAAACGCAGTTTTCTTTAAAATGGATTATGATGAATCAGAACAAAAAGAACAAGAAATAAGAGCTGAATATTTGGCTGATGGTGAAATTTATCCATATCATCCTGCATTTACTGAAATGCCAAGAGATGTTTTTAGAGGGGGTTTAAGTCTTATATTGGGCTTTGTAGCATCAACTAAAAATCCTAAAGAATTGAAAAAAGCTTTTAATAAAATTCCTTATGCCGAATGGGATGAGGCACTTACTTTAAGTGTTTATATTGGTGAAACTCAAAATGTAAGACAATTTTTAGATTATTGGGAAAGAATCTTTGAACAATTTTTTTCAGAAATTGACAAACCTGAGCTTAATTCTGAATTAGAAGAGATGATAGATGCTTTGAATAATATTCCAGAAATTTTCTCTCGCGGAATTAGACTTGAAAGATTTGGAAGGCAAGAAGGTGAAGCTCAGTTAAGAATACTTCGTTGCATAAAATTAAGAAAAAGATTTTTGGATGAAGTTATCTCTTGAAATTGTTACCAATTAAAATTTAAAAAAATTTTTAAAGCATAAAATTTCTCGAAATTTTACCAGTCAAATGTCCACTTCATATCTTTCTTTGTATGCTCAATCCATTTCTTAGGAACTTTTACTCTTTTTGCTTTTCTTCTTATTGACTGGGCTATTTTCTTAACTCTTTCTCCATTAATATCTGTCTCTGTCATAAATATTTCATATGCTTTAAGAATATCATCATATTTTATTATTTGTTTTTTAACGTTTTCAACTAATTTTTTATGAGAAGCTTTTGTTTTTTTAAGTGCTTTTTCTTCTCCTCTTAAGTCAAGATATTCTCTATACAAGCCTAGAATCTTTTTTGTATCTATTTTAGCACTTTTTAAGAAATCTAGAATAGCATCAACATCTGCTTCAACTTCTACGTGAGGTTTTGGTCTTTTTACTATGCCTAGTTTTTGCCAGATTTTCCATTCATTTATTGCCATATTAGATATTTTTGCATTTAGGGTATTTAAATTTATTGATTTGAAATAAATTTTAAATAAAGTTGTGCGAAGAAGGCAAACTGTTTCTGTTGTTTGTGCTATACAGTTTGCCACATATAACGCTCGCGCAAAATTTTATTTTATTTTTAAAAATATTTTTTGCGCAAAGGTTATACGTGCTCGCCTTAATTGCAACTGAAGTAAAGATATGGCTCGCTGTCTATATTGGCTCGCGTTTATTGTTTTTACAAACATTTAAATATAAATCTATTTTAAAAATAAAAAAACAAAATGCACAGTAAAGAGCAACTGCAGTGGTTAGGGAAACACAATTTAGTGGAGCCAGCTAAAGCTAATTCTATTCATTTTAAACATGTTATTAGAAATTGTTTAGGTGTTAAAGGTGAAGAGCTGCTAGTAATAGGAGATAAAGGATCTGAAGGAAGCAGATTAGCACCAATCATTGCTTTGAGTTATTATCTTGCTGCTAGGGAATTAAATGTTTCTGCTAGGTTAATTTTGCAAGAAGAACCAAAATTCAAAGGAGATAGAGCAGACCAAGAGGTTGTTGATGCCCTGTATGATTTTAGGCAAGGAAATGTTCTTGCTTTGTCTTTAAGTGGAAGATTAGGCAGCATAAAAGAGATTAGCCATAGTTTTAGGGGTTTTATCAGAGAAAACAGACATAGATTTGTTTCAACAACTAGTTTAGGTCAATTAACTACAGATAAACTTCCTATTTTGATAAAGGCAATTGACACAGATTATGATTCAATTAAGAAAAAAGGATATAAAATTAAGGAAATACTAGATGCAGGAAATCTTATACATGTTACCACAAAAGCTGGAACTGATTTTTATATGAATATAACAGGAAAAAAAGCTGTTGCAAGTGTTGGAGATTTTAAAGAAGAAGGCAGCGGTGGAAATATTCCTATTGGAGAGGTATTTACACCACCTAAATGGAAGCACGCAGAAGGAACTATTGTTATTGATGGAAGCAGTTCTTGGAGAGAAGGAACACAGATAGTTAAAAACCCAATAACATTGAAAGTTGAGAAAGATGAGATTGTTGATATTAAAGGAGGAGATGAGGCAAAGAAATTAGAAGGAAGTTTGATTTGGGCTTATAGAAGAGCAAAACATCCTTGGGGTATTAAAAGGATTGGCGAATTTGGAATTGGTATTAACCCTAATGCCAGCATTGTGGGAGCAACTATAATAGATGAGAAAGCTCTTGGAACTGCTCACTTTGGTATTGGAAGCAATTATTGGTTTGGCGGAACAATCTATGCAATTATACATTATGATCAGATAATAAAGAATCCTTCAATTACTGTTGATGATAAGCCTTTGGATATTTAATAAGGTTTAAAAATAACCTTGATTTCTAATTTTATATGGAAAAAAATAAAGATAAAACCATGATTGCAGTAAAAACGTATGATAAAATAGCACAAGCTTATGCAAAAGAATTTTTTAGTGACAAAATAGATTTAAAGCACTTAGATAAATTCTTATCATTATTACCTAAAAAGGCAAAAATTCTTGATATTGGTTGTGGTCCAGGAAATTATACTAAATACATACTGGAAAAAGGATTTTTAGTAGAAGGAATAGATTTATCTAAAGGAATGTTACAAGCAGCAAAGAAATTAGTTCCTAAAGGAACATTCAAAATAATGGATATGCGGAAATTGAAATATCCAGATCAGTCATTTGATGGCTTATGTGTTGCATATTCATTATATCATATAGCATCAAATCAAGCACTAGGAGTTTTAAAAGAATTCTATAGAGTCTTAAAACCCAAAGGTATTGCCATATTAATGCTTCAAGAAGGTAAAGGAGAAGGAATAATACCTGAGCCATTTAATCCAAAAGAGAAGATGTTTTTCAAGTATTATGGAAAGGGTGAAATAAAGAATTTATTACAAAAAGCAAGATTTGAAATAATCTACGAAGCTGAAAGAGAGCCAAGAAGTGGTCTTGAGTTAAAACATAAAAAATTATTTCTTATTGCAAGAAAGCTCTAAGTCACTAAGTCATCGAGGACTGTTATCCCAGACTACTTTATAGCTGCAGTTTAGTTTGGCAAACATTTTAAAATAATCTTTCTTTCTCAACTATTATGGAAAAAGCAGCTGAAACTATTGTAAAAGATTGTATGAAAATAAATGAGAATGAAAGTGTTTTAGTTATAACTGACTCTGAAAAGAGATTAATTGGAGATGCAATTTTTAATGCTGCGAAGAAAATTACTTCTAAATTAGCTATGGTGGAGATTCCTGTTGGAAAGTATAATGGAGAAGAGCCTCCTGAAAATGTTGCAGCTGATATGCTTAATTTTGATGTTATTTTAATGGCTACTGCTAAATCATTAAGCCACACAAATGCTAGAAAAAGAGCTTGTGAAAAAGGAGCAAGAATTGCTTCTATGCCTAACATAACAGAAGATATGATGAAAAGAACTTTATCTGCTGATTATTTTAATATTACTTCTGTTACTGAAAAAATTAATTCACAGTTAGAGGGCAATAAAATAAGAATTGTTACAGAAGCTGGAACAGATATTACAATGGAAATGGATAAAAGATATAAATTTACTGACCAAGGTCTTTATCACAAAAAAGGAGAATGGGGAAATTTGCCTGCTGGTGAAGCTGGAATGGCTCCTGTTGAGGGAACAGCAGAAGGTGTTTTTGTTGTTGATGCAAGTTTTGGTGGTATTGGAAAATTAAAAAAACCTGTTAAAATGATTGTTAAGAAAGGATTTGTTGTTGATATTCAAGGTGGCGAAGAAGCTTTGGAATTGAAGAAATTGCTTGAGAATTTTAATGATGCAAAAGTTTTCAATATTGCTGAATTAGGTATTGGAACTAATGACAAAGCAATAATTAGTGGGAATGTTTTAGAGGATGAAAAAGTTTTAGGAACTGCTCATATTGCTGTTGGAAATAATATTGCTTATGGTGGAAAATGTAATGCTCCTTGTCATTTAGATGGTGTTTTTAGAAATCCAACTATTTTTGCTGATGGTAAAAAGATAATGGAGAAA
>Ga0209636_10005479_pt1 | contig 12964 bp, 13 predicted proteins | sample DeeMarSWOR152_54_FD_187464 | JGI IMG/M metagenome (GOLD analysis project Ga0209636, IMG submission 187464) | Marine sediment microbial communities from White Oak River estuary, North Carolina - WOR-1-52-54 (SPAdes) (version 2) | ecosystem: Environmental > Aquatic > Marine > Intertidal zone >...
AGGGTAAAAGGGATAAGAAGTGTTGCGAGAGACCCGATTTCATTAGAAACTCCAATAGGTGATGATGAAGAGACTCTTCTTGGGGATTTTATTGAAGATAGAGAGTCCGATAATCCTGCGTCTAAAACTTCTTACACACTTCTGCAGGAATTGATATGTGAGGTTCTGGATACCTTGCCCGAAAAGGAGCAGAAGGTTTTAAGAATGCGTTTTGGACTTGACGATGGGTATTCCCATACCCTCGAGGAAGTGGGTTACGTTTTTAACGTTACGAGAGAAAGAATACGACAGATAGAGGCAAAAGCATTACGGCGATTAATACATCCGACAAGAAGTAAGAAACTAAGAGATTATTTAGAAAACTAAATGTTTATTATATCACCCCGTAATCAATTGTAAATGTATTTTATACTATATATGTAGGATGAGAGAAAACCGATAATAATATAAAATCGATTGGGGGATTTTCATGTATATTATTTTGGTAAAGGAAAATAGTTGCCATAAGTTAGTAGGGATCGCAGAAAACACTGATGAGGTAAAGGCATATATACATAAAAATAACCTTCAAGATAAAATAGAGAATGGAAAAGTCTATCTGGTTGAAGGAAACATAAAACTTATTCGGCCCGAAACGACTCCAGAACTTCTTGATATAAAGGAAGTTAGTAAAAAAAAGAACAGTTATTATTAATGATACATCATAGTTTGTTATGAAATATTCATCCTTCCTTATTAATTTTTTCTATTACTCACATAAAACAAGAGGCAATGTGTGATGAAGTCGTATAGAAAAGTATTAACTTTTAATATTCCAAGTAGGACTGGTTTTATGAATATCACTGAACAGGTAAAAACTTCAGTGAGCAATAGCGGTGTTAAAGAAGGATTGTGTCTTGTGAATGCCATGCATATCACTGCAAGTGTTTTTATCAATGATGATGAATCCGGTCTTCATCAAGACTATTTGAAATGGCTTGAAGAGCTCGCTCCCCATGAACCTGTATCTCAGTACCTCCATAACAGAACTTTTGAGGACAATGCAGATGCGCATCTTAAGCGTCAAGTAATGGGGAGGGAAGTTGTGGTAGCTATTACACATGGAGAACTTGATTTTGGGCCTTGGGAACAGATATTTTATGGGGAATTTGACGGAAAAAGAGAAAAAAGGGTATTAATAAAAATTATTGGTGAATAAAAAAAACTTTTTCCTTTTAAAAGTGTATATTATTTTGAAATTAAGTTTCTACATTATAGTTACATCGTTTATTTAGTTGCACGGTTTATTTTTACTGAAGACAAATAAAAGGTTTTCCTTTGACATTACATGTATTAATTTTATTATTGTAATCATATCAAATTTGATTTATACTATTATTTTTCAAAATTTAAAGCCTAATCAAGAGTATCTATGATAAAGGGTAAAAAATGAAGCTTGCCCTTACTGGGAAAGGTGGAGTAGGTAAAACAAGTATAGTAGCTCTATTTGCCAGGGTATTAAAGGATAGGGGTAATAAAGTTTTACTTATCGATGCTGATCCAGATATGAATCTCGCAACTGTCCTCGGAATATCTTCCAGCGCAAATATAACTCCAATAGTAGAACTAAAGGAACTCATTGCGGAGAGAACAGGAGTAGAGGTAGGAAAATCCGCACCTTTTTTTAAAATGAACCCAAAGGTTGATGATATCCCCGATAGGTACTGTGTTGAGCATAATGGACTGAAACTCATTGTTATGGGTACTATCAGAAAAGGAGGCGGGGGCTGTGCATGTCCTGAGAATGCATTTTTAAAAAACCTCCTTTCATATCTTGTTATTAACAGTGAGGAATGGGTGATTCTCGATATGGAGGCTGGTATTGAACACCTTGGGAGAGGTACTGCGATCGGAGTAAATCACATGATTGTTGTTGTTGAGCCAAATAGAACAAGTGTTGAAACAGCCATCAGAATAGAAAAACTTACTGGAGAAATCGGGATTAAGAATCTACATATAATTGGGAATAAGATCCAAAATAATGAAGAAGTTGAATTTATCAAGAAAAGCGTTAAGGATATCAATATATTAGGCTTTATTAAAAGCTCAAATTCAATAAAAGAGCTCAGTCTGGAAACAGGCCAGTCACAAAGAGAGATTGATAGAGAATCTCTTACACAGATTGAACACATTATCAACAGGTTGGAAGCAATACCTGTAGAAAGTGCTATTTGATTAGGTTTATAATAAGTTCGTGAAATGAAAATGTTGAAAGGTATTTTTCTTTCTTATCTTAGAGGTTAAAATCCTTACTTTTTCATACATGACGGGCTTTATCTGTGGTGGTGGTAAATTAAATCGTATATATTATGTATAAGAAGGTAAAATTTAGCAAGTAAAATATGGTTAATTATTTATATTTCACAATAAGAACATTTGCCCGTAAACCTTTTAGTAAATAGGGATTTATTCACCAAGAACTGATATTTTAGCAATTTTTCATGATGAAAATGAAAAATATAAACAATAAACAAACGGAGGAAAAGGAATGGCAAAAGAATTAAAATATGCAGATATGGCTTCCCGGGAAATGGTAAAAAGGGCCAGTGAAGAAGGTGTGCAGATAGTATGGGATCGATATGAGGCAATGCAGCCCCAGTGTGGTTTCGGGACACTTGGCATATGCTGCAGAAATTGCAGCATGGGACCGTGCCGTATAGATCCTTTCGGAGAAGGTCCCCAGGTCGGAATTTGTGGCGCAGATGCAGATACCATTGTAGCAAGAAATTTTATACGTATGATTGCTGGCGGTGCTGCTGCTCACTCTGACCATGGAAGAGATATTGCTCATACCCTGCTCCTTGCTGCAAGGGATCCGAACAGTGATTACCAGGTGAAGGATCCGGAGAAATTGAAAGCCATTGCAGAGTTATATAAAATTAACATAGATGGAAGGGATGTGAGAGAGATAGCGGAGGATGTTGCACTGGCAACTCTTGCTGAATTCGGACAGCAAGAAGGCGAATTGAAAATGGCCCTAAACGCCCCACCGGCAAGGGTAAAGCTGTGGAGAGAGCTTGGGATTATGCCCCGGGCTATCGACCGGGAAATTGTTGAAGTTATGCACCGAACTCATATAGGTGTTGATGCGGAATATAAAAATATCATAAGACATGGATTGCGTACGGCTATTTCTGACGGCTGGGGAGGATCTATGATAGCAACAGAGCTCTCAGATGTTCTTTTCGGAACTCCCTCACCTATACTGGCAACAGCAAATCTAGGAGTTCTGAACAAAGATTACGTTAACCTTGTTGTTCATGGACATGAGCCCACCCTATCAGATATCATTGCAGCTGTATCAAATGATAAAAAACTTATTCAGAAAGCCAAAAACAATGGTGCAAAGGGAATAAATATCAGCGGTATTTGCTGCACGGCCAATGAAATCCTCATGAGACATGGTATTCCGGTAGCAGGAAGTGTTATGCAGCAGGAGCTTGCCGTGTTAACGGGAGCCGTGGAGCTAATGCTGGTTGATGTACAGTGCATTTATCCCGGTTTGAATTACGTAACAAATTGCAATCATACAAAGCTAATAACCACCTCACCAAAGGCCAAGATCCCGGGTGCCACCCACATAGAGTTCCACGAAGACAGAGCAGTAGAGATTGCCACTGAAATCATTGAGATAGCTATAGATAATTTTAAGAACAGAAACTCTGATAAGGTGTATATTCCCAATCACATAGAACGTCTGGTAGGAGGGTTTACTGCTGAATCGGTATTTAATTTTCTGGGTGGTAAATACCGCGCAACCTACAGGCCTTTGAACGATGCTGTGATTGCAGGGCGACTCCGTGGAGCAGCAGGTGTTGTTGGATGTTCCAACCCAAATGTAGAATATGAAGAAGGCCATATTAAAATGGTCAAGGAGCTCATCAAAAACGATGTGGCTGTCGTTACTACAGGATGCAATGCAATAAGCTGCGGTAAACATGGGCTTTTAAAACCTGAGAGTGCTTTTAAATTTGCAGGCAAAGGGCTTCAGGAGATCTGTCGGGCTGTCGGTATTCCCCCGGTACTCCATCTGGGCTCCTGCGTGGACAATAGCAGGATCTTAAGAGTACTTACAAATATAGTATCTGAAGGAGGATTGGGAGAAGATATATCCGATCTTCCTGTTGCGGGCGCTGCACCCGAGTGGATGTCTGAAAAAGCAGTCTCAATAGGGATGTATTTTGTGGCCTCCGGTGTATATACCATGCTTTGTCGACCCTTACCCATAACGGGGAGTGAGAATGTATATAATTATCTTACCAATGAAATTGAGAAAGAAGTTGGGGGAAAATGGGCATTTGAGCTCGACCCAATTGCAGCTGCTCATAAGATGATCAGTCACATAGACAAGAAGAGGGCTGAGCTCAAGCTCAAACCGATGATGTATGAACAAGCACTAAAGCCAGCGGTATAGTATTAGATTCTATTCAGAAGGGAGTATAGATGGCAAAGATTATTGAAGTTCAAATTGAAAGATGTATGGGCTGCCATTCTTGTGAGTTTGCATGTGCAGTGGCTCATTCAACTTCAAAAGATATGAATGTGATCATTCAGGACGGAGAAAAGCCTGGTAACAGAATAAGTGTAGAATCCTTCGGTCTAAAAGCTGTTCCCATAAACTGCAGGCACTGCGAGGAAGCTGCGTGCATACTTGCATGCCCGACAGGCGCTGTGCATCGTGACAGAGCGGGAGAACCGGTGATTGTCGATACTGAACGCTGCATCGGCTGCAGGATGTGTGTACAGGCATGCCCCTTTGGGGTGATGACGATGAACCCTGACGGGAAGAGCGCTCTTAAGTGCGACCTGTGCATTGAGAGGCTGGCAGTAGGCCAGGAGCCTGCATGCGTAGAAGCATGCCCGACGGGTGCACTGAAATTTATAGATGAAGAGGATGCAAACAGATCCAAGCGGATAAAAGTTGCAGAACAAATGATTGCAGCACAGCAGGGAGCTTCTGAAGAAACAACAAGAGAGTTTACGGTGAAGATATGAAGACGGTTACCGTATGTGTAGGTAGTTCATGTCACATTAAGGGGTCCCGTGATATGATTATGCGTTTCAACGAGCTCCTTAAAGAACATAAACTTGAAAAGAAGGTTATTCTCAAAGGCTCTTTCTGTATGGAACGCTGCGGTGAAGGCATCAACTGGCAAATTAATGATGAACCTCTCACTAGTAAAAATGTCGATGATGCAGTTCAGACATTTCTTGAGAGAGTTATACAACCTGCAGGAGGAAATTAATACTGGAATTTATAGAATAATTTTAACAGTGCGAAACCATCAATGGAACAAAGAGAAAATCCGGAAACAGCGGCGCATATCAGTGCAATACTGGAGCAGACTCCAAATGGTGTGCTTCTTGTTGATAAGGATACCTGTATAAAATACGTAAATCCTGCATTCAGGAAAATGTTTCATTGCGGGGATGAGGAGCTCCTAGAGCAGCGTGCTGCAAAGTTCGTTCATTCCGATTGTTTTGAAAGAACTATTGCAGCAGGGGGACAATTGATGGTGAAGGGAAGCGCTCCCGAGCACAATGTGCACTACAGAGTTGGATTGTTTCCTATCGAGGGAGAGGATCTTTACTGCGGAATATTCATTGATATTTCTGAGGAAGAGGAGGCAAAAAAACACTATCAGGAACTTCGGGCACAGACTCTGGAAAGGGCTCAGGAAGTCATAACACGGCAGATGAAAACTGCACAGGAAATCGCATTGCTCCTTGGTGAAACGACAGCGGAGACAAAGGTGTTGCTTGTAAAACTCATGTCCCTGTTTGAAGAAGGAATTTAATGAAGCTTTACTATGAATGGGGAACAAGGCAGATTAACAAACGCGGCGAGGAACTTTGCGGTGATAATATCGCTGTTTCCCGCCAGAAAGACTCAGTGATTCTTGCACTTTCCGATGGCCTGGGAAGCGGCGTCAAGGCGAATATTCTTGCCTCGCTTACAACCCAGATTGCGATTCATTTATTGCAGAATAATCTGCCTATTGGTGAAGTAGTAGAGACCCTGACAAAAACGCTTCCAGTCGATAGAGTGCGAAAGCTTGCGTACAGTACTTTTGCAATAGCGCAGTTCTTTCGTCGGGGAACCGCACGAATTGTAGAATTCGATTCTCCGGCTGCAATTTTATTACGGAACAGAAAGCTTTATCCCATTGTATATAGTGAAAAATCCATAGCGGGGAAAAAAATTGAGGAGGTAGTAATTGACCTTGAAGACGGCGATTGGGTGATCTTTGTTTCCGACGGAGTGCTGAACGCTGGGATCGGTGGGGTATATCCGCTTGGATGGGGATGGAATCAGACAGCCAATTTTCTTGAATCACACACACATCGTGGGCTTACGGCTGATGATCTCGCATCAAAAATTGCTGAAGCAGTTAGTGAGCTCTATGCAGGGCCTCCGGGCGATGATGTGAGTATCGTCGTCATAAAGGTCCGGCGCAAGCTCGTTGCAAGTATATTTACCGGACCTCCGGCCGACAGTGCTGCAGACGGGCAGGCGGTGGAGTGTTTCCTGCGATATCCAGGGCAGCATATCGTGTGCGGGGGCACCACTGCAAAGATAGTTGCCCTTCATATGAATATGCCACTTGAGGTTGATTTAAAGACAATGACGGAAGATGTACCGCCTATAGCGCATATTCAGGGGATTGATCTTGTATCAGAAGGGATTCTTACTCTGACGCGGACGAGTATGATCCTGCGTTCAGGAGTGGATAAAAATAAGATCCAGTATCAGACGGATGGTGTTTCTAATCTCCTCAGGATGATGCTTTCAGTTGATCATGTGCATTTTATAGTCGGTCAGGCTGTCAATCCGGCGCACCAGAACCCCGAACTTCCACATCAGCTCGGGATTCGTATGAAAGTTGTTGAGGAGATTGCAGAGGAGCTTAAAAAGTACGGGAAAGAGGTGACAATAGAAGAGATTTAATGTTTTTTTAATAGTAAACAACAGAAGAGAAAGGATGGATCAGAACTGTGCTTATTTTGGAGTTGTTTAACTTTCCGTCCAGGATTCAATACGTGAAGTATGATGATCTATTAATAAATCATAAGGATTTTATGTTATGAAAGAAGGATTAGTAAAAGAAATTGTAGACTGCTACAATGGCGATCAGGGTATGCTCATTCCTATGATGCAGGACCTTCAGGCTGAGTATGGGTATTTGCCGCCTGAGGAGCTCAGAATCCTATCCAGGGCACTTGATATCCCTCTTATGAGGATATACAGTGTCTCAACCTTTTATGCTTCCTTTCGTCACGCTCCCAAGGGCCAGCATGAGATTACGCTGTGTATGGGAACGGTGTGCTATTTAAAAGGCTCCAAGCAAATTTCAGATACGATCTGTGAAGAATATAATATTGAACCAGGAAGTACAACCTCTGACCGTCTATTTACGTTGAATGCAGTCAACTGTGTGGGTGCATGCGCAGTGGCTCCAGTGATGATAGTGGATGGAAAGTATTATGGTAATTTGACTCCTGAATCTGCTCTTGAGATTATACATGGACTCGATTTTGGTTCTGAAGAAGAAGATACTGAAAAAACTAAAAAATCAATGAAAGAAGTATCGAATAGGAGGTCGAATCGTGAATAGTACTGGTACTGGTGAAGCGATTCTGTCACCTCACCTTATTAGTAGCCCTGCTGAACTTGAGGCATTATCTGAAAAGCTTCGTAAACAAAAAGACCCCTCAACAAAAACAGTACGTGTATGTATAGGTCCAGGATGCGCAGCAAAGGGATCTCTAAAAATTTACGACCTTTTTACCACAGCTGCGGAGGAATCTCCGGAAAATATGAAAATCGATAGCAAAGGTGTAGGATGCCACGGTCTATGTGAACGCGGCCCAATTGTTATTGTCGAGCACGGTGATGTACCCGGTGAAATTTTTTACCAGCAGGTGGAGGAACCGGATGTAGCTGAAATATTTCGGGAAACTGTTCTGAGTGGCCGTATTGTAGAACGCCTTTTATATGAAGATTCTACAACTGGGAAGAAGATAAAATCCTCTAAGGAAATTCCTTTTTATAAAACACAGGAAAGGATCGCCCTGGCACAGAACGGTCTTATTGATCCGACCAGTATAAACGACTATATTGCTACAGGCGGTTATTCGGCGCTTGCCAAGGCACTTACCACAATGAACCCTGAGGATATTATCGAAGAGGTAGTAAAGTCTGGGCTGAGGGGTCGTGGAGGCGGGGGATTTCCGACAGGACGAAAATGGCGTTCATGCAGAGATGCGAAGGGATCACAGAAGTACGTAATCTGCAACGGTGATGAGGGGGATCCCGGTGCCTTTATGGATAGAGCTGTAATGGAGGGAAACCCTCATTCAATTATAGAGGGTATGGTTATCGGTGCATATGCAATCGGATCATCACAAGGATTTATATATGTACGAAATGAGTATCCCCTGTCAGTGAAGCGTTTGGGAGTAGCAATCGAACAGGCACATAAGCTTGGATTTCTTGGTAAAAATATTATGGGGAACTCCTTCTCCTTTGACATACGAATAAACAGGGGGGGAGGTGCCTTTGTGTGCGGTGAATCGACTGCTCTCATGGCCTCTCTTGAAGGCAGGGTGGGGGAACCGCGTGCAAAGTACGTACACACAGTTGAACATGGTCTTCACGACCAGCCTACAAATCTGAACAATGTTGAGACGTGGGCAACTATATCCTCAATTATAAATAAAGGTGGGGAATGGTTTTCATCTATCGGTACTGAAGATTCGAAAGGCACAAAGGTATTCTGTCTTGTTGGAAAGATCAAGAATACCGGCCTGGTTGAAATCCCCATGGGGATGACATTACGCCAGATAATATACGATATTGGTGGGGGCGTAAAAAACGATAAAGCATTTAAAGCAGTTCAAACAGGCGGGCCTTCTGGTGGCTGTATCCCGGCCCAGTTTCTTGATACTCCTGTAGGCTTTGATGAGCTAACAAAGCTTGGCTCTATGATGGGTTCAGGCGGGATGATCGTCATAGATGAAGATACGTGTGTTGTCAATTTTGCGAAATACTATATCAATTTCCTTCGGCAGGAGTCCTGCGGGAAATGTACTCCCTGCAGGGAGGGAATCCCTCAAATGCTTTATATCCTTGAGAGAATCACCCACGGTGAGGGAGAGGAAGGAGATCTCGAAAAACTTGAAACACTGGCACAGTTGCTTGCAGATGCCTCTCTCTGCGCCCTTGGTAAAACAGCGGCAAATCCTGTGCTGTCAACAATCAAATACTTCCAGGATGAGTATGAAGCGCATATCATAGAGAAGCGCTGTCCGGCAAAGGAGTGCCGCGGGCTCTTTTCCTATGAAATAGTTCCCGATGCATGCACAGGATGCGGCATTTGCCTGAAGAATTGCCCGGTTGATGCGATTTCAGGTGAGAAAAAAGAACCTCATCTCATAGATCAGGATATATGTACGAAGTGCGGCACATGTTTTGAAAAATGTCCATTTGGGGCCATAGTGAAGGTATGAAGGAGGTTGATACGTGCCCAAAGTAAGCATAGATGGTGTAGAAGTAATAGTTCCCATGGAATCAACTATTCTTGATGCTGCGCAGAAAGCTGGAATCTGGATACCAACGCTCTGTTATAATCCTGCGGTAACAAGTACTGCAAATTGCAGGCTCTGTCTCGTTGAGCTCCGGAGGAATGGAAGGAGCACACTTGTCACATCCTGCAACTATCCTGTACGCAGTGATATTGTTGTGAGCGTTTCCAGTGAAAGGGCCCAGAAGGCGCGACGCGGAGTGATGGAACTACTTTTAGCAAGGGCGCCTGAGAGTAATGAGTTAAAGGAGCTTGCAAAAAAAATGGGTATTGACGGCACACCATATCCTACGGTTACTGAAGCTCAGCGAAACTGCATACTGTGCGGGCTCTGTACCAGGGTGTGTGAAGAGGTCATAGGCTGCTCTGCAATCGGTTTTGCTGGACGCGGCACTGATCGTTTCGTTACAACTGCTTTCAGGCTCGCTTCAGAGGACTGCATTGCGTGTGGCGCATGCGCCGTAGTGTGCCCGGTTGGAACGATACAGATTCGAATACATGAAGATACAGGTGAAGCCGAGATATCGCCGTTCAAATCCAGGGCGAAACTGCTCGTATGTGAGAAGTGCGGAAAGCGCATGGTCACCGAACCTGTTGCCTTTCAGGTAAACGATAAGGTAAAGATTGACTGGGAGGAGTTCAGGCAGCGTGCACGTCTCTGCCCTGAGTGCAGAAGAAAGAGAACGGCAGAATCAGTTGCGATAGTGGCCCTAAAGAAAGATTGAGCTTTGTTCCATCTTTTTCTGCTTTTAGAAGGGAAAATGGCAAAATGATAAAACAATTTGCATCAATTCTGGTGAAAGCCGGTAAGGTGTCAAATAAAAAAAATATTTTCTGTGTTGTAACTATTACTGCAACATATAAAGCCGAAGTTTGCTTAATTAATTCTTACACGTAAAGGAGTAAATCAATGTCTAAAATCATTGCGAGTGCTGCGATCAGAGGTGCATATAAAATTGTAAACCAGGCTGAAGAAACGTTAAATAAATTAATAGAGGAGAAGGGGGAAAAGCAGGAAATAGGTTTTCCAAATACTGCATATTACCTTCCATTAACCCTCTCAATGCTTGGAATGGAAGTAGAGAATTTATCTGATGCAAAAAAAGCCCTGGATGAAGCAAAAACACTCCTTCCTCCTGTTCCTGAGGATAAACTGTGGCTTCCTTATCTTGGGAATACCCTTGATGCAGGAATAGCTACGTTGGTAGCTGAAGAAATCATTGAGGTGATGAGATATCTGGAGGGAAATGAACCCAATGGAATATGGCTTGGATTTACCGATGATTCAATATTAAGAATGCAAGGGATCAAACTTGTTGATGGAAGGATGCCCGGTTTTGCTGCGTGTGTAGGAGCTCTTCCAACCAATGAGCAAGCAGTCGATCTCGCGAGATCCTTACAGGAAAAAAATATCCTTGTCTTTATGGCTTCATCAAGTAATGGGAAGAGTATTGCTGAACAGCTTGCTGAAGAGGGGATTGAGATGAACTGGGATACCTTTCTTGTTCCGTATGGTAAGGAAATTACATCGGCTGTACATGCTTTAAATTTTGCGGTGAGGGCCGCGCTAACATTCGGAGGAATAAAACCAGCAGGTGTTAAAAAGGCGAGAGAAGTAGGAAGAGACATACTTCTTTATAATAAAGAAAGAGTATTTGCATTTGTACTTGCACTTGGTGCAGATAATGAGGTTAATAAAGATCAGATTATCACTGATGAAAAATATGCAACAGCTGCTGGGGCAATTAACTTTGGCTTTCCGGTTATATCGGATGTCGATTTACCTCAGATACTTCCTACGGGGATATGTACTTATGAACATGTGGTATCTAATATTCCTTTTGAAAAATTAGTAAACAAGGCTGTTGAAACGAGAGGGCTTAAGATTAAGGTCACAGAAGTTCCTATTCCTGTTCCTTACGGTGCAGGATTTGAAGGTGAGAGGGTAAGAAAGGAACAGATGCAGGTTGAATTTGGTGGCAAGCAAAGCATCGCATTTGAATTCTTACGGGGATATCCTATGAATGAGGTGGAAGATGGTAAAGTCGAGCTGATTGGCCCTGATGCAGACTCAGTAGAAGAAGGTGGGGCTATGGATCTTGGCATAATTATAAAAGTTGCCGGAAGAAACTTTAGTGAGGATTTCGAGAGTGTTCTTGAAAGAAGAATTCATGAATTCATATCCTGCTGTAATGGTATATTTCATATGGGGCAGAGGGCTATAGCCTGGTTAAGAATAAGCAAAGAGGCATACGCAAAGGGATTTCGAATAAAGGATTTTGGGAAACTGCTTGTAGCCAAAATGCATGACGAGTACTCAAAAATTGTAGATAAGGTGCAGGCAATACTCATTACTGATAAAGAGAAGATAAAGAAACCTCTTGAAGAGGCTAAAAGTGTATATTATGAAAGGGATGAGCGAATTGGCGGGATGACTGATGAGGATGTTGATACATATTACAGCTGTATTCTCTGCCAATCCTATGCACCTGATCATGTGTGCATTGTCACTCCACAAAGGTTAGGCCTCTGCGGTGCCTATACGTGGTTAGATTGTAAAGCGTCATATCAGTTAAATCCGCATGGACCCAACCAGCCTGTAATAAAGGGGAAATGTATTGATCCAATTAAAGGAATGTGGGAAGGAGTAAATGAATACCTCAAAGTGAATTCTCACGGAAATCTTGAAAAGTTTAATGCATATTCGATGATGGAAGATCCAATGACCTCGTGTGGCTGTTTTGAATGTATCGTCTCGGTTGTACCGGAAGCCAACGGTGTTATGATTGCGAACCGGGAGTATACCGGGATGACTCCCATAGGAATGACATTCAGTACAATGGCTGGAACTGTAGGTGGAGGGATACAGACCCCTGGTTTTATAGGTATTGGTAAGATCTACATCACCAGTGAGAAGTTTATCTCGGCTGATGGAGGAATAGAAAGAGTAGTATGGATGCCAGCAGAATTAAAAGAAGAGATCAAAGAAAGATTGGAAAAAAGATTGAAAGATATTGGTAAAACTGAGCTAATGGATAAAATTGCAACAGAGGCAGATGGAATTTCAACAGAGGACCTTGTTGAATTTCTCAATAAAAAAAGTCATCCTGCACTCTCTATGGAACCCATGATGTAGATTTACTCGGTAATATCCAGTCGAGCTTTTTTATAGTTAATTAAGGGAGATGAGAATTTGAAAGATTTAACATCTACTTAATATTTTGAGTGAAAGTGCTAAAACCCATATATAAAGGAGCATGTAGATGGCCTTAACAGGACTTCAAATTTACAAACTTTTGCCAAAAACAAACTGTGGGGATTGTAACTTCCCAACATGTATG
>Ga0209636_10005480_pt1 | contig 12963 bp, 11 predicted proteins | sample DeeMarSWOR152_54_FD_187464 | JGI IMG/M metagenome (GOLD analysis project Ga0209636, IMG submission 187464) | Marine sediment microbial communities from White Oak River estuary, North Carolina - WOR-1-52-54 (SPAdes) (version 2) | ecosystem: Environmental > Aquatic > Marine > Intertidal zone >...
TTCATACACCGGCCGGAGAAATATGACATTTTTGAAGATGAGAAGGGAAATTCAACAATCGGGCTGGCAGAAGTTATTGTAGCCAAACATAGAAACGGACCGGTTGGTGAGATTACCCTTAGATTCAAGGATGAATATGCAAAGTTCTCTGAGCTTGATGCTTTACAGCCTTTGCTCAGCCCCCAAACTGATGGTTCAGCCCTGACAATCAAATCGAAAATGAATGAGGATCTTAATAAAGATCAATCCGATGATGAACTTCAGGGATTGTCAGATTCGGATATACCGCCGTATTAGTGGATAAAGCATGGTGCATGGAATATATAGCATGGAGCATGGAGCATGGTGCATGGTGCATGGAGTATATAGCATAGAGCAAGGTGAGCGGGAGTGTGGGAGGGGAAAAGTAAAAAGTAAAAAGGAAAAAGTTGACCTCCAGGCCTGAACTCTTTTCTTCCTTAGCCGCAGCCTTAACCTTCTTTCATTAAACCCCTGCAAACCTTTTGTTCCCTCGCCTCCGCTTAATCCTTATATTAACTGTTATGAAGAGGTCATTATAGTATTCCTTTCAGTTCAGCAAGGGATCTGATCTCATAGGTTACTTTTTCATCATGCGGAATCTGTTTCGAGTTTAAATAAACCTGATCAATACCGGATTCCCTGGCTCCTGAAATATCTGTTTCCAGTTCGTCACCGATCATGATGCTATACTCTTTAATGGCTGACACATGTTCAAGAGCGTATTTAAAGATTTCCGGGGATGGTTTACTGAATCCGATCTATTCTGAGGTGATAACTTTATCAAAGAATTTTGATCAGACCTGTATTTTTTAATTTCTTTTGCTGGATATCTGAAAATCCGTTATTTTATCCAGATTATATTTCGCAATCAGTTCCTTGATGAGTTTTGCAGAGTTTCTGTCATAATCCCATAAGGTCCTGTCGATATCAAAAAATATGTACTTATACTTTTTCAAAAATAGTCCCGATAAAATTCCCCAATTTTTCAACTCAATAAAGGTATAAACAATTCAAATAAACTGAGGATTGATTAACTTTATGATTCTTTACAAAATGAATATCACTGCATGAAGGAACTAATATTTTTACTTACAGGATTGGTTGTTGGAGGTGGAATCATATATCTGTTTATGAGGATCCGAAATTACAGCAGGCATGTTATTCTGGAAGAGAGAATCGCAAGTATGCAAAAAGAAAGTAATCTGCTGCGGGATGGGATTAATGATAAAGAAAAACTGATTCTGGAGTTAAATACACAGCTTGCAACGTCAATGGCGGATTTCAGGAATGCAACTGAAAAATTACAACTGCAAAAAGAAGAGATACAGCAGATCCAGGATATTTTTAAAACAGAATTTAAAGTGCTGGCCAATGAGATCCTGGATGATAAAACCAAAAAATTTACTGAAGTTAACAGATCAAAACTTGAAGAGATTTTAAATCCTTTGAGGGAAAAAATAAGGGATTTTGAAAAGAAGGTCGAGGAAACATATGATAAGGAAGCCCAGCAAAGGTTTTCCTTAAAAGAGGAGGTTAAGAAACTGGCTGAGCTTAATCAACAGGTTAGTCATGAAGCCCAGAATCTTACAAGAGCCCTGAAAGGGGAATCAAAAACACAGGGTAACTGGGGTGAAATGATTCTCGAAAGCATTCTTGAAAAATCAGGTCTTGTCAGGGATAGGGAATATTCAGTACAGGCTTCCTTCAAAGGAGAAGATGGGAAAAGACTCCAGCCGGATGTTATTGTGAATTATCCGGAGAACCGAAATGTTATTATTGATGCCAAGGTCTCACTGACAGCTTACGAACATTACATTTCAGAAGAAGACCCGGATAAACAGGAAAAATATCTGCGAGATCATCTGACATCGGTGCGTAATCATATCAATGAGTTAAATACAAAAAATTACCAGGATCTGTACAATTTACAGAGCCTGGATTTTATCATGATGTTTATGCCCGTTGAACCTGCATACCTGTTGGCTGTGCAAAAAGATCCTGAGATTTGGAATTATGCTTATGACAGGAGAATATTACTGATCAGTCCAACCAATCTTCTGGCAGCATTGAAAATGATTGCCGGTTTATGGAGACAGGAGTACCAGAGTAAGAACGTGCTTGAGATTGCCAGGCAAAGTGGGGGACTTATTGATAAGTTTTATTCTCTTCTGGAAGATCTTTCTCATCTGGGTAAGGATTTGGATGCTGCACAGCAGAGTTATCAGGATGCCATTAGTAAGCTCTCTGAAGGGAAAGGAAACCTGATCAGAAGGGTTGAAAAAATCAGGGAATTAGGTGCTAAAACAAGAAAAACATTGCCGGATAAGTTTTCCAAAAAGCTGGAAAATGAATAAAAAAGGCTGCCTGTTTGTTTATCAAAGATCACTGTCATTTATATTTAAAACCAGAAATCTTCGATGTTTTTCAGGCAACCTGAAAATATATGGCTGTATAGAATCTCTGCTTTTTAAATCCACTCATCCATATTCAACATCCAGTCTTCGAGCCTGAGTTTTTCTTCCTTTTCAGGCACAAGGTACCAGGGTACGAATGGTCTTAACATCCATTCCTCAAGATCAGGCTTATTTTCAATAATTTCTTCTCCCTGGATCAAATTTTTTGAACTAATATTTGTATTAATCCAGGCCGGAAAACCAAACATCCATGGTTCAAGCCGTAACTCGTTTTCATAATAAAGATCCGGACTCGATGATGTTGCTTCGCTGCTAAGTATAATCCTGACCTTGATGTCGGAGACCAATTCAGCAAGAAGTGGTTCTATATCATTGAAAAGAACCGGTTTCTGGGCAGATATTGCCAGATTTATTGATATTAGCAGAAATAATGTAATACTAAGTCTTAATCTGGTCGCGGTCTTCATCTTTACTCCTCTGTTTTTTTATTTACAGCTTGCTGTATTGATTATGCATCTTTTGTGCCAAAGGATGTAAAAGATTTATGTACAGATATTTAGACTAGAAAGAAAAGAGGACATTATATTGTTTTGATGAACGCTTTCGAGACAGGAGTGTTCGGAATCGTGCATATTCATGTGCGGTTACCTTCCACAACAAGTACAATTTCTCCTTTAACAGGTTTATTTTCAATTTTCTTGACCAGGCTGCCAAGTGTGCCGTGAATAATTTCTTCATGAATTTTTGTAAGCTCCCTGGCAATCACTGCTTTTCTATCCTGACCAAGAGCTTTTAAGAGATCAGTTAAGGTTTTTATCAGGCGGTGAGGGGACTCGTAAAATATCATGGTTCTGTTTTCACTGACCAGTTCACCCAGACGTTGATTTCTGCCTTTTTTAACTGGGAGAAATCCTTCAAAAGTAAACCTGTCAGAAGGCAGGCCGGAAACTACCAGGGCAGGAATGAGCGCAGTGGGACCAGGTAAAGCTTCTATATTGATATTTCTTTTCAGGCACTCCCTTACAATTAGATAGCCCGGGTCTGAAATACCGGGAGTGCCGGCATCGGATACCAATGCAACAGATGTCCCTTTATTCAGTAAATCAATGACTTTATTGATTACACGATGCTCATTAAATTTGTGAAATGAAATCAGTTTTTTTCTGATCGAGTATTTATTCAGAAGGATTGTGGTTTTGCGTGTATCCTCGGCCAGTATGATATCAGCATTATCTAAAATCTTTATTGCCCGGCAGGTGATATCTTCAAGATTTCCAATAGGAGTAGCAACGAGATAGAGTTTACTCATTTTTATCAACGATGAATTTGCGGCGGACAAGGTCAAGAATATATTGAACGGATCCATCTTCCATATCCCAGTTGAAATTTGTGCTGATATAATTAAAGGCTTCGTTGAAATTAGAGGAATTATTCAGTATATCAATGGTTTTCCTGTAAGAATCAGCATCACCACTAAACAATTCTTTAATCAGCTTAAACTTATCATTTACTCCAATCGATGCAGCAATGTCAGAAATTGGTTTTGACTGTAATTTAGTGGAGATATTTTGTTTTGGTGATTTTTCACTCAGACTTTCATAAACAGATTGCCGGTCACCCTGAAATTTTTCGGCCAGGGTTTTTATCTTTTCTTTTTGCTTCTCCTCAGTACTTTTAGTTTGTATATCATCTTTTTCATGAGCTTTAATGACTTCATTAATTTGAGGTGTTTTGGCAGTGGCAAAATCATCAGATGGATTCTCATCAATGAATTCAATTCTTTCATCTTGTTGATTTTCAGCTACTGATGGTTCTTTTTTAGTGGATACGGTCTTTTCCGTTTCTATAATATTCTGTTTACTAACAGGCATCGCAAGTATTTTTTCGTAAAGGTCACGCATGGCATCCAGCAGAATATCACGCTCAATTTTCGGAATCATTCCCGGATCATCATATTGAATAATAATTTCTTTTAGTTTGTTAATCTCAGATAACAATTCCTCAATTCCATTTTTTGCATTCATAAATCTTCTATAAATGATCTTACTGTCTTTATTTCTTTAATTTTACAAAAATAATTATAATAACAAGGCGTTATGCGATTAAACCAAAGATTTTAAAATTGTGCCTGCTCCGAAAGGTGGTTTAAAATCATAATCTTGAACTAAAGCTCTGATTAATAACGATTTAACATAATCCCAGCCTTTAAGCTGAGGTGACTGATAATCAACAATTTATGAGACTTTAGTCCCTTGTATATTACTTTTCGGAGTGGACTCAAAATTTAAATATCTGAAAAACCGTGGGAGTTTATCACGACTTAAATTTTCTATATAATAAATTCTATTCAAGTGTTTGAAAATTCAGTTAATGATAGTCCAAAAAAGGGATGGATTGAAGTCATCACAGGATCAATGTTCTCAGGAAAGACAGAAGAGTTAATCAGAAGATTGAGAAGGGCTATGATAGCCCGGCAGCGTGTTGAAATTTTTAAACCGCAAATTGATGACCGTTTTTCTAAAAATGAGGTAGTATCTCATGATGAAAATGCGATCCATTCCACACCCGTTGATGTGGCATCGAACATCCTTATGCTGGCACATGGTATGGATGTTGTTGGAATTGATGAGGCTCAGTTTTTTGACGATGGATTGGTCGAAGTGTGTAACACTCTGGCTGACAAAGGAGTAAGGGTAATTGTTGCAGGGCTCGATATGGATTACAGGGGACAACCTTTCGGACCATTGCCGCAGCTGATGGCAACAGCAGAGTATATTACTAAAGTGCATGCAATCTGTGTAAGATGTGGCAATCTGGCACAATATTCATACAGGAAGTCAGCCAACAGGAAACTTGTTTTATTGGGTGAACAAAAGGAGTATGAACCATTATGCAGAAAATGTTATAACAGGGCAGTGGGTGACAGATAATTATCATTAATTGTAATTGATTCAGGATTATTATTAATGATAATTTTAAACCACAAAGGGACACAAAGGACTACACTAAGGAGCACAAAGGATTTCAAAAAGATGCACAAGATTTCTCTGAGCATATCTTGAATGATCTGAAATATTAAGTACAATCACACCAATTATATTATGATGTCTTATACCCTTGATGAGCTAAGTAAAGCAACGAATGGGGAAATTTGCGGGGATCCATTCTCATCATTTTTACATATTTCAGTTGACAGCAGAACATTAGCTTCAACTGCAGACACTCTTTTCGTTGCACTACGGGGTGAACGAAATGACGGGCACAGGTTTATCCGTGAATTGATACAGAGGGGTGTGAGAAACTTCCTTATTGAGGATTCTGACCAGGAGCATCCGGAACCGGAAGATGCAAATTTTGTTGTTGTAGAAGATTCACTCAGGGCACTTCAGAATTTTGTAAGTTATCACAGATCAAAATTTAACATACCAATTATCGGGATTACCGGCAGTAACGGAAAAACTGTTGTCAAAGAATGGTTGTTCCAGGTATTACAGGGTTCAAGGAAAATAATACGAAGTCCTAAAAGCTATAATTCCCAGGTTGGAGTACCGCTATCGGTCTGGATGCTTGATTCCGGATATGATCTTGGGATATTTGAAGCCGGGATCTCAAAGCCGGGAGAGATGAAATTCCTTCAACCTGTTATTTATCCTGATATCGGCATTATCACTAATGTTAAGGAAGCTCATCAGGAGAATTTCAGGAATTACGAGGAAAAGGCACGGGAAAAGCTTGTTTTATTCGGTCAATGCAAGAAAATTATCTATTGCCGGGATCATGAAATCATTGATTTGCTGGCCCGGAAACTCTATAAAAAGGAAGAATGTTTTACATGGTCCGGCAGGGAAGATGCGAATGTTATTGTGAAAAAGGTTAGACAAGAAAGGGATTCTAGTTCTCTGGAGTTTTCTTATGATGATAAAACCTGGATTTTTAAAATACCTTTTACAGATGATGCATCTTTAGAAAACATCTCGCATGTGGTTACCTGTTTACTATGGCTGGGAGTTGATATCAAACTTATTGAAAAGGGTCTGCAAACGCTCACCCCGGTTGCTATGAGACTGGAACTCATCAAGGGTATTAACCAATGTACGCTGATCAATGACTCATACAATTCTGATTTAGCCTCGCTGGCTATCGCACTGGATTTCCTGAATCAGCAAAACCAACATCAATCAAAGATCCTGATCCTGTCTGATATTTTCCAGTCGGGCAGGAATGAGACTGATTTGTACCGGGAAGTATCAGAAATAACAAAGGCAAAAGGCATTAACAAAATTATTGGTATTGGAGAAGCTCTTTCAAGACAGAAAAATCAATTCAGAGAAGGCGTATTCTATACTACCACGGATGAGTTTTTGGAGCATCTGAGACAACATAATTTTGCAGAAGAAGCAATATTGATCAAAGGTTCCCGATCATTTCATTTTGAAAATATCAGTTTGGCCCTTCGCCAGAAAATTCACGGGACTGTTCTGGAGATAAACCTGAGTGCACTGATCCATAACCTTAATGTGTTTCGTTCCAAACTTAACTCCGGAACCGGCATCATGGTAATGGTAAAAGCTTTTTCTTATGGAAGTGGTTCATGGGAAATCGCAAATGTTCTTCAATATCAGAAAGTTGACTACCTATGTGTGGCATTTGCAGATGAAGGAATAGCACTCAGGAAAGCCGGCATTTCTCTTCCAATCCTTGTGATGAACCCTGAGATTACCAGCTTCGAAATAATGATTGAATATAATCTGGAACCTGAGCTATATAACTTCAGAAGCCTGGTAAGCTTTGAAAACATTATGACCAAACAAAATGTTGTACATTATCCTATCCATATTAAATTGGATACTGGTATGCACAGACTTGGATTCACTGAAAATGAAATTGATTCACTTACCGGATTCTTAAGAAAGCATGAACATCTTGAAGTCAGGACTGTATTTTCTCATCTTGCTGCTGCAGATGAGCCAGAACACGATAATTTTACCAGGCAGCAGATCATGCTTTTTGAATCTATGAGTGAACGGTTAGTAGGAGCTTTTAGTTACGGGATTAAAAGACACCTCTTAAATTCAGCAGGAATCGAACGGTTCACTGAAGCTCAATATGACATGGTCAGGCTTGGTATCGGATTGTATGGGATCAGCAAATTGAAAAAACATGATCTGCGAAATGTCAGTACTTTAAAAAGTACAATATCCCAGATAAAAAGCGTTTTAAAAGGAGAATCGGTGGGATATGGCAGGGAAAGTATTGCAGCATATGACTGCAGGATCGGAATTGTCCCGGTTGGATATGCAGATGGTATTAACAGGCGTCTCGGTAATGGCAAAGGCAGTTTTCTGGTTAGTGGCAATCAGGTACCTGTAATAGGGAATATTTGTATGGATATGTGTTTTATTGATCTTACTTCTACGGAAGCGGAAGAAGGAGATGAAGTGATTATATTTGGTGAAAATTTACCGGTTTGGGAAATGTCGGATTTGCTGGGGACCATACCCTATGAAATATTAGCTGGCATTTCCGGGAGAGTACAACGGATTTATTATCAGGAATCATAAAAATGTCAACAATTACTGCGATTATCATTAATAAAAAAGAAGATGATGACCTGGAAAAATGTCTGAAAACAACCAAACAGTTTTCTGATGAAATAATTATATTGGATTATCTGAAATCCGATAAAGTAATGATAACATGCCGGGATAGTAAATATATATACATAGAAGTTGAATCAGCAGGTATTAAAAAATACCTGAATAAAGCAATTAAAGGCACACAATCAGACTATCTCTTATTCCTGAATAGTAACGAGTATATGTCCGGTCAATTAAGGAATTCATTAGTCAGTGTGCATGGAAATATGGATTGTGATGCTTACAGGATTAATGTCTTGAAAAATTATTACGGACAATGGATGAAGCACGCAGGATTGTACCCTGATTTTCAGATAAGATTGGTGAAACGGCAGTCAGGATATCATATAGAAGATAAAATTGAAAGAATAACAATTCCTGGCGAAATCAAAAAAATTGATACTATTGCAGGAGATTTGTTATGCGTGCAATATAGAAACATATGGAAACATATCCAGACGATCAATGATATCACTGAAGCAGAGGCAAATATGCTTTATAAAGAAAGGGTGAAATCAAATATACTTAAGATGATTTTTCAACCTTTTAGTCGTTTTTTAAGTCTTTTTTTTGTTAAAATGGGATTCCTCGACGGATTCTATGGTATGACCAATGCTGTGATTTCAGGCTATTCATTTTTTCTGAAGCAGGTAAAACTGAGAGAACTCTGGAAGAACATCGAAAAATAAGGATATCTATGCCGAAGATTTCTGTAGTCATCATAACTTACAATGAAGAAAAAAATATTGGAAGATGCCTTGATTCAGTTGAAGGTATTGCAGATGATATTGTGGTTGTTGATTCCTATTCCACCGATAATACAGAGAAGATATGCCGTGATTATGGAGTCCGGTTTATTAAACATCAGTTTGATGGACATATTGAGCAAAAAAATTGGGCAATAACACAGGCAAAATATCCACACATCCTCTCACTTGATGCTGATGAAGTTCTTTCTGATAAGCTAAAAAGATCTATCATCAATGTTAAAAATAATTGGAAACATGATGGTTATTATTTTAACCGTTTAACAAATTATTGTGGTAAATGGATCAGACATTCAAGCTGGTATCCCAGCCGCAAGCTGAGACTGTGGGATAGCAGGAAAGGTAACTGGGGAGGGAGGAATCCACATGACAAATTTATTCTTAAAAAAGGTTCTACAAAAAAATTTCTTAAGGGTGATCTGATGCATTTTTCCTATTATTCCATCCATGAACATATCAGGCAGATCAACAAGTTTTCAGATATTGTAGCAACATCACTTTATCAGGAGGGCAGACGGGCATCAAGGATCAATATTATTATCAATCCTTTATGGAGACTTTTCAGGGACTATTTTATTAAGCTGGGATTTCTTGATGGCTTTTATGGATTGGTTATCAGTGTTAATTCGGCCCACGAAACATTCCTGAAATATTCCAAACTGAGAAGGATTCACAAAGAAAAAATCAAATCTGATACAAACCGTATCTGTTTCTTTAACAGCCTTCATTCATGGGGTGGCGGTGAAAAATGGCATCTGGATATTTCAACCCGTCTCGAAAGAGCAGGTTACCAGGTTTTTGTCATAGCTGGTAAAAACAGTGAATTAAACTGGCGGTTAAAGCACACTACCTTTCCCAGGTACCAGATTAATGTGTCTAATCTGAGCTTTCTCAATCCTTATACTGTTACATATATTGCCAGAATTTTAAGGAAAGAAAGAACCAGGACCATTATCGTTAATTTATCTTCAGATCTCAAAGTAGCCGGTCTGGCAGCAAAAATTGCCGGTGTTCAGAATGTGATTTACAGGAGAGGAAGTGCCATCCCTATTCGCAATACGATGCTTAACCGGTTTATATACAGAAATCTGGTAACTGAAATCATAGCAAACTCTGAAGAAACAAAACGGACAATACTGCTTAATAATCCTAACCTGTTAGACAAACATAAGATCAGGGTTGTTTATAACGGGATTGACCTGGATGAATACAGATCATCAAAGTCAAAGCTTCTTTACAGGAGAGTCAACGGGGAGATCATTCTTGGTAATGCCGGCCGTCTTACCGAGGAGAAAGGACATATTTACCTGCTTGAATTGGCCCGTATTCTTAAAGCAAAAGGGATAAGGTTTAAGATTCTTATTGCCGGTTCAGGCAAACTGAGAAACAAACTGGAAAAAATTGCCAAGACATATAAAGTAGACCGGGAAGTTAAATTTCTTGGCTTCGTAAAAGATATCAGAAGTTTTCACCAGTCAATCGATATTTTTCTCATGACATCACTATGGGAAGGTTTCGGGTATGTAATAGTAGAAGCTATGGCAGAGCAAAAACCTGTTATTGCTTTTGATATTAGAAGTACAGCAGAAATCATCGATGAGGGAGAAACAGGTTTCCTTGTACAAACAGGTAATATTGAAGAACTTGCACAAAAAGTAACCATTCTTCTTGAAAATGAAAATTTAAGGAAAGAGTTAGGCAGAAGGGGGAGAGAGAGGGTGGAAAAGTATTTTACCATACATAAAACACTAAAAAAGGTTGAAGAACTTCTTGAAGAACTGCCATCATAAGGAATAATCATAGGAAAACGAATTATACCTATCACAATTCTTTAAAGCAGCTTGATCATAATCAAAATGATGGTTTACAGCATTATTCATCGCGTACTATTGACCAGTATGTTAACATTGGTTTAATCAAAGAATTCAAAAAGCTGGATTTTTCAATCGACAAAAGACAAACAACCTCAAAACTATATATTTTCCTCATCCCAATTATCTGGCTCTACTGCAGGATTAAATCAATTGATTTTCATACACATAATAAATTTGATTATCTCACAGGAAGAATTTTATTTGCAAGTTTCTGGAAGTAGTTCAAGGTATTATTGCTGTTGCACTTTGGAAGCTGAGGCCTGCATATACTGCTTATACTTTCTGGTGTGTTTCCATCGGTCATGAGTCCAGAGGTAATCTTCAGGTTTTTCCCTTATTATCCTTTCCAGAACCTGATAATATTTTTCAGTGATTTCATAAGGCTTTGAATCGGATGGATCCATGACGAGAGGAATAAATGTGAGTTCATAAAACCCTCGTCGGACCTTCTTAATATATAAGAAAACAACGACCATGTTCAGTTTAAGTGCGGTTTTCTCAGGCCCAAGAAGTACAGGAGTAATCTGGTTTAGAAAGGGTATCCAGTGTCTAACCTCTGACCACCTTGGGCTTTGATCGGCCACAAAATAAGCTGTAATTGGAATCTTTTTTTTCTGACATTCAATCATTGTCCTGAAAGCCTTCTCCTTGACGACAGGAATCATTCCAAATTTACCTCTTAAGCGAATAAACCTTTTGTCAAAATATCTGTTATGGAGTGTTTTATAAACAGCTAAAACTCTATAATCAATAAATTTGGGTAATGATGAGATCCACTCCCAATTGGCATAATGACCGGTTATTAATAATATGTCTTTTCCAGTAGTATAAATCTCTTTCAACAGGTCAATATTTGTATATTGGTATTTTCTGTTGTGCTCTTCCAGGTTCATATACATTCCCATCATCGCTTCGATAAATGTGTCGCAGAAATGATGGCATGACCGTTTTGCAATCTTTCTGATCTCACCAGTTTGTTTCTCAGGAAAAGCTAAGGTCAGATTTTTCAGAACGGTTTTTTTTCTGTAAGGAATGACATACCAGAGAAGGAATGCACAGAGATCGGAGAATAGATATAAGATCCTTGAAGGAAGCCAGGAAAGCAACCAGATTAAGCTATAGGAGATCGCATAGACAATCCAGTCCATTCTGAAAAAAAATAGGGTTTCCGGTTTACCGTGAAACCCTAAAATTAATTAAAATACCTCTATCCAAGCTCACTGATTCTTTCAAGCTTAGGCAGATCGAGTATTTTTATTTTCCTTCCATCGATCCCAATTACACCTTCCTGTGCCAGGGTGGAGAGTGTTCGTATGGCATTGGAGGTTGTCATATTTGAAAGATTGGCTATATCTTCCCTGGACAGATATATTTTTATGGTTTTTCCATCATCTTCATATCCATAGGTATCCTTAAGGAATATCAAAGATTCAGCCAGTCTTCCCCTTATATGCTTCTGGGTCAAGGTAACAGTGCGATTGTTGGAAAACCCAAGCTCAGTTGCAAATGCTTTAATGATACTCAGGCAAAGATCAGGATTAGATCTCAGTAACCTGAATACTGTATCTTTCTCGATTGCACAAATCGTTGAATCTTCAATGGCAACTGCTGTGGCAGAGTGATTTTCTTCTGCAAAAAGTGCCCTGTAGCCAATAAAACCTACTGGTTTGGCCATTCTGACAATTTGTTCCCGTCCCCCGACACCTTCTTTAAATACCTTAACCTTGCCTTCAGATAAGCAAATCAATCCGGAAGGTTTATCCCCCTCTTTAAATATGATATCTCCCTTTTTATATTTCTGGTAGATAAAATTTTTCTTTAATTGTTCTTTTTCCTGCGGTGTGAGAAATGCAAAGACGGACATCCTGTCTTCAATGCAGTTGGTAACAAAATTTTCATCATCCTTCATCACAAAAAAATAATATGTTGTAGAACATTCAAATTTACGAAAAAAGATTCATTTAATAATGGAATAATGGAAGAATGGAAGAATGGAATATTTGGAATATTGGAATATTGTATTCTTCCATTCTTCTCTTCCATCATTCCATTCTTCCATTCTTCCATTATTCCATACATTCAATATTTTGCTACAAGCGGCATTCTTCTGCCGGGGCCAAAAGCTTTTGAAGATATTCGCAACACAGGGGGTGTCTGGTATCGCTTAAATTCACTATGGTTGACCATTCTGATTATCTGTTCAGCAAGTTTATAGTCGTAACCGCTCCTGCTGATTTCCTGCGGGGATTTT
>Ga0209636_10005481_pt1 | contig 12961 bp, 10 predicted proteins | sample DeeMarSWOR152_54_FD_187464 | JGI IMG/M metagenome (GOLD analysis project Ga0209636, IMG submission 187464) | Marine sediment microbial communities from White Oak River estuary, North Carolina - WOR-1-52-54 (SPAdes) (version 2) | ecosystem: Environmental > Aquatic > Marine > Intertidal zone >...
AACTTATCCCCAATAATCGTGGAAACGGCCTGGAGTTTCGATCGGAAGTTACCGACACCATTCTATCTCCTGAGGGGCTCTCCGCCATCGAAGAGGGAGTCAGGAATGCTTCTACAGCCGGCGTGATCATGGGGTATCCTGTAACCGACATCCAGACGGTTTTTCTTAAGGCCTCCTTTGATGCTGAAAACCCCTCCCTGATGGGCCTGAGGATAGCCGGCTCCAGTGCTTTTCGAGAAGGGCTGAAGGAAGGAAAACCAACCCTCTTGGAACCCGTAATGCAGCTCAATGTCATCGTTCCGGAGGAATTCATGGGGGAGGTAATAGGTGATCTGAGGGCACGCAAAGGGGAAATAGAGTCCATTACGCCGAAGGGAAAGATCGTTATGATTTCCGCTTTGGCCCCGTTAAAGGGAATGTTCGGCTATTCAACCGACCTGAGATCTATGAGCCAAGGACGCGGTACCTTTTCCATGCAGTTCTCCCGCTATGATGTCGCCCTCGATAGGTAGTTCCCTCCTCGCTCCAGGAAACGGGAAAAAACGTCCGTGAATACCTTTTTTCCTGAAATCGTCAACACCCATTGGAATACCCAACTCATCGGGAAGAAGATCCATGTGTTCGACCAACTGGATTCTACCAATTCGGAGGCTTATCGCATTGCCCGAGAGGGAGGAGAGGAAGGAGAACTCGTCATTTCGGATCGCCAACTGAGGGGAAAAGGCAGACTCAATCGAACATGGTTCTCCCCCCCAGGGGTCAACCTCTACGTCTCTATAATCCTTCGGCCACTTATCGACTTGCGGAACGCACCGTTCATTACCCTTATGGCGGCAGTGGCTACCGCTCAGGCCGTAAAAGAGATCTCCGGACTTCGACCCCGAATTAAGTGGCCTAACGACCTCCTCATATCGGACAAGAAAGTCGCCGGTTTGCTCAATGAAATGAGAGGTAAAGCGGGCAAAGTGGATTTCATCATTTTGGGAATCGGAATCAACGTCAATATGACCTTGGAAATGATGCCTGAGGAAATAAGATCTTTGGCCACTTCCCTGCGAGAGGAATTGGGATATGAGGTCTCGCGAGCTGGGATTCTCAAGGTCCTCACGCGAGAGGTCGAACGGGGATACCAAGCTCTTCTGACCGGTGAAACTGGTCGGATTCTTCGACAATGGGAAGATTTCTCCCAGATGGTGGGTAGGCTGGTAGAAATGAAATCCTTTGACGAGGTCATTCGGGGGAAAGTGGAGGGGATAGACCCCGATGGATCCCTTATCCTCCGTGCTCCCGATGGATCGGAAAGGAAAATCATTGCTGGCGATGTCTCCTCCCTGGGGGAATTGCCTTGATGGACTTTGAGAGGGAGTCGCAGATGTTATTGGCAATCGATGTCGGGAATACCCACACGGTTCTGGGGGTATTTCAGAGTGATTGTCTCGTTGGAGACTGGCGAATTAGTACGGAAAAGGGGAGGACAGGAGATGAATACGGGGTAATAATGAGGGATCTCTTCATGCTCAACCACATTGACCTAAAGGATATCGATGGGATTGCCATTTCATGTGTCGTCCCTCCGATAATCAACACCCTAGAGGACATGGCAGTAAAGTATTTTCGGCTCAGACCTCTGGTAGTAGGACCTGGAATCAGAACCGGAATGCCTATCCATTACGACAATCCCGTTGAGGTGGGAGCCGATCGCATCGTCAACGCTGTTGCCGCGTATGAAAAATATAGAACGTGCCTCATCATCGTCGATTTCGGCACCGCAACGACCTTTGACTACATCTCTCCGAAGGGTGAGTATATGGGCGGTGTAATCTCCCCGGGTATCCTCATCTCCACAGAGGCCCTTTTCCAGAGGGCATCGAAGCTGCCCAGGGTGGAATTGACCAAACCCAAAACGATCATTGGAAAAAACACCGTCAATAGCATACAGGCCGGCATTATCTACGGATATGTCGGTCTCGTTGATGGTATTGTGAGCCGCATGAAGAAGGAGATGAAAACCAATCCTAAGGTCATTGCGACGGGTGGACTGGCTGACCTGATTGCCCCTGAATCGAAGCTCATCGAAGGGGTAGATGAGTTTCTCACCCTTGAGGGTCTGAGAATCATCTACGGACGAAACCAAGGAGCTTCTTCCTCCTGCTCTTAAAGGTCTCTTCAATCTTCCTTCTGAGATCTTTAGCACCTCCCTTTTCGGTTACGGGTACGAGTTGTCAATTGTTGCATTGGGTTGAAAGAAAGAGCTCATCTTCCGATAACGCTTTCCCCTCGAGGATCCCCTCCTTCATTTGCCATTGCCGGGTCTCACGAGCCCCTTACCTTTGCCCGTGTGATGCCCCGTCAGTAAACCCCAGAAGCCGACCTCATTGACAAAAAGGGGTTGAAGTGTAAAATATGAGTGAGCTCCAGCATTTTGCCAGAGGGGATTTATCCATGAAGATTGCTATTTCGGGCAAGGGAGGCGTGGGGAAAACTACCCTTGCAGGGGTGATGGCCCGGATTTGGGCCCAGAGTGGCAAGAAGGTATTAGCTATCGATGCCGATCCCGACGCGAATTTGGCCTCGGCCCTGGGATTCCCCGAAGAAATGGTAAAGGAATTGACTCCTCTCGCCGCCATGACCCCTTTGGTCGAAAAGCGGACGGGAGCGAAGAAGGGAAGCATCGGGGCGATGTTCAAACTCAATCCAAAGGTAGATGATCTCCCCGATGAGCTCGGAGTATCCTACCGAGGCGTAAAACTGCTCCTTCTGGGAAGTATCCCCCAGGGGGGTGGGGGGTGTTTCTGTCCTGAAAATGTCCTCTTAAAGAGCTTGATGCGGCACCTTTTCGTCGGAAGAGATGAAATTGTTATCGTGGATATGGAGGCGGGATTAGAACACCTGGGCAGGGGGAGTACGGAAAACATGGATGCCCTCATCGTCGTTGTCGAGCCGGGACTTCGCTCCATCGGGACAACGAGACAGATCAAGAAATTAGCGGCTGACTTGGGCGTAAAGAGGGTAGTGATAGTGTGTAACAAAATTACGGTCCCGGAGGATCGGAAGATCATCGAAGAATACCTCCCCGATTTCGAGATTATTGGATACCTCAGTTCCAATCCCAAGATCCTTCAAGCGGACAGGGAGGGGGTCTCCCCATATGATATCGACGATCGAGTCAAGGAGGAGGTTGCGGCAATTATCGAAAGGTTAGAGTCTTAAATGATCCGGTCAGCTCTGCTCTGGATCAGTGTCGTCATCAGTACCATAGGCCTGAGCACGTTGGCCTTCATCACCTTTTCCTTCGATCCCAACGGCAACATCATTCATCATTACGCCAGATGGTGGGCGAAGATTACACTGCTGGTTAGTGGGGTGAGGGTTAAGGTGAGGGGATTAGGTTTCATCAACAGGGAAATGCCGTATATCTATATGGCCAATCATCAGGGGAGCTATGATATCTTCGCACTGCTCAGCTGCTTACCAGTACAATTCAGATGGATTGCAAAGAAGGAACTCTTCGCGATCCCTATTTTGGGATGGGCGATGAGGACGGCCAACTATATCAGCATCGATCGATCAGGAAGGAAAAAGGCGCTGGAGAGCATCGAGGAGGCCGCCAGGAAAATCAGGGGAGGGGTTTCCGTGGTCGTTTTCCCGGAAGGAACCCGAAGCCCCGATGGATCCATCCAACCCTTGAAGCGGGGTGGGTTCACCCTGGCCCTGAAGTCCGGGGTCCCTATTATCCCCATAACCATCAATGGTAGCCGGGATGTTATGCCGAGGGAGTCCTTAAGGGTTCGGCCTGGGGAGATCCGGATTACCATTGACCGGGCTATCGAACCCGTGCCCTATTCCTTGAGGAATAGAAACATCCTCATGGAAAAGGTCAGGATGGTTCTGGAGAGAAATCTCGCAGCGGATGGGGGGTAGCGTGGAAAAGGGTCGGAGAAACCTGAAAAGGGAGATCGCCGGGATCATCCTTCTGGCGATCGCCATCTTCACCGTGCTCAGCCTCATCTCCTACCACCCTTCTGATCCGTCGTTCAATGTCGTCCGTACAGGACGGGTGAAGGTGATTCACAATCTCGGCGGGATCGTGGGATCGTATCTCAGCGATCTTCTCCTACAAGGCCTCGGCTTGGCCTCATATCTCATTCCCCTTGCTCTCGGAATCCTTGCCACCTCCCTCTTCCGGGGCACTGCGGGACAAATGGATTATATCAAAGGAGCGGGTTTTCTGCTCATCGTCCTCTCCAGTTTTGCCGGCTTGAGCTTGGGACTTGATACTATCCGGATTTTTGGCCACGAGATCCTCGCAGGAGGCCTGCTAGGGGAGATTGCCTCCAAGCTTTTGGTAAGATACTTCAACCGCCCGGGGGCCTATATGATCGTGCTGGTGGTCCTCATCCTGGCTCTTTCCCTCAGTACGGGACTCTCCTTTGTCTCCCTCATCGACGGACTCGTGGGGTTCTTCAAAGCAGGGGTGCAGAAATGGACTCTCCTCGTGATGATCCACCGGGAACGGGCCCGCAGGACCAAGGAGGTTTCCACGGAGCGAAGGGAACGGAAGCGGTCCGGAACCACCTCGGAACCCGTTGTGGTGGAACCCCCCAAGAGGACCGAGCGAACGACGACATTTGAACAGGAGGAGTTTAATTTCGTGAAACCCAAGGAGAGGTTTCGCTTTCCTCCCATCAGCCTCCTGGATTTGGGGGAGGAGAAGATGGTGACCATCGATAAACAGAGCTTAGTTATGAATTCCCGAATCCTGGAGAAGAAGTTGATGGATTATGGGGTTGAAGGAAGGGTTGTCCAAGTGAGGCCAGGTCCCGTCATAACTGTCTATGAGTTCGAACCGGCCCCGGGCGTAAAGGTGAGCAAAATCGTCAACCTCGCGGATGATCTGGCCTTAGCCTTGAGCGCGATAAGCATTCGCATCGTGGCCCCCATACCCGGGAAGTCAGTAGTCGGGATAGAGATTCCAAATGCCGTCAGGGAAACGGTTTACCTCAAGGAGATAGTCGACTCGGATCTCGTTAAGAAATCCGAGTCCAAGCTAACCCTGGCGTTGGGAAAGAATATTTCGGGAGATCCCTTCGTCGTCGATTTGGCCAAGATGCCTCACCTCTTGGTGGCCGGATCAACGGGTTCGGGCAAGAGCGTATCCATCAATTCCATGATTTGTTCGATTCTCCTCAGGGCTGCTCCCGATGAGGTTAAGTTCCTGTTGATCGATCCGAAGATGTTGGAACTCTCAGCATATGAGGATATCCCTCATCTCTTGCTCCCCGTGGTAACAAATCCTAAAAAAGCGGCAACGGCCCTCATGTGGCTCGTTGAGGAGATGGAACGGAGATACTCCCTCCTTGCCAACGTGGGAACCAGAAACATCGAACAGTATAATCGGAGAATTGAGGATGAAACGGGTAAGGGGGTGACCGATGCCGACGTGACCGTGCCGGAGGAAGCGGTTACGGAAAAGCTCCCGTATATCGTTGTAGTCATCGATGAACTGGCCGATCTGATGATCATTTCCTCGAGGGAAGTGGAGGAATCCATTACCCGATTGGCCCAGATGGCTAGGGCAGTGGGAATCCATCTCATTTTGGCCACCCAGAGGCCCTCCGTCGATGTCTTGACGGGAATCATTAAAGCCAACTTTCCTGCCCGTATTTCCTTCCAGGTCTCTTCCAAAGTGGATTCGCGAACCATTCTGGACACCATTGGCGCGGAGCACCTCCTGGGGATGGGGGATATGCTCTTTTTGCCGCCCGGCAGCTCGAAGCTGACGCGGATCCATGGCACCCTGGTTTCATCCGGGGAGATCAAGAGGGTAGTGGACTTCCTCAAAAAACAGGGGATGCCTCTTTACGATGAATCTATCCTAGAAGAAAAGAAGATTAAGGAAATCAGCCCTGGAGACGGGGATTATGACGAGAAATATGACGAGGCCGTTGCCTTTGTCGCGGAGACGGGTCAGGCATCCATCTCCCTCATCCAGAGAAGGTTCCGTATCGGCTATAATCGCGCTGCTCGGATCGTAGAGAAGATGGAGGAAGAGGGAATTGTAGGCCCATCGGACGGGATAAAGCCAAGGGAGGTTTTGATTGACAGGAGATAGAGGCGAACAACTCATGGCGAAGCCTATGAGGAAGATCATTACCCTAGTCCTGGTTGCTTTCTTCTGCGTGGTTATGGAGTGTTACGGCCTCTCCGTCGACGAGTTGATTACGAAGGTGCAGGGGCATTACGAGACGATAACGGATATTCAAGCCCAATTCGAACAGGAGTATATCAATAAATCCCTGAACCGGATCAAGAAGGCGGAGGGGACGGTATATTTCAAGAAATCGGGAATGATGCGCTGGGAGTACCGAAGGCCCGTTCGCCAGGAAATAGTCAGTAACGGGTCCGCGATATGGCACTATCAGCCCGAGGATAACCAGGTGATCGTGGGAGAACTCTCGAACACTGTCCGAGCGAAGATCTCGTCGGCCTTCCTTTCGGGAGAGGGAGACATCAGGCGTGACTTCCGTATCCTCAGCCCGCAGGGCGAGAGCACAAGGGAGGGTTCTTCGTATGTCCTGGAGCTGGTTCCCGTTGAACCCCAGGCCGACGTCCAGCGGTTGATCTTGAGAATTGACCCCAAGCAATACCTTATCGTTCAGACCGATATCTACGATGCTTTTGAGAACGTAAATCGAATCCGTTTTTCACGCATCAAGATAAACCGTAACCTTCAGGATTCGTTGTTCACCTTCGTCATCCCTCCGGGAACACAGGTACTGCGATCCCCGGTGGAATCCATACGATAGACCGTCGAGGAGGAAATGGCCGGAACTAAATTACAGATCCTCGTTGAAACAACGAGGAGGCTTATTCGAAGGCAAGCCACGGCTAACTTAAAGCGGATCATGGGGAAGACTCATCCCGCTGATATCGCTCACCTCTTCGAATACCTGAACGAGCGGGAACAGAGGGTTCTGTTCGATCTGATTGAAGATTCGGAAAAGGCGGCAGAGGTATTGAGCGAGATCGATGAGGCCTTGATCGCCCAGTTGCTGGAGGGAATGGATAAGCAGAGGATTACCGAAATCCTCCAGGCAATGTCCTCGGATGATAGGGCTGATTTCATCAGCGAATTACCGGAAGAACTGGCCGAAGAGATCCTGAGCCTGATGGCGAAAAAGCAGTCCGAACAGGTCGAGGATCTCCTCAGCTACCAGGAGGACACTGCTGGCCGGATTATGACCCACGATTTCTTCGCCCTTGCCGACGAAACATCCGCCAGAGAGGCTATCGAGGCTCTGCAGAAGGCATCAGAGGCGGAAATGGTCTTTTACGTTTACGTGATAGATGACCGGGGTCATCTCGTGGGGGTCATCTCCCTCCGGCAACTCATCACGGTCCCCCCCACCATGAAACTCAAGGACATTATGGTTACCGATGTCATCAGCGTCAGAACTGATATGGATCAGGAGGAGGTTGCCAAGGTAGCGGAGAAGTATAATATCCTCGCCGTTCCCGTCGTCGACGAGGAGAATAAGCTCGTGGGCATTATCACCGTCGACGATATCATCGACGTTATCCGGGAAGAAGCCACCGAGGATATCATGAAGATGGCGGGAACGCGGGAGGACGAATTCGTCTATCGGGATAACGTGCTTAAGGTATCCCGATTTCGGCTCCCCTGGATTCTGACCAATCTTCTCGGAGGTCTGATTACCGGGTATTTGCTCTGGCTTTTCAAGATTACCATACGCGACGTCTTGGCGCTCATAACCTTTATTCCCGTCATCACCGCGATGGGTGGGAATGTCGGGGTACAGTCCTCCTCTATCATGGTCCGAGGTTTCGCAACGGGCAGAGTTGACTTCGATAGCCTGAAACGTTTCCTTTTTCGAGAGATTCGGGTGGGAATGATCATGGGTATAACGTGCGGCACTGCCGTTGGACTGGTAGGCTATCTCTGGCACGGGAATGCAACGGTCGGATTGGTAGTTGGTGTCGCGATGCTCGTCGCCATGACCATTGCTTCAACCATGGGAACATTGGCTCCAGCCTTCTTCAAGAAGATGAAGATCGATCCGGCCATTGCTTCAGGGCCCTTCGTAACCACGGCGAACGATATCACGGGCATCCTCGTCTATTTCGGAGTCGCTACGCTCTTCCATAAATACCTAATCAACTGAATTCTTCCCGATGAACCAATGCAGAACATGGGCAATCGTTATTAAGACCTTGGATTATGGGGAATCCGATCGAATCATCACTTTCTATACCGCTGATTTCGGAAAAATCAGGGGAATTGCCAAGGGGGCTAAAAGGAGCAGGCGGCGGTTCTCCAACGCGCTGGAACTCTTTACCCTCAGCAGGGTAATGTTCTTCGATAGAAGGGAGTCCGGGCTTGTGAGGATCGAGGGATGTGACGTTGTTGACACGTTCCCGGCAATCCGGGAGGATGTTCACAAGTTTGCCTATGGATGTTATCTCGTCGAACTCGTCCATGAATTGACCGCCGACCGGGAAGCCAATCCCGATCTGTTCGCCACGGTAAGGAAGTTCCTCTCCCTCCTGAGCGATACTGAGGTAGAGGCGCAACTCCTCCGGACATTTGAAATCCGGTTACTCTCGCTTTTGGGCTATCGACCCGAACTCGTCAGATGTCTCCGCTGCAGTGGAAACCTTCAGCATTGCGGGCACGTCAATTTCAGCGTTCATAAGGGGGGATTGCTCTGTGAGAGATGTTCCCAGGGATATGGGGACCTCATCCCTGTTTCCCCGGGGACCGCGAGAATATTACAGGCCGCCGTGGAAATGGATCTCGCCAAAGTCCAGCGGCTGAAGTTCTCCAAGCAGGCGCTCCGGGAAAGTGAGGTTATTCTCTCTCGGTTTATCCAACACCATACCGACAAGGAACTGAAGTCCAAGAAGTTCATCGAAAGCCTGGAAATGTAGGATATACCGATAAGATGATGCGGCGATCGATGTGCTTCGGTTCCCTGGCCTTGGTTGTGAAATTTTTTCACTAAATGCGCAAAAAATACCATTGAGTGCAGTAGCTCCCCCCAACCTGCCTTGAACCCATTGTTTCGAGGGAAGTGTTTTTATCAAAAATTATCTGTTCGGGGGGAATCCACAGGGGCCGGGCGATACTAATCGGCTAAATTCGTCTATTTTCCCATTTGGCATGTTTTTTGATCATATCCTCATGTGAGAAGGCGAAGGATGAGGCCTTGATGGACCCTTGGGTTGGAAGAAGAGCGCATCCCCGATTAGATATGAACCTTCCCGTTCATTTCGGGCTCATCAATATCAAACAAGGCGGAGAGTCTAAGTCCCTTTTTTCGGCTGTAACCATGGATGTCTCCGTTCAAGGGCTTGGAATCAGGATGCATTCACGGGTCGCTCAAATGATCCCCATCGCCATCAAGCTCATGGGGGATAGGAAGCAGTTCGATTTGAATCTCGGAATCGATCTCAAGGGGGGTAAGATACACGCCGTGGGTGAGGTTAAATGGTCCTTACTGGAAATCCCCCACCAACTCAAGATGGGAATTTTCCTCAAGGGTATGGGCCCCGAGGCTGAAGACAGGTGGACGAACTTCATCCAAGAGGAGTGTCGAAAGAAGGCCAACAACCTTGGCTCCTCTTCCCGGGTGATCTCCTTCCTTCAAGTGGCATCAAATCACCTGAACAAAGCATCGGACAGGATATCCCAGCAGATGAGGGGGTATGAGGTGAAACCGGGAAAATAGCGTTCGGGGCGACGAAAGAGGCAAACAGCGCTAAGGCCGCGGGCCAGAGGTCCGTGGCCTTTTCTCATTCCGTCTTTGATGAGGTAAGGAGTGAGTTTCAGTCAGAAACGGCAGATCCGTGGAAGGATGATTACCTCAGGGCATCTTGACACTGATTTGGTAACATGGTATGCAGTATCAATTTTACCGTTGAAAAACAGGCAATTGGCGGCACATCGATGACATTTCAGCAATTGATTCTAGCTCTCGAGGCTTTTTGGGCTCAACGGGGTTGTGTTATACAGCAACCCTACAACACCGAGGTGGGAGCTGGCACGATGAACCCCGCCACCTTTCTCCGGGTATTGGGACCTGAGCCATGGAAGGTGGCCTATGTGGAACCCTCACGTCGGCCTACCGATGGACGGTACGGGAATAATCCCAATCGCCTCGAACAGCACACTCAATATCAAGTCATCCTGAAACCATCTCCCATCGATGTGCAAGAAATCTACCTCGATAGCCTGAGAAGCTTCGGCATCGATCCCCTCGCCCACGATATCCGTTTCGTGGAGGATGACTGGGAATCTCCAACCCTGGGCGCATGGGGCCTAGGCTGGGAGGTTTGGCTTGACGGCATGGAGATTACCCAATTCACCTACTTCCAAGAAGCCGGCGGGTTTAAGCTCGATCCCATCTCCGTCGAATTGACCTATGGGTTGGAACGCATCGCCATGTATCTCCAGGAAATTGATAACGTGTATGACTTGCAGTGGACGGAGGGAATTACATACGGAGATATTTACCACCGGAGGGAATGGGAATACTCCACCTATAATTTCGAGAGGGCCGACGTTCAGATGCTCCTCCAATTGTTCAACATGTATGAAGGGGAATGTAAACTCCTTATCCAAGAAGGTCTTATCTTCCCCGCCTATGACTACTGTCTCAAATGTTCTCACACCTTTAACATCCTCGACGCCCGGGGTGCCATCAGCGTCACGGAGAGAACGGGATTCATCCACAGGGTGAGAGATCTCGCCAGAGCGTGTGCGTCGGATTATCTGACCCAGAGGGAAAATATGGGATTTCCCCTGTTGAAGTCTCAAGGGCAATAACCATCGCGCTGGTTGCCACGGTTCCGGGAAATCCATCGTAATCCTTCGGAGGAAGTATGGGAAAGGAGTTGTTTTTGGAAATCGGGACTGAAGAAATCCCGTCTGACTTCGTTCTCCATGCTTTGGAGGAGATGATCCTCTTGATTCAGAGGGAACTGGATACCAATGGGATCGACCACGGGGATATCAAGACCCTGGGGACACCCAGGAGGTTGACCCTTCAGGTGGAAGATGTTGCCGAGAAACAGGGAGACATGAAACGGGAAAAGATAGGCCCTCCTATAAACATGGCCTTCGACGAAAGGGGAACACCGACCAAGGCGGCTCTCGGGTTTGCCAAAGGACAGGGTCTGCGAGTAGAGGATCTCGTCACCAAAAAGGGAGAGAAGGGGGAATACCTCTGTGCGGTGACGGAGGAGAGGGGTAAACCCACACCCGCCCTTCTGCTGGAGATATTGCCGAGGCTGATTGGGTCCGTTTCATTTCCCAAATCGATGCGATGGAGCACCGTTAAGATCCGTTTCGCCCGACCCATTCATTGGATTGTGGCCTTATTCGGCGGACGCGTGATTCCCTTCGAATTCGGTGGCATAGAAAGTGGAAATCGGTCCTATGGTCATCGGTTTATGAGCCCCCATGCCATCGAGGTTCGAGACTTCACTTCCTATGTTAGGGACCTGAGGGAAACCTTCGTCATCGTCGATCCTCAGGAACGGAGGGAAATGATCGAGGAGGGAATCTCCAAAGCCGCGAAGGAGGTATCGGCACGGGTGTTGAGGAACCAGGATCTTCTCGAGGAGGTCACAAACCTGGTGGAGTACCCCACTCCCACTGTGGGGAAGTTCGATAGGGAGTTTTTAGACCTGCCCAGGGAGATTGTGATAAACGCCATGCAAGAGCATCAGAGGTATTTCCCGGTGGTAGATGAGAAGGGAAACCTCATGCCCTACTTCGTGAGCATATCGAATACCCGGGCGCCGGATATGGAAATGGTGAGGAGGGGAAATGAACGGGTTCTCAGGGCTAGGCTCTCCGACGCCAAATTCTTCTTCGAGGAGGATACGAGGGAACCCCTGGATCGAAAGGTGGAGGCGTTAAAGGGGGTAATTTTTCAAGCTCAATTGGGCACCTCGTATGAAAAAGTGGTCCGATTTAAAGAGTTGGCGCTCCATCTCGCCCGAAGATTTCGACCCGATTTAGAGGAAAAGGTTGAAAGGGCGGCAATGCTCTGCAAAGCCGATCTCGTTACCGGTATGGTGGGAGAGTTTCCCTCGCTTCAGGGCGTCGTGGGGAGGGAGTACGCCCTTCTTTCAGGGGAAGACGAGGAAGTGGCCACCGCGATCTTAGAACACTATCTCCCCACCTTTTCCGGGGATCGCTTGCCGTCAGGCCCCATTGGGGATTTCATCAGCATCGGGGATAAGATGGATACCATCGTGGGGTGTTTCGGCATCGGTGTGATACCCACCGGAGCAGGTGACCCCTTTGCCCTGAGGCGGCAAGCCCTCGGGATCATTCATATCGTCTTGGGAAAGGGTTATCCCATCTCCTTGAGGGAACTTATCCAAATGGCCACGGAACTCCTTCGGGACAAGAGAGAACGTTCTCCTGAGGAAATAGAATCCGATATCCTGGCCTTTTTTCGCGGACGGCTTGGCAATCTGCTCGTCTCCAAAGGGTTTTCCGGTGATCTCGTGGACTCTGTGCTGGCAGTCCAGGTCGACGACATGCGAGATGCCCGATCCCGCGTGGAGGGCCTTACCGAATTCAGGGCGAAACCCGAATTTGAACCCCTGGCTACTGTCTTTAAGAGGGTGGCCAATATACTGAAAGGACTTGATTTCCCCCCGACTACACACCCCACACTTTTTGAGATGCCTCAAGAGGGGAACCTGTACGAGCGGTACCTTGAAATGAAGGAAACATTTGATTCATCCCTGAAGAAAGGGGATTATGAGGGGGTCATGGGAGCCTTGGTAAGGCTCCGTGCACCGGTGGATGAGTTCTTTGATCATGTCCTGGTCATGGCTGAAGATAAAAGGGTGCGCGAAAACCGGCTGGCCTTACTCGGAGAGATCCACGGGCTCTTCTCACAGGTGGCGGATTTCTCCCGTG
>Ga0209636_10005482_pt1 | contig 12960 bp, 4 predicted proteins | sample DeeMarSWOR152_54_FD_187464 | JGI IMG/M metagenome (GOLD analysis project Ga0209636, IMG submission 187464) | Marine sediment microbial communities from White Oak River estuary, North Carolina - WOR-1-52-54 (SPAdes) (version 2) | ecosystem: Environmental > Aquatic > Marine > Intertidal zone >...
AGCATATCCTAACGATGTTGCGGTTAGTCCAAACGGCAAGTTCACGTTTGTTGCAAATTTTGGGAGGGATGATGTTTCGGTTGTTGATCTTACAACAAGAAGTGTAATAAAAAGTATTCCAGTCGGACAGGATCCTTTTGCGATTGTTTCCAGCACAGACGGGAAAAAAGTTTATGTCACCAATTTATCATCGGACACGGTCTCAGTTATTGATACTGGGACCCTTTCTGTGGAAGCAACAATTGCGGTTGGGGATGCCCCAAGAGGGCTTGCTTATGGGGGGAGTGGATTATAGAAAGATGCTGCGGTGTTGAGGCTGCTTGAGGCGAGGAAAGAAATCGAGCCCGAAGAAAATTGCTTCCCTCGCAATTTGTCGCTAGAATTTGTTTTTCCAGGTGACGAAACAGGGTGATGATTAGCCAAAAAACTCTTGCATAAAGGCAGCAAGATTGGTAGAATAAGGATGTTCTAAAAGGAGGCGCAGGATGCCTCTCTTTGGATCCACACATTTAAACCTTCTTTCTACGCTCAAGAAGCGCCAGGGGAATCTGCAGGCCAAAAATTCTTCAAAAAATCTTTCTGCAAAGCGAAATTTCACACGAAAATTATCGATAGTATATAAGGAGGCACTTTGATGTCTGAGAAAGCAATTATATCTTCAATTATCTTCGTACTCATCTTCTCGACCGGATTGTGTTCTGCTGCGCAAGCCCTGCTTGGAGCAAGCCCATATTTAGCATCACCAAGAATTATAGCCATGGGGGGAGCATTGGTTGCTGTTGTGGATGATGCCAATGCGGTATTTTTGAACCCGGCAGACTTAGGGGATTTAACTTATGGCGACCTTTCTACGAGCTATGGTTCACTGCCTGAAAATTTAAAACAATATTATTTTGTGGGGAGCGCGGGTTTTAAAGATTTTGGTGGCCTGGGACTTGGATATTACATGGTAGGGTTTTTTGATGAGCCCATGGATGTTTTGGACGGATCGGGAAATGTCATCGGTCTGGTAAATAGCACCTGCTGGAATGGCGATTTGGCGGTCGGGTATGGGAAGAGGATTGGCGAAGGGATTTTGCTTGGGGGCAGGGTGCGCCGACTCTCTCAGGAGGTAAAATTTACGGTTGTTACGAGCGAAAGCGGTCTGCTGGAAGATCTCAATAACTCGGGCGAAGGATATGGATTGGATGTGGGATTATTAATAAAACCTTTTTATGGGTTTTCGGTTGGAATTTTATTTGAAAACCTCTATACCACGGATTTTATTTATAATGACGGGATGCATGAATCCATACCTTCCGGCATGCGTTTAGGATTCTCATACCTACCAACAAATCCCAATATATTGCTTGCCATGGATTTTCGAAGCGACAATATTGAAGAGAGCAGTGATATTGATGCCATATCGATTGGCAGTGAGATTGACGTCTCCGGATGGCTGAAGCTCAGGTTCGGGTATTTATTTGAAAATGACAGCGCTTCATATGCGGGAACAGGCTCTGCCGGTTTAGGCATCAATTTTTTGGATAATTTCCGATTCGATTATGCTTACAGGAAGTGGGGAGGAATGGCATTTGATGAGCATTATTTCTCATTGGGAGCCAAGCTTTAAGAAGTGGCATTAATATGAGAAAAACATTATTAATAAGTGCTCTTTTAACCATGGTTATATTATTTTGTGGATGCGGAAAATATATCAGCAAAAATTCCTACAAAAAAAACACTTCGACAGTTATCGAGTCGTTTAATGGAGCAGAAATAGCCGTTAATAATTTTCACATTTATCTCGCATACCGTCCAGTTGTTTCAAGTGAGAATATTTCTGTCAGGGTAGATGGCAAAACAACGACTCCTGAAGCTGACTTCGTTCTTCCCGCCAGAGTTCTGGATACTTCAACGGGATTTTATTCCACATCTCCTGAAGCAACTTTAGCTTATTTGACCGATCGGACTGACCCGAGCGATGGTTATCAAACAGGCACGATTAAGATTTTAAGACCTGATTTAATAACGTCGACTAGCGAAGTAACAATTGTATATACATATTACAGAAGCATTTTGGACAAATATGTTTCTACTGGTGAAGGTATTGTCGGCCCGTATTATTTGGAGGGCGTCAAGAATATAGTTCCTGGATCAGAAACTGTTCAAGTTTGGGAGCAAGGTTCTTCTCTCGTTTATACCTATGTTCGCAATTCCAGTTTTGAAGCGGATGCGGGAGATAACGGTTATGCCTTTAACTATAATAAAGATAATCCGAGCGTTACCTTTAATAAAGCGCTGGATTCAAATAAAAATTTCCAAATTATATTTCAGGAATATGATGAAGATGGTAGTTTAGTCCCTTAAGATCTTTAGAAAACGAAAGGAGAATAAACAAAATGAGCAAGAAGTTAACGTTATTGGCGATCCTGTTCACTGTTTTCTGCTCCCTGTCTACTGCTTATGCTATGGGAGGCCCGGCGCCGTCCACGGAGGAGGTTGAGATCATAGAAAGGATAGCGATTCAAACAGAAGAAGCGGAAGCCAAAGAAGAATATGAAATGAAAGTATTGATGGAGATGCCGTGGGGGAGTGGGCCTGGGCAGTTGGGAATAGGAGGAGGAGGGGAAGTTGCATTTGGCCCCAGCAGATTGGTAGTTGATGGGGAGGGGAATATTTATATATTTGATACGGCTAACAATAGGATACAAAAGTTTAGCAAAAATGGGGAATTTGTAAAAGCCATACCGGTTGATAGCCTCAGTGTGAAGGAAGTTCAAGGCAGGGATTATCCAGAGATCAATAGAAATGATCGAGACATGGGAATAGATGAGGAAGGCGAATTATACGTATTAAACGTGAAAGACAAGGAGATCAGAAAAATTGATGATAAAGGGAAGGCAATTAAAAGATATTCTGTTCCGTCAAATATAAGCTCGTTTGCGGTTTCTAAAAAAGATAGCTTTGTTATTCGCAGAGTTGAAAAAGGCCTTATTAGAAATATGGGGCTTGAAGGCGGCAAGTATGAGGAAGGGATAGAAACACCGTCGGGGATGAGGGTCGTGTTGGAGCCGCAAACGGAAGACAACAAACAATATATTAAGATAATCAATAGAAAAGGCGAGCTGATAAAACGGGTTGAAATAAAAGAAAAATACAGAATATGGAAGGTTAGGTATAAAGGGACGGATAAGTGGGAGAATATTTATCTTTATGTAGAAAGATTGGTTGATGAATATATAACAGGGTTGATTGGCCCAAACACCTATAAAAAATCTCAAAACTATGGCAACTTTATATATAAATTCAATAACGAAGGGCTCTTTTTAACTTCTGTTAGATTAGATGCTTATCCAGGCATTTTGGACCAAAAAGTAGCTCAAGGCACAATTTTTGAGGATAGCTATGTTGATAATCAAGGCAATATTTATCTTCTTGTCAGGTATGGAGACATTTATAACGAAGCGCATCCAACGCCGAGGAGCTTTAAGGTCTTTAAATGGGAAAAAGTAAGTCAATAATATATTTGAAGTATTTTTGGGGTCTTTTGCTAATAACCATTGTGTTATTGGCGTTAGGCCAAAAGACCTGCGCGAACGAACACATAAATAGGGCAATCCCTTATACACAGGTAAATTGGCCTTGTGTAACAGCCAATGAAGATCAAGAGTTTGATTTTCGGACAGGTGTTACATATCCGGGTGAGGCATATTGGTTTGGCGGGAATGACGACATAACAACTTTCAGAAGTTATATTTCCAGCGGAAGGATCCCGGGCGGATATAATGAGAATGCGACGGATAGAACAGGAATAGATTGCTCTTCGTTTGTGAGTCGAGCTTGGGGGATAGGCTGGCACTCTACTCGTTCTCTGCCAGATGTTTCAAGAAAAATCAAAAAAGAACATCTTCAAACTGGTGATATTCTGAATAATCCAGCGCCAGTTACGGGGTATGGTTATGGGCATGTTTATCTGTTTCATTCTTTCAGTTCAGATGGTTCTATTAACGTTTATCATGCAAAAGGCGAGCAAGGATCAAATCCAAATCGTCCAGAAGGGCATCCTTTGCGAGGCAAAATGGTTATATATGAGATGATACCTTACCCGAATTCAAGTTTTGTTCCCCGCCGCAGAGGCCTTGCTGCTCCTACTGGAAGCTCAATACCAAATGAAGCAATAGGTATTTCAACAAATCCAACATTGACGGTTTATTTTAAAGGTCCTTTGCGTCCAGAAAGCATCAATTCTTCCTCAATAATTCTCAGAGAAAACTATCTTGGGGCGCCATCTCTGCCAGGTGAAATTACCTATGATGTAGATGATCCTGAAAACTGTTCGATAACTTTTACTCCATCGATTTATCTTAACGAAGATACTGAATATCAATTTATTGTGACCGATAAAGTAAAAGATTTGGAGTCAAGAGGAATTGACGGGGATAATGATGAGAATGTTAATGGAGATTTCACCGTTATTTTTACAACTCGTCCTTCATTGTTATCCGGTTTTATCCGACTTGACAATTGGAGCTTTAATCAGGTATCTGAGTCAAGCGGAATGTCGGCTAGTGAGGTCATTGCTTCCGGCACCGGCGATAATATAATCGATCCGGGTGAAACATTTGAAATCTCTTTAACATTAAGCAATGTTGGGACCCAAGCAGCAGAATCGGTTTCTGGAACACTATTTACCAGTTCAGCTGTTAATATAACTGAAGATACAAAGAGTTTTGGAAATCTCGCGGCAGGGGGATCGGCATCGAACGTTGATAAATTTGTGTTTAGTGTCCCTTCCGGTTACATCGAGGATGAGATCCCATTTAAATTGATAATCAATGGATGGATAGATGGGAAATTTAGCTCAGAGGAGTTTAATTTTATTCTTCCGGTTGGAACAACGATGGTTGCCCCACCCGGATCAGATATTTCGGAAATAACGGATTGGGGGCTTTTTGGCGTTTATTCAATCGACGACGATGAGGTAAATGGCAATGCTGGTAATGGGAATGGCAAGCTGGATATGGGCGATCATGAGGTTACTATAATTTTTTATGCTGGAAATTCTAGCAATGTGCCAATAAATGCGATGTTTGAGTTGGGAATTGACACCAATAAAGTTCAGCTAGAGGAGTCCGCGATAAAAGAATTTTCTATTCCGAAATATTCCTATATTGAAGTTCCTTATAAAATATTTTTATATAACTTAAATGGGAATAGCATTGCAACTGTTATTCGTATGTCAATTGGTGGAAGCAGTAAATATTTGGATTTTTATTTGCCGATCGAAGATGGCGTGGTCCCTGACCCGAACAGCGGTACATTTTGGCTTTCCTCGGTTTCTCCTCCAGATGTTTTTTCTCCCAATGGAGATAAAACACGAGACGAGCTTGAGGTGAAATTTAAATTGTGGGCAACCATTCCGGTAAATTCCGTCTCTTTATTGGTGAGAGAAAAATATGGCGAAGAATCATTCGGCGAATGGAGAGCAGTCAGCGCCAATCATAATATAGGAAATAAAATTAAGAAAGACGAAGAATATTGGTTCAAATGGAAAGGAATAGATGAAGAGTCAGGATGTTATCAGGTCAGAGTCAAGCTAAAATATGCAGATTATTATAACCGGAATATTCTTTATTCACGTGCACACGATATCTATCTTCATAAGATTAGCCCTCAGGCAGAAAGCCTTTCAACGGCGCCTTCAGCAGTTGGATGGAATGCGAATCTTAAAGGCTCAACAAATCTATCTTTTAATTTGACTCTTTCTGCCGATCTGGACATCATTTTGAAAAACGAGGCAGAAGAACTTATTAAGGAAGTTACTTCCGAAGCCTTATCTTTTAAGGGACCGAAATCTTATGACTGGGATTGTTATGATGCATCTGACAGTCTTATGCCCGATGGCAAATATACATTTCATGTTGACCTTGATGACCGGGCAAATACGCCAGTGTCTTATGTGAAAAAAATAGCTATTGATCACGCTCCCCAGGATTTTTACATTGTTACTTCAACCAGCGAAACCATAACACCAACAAAAGAATTTTCTCTTTCCTGGACCTCCGCTTCACCCTATGGTCCGGAATGGAACCACCTCAAGGAATACCAGATTCTGGGGAGGAAAGTTGACGAGGATTGGGAAGATTTTGGGGTGCTGAAGAACCATGTCAGTCCGGAAACGACCGCAACCATCGTAGATCTTCTTACCGAAGGCATCTGGGAGATCAAGGTCCGGGCCATTGACGAAGAGGGCAACTGGTGCGATTCGGACGGCACAAACAGCGCGGGGTATGCGGGAGACCCGCAACGGAATTTAATTGTTAGAGTTGACACTGTGCCACCAGCCGCCTTTTCTATTTATAAACCCTATGATGGAGAATATTTTGATGGCAGAGGCGTGCAGATAGAATGGAACTCATCGTCTGATCCAAATTTTGATTATTATGAATTTTGCATCGGGACCGACCCGGAAGATATCCACGGGACATCGATTTATACAGAAAGATTTGGATCAAATGTTACATCCTGCGAGGTTAATTTGCCGGGAGGGATTTATTATATTTATGTTGCGGCTTATGATAAAGCCGGAAATTATAGAGCGATAACTGAAGAAGACGGCCATTGGCCATCCTTTGAAATCGACAGCCTGCCTCCAACTATAGCCTTTAATTGGATTGCTTATCCACCTTTAACCAATCCACATTTTTCTCCCGATGGCGATGGGATTAAAGATTCAACAGAGATTCGATTCAATATTGTGGATGATTCATATTATTATAATTTTCCAGGAACCATGGAAGTAAAAGTTGAGATTCTTGATGGCGATGATAAGGTGGTGAAAAGTTGGGAGATTCCGGAGTTTGTGCCGGGGTGGGGAGAGCTGGCTTGGGATGGGGTTGGGGATAATGGACTGGGGGTAATGGACGGAATCTATAATATAAGAATTTCTGCGACGGATAAAGCCTTGAATACCGCTACCAGCGAATCTCTTACGGTGGTTGTGGACACTGCATCTCCAAACATTAAAAATATTGCTAACTCCGGGATCTTTTCACCAAACGGCGATGGGCAGTTTGATGCGGATACCCTAAGTTTTGAACTCTCAGATAATTTGTCGGAGAGCCTGGCGGCTTCGGTTGAAGTACTTGATCAAAGCAGCGAAACAATTGCTTCCATTCTAAATAGCCCCGCGGTCTCGTGTTCCAGCGAGCCCCTGTCCTTGGATTGGGATGGGACTCGCGACACGGGACTCCTAACTCGCGATGGAGATTATAGATATCGGATTGTGGCTGTGGATCAAGCCGGCAATGCCTCGATGGGTACGGCGTTGGTAACCATTGATACCATTCCGCCCGCCTTTACCGGAGTTTCCACGTCTCCCAGGGGAGAGGTAAGCTTTACGGATACCTCGGGAGCGCTTGATATTTCTTTTACAGTTTCAGAGCTAGCAAATGTGAGATTGGTAATTTTGGACAGCAATTATTCAATAATCAGAGACTATGTAATCCCTGCTGATGCAGGGATCGGCAATACTATTTCTTGGGATGGGAAAGACAGCTTTGGATCCCTTGTGCCTGATAACACCTATATAACCTATGCTTTTTCTGCTACAGACCAAGTGGCAAACTCATCCAGTTATGGTTCTACCGATATTGTAAAAGTAAACACTCCAATTACCGGTCTGGCCGGAACCATTCTTTACAGTCCAGATGGGGTGGTTAAGATCATAGTCCCGGCAGGCGCAGTCGAAGAAGGAACGGAATTGTATATCGACATGTTTGATACCCCACCCAAATCTTATCAGGTTAGCCAGAAGGATAATATTACATTAACTTACAAGTTTGGCCCCGAAGATGTCACATTGGATAAACAGGCCACCATGACCATCCATTATGATGAAAGTCTTTTAAATTTTGAGGACCAATCCGTAGAGCTCTGGAGATATGGTTCAGAATGGACAAAACTCTATGGGAATACCCACAGCGATATTTTTACGGCTTATATTGAAAAGACAGGGGAGTTTGCCTTATTTGCGGATCTAACCCCGCCCGCTCCGCCGGTTATAAGCCAGCCGGAATCCCCAACCAGAGACAAGGAAATAACCATTTTCGGAATAGCTGAACCCTATTCAAAAGTGGACTTGTGGATAAATGGACTAAAACGAAGCCCGCCCATAAATGCCGGAAGCGATGGAAATTTCTTCGCGGATCTTGTGCTTTCCGAAGGAGTAAACACTTTGTGCGCCCGAGCCACAGACCAAACCGGAAATGCAGGAGCCACCTCAGAAGTTATTCTCGTAGAATTGGATACCACCCCGCCCAAGATTACTCTTTATTCACCCCAGGATATTTATATCTCGCCCAACGGAGATGGTGTTCAAGAAGAGGCTACTATATTGGCGGATACGGATGGGGTTTCAATTGTAATCACAGTGCAGGATCAAAGCGGAAATGTTTTGGCTTCCTCAGACACTGGATCTTTGACGGTGGGTGGCGGATTGCTAACCGCAGATGGCACATATATTTATACGGTCAAGGCCTACGATGCTTTGGGAAATGAAGCCAAGAAGCAGGGTCTAATTATTGTTGATAGCACGCCTCCAGAGGCTTATCTTGAGACCAATCCAATAAATTATGTTATAAGCGGAATCCTCGGTTTTTCAGGCATTGCCGAGGACAGCAATTTCGACAGATATATTTTGGAATACGGAGCAGGAGAGAACCCGCCAGGCTGGACCATGATTACCGAGAGTTTTGTCTCGGTTGATTATGAAAAAATTTATGACTTTGATACGGTCTTTCTGGATAATGGGGTCTATACTTTTAGGCTCAGGGTCTATGATAAGGCTGGCAATCTGAACACCTCTTCTTTAAGCAGGAACATTATTAACGGTGAACTTTATGGGACAATTTCCTCTCCTGTCATAAATCAGGTAGTTTCCGGAACGATCGAGGTCCATGGAAATATTGAGGGAGTCTTTTTTGCAGAATATAAACTGGAATACGGGGCTGGGACAAGTCCCGCTGCCTGGACCATAATTCAGCAATCTACCACGCTGCCGGCAGGTTCGCTTTTGGGTAGCTGGGATACAACTCAGGTTTCGGACGGTATTTATACTTTAAAATTAAATGTGATAAATGCGGGGGGCGAGTCTTCCATTCATAGCATTCCAATAAAGGTCGATAATAGTGCTCCTTTGATATCTATAACCTTTCCAATTCCAGACGCAGTTCTGGCAGGAAGTATTGATATTCTTGGCCAGATTAATGATGCAAACTTTTCCTTTTATACAATTGAATATGCGAAAACGGCTAGCCCGAGTGATTGGAATACTATTCAGGATCCAACCTATATAATTTCAAGTCCTTTAGCCACTTGGGATACTACTTTAGTTTCAGATGGAACTTATTTGCTCAAACTGACGGTTACAGATAGGGTTGGGCATTCAAGTTCAACTCAGATTCAGGTGATTGTGGATAATACTTTTCCAATCGTGACTATTTCTAGCCCTTCTTCAGGGGATATACTAGGAGGCACAATAAGTATTATTGGAACAGTTTCCGATGATAATCTTGATTCTATACTTTTAGAGTATCGTGAAACTTCTACCCCAGAGGTCTGGCATGCAATAGCTGCCATAGATCTTTTAAGTATTATAAATGGCACCATTTATGATTGGGATTCAGGATCATTAAATGGGGATTATACAATCAGGGTTACGGCTAATGATAAAACTGGCAAAACTACTAGTGACGAAGTTTCAATAAGATTAGACAATATTGCTCCTCTGATAGACATTACTTCCCCAACCGAAGAATCAATTAATACGGGTATGGTTGAGATTGTTGGAGAAATCTCAGATCTTAATCTGGATAATTATACGATTAAATATGGATATGGCATTGAACCTACCAGATGGTGGGATTTGACTTCGGGTAATACATCTGTAACCGGAACCTTATATTCCTGGGATACGCCAAATGTCAAGGATGGCTACTATACAATTGCTTTTGATGCGGTTGATAAAGCCGAAAATTCTTCCCATCATGAGTTTGTAATAACCATCGATAATGCTCCAGCGGTTGCCGAGATCCATGAGCCGACTTCCGATCAAGTGGCGAGAGGAGATGTGGCGGTTTCCGGCATAGCTTGTGACGCAGACTTTACAACTTATAACTTTGAGCGTTTTGAGGTTCTCTATGGGGAAGGGGCAAATCCTACAAGCTGGATAACTATCGAAAGCCTTGTAATTCCCAAGATCAATGAGATTTTGACTAACTGGAATACAGCAGTTCTTAGTGATGGAATTTATACCTTGAAATTGAGATCTCAGGATATAAGTGGAATAACCGAAGACACAAGAACAGTGGTTGTGGACAATACCAATCCAATCGTTTCAATCAGTTCTCCTTCGGCAGGACAAACGGTAAGTGGAAACATCCAAATAACCGGCACGGCTTCTGACACAAACTTTTCTGAGTATAAAGTTTATTATAAAGATTCCGGTTCCAGCACCTGGACAGAAATTGGAGGTGGAACATCTTCCATAAACAACTCAACTTTGGCGTCCTGGAATACCATTGCTGTTGGCGATGGTTCCTATTCGATTAAACTATGGGTAAAAGATCAGGCGGGGAATGAGAGCGAAGTCGCAAGAGATGTAACAGTTAATAATGTTTTAGCGATAGTTAATGATTCAGCTTCTCCAACTACTATATCGCCGAATGGTGATGGAATAGATGATGTTGCAAGCATTAATTATACGCTTTCTGAAAACAGTCCTATAACCATTAAAATCTACAAAAAGCCGGAATATGATAAGTTTAAGTGGGAAGCTAAAGGTTATGGGACAAGATATCTAAATCAGCCTTTTTCTTATACACTTTCTGCTTCAGGCACTAACTATCCGGCACAGGCATTTAGTTGGCAAGTGGATGCAAGTGGCATGGAGGAACCCGTGGTTACATCGCGTAGTGGAAGCGTACCAGGCAGCAATTACGGATTGAAAGAAACTGGAAGTTGGACATTTCCGGTAACTAGCAATATTTCGGGTTATTATCCTGTTGGTGGAGGTGTTATTGCAGATCAGCCTAACGGATATTTTGTCGGAAAGAAAACAAATGTTGGTCTAGGAATACATTATGCTTTACAAAGGAGGTGGGTGGGGGCCCACATAAATTATGGCACTGCCATTGATCCAGTCCCCACACCTTCTGTTGACGTTAGATATCAAGTAATCAACGGCGATGGCCAAACTTCATATGTAGGAGTTTGGCCTCTCTCAGAAATTACTATGTGGAATTTAACACAAACTGGTTGTGACGTTAAATTGTGGATGTATTATGATATTCATGCAAGCAATAATGATTTTATTGATTATTGGGTAGTTTTTCCTGACGAAGCAAAATTTGAATGGGTAGTTTCAGGCTCAACGCCCAGACATAATGTTTCAGCAAGTGATTTTGGATCGGCAACTATCAGACGCGATAATACAGCAGCCCCTGGAAGCGATTTAAGCTATAGCGTCACTTTATCTGGTGATTATGGAGGTGCAATCACAGAACATTCTATTTCATATGTTCAGACTTCTAATGTTGGTGGGGTATCGAGTTCAAGAGATAGCAGTGGATGGAATGGTAATACATGTTCCGGTTCGATAAATGCTTCTTATATTTATCCTGGCGATGGCTGGAGTAGTTCAAGCAATGGCTCGGATTCTTGCAATGCTTTGGATGGAACAATTAATGTTTCAAATTCAATGTCTAATATTTTTGGGCCACCAAATACTTATCCGGATTATAGGGAATATTCAAGCTTTACCGTTTCTGATAATAATCCCAATGTCTCCGTTCGTTTTAAGAAAAGCAATGGGAGCTCGTCTTCGGATCCCTCAGATTATCTAATTGCAAGCACATCATATTCTGAATCCTGGGACACTTCCAATGATCCGGCAGTGGGCAATAACGGCTGGATACAAAGCGGTGAGATTTCGCCGCCCTTTAACTACGATGAGTCTTCTCAGTCAATTTCAATTGGTTACAATCCACCCTCCAATGTGGTCTTAAGCAGCTGGACTGTAAATCTTCTGAATCCCTCTGGCGGATCAAGTTCAGATGTGGAGCTGGATGGAGCTCCTACTCCAGATGGGAACTTTGAGGTTAAAATTGCTGACAGCATGTTGGTCAAAACCTTGCAGTATAATGCATCTACCGCTCCTGGCAGTCAATCCATTGAATGGGATGGGACAGACAGTGGCGGGAGTTACGTGGCGGATGGGGATTACATCTATTACATTTATGCCGGTCCGAATATCGTTAAGAAATCCGGCCTAATTAAAGTGCAAAAATCTTCGGAAATAACTTTAGCTTCGCTTTCTGAAGAATATATTTCTCCCAATGCGGATGGGATAAGAGAAAATACGACCATTAACTATACACTTTCAGAAACCGCATCGGTAAATATCGAGGTCTCAGACAAAGACGGGACAGTGGTCAAGTCCTTTGCCGCCTCTGGAAATCAAGGGGCTAATTCGACCTCCTGGGATGGCAGGAATAATTCGGGAGCCGTAGTGGAAGATGGAGAATATACGATTAATATCAAGGCGACCCATGCTAACGGGTCTCTGCGCACCGAAGAGCTTAGAGTAGTGGTAGATAACAACAGCCTGACAGCAGGAGATGTGCCAGCCCAGGAAATCAATTCATCGGGATATGATCCAGTCTATTCGCCAGACAAGTCAAAGGTTGCCTATGTAAAAGAAGTAGCTGGTAAGAAACAGATATTCACCATGGATCTTTCTAATTCTTCAAGCACTCAGCTGACCGGTGTCAGCAACAACTTCCAGCCTGCTTGGTCTCCGGACGGAAACAAACTCTCCTTTACTTCAGATCGTTCCGGCAATAACGATCTCTGGGTTATGGATGCAGGCGGAGATAATCTGAAACAAATAACTTCTGATAATGCTTCGGAAACCTCATC
>Ga0209636_10005483_pt1 | contig 12959 bp, 14 predicted proteins | sample DeeMarSWOR152_54_FD_187464 | JGI IMG/M metagenome (GOLD analysis project Ga0209636, IMG submission 187464) | Marine sediment microbial communities from White Oak River estuary, North Carolina - WOR-1-52-54 (SPAdes) (version 2) | ecosystem: Environmental > Aquatic > Marine > Intertidal zone >...
GTTCACCACGGCGGCGATCGTCTCTGATCCTGATTGGTTGTCCGCGGGGGCGGGTGTGTCTTGGGAAAGGGCAATCGAGGGGATGAAAAGAAGTCCTACCAACAAGAAAAGAAGTGTTCGTCTCACGTTAAGCCTCCGTCGAAATCTGAGATCGCGGAGATCTTTCCTTACTGAACCCCGCTTTTCAAGGGAGCGTTTGATGCCTCGTTGATCGACCGTGAGCTCCGGATGAGGGCAGACCTTGTATTACAACATTTGATGGCGTGCGTTCCTGCCGGAACAGCTGCGGGGCGAAGATCCCCCCACCGTGTGTTCACGTGGAACCTAGCGTGGCGGATTAGGTTTGTGTATTACATGCCCGATTGTCGCGTCAAACGACGACCATATTGTGAGGGACATCGAGAAGGAACATCCTTTCCCTTCAGCTAGGGCGAAAAGCGTACAAAGGTTGAGAACGTTGGTAGGATCAGAAGATCGTCAGTGATTCGGCCGAGGGGCTGTTCGAACTGTGTCGTGTCGACGATGACTGGCTGGAGCGTGACACGCCCCTGTAATGCCAACTGGTCCGCTACGGTACCCTCTGCGGAAAGAAACAGGGACGGAAGCTCGACGAGCGGAAGCATCTCCCACCCATCCGTCCCGGGTGCCAGCGTGACGAGAGGAAAGGATGTTCCGGCCGCACCGTGAAGATCCGGTGAGATGTTCCCGGAAGCGGCGGCGTGTACGAACGCCCCGATAACCGGTCCCACAAGCTTCCAATCGCTGTCGAATGCCCAAAGCGCGTTGAGCCCCGCGCCCACAACAAACGGCTCGGCGGGGCTCAAGCAATAGGAGATGCTGGTTCCCAAACTCGTCGGGGAAGAGTCCATGATCACGAGGAATTCGATTTCGTTTGACTGATCAAGGCGGGCGATCACTCCAAACGAGAGGGATAGATCCCAAGGTCGGCGGCCGCCCTCCGTGTCCACAGCGGGACTGAAGTGAAAGCCGAACGACATAGGCCCTAGCTCCACGGCCACAGTCTGCGTGAATGAAAGGAGGAACAAGAGAATAGCCAGAAGGATACCCTTCTTCATGACTCCCCCTTCATCTCGTGGCTTGGTATCTACTGTACACCAAGTATACACTGCTTTTGCAAAGAAGTTACATATCCATCCCTGAGGCTATCCTGATGGCAGGCTGTGTGACAAACTGAGAGGGACCGCGAGCCTACTGTATCCCGTCGCTGCGGCCGGGTTTAGCCCCCTCTCTGCGTTGGTTGTCCTCGCCTAAACGTGACGCGCAAGGTGAATACAGCCCCGGCGTCGTTCCTCAGTGAAGGACCGGGGGGTGACGTTACAATCGGAAGGGGGAGTGTGATCGATGGCTTGGAGGGCTTCCTACGAGGCGTTCGCCGTGTATGTGTATCGCGCGTTGATCGATCCGTTGATCTGGCCCCTGCGGCCGAGGATCGCTCGGCTCTGCCGTGAGCTCAACGTGTGCGAGATACTCGACATTGCCTCGGCGACCGGCGCGCAGTGTCGGTTGCTCGCAGAAGTGGGGATGCAGGTCACAGGCGTGGACCTTTCAGAGGCGATGATTGCGGCTGCCCGCCGGCGCGGCGGGCGTAACGTGCGTTACGCTCATGGCTCGGCGTACGATCTGCCGTTTGACGATGGCTCGTTCGATGCGAGCCTGCTCCTCCTTGCTCTTCACGAACACCCAGAGAAGGAGCGAACGCTGATGTTAGCGGAAGCGCTTCGGGTTGTGCGCCCAGATGGGTACCTGATCATCGCCGACTACAATCGACCCCGGCTCGCGAGTATCCACGTTGCCTGGCAAGTCATTCGGCTCATCGAGGCGCTCGCGGGGGCCGAACACCGTGCCGGGTTCAAGGACTTCGTGTCCCGTGGCGGCCTGGCGGGCTTTCTCCAGCGGCACGCGCTCGCACCCGTCCGTGAGCATGCTTCGCACTTCGGCGCAATCGGAATCACCGTCATACGGCGGGATTGAACAACGCAAAGCCAGATGCGGCGTCGTCCTTGTGTGGTGTTGGAGACCTCGGTGACGACTTCATCAATTCCTCATCGAAATCGCACGAAAAAAACCACATCGAGCCGCTAGGCTTCAATCGGTGATCGCAGTGCATGTGAGACGAATTGCCACGGCAGCAGCCGTGATCGTCATTGGCACAACGATCCTCGTTGGAGGGGATCCGATGGATAGCAGGATGAGTCAAGAAGCAAGGCACAAGATTCCCCCGATCGATGCGCAAGCGCCGGAGAAGATCGAGACGGCAACGTTCGCTCTCGGCTGCTTTTGGGGGCCGGACGGTCGGTTCGGGATCCTGCCTGGAGTGATTCGCACTCGCGTTGGCTACGCGGGCGGGACGAGCGAGTATCCGACGTACTACAACATCGATGGTCACGCAGAGACGATCCAGATCGACTTCGATCCCGCGATTGTCTCCTACAGCGAACTACTGGAGATTTTCTGGGCAAGCCATGCTCCGTTCCACTCCCCGTATTCCTCGCAGTATCGCTCGATGATCTTCTTCCACAACGAACAGCAGCGAGAGTTGGCGGAGGCTTCACTCGAGGCGCAGGCCTCGCGCCGTGACTCAAGGCCGCTCACCGAGGTTGTTCCCTATGAGGAGTTCACGCGTGCGGAAGATTACCATCAGAAGTACCGATTGCAGAACAAGCCTGTTCTGTCAGGTGAGCTGCGCGCCCGCTTCGAGACGTTTGACGCGTTCGTTGATTCAACCGCCGTCGCGCGGCTGAACGGCTACCTTGCCGGATGGGGATCGGCTGCGCAGCTGGAAGGAGAGATCGACTCCTTTGACCTCTCTGAACTCGCCGAGGAGGTCCTTCGTCAACATGTGAGGTAGCCACTCCGAGAAGTCGCTTGTACAGGCCGGAATTGCCGATTTTCTGTAGTTTGTCTTGGTCGACGAGGGGAGGGCTCGCGTCCCGACTGTGCCTACCACGGAGATGTCAAACGCGGAGAGTGCTTCGCTGGGCAGCTGGTCAGGTTCAGACTACATTTGTTCAGCTCGATACCTTTGGCACGGCGTCCACGAACCAAGCGGGCGGTGGCAGCCTTTGCATGAGAATTGCCCCTGCAGACGCTTGCAGTAGCTTTTCACCACGTAGTCAAAAATCCTCGCGTTGCGGATGGCAAGCGCGATCTCCTCTGCGATTGAGATAAGCAGCAGCCGCTCTTCCTCTACGAAGGATCCCTGGTCGATTTTGTTGAGGACCTCCAACACGCCGACCTTCTCTTCGCCAGCGATCAACGGTACAGCGATCATGTTTCTCGTGTGAAAACCGGTCTTCAGATCGATGTTCTCGAAGAACCGGGGATCACGCTCGAGATAATTGATAATGAGCGGTTCCTCTGTCTTCAGCACGGACCCTGCTACGCCCGCGTTGGCAGGAAAGGTCTCTCCCTTCAACAAGGGCTTGGCTGGCCCCTCGACCTGGTAAAAGGCGAAGTTCTCTTTTTCGTCATCGAGGAGAAGAACCGACGCTGCTTCTGCGCCAACGGCTTCCATGGAACAGTAAAGCACGATTTCCAGCAGTTCGTTGAGTTCCAGCGATTTGGCAAGCATCGAGCTTACTGTCAGATACGTGTTCAAATGCAGAAGCTTGCGCTCGGATTCCACGCGGCCTCTGAAGTGGATGAACAGTTGTGAGACCACGTGGAGCAGTCGCTTCTGCGTCTCCGTTAGGGCCTGGCGGCTTGCCCTCTGTTCACCTGCGAGCCCAACCACGCCGACGCATCTTGATCCGTCCTTCAGGGGATGCAGGTCAAGTGCAGTGGGAACCTTCCACGAAGAGGGAAACTTCTCCGATCCGTCTTGTTGGTCGACCCAGGTAGGCATCTGACCGAACTCTTCGTTGCATCGATTCCTGATCTCGCGGGCCATCTCGGGGTGGCATCCCCACTGCCAGAAGTAGGGACGTGACAGGTGCGGGGAGACAACGTAGAGGAAGCCGGAGTCTGCAGCGAGGTATTTTCTGATCTCGGGGAGCAACGTTTCGGAAAGCGTTTCGAGGTTCTGTGCCGCAAGACTTCTCTCGAAGATCTCTAGCAGGTAGACATCGCCTTCTGCTTCGGGTTGACCCTTGGGCCCGTTGACCGTCATTACGACTTCCTCCTCGGTTGGGAAGCTTGGTCAGGCTTTGTGTCAGCCGTGAGCCGTGGCGGCGTGCCGGCTCGCCTGCCGCAAAAGCCGGCACAACCGCATTCCAATGCCCGACGTTCGGCATACGGATCCTTCCTGTTCATAGCCAAGACGATAGCACGACAATCCGCATCGGCCAAATGTCAGAGAAGAGTTGGTCTGCACGAACGGCCCTTGTGCGGTGATACTCCTGCTTGTCCGCGAGTGCGTCGGACGACTAGCATGTTGTTATTGTGGAAAAGGGCTCAAGTATCTCACCGATTCATCATGAGTGTGGTTACGAGATCCATCGCGGTGAAGGCGAAACGCTGTTCGTCGATCGGAGAACGTGGCCGCTAGGCTATGTGATGGTTATCCTGTGCGGCGTAGCGGTTGTAATGATCGTTCTTGGCGTCCTCGTCCTGCTCGGTGAAGCGGATGATCTCTCGAACGTCCCGGCGGTCGTCGTTTTTGGGGTTGCGGCAGTGCTCGTGCTCATTCTCGCAGCGATGTGGCGGACGTATAACCATCGGCGTGATCTCCCTTTGTCGGAGGTTGCCGACGGGATGGTTCTAGATTCCAACGCAGGCGTTCTCCGAGGCCGCAACGGCGAGGTTCTTGCACGGCTTGACTCTGTGCGTGCTGTTGTGCGTGTTGACTGGTGGTGGACCAGAGGTCTAATGCGGCTGGTGGTGCTTACCTGGCCGGCCGGAAGGCGAGTTGTTTTCAGGTCGGCGAGCAGAAAGAAGGTCCGGGCGGTGATACGGACGCTCCACGATCTCGGGATCGGCAAGCCTCATGACTGATAACAATTTCAGTTGACGCCTTCGATGTGATGACGAAGGACGCAATTGGAACGCTTCCAGACGTCAGGCCCGGAGAAGGGAAAGGAGGCGACCCTGTCATCGCGCACAAGCACACCCACTACTTCTTTCGGGCAGCCAGAGATTGCGCAGTGGGACCCCGGAGGAGAGGAGAGTCCTTCGCGGCGTTCGTGAAAAGAAACGAGCAGGCCAACGGGCCGGCCTGCTCGCGCAAAGATCGATGTCGGTATCAGTATCGGCGCCCGCCTTCGCCTCGCCGTCCGCCGCCACCTTGCCGGCCCCCTCCTCTTGGAGGACGCCGTTTCCTGTTGCACTCCTCGCAGTAAACGGGACGATCGGATGAGGGCATGAAAGGAAGCTCCTCGATCTTTTTCCCACACTCCGCGCAGCTTAAATCGAGATGCCGCACGTCGACCATTCTTCTCTCCTGAAATGCCATTTCCTCTCCTTTTTGTCTCGCGCTGGCAGCACCGCTTACTGTCCACGGGAGACTGTAGATGCCTAACAGTACACCGATTCGTGTTTGAATAAAAGGTTAGCAGGGTGACCTGCAAGCAACGGAGCCAAGTGCTTTGACTCGGGGATTTCTGCGGACGCAGAACTCATCTTGGTTTTCCATGTAAACGGCATGGACGATAAATGGCATCTTCCTTGCCATGTGCGAATGAGGGGGTGTAAGACAGCCCCACACAACCGCACATAATCACATTGCAGCCTGCAGAGACCGCCCCGTAAACGGAAGGGAACTTGACACCGAGCGATCTGCGCTCCTATCGTACATCGAGGCTGGGGTTTGCTGACCAGTTATAGCTCGAGTGCGCGGCACGGTCTCTAAAGCTCTCAAAGGAGGGCGCATGGTTAAAAAACTCGGACTCCTGTTCTGTGGCCTGTCCTTTTTCGCCGGTTGTGTTGCGCTCGGCGAGGGAACGGAGGAAATGGGAGGAAGTCTTGCACTGCTTTCCCCTTCAGACGTCAAGGAAGGTGAACTTGCAGTGGACGTGTACGATCCGGATCGGGCTTGTAACGGCACAACGCTGTTCGCGGACCTCTGTCCCGGCGAGCCGCCGCGGATCGTCGAGGTGGACATGTCAGGGGCGATCGTTTGGGAGTTTGTCGTTCCTCCTGCGTTGAGCAAGCACAGGGATCCGGGATTCGACGTCGAAGCGCTGCCGAACGGGAACGTGCTGTTCGTGCTTCCCGGAAACGGGATCTACGAGGTCAACCGCGGGGGCAAGATTGTGTGGAGGCATCTCGACCCGGAGGTCTCTCACGACGCCGACCGGCTGCCCAATGGCAACACGCTCTACGTGTACGGAGACAACGACAGGGTGGGCGATGCCCACGTGAAGGAGGTCGATCCGTCGGGAAATCTCGTGTGGTCGTGGTCGGCCGGGGGTGACTTCAATGTTGAGCCATACCGGGGGATCGACCGGCAGGGCTGGACGCACATAAACGCAGTGACGCGACTGGAAAGCGGCAACACGCTGGTCAATCTGCGAAACTTCGATCTCACCGTCGAGGTGAATCCGCAGGGGGATGTGGTGTGGTCGTTCGATTGGACGAGGCTCTTTAATCAAATTCCCGCCAGGGGAACGTACGACCCGCACGAACCCGAGATTCTTCCCGGCGACCGCCTGCTCGTCTGCCTTCAGTGGGACACGCCTTATCAAGTTGCCGAGGTCGATAGGGATAGCGGAGCGCTCCTCTGGACGTACCACCGGAATGGCTTGAGAACTGCGCGGGATGGTGACCGACTGCCGAACGGAAACACCCTCATTGTGGGAGTACTCCGAGGGGAAGAGGAATCCGTGATCTTCGAGGTCACCCCCGAGGGCGAGATCGTCTGGCAATTGAAGCTTGCGGATGTTCCGGCGTGGCGTAAGCCGGGATGGTTCTACAAGGCGGAACGGATCTGCCGGGGTGAGTGAACCATGGCTGGAAGTAGGGGGGAAGCATGAGTAAAACACAGAGGGATGGTTGGCTTACTCGCCGAGTCATGAGGCTGACCCCGTTGGAGAAGCGGGCGGTGAACAGCCCGAGTCACGCCCAGCGGACAGCGGCGATTGCGCGAGATCTGCTAGAGCACGTGACGCTTCCCCCACAGCCTCGGTGTCTCGAGATCGGCTGCGGCCAGGGCGCACTCGCCTGCTTGCTCGTGGAGCACCTCGATGCCCAGGTAATCGCGACGGACTTCGATCCCGATCAAGTGGCGCTTGCGAGAGAGCGGCTAACGGATCTGGGCAATCGGGTCACGCTCCAAGTGGTCGATGCGCGCACGCTTCCGTTCGAAGACGGGCAGTTCGATGCTGCCTTCTCCTTCGGCGTGATGCATCACATTCATCGCGGGTGGCGGGACGTTGTGGCGGAGGTGGGACGGATTCTGAAGCAAACCGGTGTTTTTGTTTTCACGGACTTCTACATGCCATCGTGGAGTAATTGGTTTGTGAGAACGCTCTTTCCGCGTTTTGACCAACTTGAGTACGGTGCGCTGTGTCGCTGTTTGAATGAGCATGGATTGACTGTGACCTATCAGGCTTGGGAGTGTCATGCACTCGGTTTTCTTCGCTACGGCAAGTCGGTCGCTCAGAGGCGCGAAACCATTGCCACAGACGTCTCCAAAGTTCAATGAACGGCCGAGTGTTCAATCAGGGTTGTGCCTCACAACGTGAGGGCTTTCCTCAAGGTCACTGAGCGACGAAAGCAACGGAGATTAAAGACCGGGTGTGGAGGGTTATGTTTAGGGGGATGGCGGAGCAGATAGATCGCGGGAATCGGTCGATCGTCTATCAGCCAATCGGAGTAGTCCATACCCCGCATGTGGATCCATCGAAGACGCCGATCCAGCCGCGGTACGCGGAAGGGATTCAAGGGACAGTTGAGGTCTTCCCCGAATTTGAAGATGGGCTAAAGGACATCGAAGGCTTCTCACACGTGGTCCTTCTCTACCACCTGCATCGTGCGAAAAAGGCGAGGCTGACGGTCGTCCCCTACCTTGATGATACGCCCCGTGGGGTGTTCGCTACGCGCGCGCCGTCCCGGCCCAATCCGATTGGAATGAGCGTGGTGCGCCTGCTTCGACGGGAAGGCCGGATTCTCCACATCGAGAACGTCGATATCCTCGACGGCACACCACTGCTTGACATCAAGCCCCACATCGCTCGCTTCGGGGTTGCCGATTCGGTGCGGAGTGGTTGGCAGGAGAACATCGACGAGGAGGCGGCGAAGCGACGCGGGCGTCGTGTCGAAGGATAAATCGATCACTCACGCTTTGGTCGGCAAGAGGACGTTGGAGAAAGTACAGGGGGCAGATCTCGCACCTCAACACAACGGTAGTTGCTTTTGCTGGTTTACCAATATCCCGGTTTTGATCCCACGTGAGCGTGATGCTCATCACATTTCAAGAGCGGTGTGCTTTGTGAGGATGAGCTTGGCAGCGCCTATGGGATCTGGCTCAGGGCTGATGACCGGACCGACCCCGAGAGTCCGTAGATGACATTGTATCGAGGAACTGCTTCAGCTCGTCAAGGGTTGGGAGGGAGGGCTGTGCGCCCTTTCGGGTTGTGGCAAGCGCGCCGGCGGCATTGGCCCAGCGGACCGCCTCGTCGATTGGCGTAGTGAGTAATGCCCACGCCAAGGCGCCGTTGAAGGCGTCGCCCGCAGCAGTGGTGTCGATGGGCTCCACCTTGTAGGCGGGGACGTGCACAGCCCGCTGCTGACTGGCCCAATAAGCCCCTTTGTTTCCTAGTGTGCAGAGGATGTGCTTTACACCACGAGCGAGGAGTTGCCGTAACCCTTCTTCGATGTCCTCCGACCCAGTGATGGAGGCAAGTTCCAGCTGGTTGGGGGTGAGGATGTCAATGCGTTCAAGCGGCAGGCAAGAGAGATCTTGAGCGGGTGCGGGGTCGAGAATCACAGTGGGTTTGCTGCTCGGCAACGATCGAAGGAGATACTCAATCGTTTTTAGTGGAATCTCAAGCTGCAGAAGCAGAACCTCGGACTGAGCGATGCTCTTGAAGTTGCGATCCACGTACGAGCGATCAACCTGCGCATTCGCCCCAGGGGTCAGTGCGATGGCGTTCTCGCCGTCGTCAGTGACCCAAATGTTCGCCAGTCCGGATGAAACGTTCTCTTCGAGTCCGATGGCGCTCACGTCCACTCCATTTTCTGTGAGGCCTCGAAGAAGTTGCTCCCCGAAAGTGTCCTCTCCCAGCTTTCCGAAGAATGCGACGCCTGCGCCGAGGCGGGCGGCAGCGACGGCCTGGTTGGCTCCTTTCCCGCCGGGATAGAAGGAGGCCCTTTGGCCTTGGAGGGTCTCTCCTGGTCGCGGCATTCGCGGCACCTCGACGACGAGGTCCGTATTGATACTTCCAACGACGGCGATCATTTGGGCAGGCCTACCCTCGCACTGCGTCATACAACAGGTGCAGGAAACGCTCGCGTGAAGCTTCCAGCACGACCTCGGCGTTTGGCTCCTTGCCTGTAATGCCCAGATGATCGACCACCGTGGCACCACGGGTGAGCTCGCTCTTTGTCTCGATGTCCACATGCAGCCGCTTTGTCATCGTGGCAACCTCGGGGTCGAGTGCAACAGCCATAGCGATTGGATCAGGTAGGTCGAAACCATCCAGCTTAAGTTGGTTGACCCCGAATTCTCTTAAGCATCTCTGGATGTCGACGCAGAAAGCACCGAGGGGCGAAACACGTCGCAGGGCCTCGGCGTCCTTCGCGCCGAATGTCGCGAACTTCTGGGAAACATCCCATCCGACCATCTTGATCGGTAGCCCGGACTCGAACACGATCTTGGCCGCCTCGGGATCGACCCAGACGTTGTACTCTGCCGCCGGGACGACGTTCCCGTGGCCGAGGCCGATTCCCCCCATCACTACGCACTCCTTCACCTTGCACGCGATCGACGGATCTCGAAGCAATGCGACCGCCACATTGGTCAACGGCCCGAGTGTCACGAGAGTGATGTCGCCGGCGAAATGGGAGATCGTATCGATGGTCACCTCAACCCCATCTCCGTCGGCAGGCTTGCGACCGGACAGCGGAAGGCCGATGTCTCCCATCCCATCTTGTCCATGGACAAACTGCGCGGTCTCGAGTGGGCGTAGAAGTGGCTTCTCGCAGCCCTCGTACACCGGCACCTGTGCTCCGCATCGCTCGACCGTGTAGAGCGCATTTTGCACGCCCAGCTCGAGGGGAACGTTCCCCGCGACGACGGTGATCGCCTCAATCTGGACGTCTGAACGATTCAGCGCCATGACTAACGCGACCGCGTCATCGGAGGCTGTATCCGTATCAATGAGAAAGCGTCGCAAAGCGTGACCTCCTTGCTTGGCACGAGTTATGCCGTTTTGTGCTGCCCTGCCATTCAGGATGATCGTGTTGTACTCCGTGTACCCCGGTACAGCAGTCTGCTTTCCTAAAGAGCGCTGAGGTTCCAAGTCCCTTGCTTCTAAGCTACTCCTTGCGTCTGGAAAATGGATTCAGACGCTGCATCCACGTTCTTGCAGGCATCTTCTTTTCTGTTTGAGTCTGCTGAAGATACTTCTCGGGGTCCTCGTCAAACGCCGTTTTGCAGCCCGGCGCACAGAAATAGTACGTGACGTCCTTGTATTCCGACGTCGCTGCAGCTGTTTCCTTCTCCACCACCATCCCACAGACTGGATCGATCGGCATCAACGCCTCCTTTTCCTATTGGAAATGATATGCGGAGTGAGCTTCAGAGACCACTTCCGGCTCCGGAAGGAATGGCTGGGTTTTGCCATCACCCCGCTTGGGTGGATCTACTATCGAGTTTCTTGGTGACGGACAGGCCCTCTTCTGGTAGACTGGGGGGCAAGTCTCTGCAGGCAGGGAGGGCGTATGAACGAGCAAGCCTATTCACTTGGGTTAGATCAGACGCTTCACCCTTCGCCAGTACTGCCGGCGCTGATCTGGGCGGAGGGGATTACGCTGCCGGGCCCCTCCGAAGCCCCGCCTGGGTTTCTAGCCGAGATCCTGGAACAGGTGGAGAAAACGAGCGAGGAATTCGTACCAGGAGAGCTGCGATCCCGCGTACGGAAGATGCTTCGCTACGGACACTACAAGCCCGCCGGTCGGGGCAAGCCGGCGAGCGAGTTCCTGCTGCGTGCGGCGCTTAATGATTCCTTCCCCCTTGTGAATGGGCCAGTGGATGTCAACAACGCAGTCAGCCTCGCCTCCGGCCTTCCGGGGTCGATCTTCGACGCGGATCTTTCCGGAACGCATCTCTTGCTGCGCCGCGGTCGGCCTGGGGAGGCCTACGTGTTCAACCCTTCCGGCCAGGTCATCGATCTCGAGGACTTACTCGTAGTCTGCCGACGAGAGGGGGAAAGCTGGGTGCCGTGCGGCAACCCGGTTAAGGACGACATGACGACCAAGATCCGGCCGGAAACCCGCAACGTGATAGCGATCCTCTACGCCCCAGCCGACGAACCGGTGGCCTCTGTCCAGCGGTGGGCTGCACGCTACGCCGAACTGCTTGAAACCCACTGCCAAGCCGAGACAGTGGGCTTCAAGGTGGTCACCCCGTGAACCAGCCTGCTGGGTGATCTCAAGCTGGTGGCTAGGCTTCAGATAAGGCGAGGAGCACTTTTTCTTCCTAAATGCTGTTAGCGGCTTTCTTATGGGGCAGTTTCTCCCGTTGTGATATCCGTTACACTGGAAGTGATGGGGGAAGGTGATCGAATGGCAGAACGTATTACCCATAAACAGCTGAGAGACAAGTTCCTCGGAGCGATGCTGGGAACAGCGATGGGGGATGCCTTGGGCGCTAGTCGCGAAGGCCACGGCTTGGTTAGCGAGGCGAGGATAGGCGGATTAGCTGAAGGCTCCCACAGACTGCGCTACACCGATGACACCCACATGACGCTTGGAGTGGCTCAATCACTGGTCGAGTGCAGCGGTTTTGATGAGGCCAACATGCTGCAGCGGTTTATCGATGACTATGATCAGGAGCCGTGGCGCGGGTACGGTCCGGGTCCGCCTCGTGTTTTTCGGATGGTCAAAGAGGGAGTGCCGTGCACTGAAGCGTCCCGCCGTTTGTACGATGGCGGCTCGTTCGGAAACGGCGGCGCCATGCGGGTTGCTCCAATCGGGCTCTTTTTCTGGAACCAACCCACTAGGCTACGAGACGTGGCGTACCGGGCAAGCGCCATCACCCACGCTCACCCCTTGGGCATGGAAGGCGCGGCTCTGCAAGCCCAGGCTGTGGCCTTGGCCATCCCCCAACATTCCAGCCAGCCTCTCGATCAGGAAGCGTTCATCGCGGCGCTCGCGGAGTTCACCACCGAGAATGTCTACCGCGAAAAGCTCGCCGAGGTGCGGGCGCTTTTGCCCGACGTCAATGACCGGCGGCACGTGGCCGATCGACTGGGCCACGGAATCGAAGCGTTCAATTCCGTTCCCACAGCGATATTTTCCTTCCTATCCCACGCTTGTGATTTCGTGGCTGCCGTGACCTACGCGATCAGCTTGGGAGGAGACACCGATACGATCGCCGCGATGGCAGGGGCGCTGTCCGGTGCGTACCTCGGACGCCAAGCGATCCCAGAGACTTTGCTGCAAAGGCTAGAAAATCGCGACAACATCGCCCGTCTCGCCGAGCAGTTGTGGCAGACGGCCAGGCCAGCTTGACAATAGGAGGTAGCCTAACAACTACAGAAGACGTTCATCTGTAACGCTTTGGCAAAGATCCCTTGTAGCAACGTCAGTTCTGCACCTGATCCTGGATTCTTCTAGCCGCTTCATGAAGTGTTGGTAACCCTTGCTCTGTACGATAACGCTTGTTTCTCGATTGTAGCAATCCAGACGCTTCGACTGCAAAAGGGTTTGCAATCGGCTAGGTGATTCCACATGCCGCCCTTGTTGGACTAGCCGCTTCGTAGTATGCTTTCACTAATCAAGTGGAGATCCTAGTAACAAGGAGGGCGTCAGAAATGGTTCGCAGTTCACTGTTGAAGCTG
>Ga0209636_10005484_pt1 | contig 12958 bp, 13 predicted proteins | sample DeeMarSWOR152_54_FD_187464 | JGI IMG/M metagenome (GOLD analysis project Ga0209636, IMG submission 187464) | Marine sediment microbial communities from White Oak River estuary, North Carolina - WOR-1-52-54 (SPAdes) (version 2) | ecosystem: Environmental > Aquatic > Marine > Intertidal zone >...
CATATCGACATTCTTCAAGTGCGTTGGAATAAAATACATATACTCGACTACAAACCTGATTCTAAATTATCAGATAAACCTGCAGTGGAACAATTATTCCTATATTCACTAGCATTAAGCAAACGAACAAAAATTCCAATGAACAAATTTCTCTGCGCTTATTTCGATGATAAGAATTACTTCCAATTTTCACTTATCTAATATCTTATTTTTTCAATATAACCAACAAACTGTTTAAGACGCCCCACCTTAACTTAAGATCCCCAGCTCGTTTTCTCCATCCCTAAGATTCATCTAATCGGTTCAGCCACACCCTAAACGTGAAATCTCTTCATCCAGTCGAATCCCCCACCAATCGCCCCCTGCAGAGACACGCCACTATTAGTTGACTTAATGCGCAGGAGCAACGAATAAACACTCGCTGGGGGAAAATTACTCTTTTTCTAATATTTCTAAAAATTCTTTTGAGCTAATTATTTTAGTTTTTTCAATTGAACCTAATATTCTGATATCCTTATCTCCAGTTACTAAAAAATCACATTGAGAAATCTTAGCTGCTTTTACGATAGGTTTATCATCCAAATCTCTAACTTCAATATCATCGAAATCCTCAAAATCCACAATTTCAGATACCTGAATAATTTCATTTATAGAGTCTAACACATCATCATGTGATAACTGAAATTTATCAATCATAACTCTTTTAAACTCATCGATAAGCTGAAATGGGATTATTGATTGAAATTTCCCATCAAAGGCATAATCAACAATTTTTTCTTCATTTCCGCTAAATAATATTCCAGAGATCCAAATATTTGTATCAAGAAGAACTTTTAGCTTTTTTCTTCCTGACATCTGCAATCGCCTCCGAAACCATTTTCCTGGTTATTCCCTTTTCCTTCGCCTGTTTTCTTAGCTTCTTTGAAGTTTCTTTAAACATTTTCTTTAATTTTAGTTTTTCAATTTTTTTAAGGAAAATAGTATCGCCACTGGAATATACTGCAAAATAATCTCCTGATTCAACACCAATTTCATCACGTATACTTTTTGGTAGTACGATCTGACCACGAGTTGATGCTTTAGTAATTTCAACATCGCTCATATAATCACCTAATAAGAAAGTATGATTTTCTTACTATTAATATATTTGGTAATAATTCACCCAAATAACCTTCAAGAAAAAAAGTAATCAAAAAGAAATTTGATTATAAAGTTATTAATAATATAGTTATAAGTTGCCGTACCCCTCGGCAGCCTGCGGTGGACAATGGGGATCACCACGGTCGGCACTCGCCTGGCTATGAGGTATCGATGAGGTCGTCCGGCTCGTTTCTTGGTGTCCATGACTTCGTCATGTCCACTCGCAAAGATTATTTATTAATGAATTATGCGCCCCTCGGCTCGTTAGCCTCGGGCTGCGCCGACTATTCGCCACCATACTCCGTATTCCCCCAAAACCCATACCGTGCCTGCGGTGGCTCGCACCCATCCCCTGCTCACCTTCCTCGGCACGGATTTGTTATTTTTTTTGCTTAATTTTACTTCTGATTATTGCCACTATAATTAAAATAATAATAACAATTATGCTTATAACTACAAAAATATTATAATTTTTATCTTGAGTTATTTTATCATTTTCAGCTTTTGGATACTCATCAGGATTAGTTGGGTCAGTATCCGAATCGTATTCTTCTTTATTTGTAAATTTATCATTATCTTTATCCTGGTCAGCATCGCTAGAATTTAATGGATTTAATTTGTACTTCCTTTCCCAGCTATCAGGCATAACATCATTATCATCATCGTCATCCATCCATTGTTCTGTATTGTTTTCATTACCATCGGGAAGACCATCACTGTCTGTGTCATTGGGAATATCTGTTGGATCATATGGATCTGTTCCTAATTTCTTTTCCCAAGTATCAGGGTAATTATCTGAGTCGGAATCGGTATTATTTGGATCCATTACATCGCTATTTTTTTTGTTTGCATTAATCTCTACGATAAACGAAAGATTTATATTTTGTAAAGTAGGAGCATTATCATATTTTGAGTAAAAATCAATTCTATAATAAAAACTTGAGCCGCTCCAATTCAAATAAGTTAAATTAAGAGTATTGAAGCCATCCTTTAAAGTATCCCATTCTTTTAATTTTCCAAGAGAGTTATACCAATAATGGTTATCCATTGAAAACTGGATTTTTGCGGAAACTCCATAATAATCATGAAAAACATAACCATTATAGCTAAAATTTTTTATTAGATATGCATTTTGCCCATCTAGTAAATTTAATGAAGAGAAACTACCGTTTGTCTTGTAGTTTAAAGAATCATAGTTACCCAAATTATCTGTTTTAATGACCCAAATATCACTATTATCTATATTTCGAGGTTTTGTCTCACCAACGATTATGTAACCCGTATCCCAAGTTTGTTGGATACAATATGCCCAATCGTTAAAATTACTACCAAAAATCCGATCCCAGACCACGGACCCATTGAAATCAGTTTTAATGAGCCAAATATCGGAATTATTATTAACCGACTCGGTAATTCCTGCTATTATGTACCCTCCATCTCTAGTTTCCCAAACTGAGCTACCGCTGTCATTACCACTACCACCAAATGTCTTATCCCATTTTTTGACTCCTGAACTGTTAAGTTTAATTAGCCAAATATCAGAATTACCTGAACTATACGATCTAGTTTCACCAACGATTATATACCCCCCATCGGTAGTCTGAAGTACTGAGCTACAAGAATCAATATCTTTTCCACCGATGAACTTCTCCCATTCTTTATTTCCATCTTTATCAGTTTTTATTACCCATATATCATAAATACCTTTACCATAAGAAGATGTTGCACCAGCAATAATGTATCCTTCATCTGTAGTTTCTTGTACTGACCAACCATAGTCATAGACAGATCCACCGAAGGTCTTGTTCCATTCAATAATACCTGAGCTATTAGTTTTGATTAGCCAAACATCCATCTTACCGCCACCATACATAAATTTCGAACCAACAATAATAAATCCTCCATCTAAAGTTTCACGGACCGATCCTGCATAATCTGAGTTATTCCCACCATATGTTTTATTCCACTCCTCATTACCATCATTATCGGTCTTTATTAACCATAAATCAGATTTTCCAGCCCCAAAAGAATTGGTAGTTCCGAGAATTATTAGTCCGTAATCGGATGTCTGCTGGACACATCTACCTTTATCATATTCAGTACTACCAAAAGTTTTTTCCCATCTAAGTTTGCCATCGCCATGTAATTTCAAAAGCCATATATCTGCATCACCTGCTCCATGCGATTTTGTTGAACCTGTAATAATATATCCACCATTCGATAACTCTTGTATAAAATAGCCTTTGTCATCTTCATTCCTGCCGAATGAAATATTCCATTGTATATTACCAGAATTATCGGTTTTTATCAGTAAAAAATCACTATGATCTGTATTGTAGGCTTCGGTTGAACCAGTAATTAAATAATTATCATCTGATATTATTTTCACGGAAGATCCATGACTAGATTTTCCTAAATCGTATGTTTTTTGCCATTTTAAATTACCGGTTTGATCTGTTCTAATTAACCATAGTTCCCAATTGCCAGAACCATATGAACTCGTTGTGCCTGTTATAATAAATCCCTTATCAGAAGTTTGATCAATCGAAACACCATATTCTTGTTTTGGCCCGCCGATTGTTTTATCCCATTCTATATCACCTGTATTATTGAGTTTGATTAACCAAATATCATCATCAAAACCGGAGCCAATCATTTCCCATGCTTCTCCTACTATTATAAAATCCCCATCCGATGTCCGTTTGACATCGTTGACCTCTTCTCTTTCAGAGCCACCAAATGTTTTATTCCATTCTTCCATACCTGAATTATTAGTTTTGATAACCCAGATGTCTTTCGAACCCGCACCATAAGAATAGGTTTCACCAAAGATAATATAGCCTTTGTCAGATGTTTGAAAAACTGAACTAGCCGTATCAGATTTAGGTCCACCAAATGTATTGTTCCATATCATGTTCCCAAATTGGTCCGTTTTTATCAACCAAATATCATATTCATAATTATCATAGATGTCTCGATAACCTATAATTATATAACCACCATCGGAGGTCTTCCTAATCTCACTACCACCAGCAGAATAATCACCATAAAATATCTTCTGCCATTGAATATTCCCTAAATTATCAGTTTTAACCAACCATACATCAAATCTATCATCACGATAAGATTCAGTACCACCAACTAAAATATATCCTCCATCCTCAGTTTGAAGGAACGAGCTTAGGTAATCGTAATTACTACCACCAAGAGTTTTATGCCAATCAACAACACCTGTTTTATTAATCTTTATTAACCAACCATCTAAATTTCCAAATCCATATGACCTAGTTCCCCCAAGAATCATATACCCGCCATCTGATGTCTCAATAATTGAATGTCCGTAATCATCATCGCTTTCACCAAAAGTTTTATTGAAGAGGTTATAAAATTTTAATAGCTTAATCTCACCTAATTCAGTATAAACCTCGACATTTTCTTTATATGCAATTTTTGAATCGTCTGTGAAATTATCTTCAATATATCTAAACTTGAAAGTGGAATTTAAATTTCCTCTCGAATTTTCCGAAAATTGAATCAATGATTTTGAAGAGATATTATAAATATTAATTTCATAGTCAAGACTTTTTTCTTTTAGAGTATAATTTAAACCAATAACCATTGTATCCATTATTATAATAATTAGTATGATAACAAATATGAATTTGGTTCTCACATACTATACCCCGTTGAGACTGCCTCCATAATTACAGTTATTTATATATATTTAATAACTAAAACAATATTTAATTTTATTGTGTCCCTAATTACTCTTTAAACATCTCAACTTTTCTTTTTCCCCAGCTCGTTTGCCAAGTCGCTAAGATATTTCGGGCATCAAAGCCACGCCCTTTGATTGAAACTATCTACACTTTATTAGCATCCCCCTTTACCACACCGCCCTATAGAAACCCGCTTTTCGTAGGCTTTATGCGCAGGAGCAACGAATAAACACTCGCTGGACATTAATCCTAACTTCGCCATTTTAATCTAATGTAGAAGGAATTTTGGCTACAATGCCATTTGACAATTAGTGTTTTACCACCGTAATTTTAAGGATTTATCTTGATATTTATCGATATAATTCCCGAAAATACTACGAATTTCCTTCGAAATATTCGATAGAATACGAAATCTAAATCCGTTGGGAGGATACACGATAGTAAGTGTCAATTTCATCAAATATTTTTTGAGTAATTTTAAGTTCTTTACGAGTGGATCTTGGGTCCTTAGAAGTGTCAAATTGACAAAGAAGTTCGTGAGGAAAATGAGAAGAACATAACCGATAATTGCATCATCACACCAATGTCTGATCGGATGTATCTCTGTCCCTTCTTTTATGTTTCGAATCAGTTTCTCTGCTTTATCCCTATCCTTATAGAGTGCAAGTATTAATCTGGGATTAGTATCCACACTAGATTCGAGAGCAAAGTAACCCTCTATTCCATTTACATATGGGTTCTGAACTTCATCCAAGATTTTCTGTAATGAACCCTTTGTAATTATGATCCCCTCATCACAAATGAATTTACCAAGCGTTTTTCCAGCTTTTGTTTTTTTGAGTTTTATTCGGTTTTCTTTAAGCTCCTTTTTAAACTTCTTCTGCTTTTTCTTCAACTGCTCAAGCTTTGTCTTTTTGGAAAAAAAGATATATATTATCTCTTCGCCCCTTTTCGTTTTTACACATTGGTAATCTGTTCCATTCAACTCGAATTTATATTTCTTCCCCACTTCAAATGAAGAGATGAGTTTCTTATATGGTCCAACTTTCTTTGCTTTTAATGTTAGATAATGATGCTCATTCTTTCGCACGAGTTTCTTATTATTTTTGGTGTTAGCTCCGCAGTCGAATATCAGCAGGCTATTCGGTTCCAGAACCGCTTTTGAGGTTTTTAACATAAATCTGAAATGTTTCTTGTCCTGTACATTACCCTTTTGGATAGTCAATGCAGTGGGGATACCGTTAATTCCGGTTGATACTCCGAATTTTATCAGTTTTTTACCCCGTACTCCGTCGTGTGAATATCCCACTTCACCAATTGGGGCTGCATCACCTTCGAAATAGGTTGAAGTAAAGTCAATATGCTGTTTGTCTGAAACCAGACCGTGTTCTTCGATCAGCTTTTGATGATTTAATAAAATAAAATCGCGGTTCTTACCCATCCGTTCTAATGTACGATTGAAAGTTCTTGTACTACGTTGTTCTTTAAACCTCAACTTTTTAAGTAGTTCTATTGGATAAGAATCCATTCTATCCACAGGTAAGCAATCACCTAGCCTGTTATACATGTGAAGTTTTACACAAGGGATGAAATCATTTGCTTTACTGCAGATTCCACTAAACACCCTATCGAAATATCCGTTCAAATCGCCGTCAACTTTTTCTATTAGTGCAAGGTTACCTATACTGAAGGTTACGTTTTTTTTCATGGTTTTCACCAAAACATGAATGAAATGTAACCTTCTTTATCTTTTACCTGGCGAAGTTAGGATTAATAAATCATAATTATAAATACAAAGTAAATATTAACATGTATTTTAATATTCACTCTCAGTTAAAAAATTTTATTGATAATAAAGAAGCTATTCATATATGGAGCAAAAAAATGAACAAATTACAAAAGCCAAATATCTGTATTCAATGTGGAAAAGTACTTCATAGAAAAAGCGAATATTTCTGTTCGAAAACATGCGCTGGAATTTACAATAAAATTGAAGGAAGAGATAAAATCCCATTTCTATCAAAAAGAAAAATTCGTAAATTGAAATTAGAAAAGGATCCATGGATTGCAAGACGTCGTAAAACTCGTCAAAAGACCAAATTATTAATAAAAGACGGTAGAATTAAACCTCGAAATTGTAATATATGTGGCTCAAAAAAAACTATTATTCATCATGAAGATTATGGAAATCCTTTCGATATTGTTTGGCTTTGTGAAGAACATCATAAAGCATATCATCAAGGGAAAATTAAAATATGTAGTGGAAAATTAAAATGGGATGATAGTAAATTGACAAACTTTAGAATACATATCCCACAAAAGAAAAAAAGTAACAAAAAAAGAACTTGATGTATTTATTAATGTAGAAATAATAATAAGTTGCCGATCCCCTTCTCGTCAGCCTGCGGTGGACAATCTATGCATTACCCACAAGTCTACTCACCTCCCGAGCCATTACCTTTTAGTAATAACCACATATCCACATAATTATACAGTTTAGAGAAGCCTCGCCAAATAACCTTTACCCCCGGCTCACCATCACTTTTTCGCCCAAGAAATCCACCTAGCTTTGCTATCCAATGAACAGCTTCATGTAATGTTGGTATCTCTTTTGGTGGCACTGGTGTTTTATATGTGATACAATATAATGCTTCCCATTCATGCTTTTCAAGCACTTTATTCGCTAGAACTTTTGTATTTTTTCTAGATTCATATGTGATTTGTAGCATTCGCCAGGCTATAATACTATAGGTGGCTATTGCTCTTCGCAACCGATCCATTTTTTCAAGTTGAAGTTCCTCTATTTTACAACCATTTTTTAATACATAATGGAACCTCTCGATAAGCCATCGAAAACTATACCAATGAACATATTGAAGTGCATCATCAAATGTGGTTATAGGTAGTGTTGTGATTAACAGCCAACATAATGGTTTTTCTTTTAGTGGTGGGCTCACTTCTTCTGCCAAAATAACATTCACAGGAACAGGTTTATTGAATGAGTGCTGAAGATGATTTTTCGGTGGAGAGATGTTCAATGTTTTATGTCAAATATTTAGTTTGGCTTTTCTAGGTTTACGTTGATTTGCACGACCAACATTTACTATTGTGTTACCACGGATAGGACTATCTTTAATTGCATCCCAGAGATACTTACATTCATGCTCAACTCTCCGATTATGAACCGCACGGATTAGAATTTTTGATGATTGCTGTTGTGCACATACAAACAGATCATACATATCAGCTTCACGATCTGCGATATGGACGAGCTCTATACTGTCAGGGAATTTATCTCGTACACTCTCTACAACATCTAACCAGCGTAAACTTTCTTTATCCTTTGTCTTTTTCTTCTTCCTATCTTTGCTCTTTCCTATCTCCTCTTTGTCCCTTGTCCAAATCTTTTGATATAATAATCCTTTTGGCACACCATCTGGATTAATTGCTAATCCACTATGCATTTTTAAACCTAACATGCGTATGTTATCTAAATATCCAATATCACTAATGCCTTTATGTGATGTAAATTCAATATTTGTAGTATCCTGGGCAATAAGAAGCATATCATAATTCTTTACCCTTTCAATAGTTTTTTGGATATGAGTATCAGAAATGTCGTTAGCTTCTACATGTGAATTATTGAAAAATCGGTATGCAGCTTTTGTAGATGCATGAGTTCCACATGCTTGTGGTATGCTTGCCTCTGGATTATTTCCCATTGAACTTACCAATCTTAAAATACGTTTATCCAATCTTTTATCACCTAAATCTATCTTATTTAATTCTTCATTTACCCAATCTAAAATCATATTCCCATCCCTCTTCATCTATTATAAATTATTGAATTATTAATACCCATATGCAAATAAAATAGAAAAAAATATCTATTAATATTTCTAATTGTTTTGGTTTAAAATAATATCAAAAGATGTGGGTAATGCATAGGGTGGACAATGGGGGGTGTTATTCCTTTTCTAACTTAATTCTATTCAATCCTAGCATATCATATTTTTTATCTGAACTTACAATAGTATCATTTTCACAAAGTACAGCATGTAATGCATCAAAAGGTGTCATTTGATATTTTTTAATTAAATAACAAGCAGCAATATGTCCTTCAACACCAATATTTGGTTCTTTAATTTCCATTAATTCTGCAGCTCTTTCAATAATTTCAGTTGGATCTTTATTATCCCGATATGCCATTAATAATAATTCCTTTAGGGTTAGAGTAGAGGTCCATAATTCATTTTTATATTTTTTATATATTTTTTCAGCATTTTTCTTTAACCAATCATCTTTTTTTATTAATGCAAGAAAGAAATCGGTATCAGCATACAAATTAATCACCGCGTTTCCCAGCAAGTTTTATTGCTTCTGCTAAAATTTCTTTTCTTACCTTTGAAATATCTTTAAGTGATGACCAGGACTTTTGAAAATCACGGAGTGGATTTTTTGATCTTTTAATTTTATGTAGTATTACATCCCCATCTGGCAAGGTAATTATCAAATACTTGCTTTTTGTGTCTATTTTGTCTCGAATGATTTTTGGTAAATAGATTTTACCAGTTTGATCAATTTTAATGAATTCCAATTTATCACCTTATACCTTATTGTTTCCCAATATATTTATTATTTTTGGTATAAAGCACTTATTCTTTACCAAAAGGAAGATTATCCAATTTGCGAAAGAAAGAGTAAACAGAAAAGAAATATGATTACAATTATTATAATTAAATTATTATCAATTATAATCTTTGTATTATTTCTTTTAACCGATCCCCTTCTCGGCAGCCTGCGGTGGACAATGGGGGGGTCTATTTAATCTTTTCCAATCCCAGTATGCCTTCTTTAAATTTTATTATAAGATCGAAATTTCTAAGATAACTTAAACCTAACAAACCATCAACACGACTAATTTCTGGTAAATCATGGATCATTATGCAGTAGTAATTGTTGCCCAATTATCAGAATCTGATGGTTTATATCCTAATGATTCTGCAACATGCCAAGGTATAGTTGTAAAAGTTGCACCTGTATCTAAAAGCATTTTTATCGTTTTGATTTCTTCACCATCAAAATTAGCAAATAATACTATGCCACTTGCTTCTGGATCAAAATTATAGATAACCATGCCAATCCCCAATTAGAAACAAAAAGCATATCCCTTTTTTGGAATTTCCCCCGAAAAAAATATAGCTGTATGACCATGATGTTTACGCATTTCATCATAAATGTCGTCTCGTCTTTTACTATGTGCTATTAATTTGCCTTTTTTTGGTTGATTTAAGTCGTCTTTTTCGATAACTTCGACTAATATCCACTCATCCAGATATTTGCTCTCGAATTCTTCAATTGTGGCAATTTCATCCATTTTTACACCAATATCTTATAGTATATATGGAATTTCATTATTAAATACCTTATCTTAATATTTTACATGGAGTAAGTAGAAGTATTCCATAAAACCTCTTTTCCCTTAAGAAAAAGTAAACAAAAAAGAAACAATCTTAAATCTTAAAGAAAAAGAGTGACAGAAAAAGAATTTTAATTAAATTATTATCAATTTTATTTTGTTCCCTCAGCAGCCTGCATTAGATAATGAGCCAGTTGGGAATGATATTAAAAAAAATCAACCTACCCGCATACCCGGCTATTTCATTTTTTATTTTGTTTATAATAATTATCAGCCACTGCCAAGCATTTTCTAATGTAATCTTTCTTGACCTTTCCTCTTAGTGTGTCCACCTTAAAAATTCTCTCTGGCAGCCGTAATTTATCAAATGAAAATCCCTCTCTGTATTTAAATTTAAACTTTTCATTTAAGATTTCCTTGGCCACTCCCAATTGTGCATCTTTATCCAAATCAAAGCCAGCAGCTGCCAAGCAATCCTGAACTATCTCGGGTTTATAGATTCCTCTACTGAAAAAACATACCACAAGACTGGATAATATTTGTCTCCATTCTTCTTCTGCAATTAATTTTCCCACCAATGCATCAGGTGATAAGTCCTTATGTTTTTGGTCAACATCGTAACCAGCATTGTCCAGATGACTATGCCGCGCCCCTATTAAATAACCCACATACCCACCCGGGCCGGTATTATACCCGGGCATTTCCAGACCGCCAAAGGCAAGCGCAAACTCCTTACCGCCATAAATCTTAGAAGCGTATTCTACCCCATTCGCCAAGGCATCGTAGAATTTATTCTTCCTTTCAATCATATTTTTCAAGAATTTCATATATGTATTCCAGTTACCAAATTTTGGTTTTAGCCCCGCAGTATCTTTTTCAGAGATTTTTCCCTTCTCGAACATCTCAGTAGCATAAGCCATGCATACACCGGTACTCATTGCGTCAGCACCATATGCTTCTACCAGTTCAATAATTTTCAGTAATCCATTTGGATAACCAATACCCAGCATACTACCTAAAGCGTAGATCAGCTCATAATCATAAGGTATCATGGTGGTTTTGAAGAAATATTTCTCATCCTCATACGGTACCCTTAATGCAGCAATATGAATGCATGCCACTGGACAATGCCCGCAGGCGATTCTTCGGCCTAAATATTCCTCGGCGAGTTTCTCGCCTGAGATATTATCAACCGCATCAAATTTGGAGTATTGTAGATTATATGTCGGTAGAGCCGAGATTTCATTTAAACGGCTCACATTCACCGCAGTGCCAATGTCATGATACTTACGCATTACCGCAGATTTGGTTGCATCATCGTAGATTTGATCATATAATTCTTTATATTTCTTGGAATTTTTAACGGGTATAGAACTACGGCCAGAGATTACCAGAGCTTTGAGTTTTTTACTACCAAAAACCGCTCCGAGACCTAGTCTTCCAAAGTGCCTATAGGTTTCGGTTGTTAAACCCGCATATCTAACAAGTTTTTCACCCGCCTTACCAATTCGCATAATGGTTCGCGTGCCTGAACCGCGTTCACTTTGCCTGAGTACCCTGCCCACTGTATATGTGCTTCGCATACCCCAGAGCGCTGAGCCATCCTTAAAATGTACATCATTATCCTCCACTGAGATATAAATCGGTGTTTCGCTTTCGCCTTTAATAACGATTGCACCATAACCGGCGGAGCGTATGGCAATTGCACTTCTACCACCTGCATGGCTTTCGCCCAGGTTAAAAGTAAGTGGTGACTTGAACATAGCAACTACTTTTGAAGCTAAGGGAAATAATCCGGTAATCGGACCAACTGAAAAGATTATTGGATTATCTGGAGAGAACGGGTCACAGTTTGTTTTACACTCTTCCTGGAGTAACTTGATAGCTGCCCCGCTACCGCCAAGATACTTATCAAAGATGTCGGAGCGTTCTTTTGTGTAAAACTCCCTTTTGCTTAAGTCAATGTATAGCACGTTTGATAAAGAATCGTGTTTGATCATGCTTAATCACCTTCATCAGTTTTACCAAAAGCAATTACACCATGGGGGCAATATTTTGTACAGTACCCACAGTATACACAAATAACTGGTTTGTTCTTTTCGTGATTCCAGAAGATTGCATTTAGAATACAACCGTCAACACAATTACCACAACCGATACATTTTTCTGGGTATAATTTAACGCCACCGTCACGTTTTGGTTTAAGAGCCTCCGTGGGGCACACCTTTGCGCATGGCGGGTCGGGACACGCACGACAAACAATTACCCGAAAACCGCGCTCCAAACCGCCAATGGACCGAATCAAAATGCTGGAATCCAGTAATCCACCTTTACCGCCACGCCGCACACAAGCAAACATGCATAATTGACAGCCAACGCATCTCTCCGCATCAACAATAGTAATCCGCATAATTTTTACAATTACTTTCTATTTAATAAAAATTATGCTATTATCGGATTGATTTCAAAATATAATTTTTATCGAATAATTATTATAATTTTTACTTTTTATATGTCTGTATCTAATCCATCTCACTTCCAAATGCCAAACCATTTATATCCATACTTTTTTATAAAATTAAGTCGATACCGAGTTTCCCGGTCTTAGTGGAGGAGTTGTAACGGATAGAAAGATTTGGATTATCATAGTAGTCTTAATTTTAATCAGTTTCGGTCTAAT
>Ga0209636_10005486_pt1 | contig 12956 bp, 10 predicted proteins | sample DeeMarSWOR152_54_FD_187464 | JGI IMG/M metagenome (GOLD analysis project Ga0209636, IMG submission 187464) | Marine sediment microbial communities from White Oak River estuary, North Carolina - WOR-1-52-54 (SPAdes) (version 2) | ecosystem: Environmental > Aquatic > Marine > Intertidal zone >...
CGATGCATCTGACCATCATGTCGGCGTTCATCCCCACGAGGCACAGATACCTCAGTTTAGAGTTCTCTTTCATGGCTATGTCATACGCCGTCGAATACAAGAGCCACTGGTTGTTGAACTCGACCCAGGCGTCGGCCCCCTTCAGCGCCCCCACCAGCGCCTCCTGCGGAAGCATGGGGTCCGCCGCCTTCCCCACGCCTAGGGGTGAAGCCAGCCAGATGACCATGGGCTTAGCCCCGGCGGAGAAGGCCGCCCTGGCTGTGGCCTCCACCACCCTCTCATCGGACTCGGTGTCCGCGGTGATGATGAAGGTTTCGCCTGTCTTCAGCTTGAACAGCTCCCTGGCCAGGAGGTCGGCGGCCCTCCCAAGCTCAAACTCGTACCATTTCGGTATTTCGATCACCGATTCTATAGTGGAGTCTGTCTGCATTTAAGGCTTGAGAAGATGCAGAGGCATCGACGGTGAAGCTCGAAGCTGTTTCTAACGGTTCTTACTGTAGATTTGTTGATCCCAAGTAATTAATAAGTAGGTTTCACATCATATGGTTGGTTTGTATGGGCTCTATTAGAATAGGCATAGACATTGGTGGAGCCTTCACGGATCTAGTGGGTTATGATGATTCTACTAGGGAGCTGAGATGGGTGAAGGTGGAGAGCACGCCCAAGGAGCTCTCCACTGGTGTCCTCGAGTGCGTGAAGAGGAGCGGCATTCCTCCGCAGGATTTTTCGCAGATAATACATGGGCAGACCGTCGTCATAAACACGATAATCGAGAGGAAGGGGGTGAAGGTTGGTCTGATAACGACGAATGGGCACAGGGATGTGCTCGAGCTACAGAGAGCCAACAGGAGGGACATGTACAACTTCAGATACAAGAAGCCGACGCCCCTTGTCCCTCGGTATCTCCGCCTAGAGATCGATGAACGAACCATGGCTGATGGAACCCTCCTGCAGGAGCTCAACAAAGAGCATGTGGAGGAGGCCGCCAAGAGGCTCGTCGGTGAAGGCGTCGAGGCCATCTGCGTTGCCTTCCTCAACTCCTACGTGAACCCTGAACACGAGCGCAGGGCGGGAGAGATCATCAAGGAATTGGTCGATGTGCCAGTCGTGCTCTCCCATGAGGTCACGAGGGAGTGGAGAGAGTACGAGCGGTTCTCCACGGCAACCCTCAACGCCTACGTCCTCCCCATCCTAGACAGATACCTGGGGACGCTTCAAGAAAACCTGGCTAGGGACGCAGCTACCTGCATGGCCATGGTATCCGAAGGCGGAATGGTTCCCTTCGATTACGCCCGTAGGTTCCCCATCTACACAGTGGAGTCGGGCCCCGTCGCAGGGGTGATAGGGGCTATGGGCGTCGCCGGCATCATCGGCGAACGGAACATCATCGCCTTGGACGGGGGGAGCACGACCACTAAGGCATCGCTGGTGGAAGACCTGACCCCGGAGGTTACGACCGAGTACAACGTTGAGAGGGACAGGTTCAGACCCGGCCTCCCCATCATGGTGCCTGTGATCAGAACCGTTGAGGTGGGAAACGGGGGGACCAGCATCGCGTGGATAGACGAGGTAGGCAGGGCGAGGGTGGGGCCGAGAGCAGCCGGGGCCGAGCCGGGTCCAGCATGCTACGGCAGAGGCGGAGAGGAGCCGACCTTGACTGATGCCTACGTGGTTGCAGGGCTTTTGAACCCTGAATACCTACTGGGAGGTGAGCTCACCATCCACCGCGACTTGGCCGTGAAGGTGATAGAGAAGATAGCTGACAGGCTCGATATCGGCGTCGAAGAGGCTGCGGAGGGCATCATCAAGCTGGCCAACGATAATGCGGCATACGCGATAAGTCTAGTCTCCGTCCAGAGGGGCTACGACCCAAGGGACTTCACATTGATCGCGTATGGGGGCTCCGGCCCCATGTTCGCGCCTTTCATAGCTGAGGAGCTGGAGATCGAGAAGATAGTGGTCCCCTCGATCCCGCCGGGTGTGTTCTCCGCGTGGGGTATGCTAAACACCGATATCCGCCACAGCACGATCTACACATACATCACTAGACTGGACTCGCCGGAGGCTGTAGAGACTTTGAATAGAATCTACGGAGATTTGGAGGATGAGATACGTGAGGTGTTTCGATCCGAGGGGTCAGGGGGTTCTTTTGTCATTGAGAGATACGCGGACATGAGATACTACGGCCAGGAGCACACAGTCAGGGTGCCCGTCGCATCGGGGGCTCTCAAGAAGGGAGACCTGAAAAACATCGTTGAGAGCTTCCATCGAGCCCATGAGAGGGAATACGAATTCAAATTGATAGGCGACCCCGTGGAGATAGTCAATTTTCAGGTTGTGGGGATTAGGAGGGTTAAAAAACTGGAGCTTAGTGAGCTACCGGATCGCAGTTCAGAACCAGAAGACGCAATTCTGGCTGAGAGGAGTGTATACATAAACGGAGGATATGTAACAATACCAGTCTACGACAGGACCAAATTGGCTAAGGGGGCTGGTCTCAGCGGCCCGGCGATACTGGAGGACCCAACTGCAACGATTATCGTCCTCCACGAACAGTCAGCTTCCATAGATAGGTTTGGGAATATCTTGATCAGGAGTGTTAGAAGATGAGTGCGACAGGCGGTATCTCACCATTCACCTTGGAGATAATCAAGAACGGTCTCATGGTCGCCTCAGATGAGATGTTTTACGCTTGGGGGCGAACCGCCAAGAGCCCAGTCATATACGAGGTTCTTGACTACGCCGTGGGCCTAATCGACTCCAGTGGGGAGAACTTGGTTACACAGGCACCTGGGATACCCGGCTTCACGGGGGTGCTGGACTTCGCCGCGGAGGAGGTGGTCAAGAAATGGAAAGACGATATCCAACCCGGAGATGTGTTCGTCAGCAATGTGCCATATGATTCGGGGACGCATCTCAACGATGTCACCCTAATTATGCCCATATTCTATCGCAATAAACGTCTAGGTTTCGCCGTCGCAAAGGGACATTGGAGCGAGGTGGGAGGGATGCATTTCGGTAGCTGGACCTCGGACTCGACCGAGATCTATCAAGAAGGATTACAGCTGCCTTGTGTGAAGCTTTACGTCGAAGGAGAGCCGAACAGGAACGTGATAGATATAATCAAATTCAACTCTCGGCTGCCAGATTTCGTGTTGGGAGACATGCATGCACAGATGGCATCGATGAAGGTAGCGGGCAGAAGGGTGACAAGGTTGGTGGAGAAGTACGGCATGGACACCGTGCTCCAGGCCATGGACAAGCTGCTGGAGGATGGCGAAAGATACTCAAAACTAAAGCTCAAGGAGCTACCTAAAGGAACTTTCAAGGCTGAAGACTGGATAGATGATGACGGGATAACGGATGACCCAATCCCCGTCAAAGCAGAGATTAAAGTGACCGATGAGGAGTTTATAGTGGATTTCACTGGGAGCAGCAAACAGGCCAAGGGCTCAATAAACTCATCCTATCCTGGCACAGTGTCGGCCGTACGCGAGACTTTTATGGCGTTGACAGACCCACATACGCACCCAAACGGAGGCTTCTTCAGCCCCATCAATGTGATAGCGCCAAAAGGGTCCATCTTCAACCCCTCGAGGCCCGCCCCAACATCAACCTTCTGGGAGGCCTTGTCCTATGCCGCCGACCTCGTCTGGAAAGCTTTGGCGCCACATGCGCCCAGTAAGCTGACGGCTGGACACTTCCTTTCGATAGAAGCCACTATATTAGGAGGCGTAGATGATAAAACCGGCGAGCCCTTCGCGATCGTCGAGCCCCAGCCCGGAGGCTGGGGGGCTGGCTACGACATGGATGGGGAGAGCGCGCTCGTAGCCTGCGGCGACGGAGAGACCTACATAGCATCCAGTGAAGTGTACGAACGCAGGATGCCCATCATGGTGGAGACGTACGCCCTGAACACCGAAGATGGCACGGGTCATGGAAGTTTCAGGGGGGGCTTCGGAGTCGTGAGGGAGTACCGGGTCCAATGCAGCGAGGCCAGCCTCACCGTCACCGCCGGAAGATCGAAGTACCCAACTTGGGGTGTAGAAGGCGGCAGGCATGGAACCCCCAACTACGCTGTGATATACAAAAAGGGCGAGGAGCCGATGAGGATGAGGAGGATAGCCGCCTTCAAAATGGAGAAGGGCGACATGGTGAGCCTACGCACGGGTGGCGGGGGAGGGTGGGGAGACCCCCTGACGAGAGACCCTGAGAGAGTACAATGGGACGTCAAGAACAGATACATCTCCTTGGAGGATGCATTGAACATCTACGGCGTGTTCATCGATCCGGACACCTTAAAAGTCGACTTGAAGAGAACAAAGAAGATCAGGGAAAAGAAGAGAGTTCAAAAACGTCCGTAAAATCCTGTGACCTTTTTAATCCTCCCTTTTTTTCGGCTCTTGCAGAAAAGCGAGGAGAATAACGGCAGCCGCAGCCGTGAAAAAAGCTGAGGAGTAGAAGGCCCACGCCGCACCAAAAACCTCCCAGATAACAGCTCCCATCATCGGGGCGATGGTTAAGGCGATGCCAGGGATCATGTTCAGTGCGCCGTAGGTTCTACCTCTCCTCTGTTTTGAGGCGATATCGATGGCCAGAGCCTCGAGGGCTGGCTGCTGCATGTAGCCAAAGATATTGTCAGCCATCTGGATGAGCAGGACTTGGGAGAAGCTTGTCGATATCGCGAAGGCGAGGATGAATAGGGGGCGAGTGGCATAGCTTATGAAGATGCACAGCTTTCTGCTGAACCTGTCGATCATCCATCCCATCGGTATCCTCGTAAATATTCCCACCAACCCCATTCCGCCGGCGACAAGCCCCCACTGAGCCTCGGAAAGGCCGATCACATCGACAGCATAGACCACGCCATAACTAGTCAGAACACCCACTGCAATCGAGTATAGGAAGGCCCCGAGAACTGCCACTCTCAAGGCTCTCAAGGTTATGACAGGTTCAAACATATCGTGAATGGCTCTCCGAAAACTGAATTTCTCCGCTGACTTTCTTTCGATGATCAAGTCCTCCCTCAGAAATCTCACCCGGCCCAGACTTGTTAGAAGCATGACTATGCCTGAGACAAGAAGAGCCGCGCGCATGCCCGGAAGTAACCCTGCCCTCTCCAGAAGGTACCCGCCCATCACAGGCATCACGCTTCTGGGAATTGCGAAGAGGGTATGGATGGTTGCAAATGCAGTGGCACGCCTGTCATGGTCGATGGCGTCGGCGAACATCGCCTGCCTTGCTGGAAGCACGATGTTCGTAAACGCTTCTAGGATCACCCCTGGGATCAGATGCTCCCAGCTGGTGGCAAAGAGGTAGGTGAAGGGTGCGAGGGATGATATTAAGCCGCCCCAGACGATCAGTTTCTTCCGACTCATCCTGTCAGTCAGGTAGCCAACTGGTGCCTGAAGCAATACGCGGATGAGACCGGAGATGAGGCCGAGTAGGCCTAAGAGGGTCATGGATGCCCCTAGGTCGAGCACGTAGAGGGACCAGAACGGGGAGGTGAGAAAGAGAACCCCTTGGCCGACGGGCTCCGTGATCGACATGACGAGGGCGTTCCCCCTCATCCCCAAAACTGTCTTACCCGATCGACCCTCCAATCAGCCTTCCGCCTTTGATTCCGAGTTATGTCTAGATGTTACTATTTAAATGGAACTAAGGGTCGTCAAATTTTTAATAATAACTGCTTAGAGACTTAGGTCGGAGGGATATCGAGTGTCCTTTTCATCAGAAGGATGGTCTGAATTTGGAACAGAGAGGCAGTACCCAACCTACAAATGGATGGAGCTGGCGCGGTCGGCTGACTTTCTATGCAGAAAGATTCTACAGATCAGAGCTGGAGAGAATGTGGTCATATACGCCGACACAGCGACCGACCCACGGGTGGTGCAGGCAACCTCGTCCGCGGCACACACCATAGGCGCGAAGGTGACGACCGTCTGGTACGAGACAAAGGGCGATATAGACCTGCCGCCCCCGGAGCCGGTCGAGGCGGCGGTGATGGCCGCAGACATGGTCATCGAGTTCGCCGTGGCCTACCTCGTCCACTCCGCGATGTGGCATAAAGCCAGGCAGAAGGGCATCGAGCTGAAGTGCCTGACGGGGATGAACGCCGACATGATGGTCCGCTGCATAAACCCGAACATCTACGACAAGATGCAGGAGTTCGGGGAGGTGTACAGGGAGGTTGTGATGAGGGGGAAGAAGAAGGGGAGGGTCACCAACAGGGCCGGAACCGACTTCACCTTCAAGTTCTACACCCCTAAAGAGCTGGAGGAAAGGATGAGGGCGAGGGGCGTCGTACCGGGGAAGCCTCGAAGAGGAGGGATGCTGGGCGGGCAGGGGAGCCTCAACGCCAACCCCAAAACGCTGAACGGGATCATCGTATTCGACGGCGCCATCTGGCCGCCATCGGAGGTCGGAGCCCTGAGGAAACCAATCGAGATGAAGGTCAAGGACGGCAAGGTCGAGGTCGTCTCCGACCACCAAGAAGCAAGGATAGTGAAGAACTGGTTCGCCCACTTCCACGACTCGGACGCCTACAGCATCCTACACGTCTCCACAGGCTACAACCCAGGTGTGAAGAGGGTATCCGGAGACATCGTCGAGGACGAGCGAGTTTTTGGCTGCGTCGAGGTTGGCATCGGCCTGGGGAGCCCTGAACTCCCTTGCCACACGGACGGAATTATACTGAACCCGTCCGTCTGGATCGACGACGAACTCATCGAAGACGCTGGCGTCTTCGTGGAACCGAAACTGAAGAAGCTCGCAAAAGAACTCGGCATGCAGCTTTGGGTGGACTAATCCATCCCCGCTTTTTTCTATCCGAGGTTTTCTATCGGATGCTCTATCTGAGGGAGGTGTTCCTCCACTCGTCCACGAACATCGTGAGTAATTCGTCGAGGAACTTAGAGCGATCCTCGGCACTCCTAAGCAGTTCTCTCGATTCCAATCTCTCCCGCACCTTCTCATAAAATTCTCCTCTGGAGACACCTTCTATCTGGGGCTGCAGTTCTAAAAGGCCCTTCAAGACATCGACCAGCCTGAGGGAGGCGTATCCAGGAGCGTTCACGAACTCGATGGCGTAGTTCAGCACCCTGCACGCCAGGTCGAAGAACTGGTCGTCTAGGCTGCCTTTCAACCCGTTCCCTCCAGCCTCTCCCACTTCCTCCCATACCTGTCCAGATACACCAACTCGGACAGCGTCTTCTTGGTGGGCGTCTTGGGCACCTTATCCGGGTAGCCGAGGGAAACCAGCAGCATCGGCTTCCACCCCTCAGGCGCGTCGATAACCTTCCTTATCCCACTTTCATTGAATGAGGCGATGGCACATCCTCCGAGGCCGAGGGCGTACGCAGCGAGAAGGATATTCTCTGCAGCGAAGCCCACGTCCATTATCCCGACGATGTCGCTGTAGTCGGTGCGGCCAAAAGCTTCCTTCTCCTCCTTCAAAAGGATCACGATGGCAGCAACCGCATCACCGTAGAAGCCGGGCGAGCAATTCTTGATCATCCTCAACACCTGAGGGTCCTTCACGTACACGAACTTCCAGCGTTGTCTGTTTCCACCCGAGGGTGCCAGCCTTGCAGCGTCCAAAATCTTTTCAGCGTCCTCGTCGGAAATGGGTTGGTCCTTGAAGCTTCTGATGCTTCTTCTGGTTTTGATAACATTTAGCATTGACATGCTATTCCGTATTTGTATCGACATAGTATGGAAAAGACTTTTCCCGATACTTACAGGGAAACCTGTGCAGATGGAACGATAAAAATCGAGAAGGATATCCGCCTTTAAGAAATAATTGGGCTTGATTTTGTTTTAACCGCTGAAAAGATGGCATCTGACAAAGTGTCCCTGCTCTATCTCCACCATTGTCGGCTCTTCTTTTAGGCATATTTCCTTGCATCCTATACACCTCGTATGGAAGACACAGCCTGGGGGGACGTTGACTGGGCTGGGTATCTCGCCCCTGGAGACGACTTTTTCAGGTTTCATTTTTTCCTCCTCTTCGGTTACAACCGGAATCGAAGATAGCAGCATCTGGGTGTATGGGTGGAGCGGCTTATGGAAGAACTCTGATGCTGGAGCTACTTCGAACAATTTACCAAGATACATGATCCCTACCCTAGACGCAACGTTCCTCATCAAGCTGAGGTCGTGGGTGATGAAAAGATAAGAGTAATTGAACTCACTTTGCAGCCTCATCAACATGTTGATTATCTTACCCTGCATCGATACGTCCAGAGCAGATGTAGGTTCATCCAAAGCTATGAGGGACGGCTCCGTCGCCATAGCCCTGGCGATCGCAATCATCTGTTTTTCCCCACCGCCGATCTCCGGTGGATACCTACCCAAATAATCTCTGGGGAGCTCGACTCTTTCAAGCAGTTCGATTATCTTATCTATTCGTTTCTCCTCGGCGATGTTATGGACCTTCAATGGCAACTCCAATATCTCTTTGATGCTCTGACGAGGGTTCAAGGAGGAGCCGGGATCTTGGAATACCATCTGCATCTCTTTCTTTATTGATTTGCGGCGTTTTGTGACCCTCGTGAGGGAGACCTCCTCTCCCTCGAATAAGATCCTCCCAGCTGTGGGGGCATAGACTCCCATTATGGTGAACGCGGTTGTGCTCTTTCCTGAGCCAGATTCGCCTACGAGCCCGAAGGTTTCTCCTTTGTTTATAAAAAAGCTGATTCCATCAACAGCTCTGACTATCCCTCTGTCGGTTTTGAAATATTTTTTCAGGTTTTCAACGATCAGCAACTGCTCGGTCAATCTTCTCACCCTCCATACAGGAAGCATGCTACTTTGTTGTTGTCGCCCAAATCTATTAGGGGCGGGAATCTTTCCTTGCAGATGGGCATTACGTGCTCGCATCTGGGGGAGAATCTGCACCCTGTAGGGGGATCTATGTAGTTGGGAAGTCTGCCTGTAATTCCCTCAGGGATACCTCCGCCGGTCAACTTGGGAACAGATTTAATCAAACCACGAGTGTAAGGATGCTGAGGATCTGAGAATAGATCTTCCTTTTCGGCGTCTTCAATCACATTACCCGCGTACATTACAGCAACCCTATCGACTAAGCCTTTGACGGCTCCTAGAGCATGGCTTATTAAGATCACAGAGGTGCCCTTCTCCTCAACAAGGTTTCCTATCAGTCGCAGAACCTGATCACCTATGGTGACATCTAGGTTTGTGCTTGGCTCGTCGGCGATGAGCAGCTTGTTGGCTGAGACCAGGGCCATGGCAATGCACACCCTCTGCCTCATGCCACCGCTCAACTGGATCGGATAATTGTCCAGAAGCCTTTCGGCGTCGGGCAGAGCGACTTCCTTAAGGATTCCCATGCTCCTTTTTTTGACCTCCTCCTTCGATAGTTCCTCGCTAGCTTCTATAGCTGCGTATTTGATCACATCTCCAAGCTGTTCGCCGATCTTGAAGACGGGATTTAAGGAAGCCGTCGGGTCCTGGAATATCATCGAGATGTCCAATCTTCTGAGAGCGTTTAGACTCCTCGAATCCATCTTGAAGATGTCCTCCCCTTCAAAAAAGATCTCACCCTTCGAGATGATGGCAGGCGGTATCGGTAGGATCCTTAGGATGGATTTCATCGTTGTTGTTTTTCCGCAGCCGGTCTCGCCGATTAAACCGACCTTTTCGCCTTTTCCAACCTTTAAGTTCACTCCGTTCAGTACCTTCAGTGTCCCCTCATAGATTTTATAATTCACGTATAGGTCTTGAATATCAAGTAATTTCTCCGTCATATCTAGTATACCTCGGCGGCAAGCATGTCTCGGATCCCATCGCCCAGGAGGTTGAAGCCCAATATTGTAAACACGATCGCTAGGCCTGGAAACATCGAGATCCACCAGAGCTCCGGCATATACCTATAGCCGTCGGAGACCATGGTTCCAAGGTCAGGCGTAGGTGGCTGTGCACCTAGTCCTATGAAGCTCAGGCTTGAGCCTATGAGTATTACCCAGGCCACATCGAGGGTCATTTTTGTGAATATTGGTGCGAGAGTGTTGGGGAGGATCTCTCTAAAGAGGATGTGAAGGGGGCTCGCTCCGACCATCTCCGCCGCTTGAACGAAGTATTCGTTCCTGAGCGAGGAAGCTATGCCATAAACCAGGCGTGTGTACCACGGCCACCAGAGTAGGGTAACTGCAATCATCGCGTTGTATAGGCTCGGCTTTAACAGGGAACTTATCATCATCGCTAGGACCAGCGAAGGTATGGCGACGAATATGTCGGTCAATCGCATTATGACGGTGTCAAGCCATGTGTTGTTATAATATCCTGCTACCAACCCTAGAAACGTCCCTGTCGGGACAACCATGACCAGAACGGTGAAAGCCATCATCAGCGAATATCTGAAACCGAACATCACCCTGCTTAAAACGTCCCTGCCCATCGTGTCGGTGCCAAATGGGTGTATTATGCTCGGTGGCAGCTTCGCACTATTAAAATCTGTGAACCATCCCGCGTGCTCTGGGTAGGGGGAGATGAAATTAGCGAATAACGTGATGAAGATGGTCATTGAAACGACCGCAAGTCCAATGATTGATAATGGGTTTCTGGAGAATTTGTACCAGTTCTTTTTGAACTCCTCTCTTTTCAATCCAAGTCTCTCCAACGATCTCCCTCCTATTCGCTTCTAACAGCCATCCTGATCCTCGGATCGAGATATGCGATAATGACATCGACCGCGATGTTTATGAGAGCGAAGAACACGCCCACCACCATAACGGAGCCGATAATCGCGTTTAAATCCTTGTTGAGCATGGCGTTGGCGCCGTATCTACCGAAACCGGGCCAGTTGAAGATAAACTCGATGATGAATGAGCCCGCCATCGCTCCCGAGATCTCCAGCCCCATGATCGATACAACGGGTATGAGGGAGGGCTTCATGAGGTATTTGAACATCACAGTTCTCTCTGGGATGCCGTAAGACATCGCAGCCGCGATATAGTCCTTTCTCAGGTTCTCGACTATGCTAGACCTCATTAGCCTCGTGTCCTGCGCCAAACGTCCAACAGCCAGAGCGCTTCCAGGCAGGATCATGTGTTTCAATGCGTCAAAGAATGCTGCGAAGTTGCCCGTGATCAATGAGTCGATTGTGAGCATACCTGTTATTCTAGGTGGATGAACGGTTCCCATGCTTAGTCTTCCAAGGGCGGGCAGAATCTTCCACAGGTATCCGAAGAGAAACATCGCTATAATCGCCCAGACGAAGCTCGGCATTGCGATGCCCAAATATGAGACCACACGGACGATGTTGTCGAACAAGCTGTTGGCGCGACGACCCGCGGTGACTCCAACTACGACGGAAATTGTTATCGAGATGATTATTGAGAAGATGACGAGTTCAAACGTTGCTGGAAAGAAGGTGGCGAGATCTGTGTTGACGGGGCGTTTGGTAACCAAAGACATGCCAAGATCTCCGTGAAGAGCGTTCGTCAACCAGATCCAGTATTGAACGTATATCGGATCGTTGAGGTGCAACTGTTCCCTTAAATTATCAACAGCCCACTGAGGAGCCAATGTCCCCAAAGCAGTCCGCGCCGGGTCACCAGGAAATATACGTGACATTGTGAAGATAACAATTGAGAGCCCTAATAGAACAAAGATGCTGTAAAACAACCTCCTAGCGATGAAATGTGACATTTTCATGTTTTCAACCTCCTTCGGATGATTTTCATCTACGTCTCCTTTTAAGATAAAGCCGTGTCTTATTTTTTCCCTCATAAGTTTATATATTTTATTGGCGATGAAGTCATTCTTCGGAATGAACCTTATTTTTACATCGTTTTTATAGAAGAAAAAATAAAGGTTTTTATGAGTTTAGTTACTTCGGCTTCAGTTCTGGATATACCTCAATTAGCTCCCATCGATCATTTGCGCCCATCAATGGGATTACTTGCCCCTTTGCTGCTGGCCAATCTATGTACTCGGTCTGGTAGGCGTGCTGTTCCGGCATCTGAAGGGTCCACATCACCCAAGCTTGATCAGCCGCCAACTCTTGGTACTCATAGTACTTCTGGAATCTCGCATCTCGGTCTGTCGTAGACAGCATGTCCTCAAGGATCGCATCAACCGTTGAATTTGCAAGCCAAATGAAGTTAGTAGGAGCCCGTCTAGAGTGGTGGGTCTCGAAATAGGCGCCCGCCTCGGGGTACAACGCAGATCTTATCATCGGGATGGCGTTCGGGCATAGGTCCTTGTCCCTGGAGGCCTCAACACAAGCTAGCCAAGACTGCTTAGTTACAGTGACTGGGATCCCAATTTCCCTGGCGGAAGTCGCAAACAGTATGGCCACCTTCTCCTCTAGGGGAACCTCAGCGACCCACCAGAAATCGACTTCAGCCTCTTCAAGGTTTTCATAGTATTTAGACTTCTTCAACTCCTCAAGGGCCTTATCCAAGTCGTAGGTGTAATATTCCAAGTCCGGATTGAACCCTGCCATGTTGTCAGGCACAGGCCCCTTAATCGGTTTGGAACCAGGCCAGAGTGTGGCCACTGTGGCATAATCCATACAGTAACAGAGCGCCCTTCGGAAATGTACATCATCGGTAGGTGGTCTCTGGTTGTTCAATAGTATCGAGAAGTAGCTTCCCGACATTAGGTTCGCCACATCGACACCAGGTGTCGCGTCCAAAGCCTCGAAGGCTTCTGGAGATTGCCACTGGTCCGAGACTTCTAGTTCTCTATTGGTCATCATAGTCCTAATGGTCATGGGCTCGGTGGTCCCGATTTGATGTACTTCCTTAGGGGCGCGGGGTTTGATTTCACCCCAGTAGTCCTCGAAGAGTTCAAGGATTAGCACTTCTTCTAGGCGGAACTCTTTCACCTTGTAAGGCCCGGAACCAGCATCATGCATCGTCAACCACTCCTGACCATAGTCTCCGTAATCGCCATAAGCACCTGGTTTAACAAGATGTTCCATCACAAGG
>Ga0209636_10005488_pt1 | contig 12954 bp, 8 predicted proteins | sample DeeMarSWOR152_54_FD_187464 | JGI IMG/M metagenome (GOLD analysis project Ga0209636, IMG submission 187464) | Marine sediment microbial communities from White Oak River estuary, North Carolina - WOR-1-52-54 (SPAdes) (version 2) | ecosystem: Environmental > Aquatic > Marine > Intertidal zone >...
TTCAATAGGAGTTGCGGGCCCCGGTAGCTCAGACGGTCAGAGCGGCAGCCTCGTAAGTTGTTGGCCGCGGGTTCGAATCCCGCCCGGGGCTCCATTTCATGTCTGTGGTCGCTTGTTTTCTGGGTTTCGATTGACGCGCTTAGTAAGTGGTGGCCACTTACAAGGAAATTCCGGCCGCGTCTCAGACGACTTCAAGCCCCTTTCAGCCCTGCTTAGCATCCTGGGAAGTAGACACCGCTGTGCGACGCATGCATGGACGTCAATATGTTGTCGGAGATGACATCGCCCTTTGTTCCCGCGCGTCAGCTACTTGTCATAAGGAATATGGGGACGTGATGATTTTCAGGGTCACTTTATTGTGCCTTCACGTGAATTAACTTCTATACGGATGCTGTTTTTCACTTGTTCTTTGAACATGTTTCTGTTGTTCATTTGAATTTTGGGGTCTGTTCGGGGTCGATTGCGGTGTTGGAATTTCGTGTAAGGGGATGTTGTTTCATTTTTCCTGTTTTTATGATATGAGGTGTGCGCATCAATGTTGCTCTTATGTGAGAATTCTCCTTTCTTTTCGCGCACGCGGGGCTGTTGGGTCGATATGCCCGACTCGGGGTATTATGGTTTGTTGTACCTCAGCATCCAGTAGATTACCTTGAGCATCTTCCTAGTCATCATCAATAGGGCCACCTACTTCGTTGTCTTCCGAGAGAGCCGGCAGTAGAACTAATAAGGTTTGTATCGTGGCGTAGGTGGGTTTGAACCGCCTGGGTGAGTGCCTATCTCATTCACTTGGATCCCTCCCTGATGATACCTCCTTGCCCTTTGGATACACCTCTCCGCTAGATGAATAGGACTAGCCCGTGTATCTGCAGAGCGTTTCCGGGTGCGCCCGCGCGCGCGATAAACCTAGCTGATAAGAGGGGTACTTTAATCATAAGACCAGACACGGCGGGAGTGATCTCTCCGGGAAAGTGTAATGAGGGCGTACACCCACATAAGCTATTCAAGGAAGGAAACATCGGAGTAATATCAAAGAGTGGAGCCCTATCATACGAGGTATCTAAGTCTATTTCAGAGTCAGGGCTAGGCCAGTCAACTGTAGTAGGTATAGGTGGTGGACCAATGTGGGGTCTGACACAGATAGACATCCTCGAGATGTTCGAGGGAGACGATGAGACGGAGGCGATTGTCCTACTAGGAGAGATAGGTGGAACAAAATAGGAAGAGGCAGCAGAATACCTCGGTGAGAACGTATCCAAGCCTGTGGTGGCTCTCATAGTTGGAAGACGAGCCCCAGAGGGTGAGAAAATGGGGCATGCAGGCGCAATCATACAACATGGCAGAGGAATGGCGGATGGAAAAATAAAGGCATTAGAGTCCTCCGGAGCCCACATAGTCAAGCGACCAAAAGATAGCCCTCTGATTATAAAGGAGGTTATATGAAAAAATGGTTGTAATAAACATAGATGAGAAACTATGTAAAGGCTGTAACTACTGCGTAGAAAATTGTCCTAGCGTCGTGCTGTAAAATCAGATAAACTAACCCCAAAGGGATACTTAATACTAAAAGTCGAGAACATAGAAAACTGTGTCATATGTAGGACATGTGAAAGGATCTGCCCGGACTTCGCAATATCTATCCATGAACTACCTCCCAACAAGTAGGGAGGCTTCCTAATTTCGCTAGTGAGAAAAATAGTATCCGTAATACTTTTATTTATTTAAGAGCTTTTTTAAAGGAACTAAAGATGTTCGATATTGTAATTGCTAATGGTAGAGTAATTAATGGTACTGGAAACCCATGGTTTAAAGCGGATGTGGCAGTCAAAGATGGCAGAATAGTAAAAATAGGAAATCTGGGAGACATCAAAGCGAAAAATAGGATAGATGCAAAAGGACTCGTAGTTAGCCCCGGATTCTTAGACCTCCACTGTCATTCTGATATTAGCATTATGATCAATCCAAAAGCGGAGAGTTATATTAGGCAGGGTGTGACTCTACAAGTCTTCCCAAACTGTGGTTCAGGGTTTGCACCTTTGAATGATACTATCAAAGACGAGATGAGGAAATCAAGACCAGAATTCAAAGAGGCGGGTCTAGACTATGACTGGTCAACCTTCGAGGAGTATCTCCAGAGGATTGAGAAGATAGGGACCTCGATTAACGTCGCTCCGTTAATAGGATTCGGCTCTGTCCGGAAGTACGTGATGGGTTGGGAGATGAGAGCACCCACTAAAGGTGAACTGGAGAAGATGAAGATTGAGGTGGAGGCGGCCATGAAGGCAGGTGCTTTCGGGCTAACAACTGGGCTCAGATATGTGCCTCAATCTTGGTCTGAGACCGAGGAAATAATTGAACTATCTAAAGTAGTTGCCAAGTATGGAGGCTTTTACACATCGCATGTCAGGGATGAGGGCGACAGAGTTGAACCTGTGGGAGCCATAAGAGAGGTAATAAAAATCGCTAAAGAAGCGGGATTACCAGGCAACATCAGCCACTTCAAGATTGTAGCTAAACCATTCTGGGATAGTATCGATGAAATGTTAGAAATCATTGATGATGCTCGCGCTAACGGTGTAGACATTACAGCAGACCAGTATCCATATCCTGCCAGTGGCTCTGGACCTCGTGCATGGATGCCAAAGTGGGCTCACGAAGGGGGAACCGAGGCTCTATTAGAGAGGATAAAAGACGCTGAGATACGGCCTAAAATACTAGAGGCAATGAACAAAGTAATGACGGTAAGAGGTGGACCAGAAGCCGCTCTCATACGAACCTATCCCTTAAACAGTGATTATGTAGGAAAATTCGTTTCAGAAGTCACGGAGATGCTTGGCAGAGACGATCCTGCGGAAACATTGCTCGACCTCTATCAGGAGCACCTCGAAAAGGTGGTAGCAGGAGAGGTCAAGGGAGGCTTCAGCTTCGCTAACTTCAACCAGCCTGAGAGGAACGTAGAGAAAATTATGAAGAAGTCGTGGTCGATGACTTCAAGTGATGGTAGCATACATGCTCCCTATGGACCATTGGCAAAACATCAGTCATCACCTCATCCAAGATATTATGGCACCTACCCCCGTGTGTTAGGTAGATATGCAAGGGAGAAGGGGATTTTAACGCTGGAAGAAGCCATCAGGAAGATGACGTCGCTGGGACACCAGAGGCTCGGTATCTTTGATAGGGGTCTAATAGCGAATGGCATGTGGGCCGATATCACGATATTCAATCCAGATACCGTAATAGATAAGGCAGAATTCACACCACCGTCTAAGACTATGCTATATCCTGAGGGCATTCCCTATGTTCTAGTAAATGGCGTTGTAACAATAGAAAATGGCGAACATACGGGAGCTCTAGCAGGAAAAGTACTAAGAAAAACCGACTGATAAAAATAACCCCCCTTTTTTTAATAAAGTATAATCTAAAAATCTTATAATAAGGCTAAGATCATGACTGAGGAATTTATACAGCGCGGAGGAGCCTACAAGTCAAAGAGTTTAAACAGTGTCGGCATAGACGTGGGTTCTACCACCACCCAGCTTGTCTTCTCTAGGCTAACCCTTGGATTCGTTGAGGAAAATCACAAATACGAAATCGTCGAACGGGAAGTCACACACCTCTCCCAGATCAGCCTCACCCCCTTCGACGACACCTACAACATCGACGTCGACGGCCTTTCTAGGATCCTTTCCGCCGCCTATGGAGAGGCTGGATACTCCTCAAACGATATAGACACTGGTGCCATCATCATCACGGGGGTCGCCGCCCTCAGGCACAACGCCGAGAGGATCCTCAACCTTTTCGCAGACCAGATGGGAAAGTTCGTCTGCGCCACGGCGGGGCCCAACTACGAGGCGATCCTCGCAGCCCACGGCTCCGGAGCCGTGGAGCTCTCTTACTATAGCCTCAAGACGGTGATGAACGTGGACATCGGCGGAGGCACAACGAAGATTGCCGTTGCTCGGAAAGGGGAGATCCTAGACACGGCCAGCATCTTCGTCGGCGCCAGACAAATAGTCCTCGACGACGACAACAAGGTACTCAGGATAGAAGAGCCCGCGGAAACTGTAGCAACTGTCAAGGGCTTCAAGTTAATTCTAGGCGAGGCAGTCTCCCCGATAAATCAGAGATACATCGCCTCTGCCCAGGCTGACAGCCTCTTCCAAGTCATCGCCAATAAGGGCCTCTCACCTTTGACGGAGAAACTTATGCAGACTCCGCCCCTGAGCTTCAAGGGTAAGCCCGACATCGTTGTCTTCTCCGGAGGGGTCTCCGAGTATATTTACGGATACGAATCGGAGAGCTTCGGAGACTTGGGCATCATCCTAGGCGAGGAGATCAGGAAGAGGATTTGCGACCTAGACGCACAGGTCGTGGAGCCGGCGGAGAGGATCCGGGCTACAGTCATAGGGGAATCCCAGTACACACTCCAAGTGAGTGGCACCACAAACCTGATCTCTAGCCTCAGCCTTCTTCCCATGCGAAGCCTGCCTGTGGTGGCCCCCCAGTTCGTGAGCAACGTACTAAACAGGGAGGCGATAGAGGAGGAGATCCGGAGAGCCCTCGAGCTGCACGACCTCAACCCCGCAGAGGACGCCTTCACCCTAGCCTTTCGCCGGTCTGTGATCACCCAGCCCTCTTACCTGCTGATGAAGACGCTGTCTGAGGCGATCATAACCGTTCTGGAAGAGAAGGTCCGGAACAGCGGGACCGTAGTCTTGATCTTCGAGGCGGACATAGGGCTGGGCATCGGCAGAGTGATCCAGGAGGAGGTGGCTCCCGACTGCAACCTGGTCTCCATCGACGAGATAAAGCTCGGCGACTTCAACTTCATTGACATCGGGGAGCCCACGGGGGACAGGGGCTTCATCCCTGTGATTATCAAGACTCTGGTCTTCCCAAACAGGTCATAAAAGAGAAATATTCCCAGATAATCTTCGATTCCTTTCAGGTCCTGATTCTTGGTGCCACTTCTTCGGCAAAAAGCTTAAGACCGTCTAGGTTGGGGATGTCCCCGAAGCGGATGACTAGGAGCCTCACGCCGAGGTCGGCGTAGATCTGGAGCTGCTCGACGCAGTCCTCCGGGGTTCCCGCGATGTAGATTTCTTCGGCCTTTTCCAGCCAAGCTTCGAAGGAGCCGGGGCTTCTATCAGTGGCCCAGCGCCTCCTCATATCCTCTAAATATTCCTCAGGGGTCTCGTGGATTACGACAGTTATGTTGCTCGTCTTCTTAATGGAGTCGAAGTCTCTGCCAACCTGTTTGCAGTGCCTCTTCAGGATGTCAATCCTCCGTCTCAATGCGTTTGGGGGACCTCCGAAGTTACTCTTATTGGCGTGCCTTGCCACGATTCTAAGGGTGGTCCTTTCGCCGCTGCCTCCTATCATTATCGGGGGATACGGTTTCTGTAGGGGTTTGGGCTCGCTGTAGGTACCGTTGAGTCTGTAATACTTACCATCGTAGTTGGTGGTCTCCTGAGTCCAGAGAGACTTGCAGATCTCCACCGTCTCTCTCATCATCCTGAGCCTCACCGGGTTATCTGGCCAGACGATCCCCCTGGCGGTGCACTCGGCTTCATTCCAGCCGGCACCGATACCAAACTCTAGACGCCCATCAGATATGATATCTAAAGTAGAAGCCATCTTCGCAAGTAGAGCGGGATGTCGATAGAGATTACAGAGAACCATGCTGCCGATCCGGATCCGCTTGGTGAGTGTGGCGAGCCATGTCATAGTGGTCCAACATTCTAATCGTTCCCTTACAGCATATTTGCTTAGGTGGTCTGACACCCAGACCGAGTGGTATCCCAGTCTTTCGGTCTCTAGGGCAACTTCCTTGATCAAATTTATATCAATATTTCTATAATTGTACTGGAGTGCGTGATATAGGGATCTGGGCTTTGGTCCAGAAGGGATCATAATAGGTAACATGACCCCGAACTTTAAATTGCCCATTTTGGTTCCTCTCCTCGTAATACTCGGGCAACTTCTTCAGCTGACCAGACTCTCTCGTTCTCAACTGCTTCGTAGGTATAAAAAGCCGCATGTGGCGTAACTAGAGCATTATCCCCCATCTTCAAAAACGGATTATCTTTGCCTATCGGCTCTTCATCATAAACATCAAGTGATAATCCCGCTATCCATTTTTCCTCAAAGGCATTGATTAGCGCATTTTTATCGATGAGCTCGCTTCTAGCTGTATTAATTATATAAGCTGTCGGCTTCATCATTCTTAATTCTCTCTCACCGATCATTCCTCTTGTTTCCTCAGTAAGGATGGCATTCAAAGTGATAAAATCAGATTTCTCTAGGATCACATCCAACTTCTCTACCTTTATAGCTCCATATTCACCAACTATCTCTTTAGAAACATATGGATCATAAACAAGAATAGTTAGATTCCATCCATACCTAAACCTCTCAGCAATTGCACTTCCTATAAGTCCAAAACCAATAATGCCTAAAGTTTTGCCAGACAGTTCTATGCCTTTGATTTCATTAGACCGCCAACCGCCTTCTTTAATCAATTTCTGCTTCTGATTTAATTTTTTAGCTAGAGACAGCATAACCGCAATTATATGTTCGGCCACACTGATCTTGTTAGCGCCTTTGCTATAGGTTAGTATGATCCCTTTTTCTTTACATGTTTCCGGGTCACATAGTCTTTTCTCGGGTTTTGCTCCTTCTTTACAGACAACCTTCAATTTTGGTGCTGATAATAAGGCCTCTCTAGTAAACCTTGCTCGCGATGTGATAATCGCTGCATCAACATCTTTGAGCATTTCAATGAGCTCTTTCCCTCTATATCCTTCTCCGTGGCGACCTAGCTTAATTGTTGCCAAACCCTCAAAGATTTCAGCTACTTTCGGATCTATTTCCTCAGCAGCTGTAAACCATACTACAAATGGAGGTTTATCCATTTCAATCATCATAATTTTATAAGTATGTTAGAGTTTAATATATTTCGATAAGTCAAGCAAAATAAGGTGGAAAGGTATTCAAACCGAGCCTTTAACAACTTTCTCGTGATCAGGCTTTGTATTCATCTGGAGGCGATGACCATCTGCATCCCTAAAATTTACAAGGTATCGCCCAGTTGTTTTAATAAAAGATACATCCGTGCATTCAACCCCTTTGTTTAATAATTTCTTGCGCGCCTCCTCCAGTTCCTCCTTGCCCCCCTCTACTAGGAAGGATATATGATCTATTCCAGGAACCTCATCTACCTTGCCTCCTCCGCCGACCTTGTGAACTTCAAATATGGTGTTCCCGACGAGGAACTCGACGGAACCACCGTGGTGTGTGGTTTGTCTTATCATAGGACCAAGTTTCTTATAGAAGTTCATGGCCCTATCCAAGTCGCTCACAACGATTTCTATATGGTCGATCTTTTTGAATATGCTCATTTTTTCAACTCATATGACATGTGTAAAAAAAATTATAGGGATAAGAGTTCTGTAAATACGCCTATGTCTTTTAATTTATCAAACTCGTATACTTTCCGTTTTATTTCCAGTGCCCGTTTCTCCGTGATAGTCGGACTTGCCCAGTTGAAGAATTTTTCGTATAATTCATCATCGTTTAATGGATTCTGAGGCGACCCCCATGTAAAGTCGATTCTTTTAGTTAATATCTCTCCGTTTTTCTTTTTGACTTCAACAATAGTTGGTCTCATATTATTTTGAGGATAAATTGCATCTAGATCTTCATCTGCAATTACCTTGATATTCTTAGCCAGATCATGTACTTCGGGGTCAGCAATTCTTTCTTCTGTGAATTGTTTATCCGTAACCTTTCCATCAATAAGTGCACAGGCCATTATGTAAGGTAGATTAAACTCGCAGGTCTTGTAATAACTATCAATATCCACCTTTTTTTCGGCTATATACATTCCATGCGTTAGCTGATGTATCGTTACCTCTTCAACCTCTGATGCCTGGAGATTTGCTTCCTTTTTGATAGCAAATATGGCGTCCAGGGGAGCATGTGTCATCTTGCATGTAGGATAGGGTTTAAGATACATAGTCATTATTTCGTATTCTTTGCCGAGTCCTCTTTCTGCGAATCTTTTTGATAATCGTCTGTCATCCTCCAATGGCGGTCCAAACAGGCCTTCCTTAGCTAACATTGCGGACTCGATTCCAACCTTTGCTAGATAGCCAGAGCTAAGAAAGTTTGTATCTGCTTGTTTTCTTGGAAAATTTTTTGGACTGTTGTAACCGGAAATACCCATGGCGAATCGAATTTGATCTTCATCGAGCTCCATTAATTTGCCAGCTATTGCAGCAGATAAATAGGCTGAAGAGGGAGTAGATTCTTTGTGACTTCTTACTCTGACCCCAACGTCATATCCTATTACTATTGCAGTGATAACTTCTTTCCCGGATAAACCAAGTTTTTCACCGATAGCTAAAGCAGTAGGAATTGCAACGCGTCCTACATGAGAAGTTCCACCCCAGGCAGCAGCATCTAAGTTACCGTCATTGCAATCATGAACCTGTGCATATGAAGCATTAGTAAAAGCGGCCCATGTAACGTCTGTCTTTAACTCTGCTCCAATAATAGTACAGTCTTGCTTTGCATTTATCTCCTTTAGGAAGCTAATAATTCGATTTGCAACATCCCATTTAGAACCCAAATACATGCAGCCAACTGCGTCTAATATAAGTCTCTTAGTTTGTAGTACGACGGCATCAGGTAAATCCTCAAAAGAGATTCCTGTAATATATTTAGCAAGTTGACGGCCTACTTTCAAAACATCATCTCTTTCTTTGACCAATTTACTCACCTCAACTTGCAATGCAAATTTAACAAATATAAAAAATTTTCTAAGGATAATTTTAACTTTAGAGGCTTCCGATTAAATTTGTTTTCTAATGGCAGGCGTGATTTACTGCTAAGTCAAGAATGTTACTTCCTCCAACCATCCGTTAAACCCCGTCTCATACCACCCCCATTCACCCTTAAACTCGCATCCAAGGGCTCCATAGCCTTCCTCTATCCCAGACCGCGCGCGCTACGTTCTCTCTACCAAAGTACCCAGCTGGACCAGGTTGAAGCAGAGGCAGGCGAACGTCATCTTCACGTTGTAAAGTGACACCGTTGTCACAAGCACATGACCGGCGTCGAATACCCTCTTGATCACGGTAAAAGGCCTTTCACTGCACGCGCAGGTGTCTGATGGATGAGATGTGCTATAAGTTTAACCTAGGGGAGTTAGAAGACATCAAACTAAAAGTTATTCGGAGCCACTTTACTATTCTTTGAGAAAAAGTGGCATAATTATGAGTTTTTAGTCGCTCACGCGAGTTATTGGACTCCAATTAGTTTTTAATAGTTCTTTAATTGCTATATAACTATGCCAACAGAAATACTGTCGCCAGAGAAGTTTTTCGGACATAAAATGGGCGCTGATCGGAAGCTGGCTCGATGGAACAGGATAGTCGAGTACTTTTGGGAGCTGGATAAGTCGCCATGCGTAAAGGTCGAGGATCTGGGCAAGTCTACCGAGGGCAACCCATTCCTGCTGGTGGCAGTCTCATCCCCCGAGAACATTAAGAATCTGGAGAAGATAAGGGAGATATGCCTAAAACTTGCCTATTCAGAGGACTTAACCGAGGAAGAAGCTACGTCTCTTATTAAAACGGGTAAGGCCGTAGTCGTCATGTCAATGAGTCTCCATGCATCCGAAACTGGTGGTACCCAGATGGCGCCTGAGCTCGTCCATGAACTCCTCACTGGCGATTCTCAAGATATTAAGCAAATTTTGGATGAGGTGGTCTTGCTCCTCTTTCCGTGTGCAAACCCCGATGGTAACATAATGATCGTCGACTGGTACAACAAGTGGTTGGGAACAGAGTATGAGGGTTGTCCTATGCCCTGGCTCTACCACAAGTACGTGGGTCACGACAATAACCGCGACCAGGTGATGCTCAACATGGTGGAGTCGAGAATGCTTACAAAGGCCACATACCTAGATTGGTTTCCCCAGGCACACATAGACTTCCACCAGATGGGAAGCTATGGCGCTAGGTTCTATATCCCGCCGTATTCAAACCCCACGGACCCAAATGTCGATCCCCTCGTCTGGACGGAGCAGCAGCTCTATGGCGGAGCAATGTTGATAAGACTGGAACAAGGGGGGAAGACCGGTGTAGAGAACCAAGCCGACTTCGCTGCAGAGTTCCTCCCAGCCTATATACGGGTCAGCGTATATCACAACATATGCGGGATGACCTCGGAGTCTGCTAGCGTTAAACTCGCCACTCCGATTTATGTTCACTACCACCAACTCCAGCCGGCGCGCGCTGGGCGCGGCCGACCCGAGTACAGGGCCCAAGTGAACTTCCCCCACCCCTGGCTGGGGGGTTGGTGGCGTCTCAGGGACATAGTAGAACAGCAGAAGATCTCCGCCCTCGCGACCTTAGAGGCGGCGGCGAAGTATCGAGAAGCGATTCTCTATAACCTCTACCTCAAGGCAAAAAGGAGCACGGAGAAGGGGAGGTCTGAGTCGCCCTTCGCATTTGTGTTTCCCCCATATCAGCATGATCCCCTTACAGCCCTAAAGCTTCTAAAAGCCCTCGTGAACATCGGTGTCAAGGTCCACACGACCGAGAAGGGATTCGCCCTCGAAGGCGTCAGCTACCCGAAAGGGACCTATGTCATATTCCTCTCTCAGATAACCATGCCTTTGCTCCTTAACATTCTAAGGCAGAATCTTTACCATCAGAGCGCATGGTCGAGGACGCCGGAAGGGGAACCCATTCAACCTCACGATCTAGCAAGCTATAACATGGCTGAGTTGATGGGGATCAAGATCGTCGAGGTAGCCAAACCCTTCGAGGGAAGTTTTGAACAGGTTCAGACGATCAAGTTCCCGAGTGGCTCAGTCGAGGTGGGCTCGGGAAGCGGCTACCTCATTGATGGGAGGCTCAACGATTCTTTCAAGGCGGTAAATAGGCTGCTTAAGAAGGATGTAAAGGTCTACAGGGTTGAAGAGGATGTGAAGACTAGTGGAGCCTCTTTCCATAGCGGTTCCTTCTACATACCACCGCAGGATGATACGACCAAGGCTCTGAGAGAGATGGCAGAGGAGCTGCACCTCACCTTCTACTTACTCAGCTCAGCCCCAGATTTCAAGAAGCACGAGGTTAAACCACTAAGGATAGCGATGTACCAGCGCTACTACGGCGGAAACATGGATGAGGGATGGACGAGGTGGCTCTTTGAGCAATACGAGTTTGGTTATACCACGGTGATGGACAAGGAGATAAAGGAGGGGCTTAAGGACAAGTATGATGTCCTCATCCTCCCAAGCGACCCCACCTGCCTGATAACGGGGGAGAAGCTGCAGGAGTACTACGAGAAACGTGGCAGAGGATCTATGGTTCCACCAAAATATCCGCCAGAATATAGGAGCGGCATAGGGAAGGAAGAGGTCGAGAAGGTGAGGGAGTTTGTAGAGACAGGTGGAACCCTCATAACACTGAACGAGGCTTCAAACTTCGCTCTTGAAAAGCTAGAGCTACCTGTTAAAAACGTCTTAAAGGACCTGAAGCCCACGGATTTCTTCTGCCCAGGCTCCACCTTGAAAGTTAGGATAGACAGAAATAACCCACTCAGTTATGGCGTTGCAGAGGACTCATTTGTCCTATTTAGAAACAGTGTAGCTTTTGAAATAAAGCAAACAACGAATAACGAGGACTACAAGGTTGTGGTTAGCTATCCAGATGAACAGATACTTCAATCTGGCTGGCTTGACGGTGAGAGGTACCTAAGCCGAAAAGCAGCGCTTATAGACGCGATATATGGAAAAGGCAGGATCGTGCTTTTTGGCTTCCCCCCACAATTCAGGGCCCAAACCCACGCCACCTTCAAGTTCCTATTCAACGCCCTAATTTCTTAAAACACTTTTTTTTATTTAAATTGAGAAAATAATAAAGATTATAATCTATTGTGTATTAAAAATAAAATTTGTCCATGGTTTTCAAGACTTCCGACTCTGATAACTGCATTGTTCCACAGGGATATATAACTACTTTAGTACCAGGGCCATTCGTTTCCTTAAGTGCATTTAATGAATCATTCCAAGATTTGAACCAGATCGAATCGTTGCCATAATATCTCATCTCAGCTTTCATTATATAAGGTGAAAAGATAATTACCCTTTTCATTTTCCAAGGCCTCCGCACGTACATATCGGAACGCCATCCTTTACCTCCGTAATCCATGCCCCAACGCCCATTACGATAATGAACTCGGGCACCCTCGGCAGAGTGGATAAGGAATACTACATCACCACCCTCTTTCACAGATTCGCGTGCTATTTTGTATGATTTATAACCCTCATTAGCCATCGGGTATCCATTAGTAATAGCAATATCTACATTTTCTAGAATGCGCGTTATATAATGACTACTCGCTCGCTTGACGCCCTCCCTATGAGCATCCACAATATCTCCACAAACGATTTCAGATACATCTTGATTGCCATTTATAAGTGCATTTACGATAAAGTCAAAATTCACCATCCGAGCAGCCTCTTCGGAATCTAACCTAGCAGCCAAACCTTCCCGAAGCAAATGATTATGACAAGTACTCTCATAACTAGATACACCAGGCAGCAAAATTTTCGCACCTCCACCAAAACCAAATTGGCCATGAGGTATTATTGCAGCTATCGCTATTTTAAGATCGCAATTCATAACCTCGCGGTTAATTTGCACAGGCGTTCCATAACTTGTCTTCCCAACTTCAATGAAATTATCGTAAGTGTTATGACTGAAGACACAGTATTTTTCAATAGTCTTCTCCCCAAGCTTTTTCGCAAAGGCGGGGAGCATCCTTGGTCCATGAGTGCCCGTCGCCATTACGAAGCTAATATTATCATCGGTAATGCCCCCCTTATGAAGCTCATCGATTACTGATGGAAGAATCTGCCAAGTTTTAGTCGGTCTTGTC
>Ga0209636_10005490_pt1 | contig 12953 bp, 7 predicted proteins | sample DeeMarSWOR152_54_FD_187464 | JGI IMG/M metagenome (GOLD analysis project Ga0209636, IMG submission 187464) | Marine sediment microbial communities from White Oak River estuary, North Carolina - WOR-1-52-54 (SPAdes) (version 2) | ecosystem: Environmental > Aquatic > Marine > Intertidal zone >...
TCCACCAGTCCAGGTGGTATTCCGCCAGATTGGGCTCGCCAGCCTCACCAGCCGCAGTCCAGTTGCCGGTCATGAGGAGATTGCCTTCCATAGAAGCCATCACTCCATGCGTCCAGCAGGTGCCTCCACGCTGGTTCTTGACCGAGGTCACGTAGTTGACACCTTCAACATCTCGCAAATCGAAAGAACTGGGCGGGTCTACACTTAAATGCCTCTCAGCAGAGGGAACTTTTGCCATCAAGAAAAAGAATGAAATGATTAAGATAAAGTTTCCAACTGTCCTCCTTTTTTTCATCGTATCTTTCTCCTTTGTTAGTTCATTAGCAGTTATACTCTATGCTAAAACGACTTCAGTAAATTAGAAAAAGCAAGTTCAACCCAGAATGCAACCCAAAAGTTTTGAGTTGCCTTCCGATTCTCCTACTTTATAAATATACTCGCTTTCGTTAACTTGTCAAGTGGTCAAAAAACCAAAATCCTAAGGTGGATACTTTGTACCTGTATTTTCCTTATGTTTCTCCTAATTTAAAAGTTGAGAAGAAAGGAGGTAAAACGCAGTAGTGTTGCGTTAATCATAACCATATAAGCAGACATTCTTAATAGGTTGAAAGAGGTTATGTTTTATGATTCTGAACGTTTCTAAATTGGATAATTCTTAAAGAAGAACGTTTTTGAAGGAAAAGATTTATCCTGACCGGAGTGGTTCTTTTTATAGCTCCTTGTGGATATTATCATCCACAAGGGACTCCTTCTGAAGGAGACACGTTTGGACGCTTCGCAAGAGCTGGGGATGATAACATCCCCAGCGAGCACTAATTCCTATTTGAGAAACAGCCCCTCATATTCCCAAGGCATCCTGAATATTCCTGCGGAAGGAAGGGGTTTTCTGCTATTGCCCGATCTGGTATTCTTTTATTTTGTAAAGAAGTGAGCGGTAGCTTATCTCCAGAAGCTTAGCAGCCTTTCTTCTGTTCCAGTTGGTCTTATTGAGCGCCTGGGTGATTAAAGCTTTCTCTTCCATCGCTATGGCTGCGCCTACTCTTTTTTTCAGGGAAAGACTTTTCAGATCGGAGGTTGGATTAGCAGATACAGACGGGGAGGACGGCTCACTGGAATGATGTTTGATGGTGTCCAGAACCACATTTTCATCTTCCCTGACCACAATCTGCTTGATTATATTTTCCAGTTGTCGCACGTTACCCGGCCAGTCGAAATTCTGCAAGAGCTCTATGGTAGCAGTTGAAAGCGAACGATACTTTTTGTTATAAAGAGTGTAATACTCTTGCAGGAAATGTTCGATCAACAGAGGAATATCCTCTCTTCTCTCCCTCATTGGCGGCAGATTTAAGGTGACCTCATTCAGACGATAGAATAGATCTTCTCTTATGGTTCTACCTTTTAAAGCCTTTTCCAAATCTCGGTTGGTGGCACAAACGATCCTAGTGTCCACCTTGATGGTCTTTATTCCTCCCACTCGCATGAACTCATATTGCTCCAAAACCTGGAGCAGTTTAGACTGCAACTCCAGGGGCATGTCGCCTATCTCATCTAAGAAGATGGTCCCTTTATTTGCCATCTCAAACCTTCCCGGCTTGGTCTTATGCGCCCCGGTGAAGGCTCCTTTTTCGTAGCCAAAAAGCTCTGCTTCCAAAAGCTCCCGGGGAATGGCGGCACAATTTACCTTGACGAAAGGTCCGCTTTTGCGGCTGGAAAGGGAATGGAGCATTCTGGCTACTATCTCTTTGCCTGTTCCTGATTCTCCCCGGATCAAAACGGTCAGTTCACTATCCGCCACCTGCTCGATTACCGCCTTAATCTGAAGCATACCGGGGCTATCTCCGATCAGCTTCTCATACTGAGATTTTGCCTTCAGTTCCGACTTCAGATGATCCAGTTCCTGTTTGAGGCGATTCTTCTCCAGCACACTCTGAATGTGGATCTCCACCTCTTTGACGTCGAAGGGCTTGTTGATAAACTCAGAAGCCCCTCTTTTGATCGACTCCACCACATTTTTGGTCTCTCCATGTCCAGAGAGCATGATCACCTCAGCGGGAGGATCCATGGACTTTATCTTGTCTAAAACCTCCAGCCCTTCCATTCCAGGCATTTTTATATCCAGAAGGACCAGATTAGGCCGAGCTTTGGAAACCATCTGTAATCCTTCCAACCCGTCTTTGGCGGAGAGGATATCGTAGGTGTCTCCCAAGCCCTCGCTCAAAATCCAGGAAACCTTTGGATCATCATCGATAATGAGTATCTTTACTTTCTCTTTATCCATACTTTTTGCTGGAAAGTAGGTCTTTCTAAGTTTTATCTATCTTTGCTCCAACTGTTTTTTATTATCGGCAGAGATTAACATTTATACAGAAATCCAACCTCTACTTTGTCTTTTCTAAAAGCTCTCAAATTTCATGCTTATTACCAAGAGCATAATATAGTTTACTTTGAAAGACCCAAGTGGCCATTGCGAGGAGCGTAGCCACGTGACAATCTCAGAGATTGCTTCGCTTCGCTCGCAATGACGATTTGGTTACAATGTAAACTATAAAATGCTCCCAGTAATAACTCATTACTTCAAATTCCAAAAAGTTCAGATCGCTGGCAGATCTACGAAGAAAGTGGTGCCTTTCCCCGGCTTGCTTTCCACCGAGACCCGACCTCCATGAGCCTTCACTATACGGTCTACCACCGCCAGCCCCAGACCGGTTCCCTCCTTCTTGGTAGTAAAATAGCGATCAAAGATGCGACTTAGATTCTCAGTAGGAATTCCACATCCGGTATCTACTATCCCAACCCGAATCAATTCCACTTCTCTTTTAGGGTCTCTGTAAGCGCCGTTACTTACTCTCAACTCTCCGCCATGGGGCATTGCCTCAATTGAATTGAGAATTATGTTCAAAAAGACCTCCATAATCTGATTCCTGTCAACCAAAACTGTATGTCCTTCTTTATACTCCTTTTTTAATGCTATATTTCTGATAGCCAGATCTCGTTTCACCAGCTTCAACGCTCGATCCAGGACCGAAACAATGTCTGCTTTTTCCATCTCATACTTGTATGGATTGGAGAAGCTGACGATTTCTTTTACCAACCCATCCAGACGGAAGATTTCCTCTTCGACTAGGTTAAAGTATTTTTCTTTATCTTTAGCATTGAACCATTTTTCCTTTAGAAGCTGTAGGGTTCCCTTGATATTGGTTAGGGGTTTTTTCAAGTCGTGCGTAATCTCCGACACCAGATTCCCCATGGTTACCAGGCGAGTGGCATTGAGCAAGGATTTCTGTTTTTCATAAACGGATGCTGATTGGGAGACGATTATAGAGATCAGCCGGATCTGTTCGGAGGATAAACTTTTCTGCTGGCGGTTCCCCACTGAAAGCACCCCGTGAATGCTCCTTTCGGCAATTATGGGAAAGGAAGTAATTGAATCCACGAACTGAGATAAATCTGGATCACCTTTTAAGCTCTTCTTGATCCTTGTGTTTACCTTCTCTGGATTGAAGATGTCATCTTTAGCTAAAGGAATCATAAGATTTCGCTTATTATTTCCACACCCTCGAAGCAGGCTCAAGGCCAACTCATTTGCCTTCTCGTTCCAGTCGAACCACAGGGCGAATTCAACCGGCATGATGGTTTTTATTTTCTGAAAGATGAAACTGCAAACCCCATCAAAGCTCTCCACAGAGGAGAGTTGACTGGCAATCTCATGTAAGACTTCAAGTTCTGCGATTTTTCTCAGATTCTGGTTGAAGTGTTCCGCGTCGTCTATGGCTATGGCGGCCTGGGAGGCAAAGGTGGTCAAAAGCTTCAGATCGTTTTGGGTGAAGGAGCTTCCGGTGATCTTGTCGCTTAAGTTAATCACTCCCAAAATCTTATCTTTAACCTTTAATGGAACGCACAAAAGCGATCTGGTGGCATAATGCTTCTTGCTCAAATGACTGAATCGACAGTCCTTTTCAATATCCTCCACTATCAAGGGGGTTCCCTTCTGAGCCACATAACCGGCGATGCTTGAGCCCAATTCTAATCTGGTGTGCTTCACAATATTTGAACTCAAGCCGATGGCGGCTTCAATGGTTAATAAATTATCCGGCTTCTGAATAAGCATGATTGACCCGGATTTTGCCTCGATCACCCTGGTGGATAAGGAGACGATCTTGTTGAGAAGAACCTTCAAATTCTCGGTGGTGCTCAAGGACATTCCCGCTTTATATAAAGCATTCAGCTCCGCCACCTTTTTCTTCAACTCCAGATTTTTCTTCTGTAGTTCGAGCAGAAGCTTGATTTTATCTTTTTCCGCCCTTCGTTTCTCCAAAGCCCTCTGTATGGTCAACTTAAGGTCAGAAAACTCAAGCGGCTTCATCAGATAGTCATAAGCTCCCTGATTGATGGCGTTGATAGCTGATTCCAAGGAAGCATATCCGGTCATCAGGATAACTAAAGCATCCTCATCTTTATTTCGCGCTGCCTTCAGGATATCCAGCCCATCAACTCGTGGCATTTTTATATCTGTAAGCACCAAATCGAAGCCCCCTCTTTCTATCTTTTTCAGGGCTTCTTCACCCTCTTCGGTCGTGGTAACTTCATAGCCCGCCTTAGAAAGCAGTGTCTGGAGGCTTTCGCACATCCCCTTTTCATCATCTACCACCAAAATCTTTGCAGTATCGTTCAGCATGTTTTTCCTCTATGGCTGAAAAATAGACCTGCCGGTCATTCCGACCCTTTCGGTAAAGTGAGAAGAAAAGTTGTACCCTCTTTCTTTCTTTTTGCCTGAATGGTTCCGCCATGTCTTTGCATTATCCCGTAACATATCCATAAACCGAGTCCGGTCCCTTTTCCCTCTTGCTTTGTGGTGAAGAATGGCTCAAAGATCCTGGGGATATTCTCCTCCGGTATTCCACAACCTGTATCTGAGAATTCAATTTCCACACTCTGCTCTGTATTCCGTGCACTTATTATGATCTCTCCTCCCTGAGGCATGAAATGCTTGGAGTTGACCAGAAGGTTAAGAAATACCTGCTTGAGTTGATCCTCAGACCCTATCACCGGCGACAGATTCTCAGGCAGCTCTTCTCTGATCTTGATACTTTTGCTCAAAAACTCTTTGTCCATCAGAGAGATAGTTTGTTTCAGGGTGGAGGACAAATTAACAAGGGTCATTTTATTTTTCTCCGGACGAGAGAAATCCAGGAGGCTTTTGACGATACGAGCGATGCGATCAACCTCTTCTCTGATCATTTTCAAATTGCGCCAATTGGGACCGTTTTCATCCACGCTCTCAGAGAGGATCAGAAGATAGTTCTTGATAACCCCCAAGGGGTTGTTGATCTCATGAGCCAGCGAGGCGGACAGTTGCCCTAACGCCGCCAGTTTTTCAGATTGGATGAGCTGTTTTTGGGTTCTTTTTAGCTCTGCATTAATATTCTTTTGATTCTCATAAAGTATAGCATTTTCCACCGCCACGGTGAGCTGATCCGCCAAAACTGAGATGAATTCTAAATCACTATCCACAAACCGTAGATTTGTCTTTTTTGGACCCAAAATCAAAATGCCAACAAGTTCATTTCTGCTTATCAAGGGAACACATAGCTTACAGTCTAATGCCTTGAGAATTTTCATCTCAGGAATATCGTCTTTTATATGAGGTTGAATCTCTTTTAGAAACAAAGGCTCCCTCTCGGAGAGGACTATTCTGGATAATACTCCGTTTAGACTGATTTCCCACTCATTCATCTTTGTAGTCGATTTGGGTTGTATTCCTTTGTGTTTGAGGAAGGAGAGCACCTCTTGCTTTGGATCCCTGCGGAGCAACACCGCTATGCTTTTGATGCCTAACTGATCCACCAAGGTGGAAAGTGTCTTGCTCAGCAGAATCTCCAGATCCAGCACAGAATTGAGTTTTCGGGAGAGTTCGAAGATGGTGTAGAGATCAAAGATTTTTTGCTTCAATCTTCGGTTAGCCTGGGTGAGACGGTCAATCTTACTCTCCATCGCGTTCTTAAAAAGATCAACCGACTCCAGGATTCTTCTTTCCACCTGAATATCTGATGAGTTTGGACGATTGGGCAAACCTTGTGGATCAGACATAAGCTTGTTTAGATAGTCGGCGGTTAAACTCCATTCCGTTCGTTTGTCCTGTAGACATCGCTTTAATCCATGTTTATTATATCCATCAAAGAAGCTAAGCCGGAGATCAATGAAAAGGCTCTCTGAGGACGATATGAGTTCCCACCTTTATTCTCGAAAGTGGTTTTACAAAAATCGAGCAGACATTTAGCCCGGCTGAAAAGATTTTTTGACTCCACTTCAGCTTTTATCGTCATTTTATTAGGTTGAAGGCTTGCTTTTGGATCTCCTTTACTTTCTTTCTCAAGTAATACAACTAGTTCATGTTTTAGCATCCAGGTTACCAGCCCATCATCACGGAATCTAAGATCTGTTTACTTTTTGCCCGGGAGCAAAAAGATGGCTTTAAGACAGATTCGGGTAACCAGCAAGCAATAAATTAACTTGCCTCATTTCTACTATTTTATAATCGGCAGGGAGAGAAGTAAATTAATCAAAATCTGCAAACTTTTGCAAATTTTGCTTTGTCAGTCAAGGGGGATCAGGGTGGAGTTTCCCCCCTTTTTCGCCCCCGCCCCGCAGGCTGAAGCTCATTTGAATCAACTGACCTTCGGCTACCAACCTCCCCCTTCTGTGGGAGATCTTAGTAATTCCCTCTTGTCATGCAAAACTTTAGCTCCTTAGGGGTCTTTATGCTAAACTTGGCCAGAATAAAATCACCTAAAAATTCTCTTCCATATAAAATATCATCTATCTGTTTATCAAATCCGTGCTTAGACCTCCACCCTCTTAAATTTTGGGGAATGTCCAGTGATCAAGTCATTATGTTGAAGTTTTTTTCGTCCGAGGCAAGCCTGGACACCACAGAGTTCTTTGGGATTATACGCCAAGAAAACACGATTTTCTCGAAGGCAGAAAAGTTTAATTTCGTAGGTGCCCAATTCATTGGGCGTTTTACCTGCTTGATGAATCGGGCAACTACGCAAAAAGTTTTTCATTCCTGTGTAGGGACATTGTTATCCCAACACTTCCCTATGTCCGTTCTATCCCCTTTAATTGGGCTTGCTTCTTGGATTACAAAAAAACCAGCACCTAACTTAAGTTAGGTGCTGGCTCTTAGGTGTGATGAAAACCTTCAGGCTTCCACTATACAGGAGTGAAACTTATGCTTCAGGTTGTTGTTTATCTTCGGTGCGATGAAATTTTGAAAGGCGGGACTTAGCATAACACTTCATTCATCCGCAGATGATTTATTTTTTCCCCACTCATAGAATATGCACCTCCCTAACTCTGGTGCATATTCATAACATTTTTTATAGCTTCCGAAAGGGATTTTTCCGTCTAAGGCCAAACAGTCCAAATCCATATCCTTGCACGGAATCTCCTTAAAGTTCACCAGTATTCTTTCCTCTTTAGGGAGATCAGATACAAGTTTATTTATCCATTTAGTTTTCATAGCATATCAAGGAGAAAAAAATTCCAGCCGGATTCATGACACCTAAATTATTTATGGCAATCGAATTTAATAAATTGACATAAGCATCCTCCCCCTCACTCCCTCCCACTTGTAGTGAGCTTGTCGAACCTATCAGGGGAGGGGGAGACTTATGAAGTCCCCTCTCCCCTTGTGGGAGAGGGTTAGGGTGAGGGGTATGTAAACTTATTTCTTGCTTTTGTATTAGCCTTTATCGACGCTGGCATCCTTCAAACCATATTCATATAATTTGTTACGTAAGGTGCGAGTTGAAATTCCCAAAATTTCTGCGGCCTTGGTTCGATTCCCCCCATGTGCCTTGAGCGTCTTTAAGATCAACCTTTGTTCAGCCTCATAGATGGTGGAACCCACCTCAATTTCCTCTGATGGCAGTTTTATTCTGCCAAAGACGAGCTCCTTGGGAAAATCACCGGGAGTGAGAATCTTACCCTTGGCGGTGACCACCGCTCTCTCTATGTAGTTCTCCAGTTCCCTCACATTTCCGGGCCAGGAATACCCCAAAAACATCTCATATACCTTCTGTGAGATTCCCGTTATCTGTCGATTGTTCTCCAAATTATATTTCTTTAAGAAATGCTGGGTTAAGGCAGGAATATCCTCCTTCCTCTCATTCAAAGGAGATATATGAATGGGAACCACGTTAAGCCTGTAAAAAAGATCCTCTCTGAATTTCTCCTGCTCGATCAGTCTATTTAGGTTACGGTTTGAGGTGGCGATGATTCGGACATCCACCTGAATGGGGATTCCCGAGCCCACCCTTTCAAATTCCCTCTCCTGCAAAACCCTCAAAAGCTTTCCCTGCAGATGAAGGGATATCTCGCTAATCTCATCCAAAAGTAAAGTACCCCTATCTGCCAGTTCAAATCTTCCTCGAGATTGCCTTATAGCTCCGGTAAAAGAACCTTTTTCATGTCCGAAAAGCTCACTTTCCACCAGACCTTCGGGAAGTGCGGCGCAATTGATCCGGATGAAGGGTCCCTCTCGGCGAGAGCTATTGTAATGAATGGCTTTTGCGATCAACTCCTTTCCGGTTCCCGACTCCCCAGTGATCAACACCGTTGCCTTTGTATTTGCCACCGTCTCCACCAGCTCAAAGATCTTCTGCATCTGCGGGCTTTTGCCCACAATGTTGTCAAAACGGTATCTTCCTATAACTTCGGTCCGGAGAAGTTTGTTTTCCAACAAAAGTTGTTTATGCTCAAGCGCTCTTTTCAGAACCAACTCGATCTCATCTATGGAAAAAGGTTTCATCACGTAGTCGAAGGCTCCCAATTTCATAACCTCCACCGCATTCTGCACCGTGCCATAAGCGGTCATCATCACCACCTTGGCATCTGGCAGGGATTCTCTGGTGGTCTTAAGAAGTTCCATCCCATCCATATTGGGCATGCGTACATCAGAGAGAATTATGTCGTAATCCTCTCCTCTGATCTTCTGTAAGGCCTCTTCTCCGGTGGACGCTAAATCCACCCAATAGCCGGAACTATTCAAAGTTTCGCTTAAGAAATCCCTTAAAAGCGAATCATCATCCACCACCAGAATCTTTTTCCCCATCACCTGCTAACTCCCTATTTTTTTACCATCAGCTGTACCCAAAGTCTTAACTTATTTATCGCATGTAAAAGAAGTCAATACAAAGGCGATTGTCACTCTCTTATAAGACCATGGGCAATCTCACCACCACAGTCGTTCCTTTCCCTGCTTCGCTTTCCACCTGAATATCCCCTCTATGTGCCTCCACTATTTTCTTTACCGTGGGTAGACCCAGACCGGTGCCGCGTTCTTTGGTGGTGAAAAATGGAGTGAAAAGCTTCTTCTGAGTTTCCTTGCTCATTCCTATCCCGGTGTCTAAAATCTTTAAGATAACCTTTTTGTCTTTTGCCTGTCGGGCGAGATCTGAGCTCTCAGCTCCCTGATTCAACTCAACCGTTATTTCTCCACCCTCGGGTATGGCTTGCACAGCATTATGCAGAAGGTTTAAAAGCATCTGGCGAAACTGCTCCGTATCCAGATCACAAAAAAGCTCATCTTGAGGATAACTCTTGACTATACGGATGTTGGTCTTTCCCTGTGAGGCATCCATTTCAAAGAAATCAATAACCTCATCGATGAATCTGGCCATCTCAACTTTGCGAAGATTAAGCTTGACCGGCTTTGTGTAATCAAGCAAGCTTTTGACAAGTCTGTCTAAAGTTTCCACCCCTTCGGTGATTTTCTTGATCCATCTTCTTCGGTGGTCCACCTTCTCCAAGTCTCTGTCCAGAAGCTCTGCAAAACCTCGGATTCCACCCAAGGGATTTTTTACCTCATGTGCCACCACAGCCGCCATTTCCCCTATTGCAGCTAAGGTCTTCACCCGCATCATCTCATCTTCCATCTGCTTCAACCTGGTCAGATCGAAGAATACCTCCACCCCTCCTGAAATTTCACCCCCCTTGTCTTTTAGAAGGGAGGTGGAAAAATCTAGGGGAATCTTTTCTCCGGTTTTTGACCAAACCTTTTTCTCCTCATTCAAATGCAACCTTTGAGATTTCAGGACAAACGGCAGGGTAAGTCTTTCCTCCACCTCCTTCCCCATCACCTCCAGATAAGGTTTTCCTATCACCTCTTCGGCTCGATAACCCAGAATGATTTCTGCTGCTTGATTGAACAGGGTTATCTTACCATCCAGATCAATGGCCAAAATTCCAGAGGTCAAGCTCCCCAAAATATTATTCAGATAGCTGGATATCTTCTCCTTCTCCGCCAAGCTTTGCCTGAGCTCTAAATTAGTCTGCTCCAATTTGAGATTTAAGTCCTCAAATTTTTTCTCCAAATCTTTGTAAGCGGTATGCAGTTTCTGGGTGATTTGGTAGAACGTGGAAAAAGAGGGGACAAAACTTTCAAGTTCCGTCTTAGAAATATTTAGACGCTTTTTTTCTTTCATCTGATCCCCTCTGTGGCGAACCAGACACCTCGCCACTGTGCCAGAAGGAAATCTTACTTAAAATCTCAACAACCAATTAATTTAATCCAGGTGGCAAGCTATGGCAAGACTTTTTTCATCTGTTAGCTCATTATTTAAGAAGAGAACGATTTGGGAAATCTGGCAAGTTTAGTAATTGTGCTCCCAACACCAATAGGAAATCCTGGCGTTCTCAAAACTACATTCACTTTGAAATCAGACGATACATTTTATAGGTTGGAGCGGGGCACCCTTGCCCCGCTCCTTAGCATTTTCGTCCACGATAAGCTCGGGCGCTACATTTCTTCGTCGCCCATTAAATTCCCGACTGTCAGGGAGATTTGACAATTCAGCCTTCTTTTGAGCATTATTTCCAACCTGAATCTTTCTTCTAAAAGAAGTTTTGTATCTCTTCTTCAATTTCGTGGAGAAGCTTTGCTTTTTCGCTGATTAGCTTGAGAAGACCCTTCACCTCACCCAGTGTCTTCAAATTGGAATCAGAGTAGCTCTTTATCTCGACTGAGGCTATCTCTTTAGTCAATCGGGCAATACTTTTTCCTGTCACCGCTTTTTTTTCCAAGAGAAAGCTAATATCGTTTTCTTTCCCTCCTTTTTTCAGCTCACCCAATATCTTCTTAGACAGATTCAAAACCTGGTCATATTCGCTTAAAAGCTTTCTGTATTGTTCTAACAGACTCATGGTTTTCTCCTATCTAAAGACCATCCAAACTATCAGCTTGAATAATCTCTTTCAATTGGAAATAATGTGTCAATCATCCGGGGGAACCACTGGACACAGGAAAAAAGACTCATCCGCTTTTAAGAGGGAGATCATAGATATGTTCTGTCAAAAAGAGATGTAGATATTTCTAATCCTAAATGCGGTTTGAAAACAAAGGCTGGGCGCGACACGGGAGAAATCTTAAGTTTTCTTTTGAGGGCTTGAGAATTTCTCTAACTCCGTCTCCAATTGTGCAATTCGACCCTTCAGTTGGCTTATATCTACTTTCAGCTTATGTTCCTGCAACGCCTTTTCGATGGAGGACTTCAAATCATTCAATTTGAAAGGTTTTATAACGTAATCATAAGCCCCCCGGCGCAGTGCTTCAATCGAACTTTCGATGGTTGGATATCCGGTCATGATGATAGCCAAGACGTCAGGAGCTATTTTTTTTATTTGTTTCAAGGTCTCGATTCCATCGATTCCTGGCATCTTCAGATCCACCAGGACCACGTCTGCCGGCTGGGTCTGCATCAGTTCCACTGCCTTCTCCCCGGAATCAGCCAGTGACACCTCATAGCCCTGAGTGCTTAAAAACTCTAAAAGCAGTTCTCTGACAAAGAGCTCATCGTCAACTACCAAAATTCTTTCAGAGGACATTAGACTTACCCAAATTCTGCCTTTGGCTTGTTTGATTTTCAGTTTAGGTTTCCGCTCAGATGTCAATTCATCCTTTTTATCCTTTCCTTCTCCAGTTTTCTGAGTCCACTTTGAAGCGAAAGAAGACGCTTTGGAAAGATCGAATCTCTCTAAAAGTAGTCGTTTTTAAGACTACCTCATCCCCATAGAGATTATCCGTTTTCTTTGCCACAAGCCGGATAGATCCTCCTGTGATTGACTTTGCCAGCTCATTAAGTCTTCTGGACATCGCTTCTGGAAATTTAACCAAAGCCATCTTGACTTAAAACATCTTTTATAATTATCGCCACAATCTCCCCCTTTCTTAAATTCTCATCCTCCGAGATCAAAAAATTAACCGGGCCGGAGTTGGCTCCGTCCTTCTTACATCGGCAGAACGAACAAGCCAAGAATCGTTTTTTCTGTCTTTGCAAATCACCTTTTGTCGGGCAAAAGATGACCATCTTTTGTTGTCTAACGCTTCTTTGCCACCTTCTTTTTAACTTTTTTATCTCTACTCACCTTTCTTTTTTGCGTCTTCACCATCTTGCCTAACTCTCTCTGTAAGATCTCCTCGATGCTTCTTTGAGTTTCATCCTGCGGCAAGAGAGCATGTTTGAAAACGTCTTCAATCCTTTCCACGAAGATGAAATTGGTCTCCTCTCTTATCTTTTCCGGCAAATCCAAAAGATTCTTCTCATTTCCCTTGGGTAAGATCACATGTCGGATTCCCACTCGGTGTGCGGCAGATGCCTTCTCCCTTACCCCAGCCACTGGAATCACCCTCCCCCTCAAAGAGATCTCGCCCGACATGGCTATATCATTTCTTATGGGCTTGTCGCTCATCACCGATGCTATGGCCAAGGAAACTGCAATCCCTGCCGAGGGTCCGTCCTTTGGAATGGATCCGGAGGGAAAGTGGATGTGAATATCATAGTTAGTGAAATCATCGTAGTTTATTCCCAAAATCTCTGCTTTGGAACGAACGTAGCTATGGGCGGCTTGGATGGATTCCTTCATCACCTGGCCCAATTGTCCGGTGAAGATCA
>Ga0209636_10005492_pt1 | contig 12949 bp, 10 predicted proteins | sample DeeMarSWOR152_54_FD_187464 | JGI IMG/M metagenome (GOLD analysis project Ga0209636, IMG submission 187464) | Marine sediment microbial communities from White Oak River estuary, North Carolina - WOR-1-52-54 (SPAdes) (version 2) | ecosystem: Environmental > Aquatic > Marine > Intertidal zone >...
TGATTCCAGCATGCACACTTATCGTGGGCGTACCGGAAGAAACAGAAGAAGATATCATCAAGACAATCGAGTTGATGGACGACCTGAAAGACATCAGAAGCTTGATTGTGCCTTTGTTTTTCGTTCCAATGGGTAGATTGAAAGATGAGGATTGGTTCAAAGAAACTGAGATGAATGAGCTTCACAAGCAGTTGTTGGCTAAATGTGTGAGGCATGACCTTTATTGGATAGGTGAATTGATTCGTTTGGGTTTCGGTGGAAAATGGCGTGGAAGACTCCTGCGATCCTTGTACGAGATCTTTGCCAAGGTCGTGGAGTTTAAAGCAAGAAGGATTGGAATCTAGGGGTTACATAACACGTCATTTATGCGACAAAAACTTCAGAGGCTACAAAAAAGGAGGTTGTTCGTAGGATGTATTGTGTTTGCTTCTCTTCGGCAGCTCCAGTTTCGAACCTTATGAACAGCGATAATGATTCGATCTTTCTATTCTTCTGGTTTTGGTTCTTTCCACTTTTCTATGAGTAGCTTCTCTTCTCCGCCAGGCTTGAAACTTACTTTTACAAGTATGGAATCCGAGCCCTTGAAAGGGAACATGCTGTCTTCAGCTAGGTACACTGGCAGATAGATCAGGTATTTGCCGTCTGTCCTTCTGAACAAACGCCCTCTTCCTTCACTGACCATTTTGATACACCTCGATTCAATTTTCTTTTAATACCCAAACTAGTAACAGAAGTAAATATTTAAGCTTTATCTTCATCTGCTTCACGAAATTGTAATTATTGATTCACATATGTTGTCCCAATGATGTTCACAAGTCATATTGCCCTGCGGACCTAACATTAAACTGAAAATGACTTGTTTCAAAGCAATCAGAATGAATTGCAGTTTAAGTGGGCTAACCAAGACAAAAGTGAATAGTCATGGTACACGTGTGCTTTTCTTAGAGAGGCATTCTGATTTCTCTTGGAAGAGAGAAAACATACATAAAGAACTGAAGCTATATTGATTGGTTGTGGTTTGGAGGCAAATTGAGATGGCGGGTATAGTCCTCGTTAGAGACATTATGTCAAAAGACGTGAGAGTGGTGCGACTGGACTCCAGCGTCAAAGAGGTCGTAGCTACTATGAACAAGTTTGACATAGGCTCTATTATAATTGTACAAGGCGGCAGACCAGTAGGCATCATAACCGAACGTGACATCCTTAGAAGGGTAGTGGAGCCGTGCTTAGCACCAGAAATCCTCAATGCGAGGCAAGTCATGACCAGCCCATTGGTGACCATTAAAGAAACAGCCAGTATAGACGAAGCGGCTGAACTTATGGCGAAGAAAAAGGTCAAAAAACTTCCGGTTATGAATAGAGAGAAACTTGTCGGTATTGTGACGTTTTCAGACATAGTAACTAAAGTTCCAGCAATGCTCTCCACGCTGGAAGAACTGTTGAGACCTTATCACCGTTCGTACTGACCACGCAATTGACCTTTGATTCTTTTCGTATGGCGTACTTGTGCCCTTTTATCCAAGTTTTCTGATTTACCACGCGATATTCCAGTTTGCAAGCCCAATTTAAGCTCATTTTTCGCTCGTGTTCGGACAAGATTTAATGTGGGCGCTAAAGCTCTTCGCTGTTCTATACGTATCAAATTCGTGCACGCTATAAATATGCAAAGTATACTTGTTTGTTAGTAGAGAGACCGATGGAGGAATGGAGTATGAGCAAGAAAATACCAACTGTTTATCCGTACATCCCGAACTCTGTGCCTACAGTAAAAAATCAGATGCTCAAAGAGGTTGGAGCAAAGAGTGTGGAAGAATTTTTCGAGGATATCCCTGAGAAGCTCAGGCTCAAGAAAAACATGAATTTGCCCAACCCACTCTTGTCTGAATACGCTTTAAGGAGGCACATAGAAGGAATCCTTTCAAAAAACAAGACGTGTCAGGAATATCTCAACTTTTTGGGAGCTGGATGCTGGCAACATTATGTTCCAGCAGTATGTGATGAAGTGAATCAACGAGGTGAATTTCTAACCGCGTACGCAGGCGAACCTTACGATGATCACGGAAGGTTTCAGGCACTTTTCGAGTATGCAAGCATGATGGGAGAGCTTCTAAACATGGATGTTATGAATGTTCCAACATATGACTGGTTGCAGGCAGCTGCTACTTCCATTTGTATGGCATCAAGGATCACAGGCCGAAGCGAAGTATTAGTGTCTAGAACAATCAATGCTGATAAATTATCGAAAATCAGGGACTATTGCAAACCTAAGATAGGAATTAAGCTGTTAGACTATGACTCTGAGACTGGGCAACTAGACCTCAATTCTCTCAAGGTTCAGATTTCTTCAAAGACAGCCGCCGTCTATTTTGAGAATCCATCATATCTCGGCTTTATTGAAGCGCATGGAGATAAGATTTCTAAGATAGCCCATGACCATGGTGCGATATGCATTGTCGGTGTAGATCCGATTTCATTGGGAATCCTAGCTCCTCCGATCGAGTATGGTGCAGATATAGTATGCGGTGATATACAGCCACTCGGTATGCATATGCAATTTGGGGGTGGTCATGCTGGATTCATTGCCACTCGGGATGAAGAGGAATACGTGATGGAATATCCTTCCAGACTGTTTGGAATAGCTCCGACTTCAGTTGAAGGAGAATATGGATTCGGAGACGTTGCTTATAAAAGAACCTCTTTCGCGTTAAGAGAGGAGGGCAAAGAGTTTGTAGGCACAGCCACTGCCTTATGGGGCATAACGGCCGGTGTTTACTTAGCACTGATGGGACCTCAGGGTATGCTGGAAATCGGAGAAGTTATCATGCAAAGATCACATTACGCGATGTTGCTGATGTCCAAAATAAAGGGCGTCAAATCTCATGCTTTTCAGTCAACTCATTTCAAAGAATTCGTCGTGAATTTTGATCGTACTGGAAAGACAGTTGCGGAAATCAATAAAGCTCTGCTGAGGCACAAAATATTCGGTGGAAAAGACCTGACAAAGGAATTCCCGGAGCTGGGGAATAGTGCACTCTACTGCTTTACTGAAGTTCACACCAAGGATGACATTGATAGGCTAGTCAACGCACTGAAGGAGGTAGTCGAATAAGATGAAGGACATAACGAAGAAACGATATACAGGTGGAAAACCAAAACCAAGGCGGTTTCATCAAGCTATGTGGGATGAACCGATAATTTTTGAATTGAGCAATGAAGGAGAGAGAGGTATCATTGTCCCAGAAGTTGAGGCTGAGGTAAAAAATGGGGTTGGTGACGTTATGTCAACTATACCTGAGAGCCTTCGAAGGAAACGGCACCCTAAATTGCCAGAGCTTTCACAACCACGGGTATTAAGGCATTATATGAGACTATCACAGGAAACCTTGGGGACGGATCTAAACATTGACGTGGGGCAGGGAACCTGTACAATGAAATACAGCCCGAAAATCAACGAACATCTGGCTAGAATGCCCCAAATGGCGGATATTCATCCATTACAAGATGAAGAAACTGTTCAGGGCATACTTGAGGTGATGTACAAGTTTGAACAGATCCTCAATGAGATTTCGGGAATGGACCAGTTTTCGCTTCAACCTGGTGCTGGTTCCCAAGCTATATACGCAAATGCCTCGATTATAAGAGCATACCATGAAGCTCGAGGGGAAGCAGATCACAGAGATGAGATCATTACGACAATATTCTCTCATCCCTCAAATGCAGCATGTGCCAAAACGGCCGGTTTTAAGATCATAACTTTGTATCCTAATAAGGATGGTTATCCTGATCTTGAGGCATTAAAATCAGCGGTGTCAGAACGTACGGCTGGGCTGATGATAACAAACCCGGAGGATACGGGAATTTTTAATCCAAAGATTGAAGAGTTCTTGAAGGTTGTCCACGAAGCGGGGGGATTGTGCTCCTATGACCAAGCAAATGCTAACGGAATATTAGGCATAACTAGGGCGAGAGAAGCTGGTTTTGATCTTTGCCACTTCAATTTGCATAAGACATTTTCAGCGCCTCATGGATGTGGTGGACCGGCAGTCGGCGCTATTGGTGTGACCAGAGAACTGGCAAAGTTTCTGCCGGTTCCTGTTATTGAGTTTGATGGTAGTAAGTATCATTTGAACTATGATAGGCCCGAGAGTATTGGGAAGGTGAGATCATTTTGTGGAGTCGCGCCAGTGGTTTTAAAAGCATACACGTGGGTGATGAGTCTCGGCGCAGAAGGTCTAAAGGAGGTCGCTGAGATCGCTGTTCTGAACAACAATTATTTGCTCAAGAGGATGTTAGAGATACGGGGAGTAAGTGCACCTTACGCCAAGGGTAAACGTCGAATTGAGCAGGTTAGGTATAGTTGGGAGAAATTGAGGAGAGATACGGGGGTTCATTCAGAGGAAATTGGACTTAGGGCTGCAGACTTTGGTGTGCATTACTGGACCAGCCACCACCCATGGATAGTTCCAGAGCCTTGTACCCTTGAACCAACCGAATCATATTCTAAGGCTGACCTTGATGAATACATTGAAATACTTAGGCATGTATCCAACGAGGCTTACAGAAACCCTAAGCTGGTTAAGACCGCCCCTCACAATAGCACTATTCACAAAATTAACCACACACCATTGGACAGTCCATCGGAATGGGCGATGACTTGGAGGGCATATCGCAAAAAAGTACATAAAGCGAGCGCACATAATGTTAATCTTTGGTGTTCAGAAAGGTGATCGTTGACCTATGCCAAACTTTGCTGAATTCAAACCTCGTGGGGCGTTGAATGGGAAAGTTGCCCTGATCACTGGGGGTGCTGCGGGCATTGGGCGAGCAACAGCTCTGCTCTTTGCACGACAAGGCGCAGCAGTGGCTATTGTTGATGTGAACGAATCCGATGGGCGAGCTGTGGTCCAAATGATCATCGATGAGGAAGGACAGGCCGTCTTTGTGCGTGGCGATGTTTCCAGAGCGGAGGATTGCCAGTTAGCTGTGCGGCAGACTGTTGAACAACTGGGCAAACTGGATATCCTCTTCAATAATGCGGGCATTATCCGGCGCGCGTCGGTGATAGGGACAAGCGAAGAGGAATGGGATCGGGTGATGGCAACCAACGTTAAGTCGGTCTTTTTGCTTTCGAAATACGCGATTCCGATCATGGCTGAAGCGGGTGGCGGCGTGATCATCAACACTGCATCGGGATGGGGGCTAGTCGGTGGATGGAATGCGGCGTCGTACTGCGCGTCAAAAGGAGCGGTGGTGCTGTTGACTAAGGCCATGGCTCTCGACCACGGTGCGCAGAATATCCGCGTTAACTGTATCTGTCCTGGTGATACGGACACGCCCATGCTACGCAACGAAGCCCAACAACTTGGCAAATCTGGGGAGCAGTTTCTGGCGGAATCAAGGCAACGTCCGTTACGGAGGGTTGGTAGTCCGGAAGAGATCGCTGAGGCAGCATTGTTTTTGGCCAGTGATGCATCATCGTTCGTCACTGGTATAGCGTTAGTGGTTGACGGCGGCGGGCTTGCGGGATCAGGATGAGGAGGTAGAGTATGCGCGGTTTGAGAGGTAAACGGGTTCTGATTACTGGTGGAGCAGGCGGTATTGGCGCTGCAACAGCGAAGCGGTTTGTGGACGAAGGTGCTCACGTTGTCGTGCTAGACTGCAACAACGAGGCACTTCGTCGCATTAAGGATGAATTGCCCTCTCTGAGCGGAACCATCAGCGCTGACGTGTCGGATGCGGACGCTGTGGCGCGTGCCTTTGGTGAATTAGATAAATTACTGGGTGGGTTGGATGTGCTGATCAACAACGCTGGGATAAGTGTTCGACGACCCTTTATGAATATTACGCCTCAGCAATGGCGCATGGTGATGGACGTAAACCTGAACGGGATGTTCTTCGTTGCCCAGCAAGCTGCTCGACGGATGCTGGCGGACGATGGTGGCGTGATCTTGAACATGGGTTCGACTAATGGGATAATGGGCTATTCCTTCTACGCCGACTACAATGCCTCGAAGGCAGGTGTTATTGAGCTTACGCGCTCGATGGCGCTGGAGTTGGCGCCGAAGGTGCGAGTGATAGCTGTCTGCCCCGGCTTCATCCTTACACCGATGCAAGAGGCAGAGTACACTCCTGAAATGCTGCGTGCCTTCGAAAGCAAGGTCCCTTTGAAGCGCGTGGGGCGCCCTGAAGAGGTTGCAGCGATCTTCGCCTTCCTGGCCTCTGACGATGCTGCTTTCATTACTGGACATTACTTCGTGATTGATGGCGGGGAGATTGCAGGCGGACTGGCGAGCCAGTAGTTAAGGGAATATATCCTTTTCTCTAGGAGGCTACAATAACTAAACTTTAATATCACTGGAAAACTGAAGACTCATGAAGTATGGGCCGCCGTAGCTCAGCTAGGTAGAGCGGCTGGCTGTTAACCAGTCGGTCGTAGGTTCGAGTCCTACCGGCGGCGCCTTAATCGAACGAGGGTTCTTCTTAGATGCTTGATGAGACATAGTTGAAGATTATCTATGAAGTTTTTTCTGTGTGGATAGTTCCTGAGTATGTTTGGATGTGGCTGAACTGTTGCTCTCTGAAAATCTCTACCCCCCTTATATATAGGTTGAACCACGCCTTGAAGCATCTTTAGCCTGAAGTGTGGAGTCTGAGAAGCAGTAGCCACAGGTACGTAGATCCACTTTTGCGCGGGTTCAGGCGCGTATAGCGTAAGCCGTTCCGTCACTGCTTTACAGAACTGAACTGGGGAGGAACGTTAGCTTCATTCAACATTAGCCATGTTCGCTGCCTTCATCGAAAAAGGCTTTAGCGATTGCAACGATGCTGTCAGAATCAGGGCTTATTGTTGCAAACTAAAGTTTCCTTGTTCTGGCGCAACGTGGATGATTGTCTCCCTCATCTGTCTGTCATTCAGCTACCCAAACGTTTTTTCACTTCAGAACCTGCCAAGAATTTGTCCATGCCCTGATTTGATTTCATCTCTTGCCTCATCACGATCTCAGTTAGTTTGTCAATCTCTTTCAACTCTTCTTGCAAGAAATCTCTGAGTTGTGCTCGTATTCTTCCAACGTGTTGAGGTTTAATTTCTCCTTTAAACTCCAGTAGAATGCGGTCTAGTTTCGCTTGGGCTTTTTTACTTGATTGTAAACCTAGTTGAGCTAATCTTCTGTGGTTCGTGTTTTTTCGATTGAATCGAGGGAAAGGAATTTCCAAGAGTTTCTTTTCTATTCCTCTTTCGCCCCATAATCCTTTGGCTTGCATAGGCTTGATTAATCGGTTGACTTTCGGAGAGTTCAAAAGAGAGGTCAGAAAATATGCTTCATCTTTGTCATCTGTTTCATAGTAGATTGTTGCCTTGGCTAGAATAACTCTATTCTTACGTTTTCTCATATCTATTACATTTGCTACAACATCTTTACCGGTCTCATTGTAGACAACTTTATACTTCTTTTTCGGATTCTGTCGGCTCAATTTTTTGTTGTAGTTAATCCATTGATAGATATCAAATTTCTTCTTTTGTTTCCTTCTCTCAGTCCAAAGCCTCTCAGCTTTTTCTAACCATTTAGCTAGAAGTGGGTAACTTCCTCTGGCTAAGTCTGCTCTGACCAAGCTAAACCCGCTCCTTGTTGGTAGGATGGGCAAAACGGCAAAACTGGTTCTATAAGAGAAAGGAAAGAGGTATGAACAAGTCACTACTTCGTATAGAAACTTGCTCTCTACGTTTCCTTCAAAAGTAAAATCGTTCCAAGGTTTTTTTGCAGTTCGCAGAACCAAACTCTGGGTCTTGACGTAAGGTTTCTGAGCATCATATCCTAATTCCGTTTCTTGTATTTCTACGAGCCAGAACGCTTGCGGGAGTATTTCAGCCCCCCTAAAAAATTTCTTGTAATAGTAACTCTCTTTCTCAAATTCGATTTTTTCATAGGAAAGGAAATCTCTTTTGCCGATCCTTGAGAGAAATAGTCTACAATCTTCAATCGATATTTTTGGGAAGGCAATTTCATAGTTCTCATTTTTGGTGCTCAGATTGCCTCTGAAGATTTTTGCTCTTATTGGAAATCTTGTCTTCTTACCCTTCTTTGCGAAGACCACACACGAGGGGACTCTGAATAAGGGTTTAACATTATCTAGGTCCCAAATTTCGTGGAAACCGAACCTAACTCTTTTGAAATTCCCATTGCGGAAATTGGAGTGTTGGTCTGCAGAAAAGACACTCCTCGGCATTACAAACGCAGTTTCTGCTCTCTCCTTCAAGTAGAGTTCATTGCACCTCGTATAGAATAGAGTTGCCATTTCCATGTTCGTCATTAGAGTAGAGGATAACGTTAGGCTATAGTTATCTTTGATAAGTCTCTTCAGGAAATTCTGATAATCGACATTCTTGACAGAATTGTAGACAATCCAAGGCGGATTGCCCGTTACAAGGTCGAATTTCCGATTAGCGAAATCAATTGGCTTGTATTTATTCTTAATAATGAAAGTCCAAATTGTGTCTCTGTTGTTTTCTATTATCTTTGCTAACGTGCGCACATTTACTGCCATTACTTCAACATAGTCTTTTTCTTTCTTTTGTGTCGTTAATTTGCTATGAAAATAATCTTTCAGACGAGACTTATTTATCGATTCGGTCTTGAGAAAATCTAGGCTTAACTCCTCTGTGAGATCTATCAACGAATCAATCTCTTCAGATTGCAGAAGTTCGGCTTGAATAAAATCGGCTGGCAGAAAGAAATATGTCTTGTCGTCAACCGTCGGTATTCGATAACAGTTTACGTTGTGATAGTGCGTCATTTCTTCATCAATCAATCTCATTGAATCAGCCATGTAGATTGGTAGAACGATTTCACCTCTTGGAACAATTCTAACTAGATCCCCGAGAGCCAAAATGTAGTTGGTCTTCGCTGTCAGAACTGCAAGGGGATGAATATCAATACCTTTGACATTATCCAAAATGTGGTTTAGCATCTCAATCTTGGGCAACTTCAAGAGTTCTTTCTTCCGTCTAATTCCGATAAATAGAAATGTTCCAGACCCACAAGCGGGGTCAAGTATCGCTTTCTTTGGGTTCTCGCTAAGAGAATGTCTCAGAATTGCTTCAACCAGCCAATCGGGAGTGTAGACTTCTCCTAGATCATGTCTTTCTGTCTGGTCCAACAGATTTTCGTAAAGGCCTTTCAAGACATCTTCATTTAGTTTGGTAAGGTCGTATCTAGCAAGAATATCAAGAATGTTCCTAGCGATTTTGATGCCTTCCTCTTTAACGGTTTCTCTTGTTATCCAACTAAAGAAGTCTTCTTCAAGAAAATTCCGTATTCCCCATTTTCTGAACTCTTCTCCACCCAGAACACTCGCTATGGTCTCTTTTTTTATTGGGACAACTCCCTTTGAGAAGAAGCTGTAAATCATCAGTTTTGCTAGCATCGAAAGGTAAGTATGTTTAAGGAAGAACTCTTCGTTATCAACGCTACTTCCGTATGCGATACTAAGGTAATTGCTCCACTCTGAGAATATTGTATCGAAGGGTTCTCTATTCTTAGTCTTGAATAATCTAACTGACTTTTTGAGTTCATTGAGAATAACCTTGTAGAACCTCGTTCCTACACCAAACGCAAATTTAAAATCTTCTGTTGTTGGGATTTTTGGTTCCCGAGAAAGAAAAGTATAGTCAAGCCAAACTAGGAATTCTCGTGCGGTTTTGTCCTCAATCGCAAACTCCTCTATCGGGATTAGAGAGATATCGTCTGGTGAGATTTCACCCTCAATTGACGTTTCTGGTCTGTATACGTAGAATATCTCTCCATCAGAGCCAAGTGCCAAATAGTTTACTTTAGTGCCAAGGTCCTTGATTTCGGTGTTCCACAAAATTGAGATATATTTTCTTATTTGTTCTTCTGCTTCTTTTTTGGTTTTCTTAACGTCGCTCTCAAATTCGATTAGAACATTACCTAGTAGACTGTCTATTCTGCCTCTTGAAACAACGACTTTCCCCTTAAAGTCGACAAATTTCTCTATTTGAGGGAAGACTTTCTCGAGATAGTCTATATTTGCTTTGAAGGCGTTTTGCACGAGTTGAATGAAAAAGAACGATTTATTCGCTTCGCTTGTGACTCTTCTGACATCTTGGAGATATTTCTCGTACAATTCTTGGAAGTCTTCAATGTCCATAGCTTATGCTTTGCCAGATATCTTATTTATCTTCTGCGTTTGGTTTGGCAGGATGAATTTAGACTTCTAAATTTTACATTTCAAAGTAATGCCCTCTGCAAGTTTCTCATTGTTTAAAATGCTGAAGAGTTATAGCAGAACCAAGAGAACTAATCAGAATTAGCGTGTGTGTTTCTCTAGATGCCTTCTATGAAATCCGCCAGATCTTTTAATGGTCGTTTATATTCTTCTGTAATAGAATTTTCAATTGAGTGATCTTTTTCATAAACGAATCAATATCTTCCTAAAGCAGTGTTCCACTATGCTCAACACCACAAATCGTTATAATCTTCTTAATCATACGACCGTATAACTCAAAGGAAGGTTTAAATAAAGTACGGTTTATTTCGGTAGTTAGCTTTGGTGTTAACGGTCGGCGATAAATGTCAAGCGAATTCCGTCACATACTGCGAATAGCGGGCACAGACATAGATGGCACCCTAAAGATGCCATACGCCCTAAAAAGAATCAAAGGAGTAAACCTAACCCTCGCAAACGCCATATTAAAAAAGGCAGAAGTAGACACAGACAAAAGGGCAGGTTTTCTAACAGAATCAGAAGTTGAGAAAATAGCACAAATAATAAAAGACCCAGTAAACTCTGGACTACCAAGTTGGCTTTTAAACAGAAGAAAAGACTTAGAGACCGGGAAAGATTTGCACATTATTAGAGCAGATCTTGACTTGGGAACAAAGACTGACATCAAACAGATGAAAGAAATGAAATCGTGGCGAGGATACCGTCACGCTTACGGATTAAAGGTGCGTGGGCAAAGAACAAGGACGACTGGAAGAAAAGGCAAAGCTGTTGGAGTGAAAGTGAAGACACAGCAGCGAAGGATGTAAAGCCCATGGGCGACCCTAGAAAACAGAGAAAGAAATATCAAACTCCACGTTTTCCATGGCGGACAGACGTCCTGCAAGGAGAACTCAAACTCTTAGGTCAATATGGTTTACGGAACAAACGTGAATTATGGCGCCATGAAACCATGCTATCAAAATTTAGGGGAATAGCCCGCTCCCTCATAGGGAAAACGCCTGAAGAACGCCAAAAAATGGAGGAGATGCTTCTCACCCGTCTGAAAAAACTCGGGATAATACATGAAGCAGCAGCTCTTGACGACGTCCTAGACTCAACAATTGAAGACATACTTGAACGAAGACTTCAAACAATCATATTCCGAAAAAATCTAGCCAAGTCGATCTACCAAGCCCGTCAACTGATAACTCACAGGCACATAGCCATAGGAGAACAGCGAGTAAGTGTCCCAAGTTATCTTGTGCCAATAGAAGAAGAAAACCAGATAACATACACAGCTAAAAGTCCTGCTGCAAATCCACATCACCCTCTACATCAAACAATAGCAGCTGCGCCGCCACAAGCGAAAACAGAGGAGACGCAAGATGAGTAGCAGTGGTGGATTCAGCAAGAAACCTGAGAGGTGGGGTGTAGTGCATATTTACAGCTCGTACAACAACACAATAATCCACATAACGGACATTTCAGGCGCGGAAACCATAGCGAGAACATCCGGCGGGATGTTTGTGAAGGCGGATAGAATGGAATCCTCAACCTACGCCGCTATGCGCTCAGCCTCTGCAGCGGCAGGAGTGGCCAGAGATAAGGGAATAAGAGCGATACACATTAAGGTAAGGGCTCCAGGAGGCTCTGGACCAAGAACCCCAGGTGCAGGCGCACAAGCAGCGATAAGAGCCCTGGCAAGATCAGGATTTCGTATAGGCCGCATAGAAGAGGTCACACCCATTCCTCACGATGGAACACGAAGACCAGGCGGTAGAAGAGGAAGAAGAGTCTAGCCCCAGCGCGTGCAATTCAAGTTTCCACCTTTTATAGAAAAGTTGAAATAATGCACTAATGTTCTATTGAACGGCACAGCATTTACCATGGACTATCGTGGAGTGTTTAAATAAGTGGATATAGAGACACTTGAAAAAAACGATACGAGTATACGTTTGCTTATTCAGGGAGTCGACGCTCCCTTTGTGAACGCCTTAAGAAGGATCGCACTTGCCGAAGTTCCATGTATGGCGATCGATGAAGTCGTAATGATTGAGAACTCTTCTGTATTGCAGGACGAAATCGTAGCCCATAGACTCGGGCTAATCCCCCTCACAACCGATCTAGACGGTTATAATCTACCAGAAGAATGCCCATGCAAAAGCGAATTCGGATGTAACCTTTGCAGGGTCTCACTCACGCTCGACGCAGAAGCAAAAGAAGAAACGAGAACTGTTTATTCAGGGGAGCTAATCTCAGAAAACCCAGACATAACTCCAGTAAGCGACAAAATACCCATAGCAAAGCTGACCAAAGGACAGAACCTAAAACTTGAAGCATACGCGAGACTCGGAAGAGGAAAAAACCACGCGAAATGGCAACCAGTGTCAATGTGCATGTACAAGTACTTCCCGCAAATCAAAATAGGCAAGCAATGCGATGCATGCGGCAAATGCATAGAGATCTGCCCGAGGAAGGTTCTAATCAAGGCTGGAGACCAACTTAAAATTCGCGATTTGATGGCTTGCACTCTCTGTCAAGATTGTGTTGACGTTTGTCCAATGAATCCTCCAGCCATAGAAGTAGGCGAAAAAGCGGACACCTTTATATTTAACATTGAATCCACGGGTGTGCTTTCTCCGGAAAGGATAGTCAATGAAGCCGCTAAAATCTTAGACAAGCAGTTGAAGGAATTCGCAAGTGAAATCAAGGTGAAGAAAAAGTG
>Ga0209636_10005493_pt1 | contig 12949 bp, 9 predicted proteins | sample DeeMarSWOR152_54_FD_187464 | JGI IMG/M metagenome (GOLD analysis project Ga0209636, IMG submission 187464) | Marine sediment microbial communities from White Oak River estuary, North Carolina - WOR-1-52-54 (SPAdes) (version 2) | ecosystem: Environmental > Aquatic > Marine > Intertidal zone >...
ATGCATGAGTCATCGAGTCATGGCTGCGAAGGGGGAACGTCGAAGCACCGAATCGTCACTGCGTTCGAGGAGCAGCAGCGCGAACCACTCCTTTTGGTCGGTGTAGACCCGCCGTGTATCGAAGCCGAACCTGGCGAGCTCATCAGCCACTTCTGAAACCCGGTACTTGCGGCTGATCTCGACCAATATCCGCTCGCCTGCAGCGATCGCGATTCTCTCGTCGAGGGGCTCGATGTAGATCTCCTGGTCCGTGTGGAAGTGCGCGAAGATCTCGATACGGCAGAGTTCCGGATTCCAGGTCGCGACGTGCTCGATCCGGTCGATGTCGATGTCCGAGCCCAGCTCGCGGTTCATGCGCGCGAAATAGTTCTTCGTGAATGCTGCCGTGACGCCGGCGGCATCGTTGTACGCCGCTTCTAGAACAGCGATGTCCTTCACCAGGTCAATCCCAAGCAGGAAGTTGTCGCCGGTCGGGAGATGGCCGGCGAGGTTGCGGCAGAACGCGGTCGTCTCGGCCGGGTTGAAGTTGCCGATCGAGCTGCCGAGGAAGATGACCATCTGCGGTGACAGTTGCCGCAGGATGGGGAAGGCGCTCCGGTAGGTACCGTTGACCCCTGTGAACCGGACGTCGGAGAAGCGCTCCGCGATGCTCTTGCTCGCCTCGCGGAGAGAACTATCACTCACGTCGACGGGGACGTAGAGGAGCGGGTTGTCCTGGTCCACGTAAGTGTTGAGCAGGTGCTCCGTCTTCACCGAGTAGCCGGAGCCGAGCTCCACCAGCGTGCGCGGCCCGGTGATCTCGCGGACCTCGGCGGCGTGCCGGGCCAGGATCGCCGCCTCGGTACGGGTCGGATAGTACTCCGGCTGCTGGGTGATCCTCTCGAACAGTCGGCTCCCCTCGGCATCGTAGAGGAAGCGGCAGTGCAGCCACTTCGGCTCGTCGCTGAGCCCGGCGGCAACCGAGCGGGCGAAGTCGAGGCGTGATTCCCGCGTGCCGGGCGCCGCGATCAGAGTGGCGCCGGATCCTACAGCCGCGCGGAAGCGGGCGGGGAAATCGGACGACATAGAGTTCGCAAGATAGGGTGATCGCCGCTAGGTTGCCAGTTGAGCCGGGGCGCTCGCTATGGCGAAAGGGCTTGCCTGTTTCTTCGTTCGGTGTTAATAGGTACTCCAGTTGGGCTGAGGCTCGGCTGTAGAGGAGTTCCCGCCGCTCCCTGAGGCTCGAGCCGTTTCATGCCTCTGAGATGTCCGCAGTCCGGGCCGGCGGGAATTAGTATCCAGCCGGCGCCACCTAACGCAGTCCTCCTGTCAAGAAATCGGACACTCGCACGTCCGCGCTAGACGCCGGGCGTGTGGTGTCTGGGGCCCGGTGCTGTTGCCGCCCCATCGAGGGGCTGGCGTGGCGTAGTTGGTGAAGCTCCGCAGTGGTATTCGCTGTTGGTCTTCGTTCTCGCACGCTACCAGATGTCCCGGGGGTACTATGAAGCAGGTAAAGTCCCACGAGATCCTACGTTCCGGGTTTCTCAAGGATGGCCGGTTCTACAGCATCGAGGCCGGTCGACTGAAGGGTGGCGAGTGGGGGGCGTGGATTGTCTGTGTGCCCGGTCAAACCGGAGCTCTAGGAGACGAGTCGCTAACGGTCAAGACTGCGGACCGCAAGGAGTTGCTTCGCAGGTGGGTGAAGGACCTGGCAGAGAGCGACATTGAGGGGTTAGCGGAGACGCACTGCGCTTAGCGCATCTCCGTGTCGTGCTAGCCCGCCCTATCGACGGATACACCGGATGCCGCACCCGTCACGCATGCATCCGGTTTGCGCCCGAACAGCTTCTCGTAGCCCTCGGACACGTAGCTCAAGAAGTCCTCGACGAGGGCGACGCTGACCACGTTCACCGTACAGCCGCCGAAACCGGCGCCGGTGAGACGCGCGCCGACGATGCCGGGTGCCCGCCGCGCTAGCTCCACCAAGCCGTCCAGTTCCTCGGAACTCACCTCGTAGTCGTCGCGCAGCGAGCGGTGCGACGCGAACATCAGCTCGCCGAAGCGTTCGGTCTCTGCGTGTTCCAGCGCCGAGGCGGCGAGACGAACTCGCTCGATCTCGCCGACGACATGCCGGGCCCGCCGGTCGAGGGGCGGCGGTAGGTGACGGAGCAGCGACCCCAGCTGCTCGGGCGACACGTCCCGGAGCGCGTGGATGTCCTCGTCGACGGCGGCCAGCCGGCTGACCACCTCCTCGCACTCGCGGCGCCGCTTGTTGTACTCGGAGGAGCGTAGCTCACGCTCGAGACCGCTGTCGAGGGTCACGATGTGCAGCGCTGGCGGCAGTGGCACGTGACGGTAGTGGAGACTGCGGCAATCGAGCAACAGCGCGTGCTCGGCCTCGGCGCAGGCGGCGGTGACCTGGTCCATGATCCCGCAGCGTACGCCCACGAACTGGTTTTCCGCGGCCTGTCCCAGCTTCGCCAGCTCCAGCTCGGGGAGGTCGAGGTCGGAGACCTGCCGAAAGGCGGCGGCGAACGCGACCTCCAGCGCGGCGGACGATGAGAGCCCAGCGGCAATCGGGATGTTGCCCGCCACAGCCGCGTCTAGGCCTCGCAGCGGCAGGCCAGCGCCGCTCATCGCCCAGGCCACGCCCGCCGGGTACGCCATCCAACCGGGCAGCGAGCCGGGCGTCAGGTCGTCGATGTCGAACTCCGTCGTCTCGTCGAAATCGGCGGAGTAGATGCGGACCAGGCGGTCCGTACGCGCCCGGAAGGCAAGTGCGATCTCGAGCGCTACCGCGACGGGTAGCACAACGCCATCGTTGTAATCCACATGGCCGCCGATGAGGTTCACACGGCCAGGGGCACGGCACGACCATTCAGGGCGCTCAGCGAACGTTCGGCAGAACGCGTCGCGGGCAACGTCGACGGCAGAGCGCTCTTTCTTAGGTTCTGTCGTTGACATATTGGACCGTCGCTCTAGTCCTGGGTCGGTCGATCTTCAGTTCGTCTCGGCATGCCGGACGGTCTCCTGAATGCCGGCGCTGCTGCCCGAGCGGCCGGGTGCCTTCCTTCCGCACTATGACGTTAACGAGATGATAAGCTACGCCGAGCGGGAGCGCGCGAACAGAGTGACCTGTCTGCAGGCGATTCAGCTCACCGACACGGCTCGACCTTGGGACGCAGCATGGGCCGCGAATTGTCTGCGGGCTTCCGCTGAGCTATCGTCGATTGGGGTAGGAGGCGGAGACATTCAGGACCGTTTGCCTGTTCCGGTCCCCTCATGGAGGGAACGATGCACAGTCAGCGCCGGGGCCTTAGCCCTCGGATCGTGCCGCTCGTCGCCCCGGCAGGTTGTCGGAGCCCCGGCAGGTCACACCGCCGACTCGCTGTTTATCGTCCCCGAACGCGCCGGAGACCCGACCGCGTTCGCGCTGATCGACATCACGAGACTCGAGACGAACCTGGAGCGCGGGACGCGCAGCCGCGCCGGTGCGCGCGTAGGCTTCGTGGTTGCCCCGGTCGGAGGGGTGGCGTACGGTCTGGCACAGGGCGACGCCGAGAGCCTGATCGCTGGGACCGCGTTGTCCAACGCGATTTGCGTGCCGGCCGGGGCCATCATCGGGCACAGGCTGAAGATCGAAACATGGGCCGACATATCGCTACCGGAGGTCGAGGTGACGGATGTGCGTGGCCTGGACGATGTAACGATCCGCCTGTCCTTGCGCCTGTGAGGCCGGCGACCAGACCCCCGCGCGCAGGCGTGTGACGTGGCCGATCCGCTGAGAACCCTGGAGCGCTCCGACAAGCACTACCTGAGCTCGGGCACGGGAATCATCTTCGCACCCCGCTTCCCCTGCTGGCTCGAGCACCCCGGCTTCTGGGACGAGATCGACGTCTACCACTACCAGCTCGCCCCCCTATTCACCGTCGCCTTCTTGAACCGTGATGCCGAGAACCCTGGCGCCACCCTGCCGACCCGCCAGCTAAGCCGCCGCTGGACGCCGGCGGAACTGGTGGCGCACTACCAGCTGGACGAGGGCCTGGAGGGCTGGGAGCATCGCTCGGCCCTGCCGGGCGGCTGGGTCCTATCGGAATGGCGGCTGCAGAACAGCGAGGACACTCCCAGGACACTCCTGGCGGTGGCCTGGACAGTCCAGGACACTGACGCGCTCGACCTATCCACGGTCCGGACAGCGCCCGGCTGGGCGTCTTTCCGCTGCGCTCTCCAGGACCGGCACGTCCACCGGCTCGCCGTCGAGGTGACCCTGGAAGCGGTGCCCGGTGGGGTCGCCGGGGGTGCCTACCTGGCGGAGCGGGGGAGCCGGGTCCCGCAGTGGGAGCTCACGCCCTTCCCAGAGAAGTGGCGGGACGGCGCCACGACAACGGTTCAGGTGGACGGCGTCAGCCTCAGCGGGGCCCTCCACGTGGCCGTCGCGTCCGAGTTCATGGTGCCGGCCGCCGGCGTGTACGCGCTGAAGCTACGGGCCCGGATCCAGCCACAAGACTCCGGCGATGTCCGGATGACCGGCCCGCTGGCCGATCAGCTATGTGAGCACGTGCCGCCACCGGTGCCTGTGCCGGTGAGCGAGCCGCCGGCGAGCACGGAGCCGGGTGCCGCGAGCCGGGCGAACTGGCAGGCGTTCTACGATGCGCTGCCCGAGCTATCCTGCTCCGATCCCTTCATCGAGCGCTACTGGCAGTATCGCTGGTACGGGCTGCGGTTGTGCAGCCACGAGGGCGGTGTGGGCAACCACTTCTATCCCGGCTGCTGCGAGGGCACCGGGTACTTCCACGTGCCGATCAGCTACAGTGCCCAGTGCCACGCACGTGAGCTGCGCTGGCTAGCGGGCCCCGAGCGTGCGCGCGGCGTCATTCTCAACTTCCTTGCCCACCAGAAGGAGAGCGGGCAGCTGCACGGGCGGATCTACGTCAATCACCTCGCGCACACCGACTTCTATTTCGCCGACTGGGGCGGCGCGGTGCTGGCTGTGGACATGGTGCATCCGGACGACAGCTTCCTGCGCGCCGTGTACCGGCCGCTCGCCCTATACGCCGAGTGGCTGGAGCGAGAGCGGGACGCGGACGGCAGCGGCCTCTGCGATGTGGTTGACCATTACGAGACCGGCCAGGAGTACATGAGCCGCTACATGGCGGTGAGTCCCGACGCCGACAGCGAGACCTGGGGCAAGCGTATCCGCCTTAAGGCTGTGGATGCTACGGTCTACGCCTACCAGCTACAGCGGGCGCTGGCGGTGATCGCGGAGCGACTGGGGGACGGCGAGGGTGCACGGCGTTGGGCCAAGGTCGCGGAGCGCACCGGCGGGGCGATCCTCGGCGTGATGTGGGGCGGCGCGGCGGGCATGTTCTCGGACGTGGACCCGCGCAGGATGCAGCGGACCGGTGTCAAGGCCGCTGTCTGCTTCTATCCTTACTTCACCGACCTGGTGGGCCAAGAGCAGATCGAAGGGCTGCGGCGGCATTTGCTCGACCCGTCCGAGTTCTGGACTGCCTACCCGGTACCGTCGACCAGCGCCGACGACCCTTACTTCAGCCCCGACGCCGAGTGGAAGGGGAAGCGGCACAACTGCCCCTGGAACGGCCGGGTCTGGCCCATGGCGAACTCGCACGTAGCCGAGGCCGTCGCACGAGCCGCGATCGAGCACGATCCGGCGCTCCGCGAGACGGCGGCGGAATTCATCCACAGGTTCATCTGCATGCTGTTCCTCGACGGTGATCCCACGCGCCCCAACTGCTACGAGCACTACAACCCGGAGACCGGGCGGCCGTCCATCTACCGCGGCTTCGACGACTACCAGCACTCCTGGGTCAACGATCTGATCGTGAAATACGTGGCCGGCTTCCGGCCGACGGGCGGTGCTGGGTTCGTGGTAGATCCGTTCCCCTTTGCTCTCGAGGCTCTGCGGCTGACGCGACTGCCGTTCCGCGGGCGCGAGATCGAGGTCGAGTTGGAGGACAACGAGTTCAGCGTCCGCGTGGACGGTAAGCCGAGTGGGGCGTCGCAGATCGGGGCAGCGGTCGAGGTCGGGCTGTGAGCGAGGCTGACTTGATCAAGTTTCTCGGTACAGCGGGCGCCCGGTTCGTCGTGGCCAAGCAGCTGCGCTATTCGGCGGGTACGTTCATCCGGTTGAACGGCAAGCATGTGATCCTGGATCCCGGGCCCGGAACTCTCGTCAGAATGGCGAAGTCGAAGCCGGCCATCGATGTGATCAAGCTCGATGCGATCATCCTCAGCCACGCCCACATCGATCACACAGGCGATGCGAACGTGCTGGTCGATGCGATGACGGAGGGCGGTTTCAAGAGGCGGGGCGTGCTGTTCGCGCCGAGCGGGTGCCTCGAGGGCGAGGATCCGGTGGTCCTCAGGTATCACCGCGGTTTCCTGCACGACATCGTCACTCTGGAAGCAGAACGGAGTTACTCGTTCGACGGCGTGACGTTCGCCACATCAGTGGCCCACGACCACGGTACCGAGACCTACGGCATCATCTTCGATCGCCAGGGCAAGAAGGTATCGTTCATGGTGGATACCCGGTTCTTCCCCGAGCTGCTCGCGAGTTATGCCGGTTCGGATGTCCTGGTTATGAATCTCGTCCGGCTGAGACCGGATGAGAGCGGAGAGGTGCTGCATCTCTGTGTCGATGACGCGAGGAAGATCCTTGCGGCGATACGTCCCCGGAAGACCGTGCTCACCCATTTCGGAATGACGATGATCCGGGCGAAGCCCTGGGTGATTGCCCAGCAGCTGTCCGACGAGCTGGGCGTCGAGGTCACGGCTGCCTCGGACGGCATGGTGGTGCAGTTGGCTGAGTAGTCAGGCTTGCCAGCTTCCCTGTCCTGTGCCTCAGTCAAAAAGCCGTAACTGAGTACCTCGGGCCGGACGGCGGAATGCAGCGGCCGAGAGTCCCGCGCGCCTCGGGTCGAGACGGAGCTTCCGGCAGGTCACCTCGAACAGATCGGCGATTCCCTCCGCGAAGACGCCCTCGCCGCACAGCCGCGTCGCAAAGCGCGGGTCGTTCAACTTGCCGCAGCGCATCTCTCGGATCCGGTTCAGCACCTTTTCCTTGCGGTCCGGGAAGTGTCGGGCCAGCCAGGCCTGGAACAGCGATGCCACTCCGTGCGGGAGCCGCAGCATCAGGTAAGCGGCACTGCGGGCGCCGGCTGCGGCCGCCGCCTCGAGGATACGCGGCAGCTCATGCTCGGTGAGCCCGGGTATCACCGGCGCCACGTTCACATTCACGGGGATGCCGGCCTCGGCGAGCCTGGCCACGGCGTCCAGGCGTCGCGCGGGACTCGAGGTACGCGGCTCCATGACGCGCTGCAGCCGATCGTCGAGTGTCGTGATGGAGAGGGTCACCGAGGCCGCCCCATGCTCAGCCAGTTCGCCCAGCACGTCGAGGTCCCGGGTCACCAGGTGGTTCTTGGTGGTTACGGAGACCGGGTTACGGAACTCGGCCAGGACCTCCAGGCAGCCGCGGGTCAGGCGGAGCCGCCGCTCGATCGGCTGGTAGGGATCAGTGACGCCGCACACGATCAGGGTCTGTGGTTCCCAGCGTGGCGAGGCCAGCCTGGCCCGCAGGAGCTCTGGCGCTTGCGCTTTCACCAGGATCTTCGTCTCGAAGTCGAGTCCTGCGGAGAAGCCCAGGTATTCGTGGTATGGCCTGGCGTAACAGTAGATGCAGCCGTGCTCGCAGCCACGGTAGGGGTTGATGCTGGTCTCGAATCCGATGTCGGGGCTGTCGTTGCAGGCGATGATGGAGCGGGAGCTGTCATGCAGGAACTCGGTACGCGGCGCTGGGTCGTCGGGGTCTGTCCAGGCGTCGCGGACGATCTCGATCCGCTCGAAGCGGTTGGGCGGGTTAAGAGTGGCGGCGCGGCCGCGGATGGGAAGGGGCTCCATGCTGCTCGCGAGTCCGGGTTTCGACGAGGGCGCGCCGGTATGGACGCGTGGACAGAAAGAAAGCTATGTCTTCGGTTTTTCTTCGGCAACCCCGGGTTGCGGAGCGGTGTCTCAAGAGATACAGACAGCGCCAGGGTGGGGGGAGTGGGTGGCGAGGAGGGAGGTGCGGTGGCAGGGTATGCTCTTGGAGTGCGAGTGGAAAGGGCGAGCGCTGCACAGAGAAGAGCGGCTCAATGGAAGAGAGGCACGGCATGAAAGCTGGGCGAGGCGTGGAGCCGGCAGGCAGCTCGGGAAATAGCGCAACAGGGAGAGCCTTTCTGGATGGCCTTGTGCAGGATCTCCGCTTCGCACTCTACCAGGCCGCCCGACGGCGGGGATTCACCTTGCTGGTCGTGCTCACGCTCGCGGTGGGGATCGGCGCGAACGTGGCGATCTTCAGCGTGATGAAAGGCCTGATTCTGCGGTCGCTTCCCTACCCGGAGCCGGAACGGGTGGTAGCGATTTGGGAGACCCCGACGGGACGCAGGGCGTACCAGCCGTTCGCCTCTCCCGACTACTTCGACATGCGGGAACAGAACAGCTCGCTGAAGGAGATGGGGGTCTACCGGTTCGATTGGGTCAATCTGGCTGGGGAGGAGGAAGCGGCTCGAGTCTTCGGGGTGCGCTGCACGGCCAGCGTGCTGCGGGCGCTTGGCGTGCAACCGAGCATGGGACGGCTGTTCACCGACGATGAAGAGATCGATGGGAATCACCGGGTGGTGATTCTCAGTGACGCGCTTTGGCGGCGTCAGCACGGCGCGGACCCCGACATCGTTGGTAGGCGGATCACGGTCAACGGTGAGAGTTTCGCTGTGATCGGTGTCATGCCGCCGGAGTACGAGTTCCCGAAGCCGTGGAGCTCGATGTCCGATGAGCCGGAGGTCTGGACGCCCCTGGTACTTGTGCGGGCCGACAGTCTCCGGGGCTGGCACCATCTCGCCGCCCTTGGCCGGCTCCAAGACGGCGTCACGGTCGCGCAGGCGGAGGCCGATCTGCGGACGATCGCCGCCGGCCTCGCCGAGGCCTATCCGAATACGAATGCCCAGGTACAGGTGTGGATCGACCCGCTGATGCAGCGGGCCCTGGGTGGCGTCCGCAGCTTTCTCGTGCTGCTGCTGGGAGTCGTGGGGCTCGTGCTGCTGATCGCCTGCGCGAACGTGGCCAGCATGTTGCTGGCGCGGGGCACGACCCGCACGAGCGAGCTGGCGATTCGCGCCTCGATGGGCGCGGCGCGGCCGCGTCTGATCCGGCAACTGGTGACGGAGAGTATGGTGCTGTCGGCGTTGGGCGGTGTGGCGGGCGTGCTCATCGCCGTGGGTACCATGGGCGGCATCAAGGGCCTGATTCCTCCCAGCATCCCCAGGGTGGACGGAATAGCGGTCGATGGCTGGGTGCTGCTCTTCTCACTCTTTGTGACGCTGATAACCGGTTTGGCTTTCGGCCTGGCGCCGGCGCTGTTCGCGTCCCGCACCGACCTGGTTGGGGCTCTGAAAGAAGGGCGGGGCAGTCAGGCGGGTGGTCGGACGCGAAACCGTTTCCTCGGGATGCTGGTGACGGGTCAGCTCGCCATCGCGTGCGTTCTGGCGAACGGTGCGGCCCTCCTCATCGTCAGCTACCTGGAGGTGCTGGAGATTCCCCGGGGATTCGCTACCGAGCACGTGCTGATCGCCGGCATTCCGCTCAACGGGCCACGCTACGAGGAGACCGAAGGGCGTGTCGCCTTCTGGAACCGACTGCTCGAGCGCATCCAGGGCCTGCCGGGGGTCGAATACGCCGCGGCGACGAACAAGCTGCCTCTGGTAGGAGGCAATAACGGTTGGGTCCTGGTGGATGGCGAAACGTACGATCCGCAGGCGCGGCGGCCGCTGGTCGAGTACTCGTACGTGAGTCCTGGTTACATCGATGCGATGGGGATAGCCCTGCTATCGGGGAGAAAGCTTGAGGAGCGCGACGTGGCGCGCGCGGAAGTCGCAACCGACAGGGTCGCACTGGTCAATCAGGCTTTCGTCGATCGCTATTGGCCCGGCGAGAGTGCGCTGGGTAGAAGGGTACGCCAGAACGGTGAGCCGCCGGAGTGGATCGCTACCGTCGTCGGCGTGGTCGCCGACGTCCGCCAGTGGGGCCTCGAGTACCCGCCGCTCCCCGAGATGTACTTCCCACACAGCACCCAGCTTTGGTCGCACACACGATTGGTCGTTCGGGCCTCGGGTGATCCGCAGGCGCTGGTACCGGCTCTGCGGCAAGCTGTCCGCGAGATAGACAGCCAGATACCGTTCTCCGGAGTCCGCACGATGGATGACGTGGTGACGAGCGCCAACGAGCGCCGGCGCTTCTACACGCTGCTCGTCACACTCTTCGCCGTCACGGCGCTCATCCTCGTGGTCGGTGGGACCTACGGCGTGATGTCGTACTACGTGTCTCAGCGGACCCACGAGGTCGGTGTGCGGGTGGCGCTCGGGGCCGACAGTGGCAAGGTCCTACGGTTGTTCTTGCGTCAGGGGCTGCGTTTGATCCTCCTCGGGCTGGCCATCGGTCTCGTCGGGTCCGTGCTCTCGGCAAGTCTGACCTCGAGCCTGGCATACGGCATCAGCCCCCTAAACCCCCTGTTCATGGCCGGCGGCGCGCTCATAATGACCTTGCTTGCACTCGCCGCGATCACCGTGCCCGTGTTCCGGGCTGTCCGGGTCGATCCCAATCAGGCGCTGCGAACGGAGTAGCTACACTCTCTCCCTGGCCGAGGTCCCGCAGGCCCGGGAGGTTCAGCTGCATCGTCAGCCGTGCCGTCGAGCGCTAGCTCAGGTCAGCCGTCGCCAGGAACCTCGGCTGTTGCCGCACCTGCGTCGCCTGCTCGAACGCGTAGGCGATGCGGATGAGCGTGGGCTCGGACCAGGCGCGCCCGAAGAACGAGATCCCCACAGGCAGCCCGAACACGTAGCCGGCCGGCACACTGATGTTCGGGTAGCCGGCGATCGCCGCGGGCGATGAGCTGCCGCCCATGAAGTGATCGCCGTTGACCAGGTCAATCGGCCAGGGCGGTGAACCGGTGGGCGCGGCGAGTGCGTCGAGCCGGTGCTCGTCCACGATGGCATCGATCCCCTCGGGTGCCGCGAGGCGCTTCGCCTTCTCCAGGCTCTCCAGGTACTCCTGCTCCGTGAGTGGGCCCTTCTCCTGGGCGGCGAGCATCCGCTCCTGGCCGAAGTACTTCAGCTCGAGGTCATGGTGCGCCTCGTTGAAGGCGATGATCTCCTCCAGAGTCTTGACCGGCGCGCCCGGGCCGAGGCCCTCCAGGTACTTGTTGAGGTCGGCCTTGAACTCGTAGAGCAGCACCTGGTAGGAGGGTCGGTTGATCTCGCCGGCGTTGGGGATGTCGGCGGGATCGATGATCTCGGCGCCGGCGTCGCGGAGCGCCTGGATCGCCTCCTCCATGATGCGGTCGGTCTCCTCGCTGAAGCCGAAGTAGCGCTCGCGCGGGAGGCCGATGCGGGCACCCCGTAGTCCGTCGGGATCGAGGAAGCGCGTGTAATCGGACTGGAGGTGGCCGCGGCTCTCGCGCGTGGCGGCGTCCCGCTCATCGACGCCGGTCATCGCGCCGAGCAGGGTTGCCGCGTCGGCCACGGTCCGCGCCATGGGCCCGGCGGTGTCCTGGCTATGGGCGATGGGAACAATGCCCGAGCGGCTGACGAGTCCGACCGTCGGCTTGATGCCGACGACCGAGTTCGCCGAGGCCGGGCAGACGATCGACCCGTTGGTCTCGGTGCCTACGGCGCCGGCGCAGTAGTTGGCCGAGACGGAAGCGCCGGAGCCCGAGCTCGAGCCGCAGGGGTTGCGGTCGAGGACGTAGGGGTTCTTGCCTTGACCGCCGCGCCCGCTCCAGCCGCTCGACGAGTGGCTGCCGCGGAAGTTCGCCCATTCACTGAGGTTCGCCTTCCCGAGGATGATGGCGCCGGCGGCCTGCAGCCGCTCCACCAGGAACGCATCGCGCGCCGGCCGGGAGCCCAGCAGGGCATAGGAGCCGGCGGTCGTCATCATCTTGTCCGCTGTGTCAATGTTGTCCTTCACGATCACCGGGATCCCATGGAGTGGACCGCGGACGCGGTTCGCGCGGCGCTCGGCGTCCAGCCGGTCGGCGATCTGCAGCGCGTCCGGGTTGAGCTGCAGCACGTTGCGGGTCGCCGGCCCGTTCCAGTCGAGCGCCTCGATCCGCTCGATGTAGCGCTCAACCAGGTATCGGGCGGTGAACCGGCCGGCCGCCATCCACCTCTGCATCTCGGCGATCGGCATCTCCTCCAGCTCGAAGGGCGGGATGCGGGGCACGGCGGCGCGAACGGACTCCGCCCTGCGCGTGAGTTCGATGGGCGCTGCGGCGGCCAGTCCCCCGGCTGCTGCATAGCGGAGGAAGCTGCGTCGACTGACGCCCGTGCGGTGATTCCGGTCGTGTGCTGACTGAAGGCTCATCGTTGCACCCTCGGGCTAAGTGGTTCGGCGGACGAGCTCACTGCGGCAGCACTCTGCCTCTCAGGACGCGCAGCGAGCACCGCGTTCCAGGAGCCCTATCGCTGAGTCGTGATCCTCTGGGCGTTATACGGGTGGTTCGTGCCGCCTGTCAAACGCGGAGTGAGCAGCGACCGTGCAGGTTTGCAGAAGTGAGTTGAGGTGCTTCGTGAACCACGGCGCCTGGCCTGACCAGCCCGGCCACGGTCGCGGCGAAGCCCTCCTCGAACCCGACGCGCGGCGCGAAGCCGAGCCGACGTGCCTTCTCGATGGAGAACTGCAAGCGCGCACCAAGGTTCTTCACGATGTAGGTGGTGAGCAGCGGCCGCCCGGGGAGCCGAAGAATGCGCCAGGCGCTCTCCATCGCCACGGCGCACAGGTGCGCTGCCGATCTCGGAATCACGAACCGCGGTGGCGGTGCGCCGACTGCGTCCGCGATTCGCTGGCAGAAGTCCCTCAAGGTCAAGCTCGTCCCGTCGTGGCAGAGGTAACCCTGACCCGCAGTGCGCGGGTCGGTGGC
>Ga0209636_10005494_pt1 | contig 12948 bp, 11 predicted proteins | sample DeeMarSWOR152_54_FD_187464 | JGI IMG/M metagenome (GOLD analysis project Ga0209636, IMG submission 187464) | Marine sediment microbial communities from White Oak River estuary, North Carolina - WOR-1-52-54 (SPAdes) (version 2) | ecosystem: Environmental > Aquatic > Marine > Intertidal zone >...
CCGATAAATTGCTGCTCGCCTCTGCCTTCGTCACCCTGGCTATTCTCCACATCATCCCCGGTTGGCTGACGGTAATCGTGATGAGCCGTGACATCATCATTGCCCTGGGTTTCTGGGTCCTCACCCTGACAAATCACACGCCCACGATTAGGCCCAGGTTTACCAGCAAAATGACCACCTGTCTTCAGATTCTCACAATCATCTGGGCGCTCTTTTCTGCTCTCCATTGGAGGGGTGCATTCCTCTTCCCCATCTTTGTCAAATTAACGGCGTTCTTAACCATCCTCTCCGGCCTTCAGTACATCTATATCGGTAATAAACTCCTGACCGAAAAATAACCGAAGAATAGAGGAAGGAAATGGTGGCATAAACCATGCCTCTTGCCGGCCATGAGGTGTCCGATTCCGGCGGAAACCTCCCCGGAATGGATCGTTTTGTTCTCGGGGTCTCACGAATGAGTTGCACTCAAATCCAAAATCGGGATACCATAGGTGGACGAATACGAATCGCTTTACGGAGGAGGAAATTCGGGACCTGAAATCGGAAAGCAGCCAGAAAGGAGACCAACATGGTTCAGAGGAAAAAGAGGTTGGCGAGAGGCGTAGCTGTCGTCGGGGCGGGAATGTCCCACTTCGGTGCCTTCAAGGAAAAGGATTCCCGGGACCTGTTCGTCGAGGCCTTTCAATCCGCTTTGGAAACGGTGGAAAAGGGAATCGATCCGCAGGAGATCGAGGCAGTCTACGTGGGAAACCTCTCCAGCGACTGCTTCGAGGGACAAGCTCACGTGGCACCTCTCATGGCGGAATGGGTGGGTCTGAACCCCAAGCCCGCTATTCGAACCGAGGATGCCTGTGCTAGCAGCGGGGTCGCCCTTCGGGAGGGAATCATCGCCGTGGCCTCGGGTCTCTACGATATCGTGCTGGTAAGCGGCGTGGAGTCCATGAACAAGCTGACGACGACAGGGGCCACCGATACCCTGGCGGCAGCTTCGGATGCTATTTATGAGGTATCCGTTGGCGCCACCTTTCCGAGCCTCTATGCCCAGATCGCGACTGCCCACATGGCCAAATATGGGACTACGGAGGAGCAGCTCATGAGGGTCGCCATAAAGAACCACGATAACGGCGCCTTGAATCCGAAGGCCCATTTCAACTCCTCCATTCGAGATATCATGCAATCCCGAATTGCCAGGGCAAAGGAGAGGGGGCAGCCGGTTCCCTCCTGGATGGATGAGATGGAATTCCTCAAAGACCCCTCCGCAAACCCCATCGTGGCATGGCCTATGAAGCTCTTCGACTGCTCTCCGATCACCGATGGGGCGGCCATTGCCATCCTCGTTTCCGAGGATATTGCCCGAAATTTCACCGATGAACCCATCCATATCATCGGCACGGGCCAGGCAAGCGACTCCCAGGCCCTCCAGGGAAGAGATGATATTACTTCGCTCAAGGCCTCCAGGCTTGCGGCCGAACAAGCATACGAGATGGCAGGGGTTACCCCTGGAGACATTCAGCTCGCCGAGGTCCACGACTGTTTCACCATTGCGGAGGTTGTTGCCATCGAGGATCTGGGTTTCTTCAAACCCGGCGAGGGTCCGAAGGCCGCCGAGGAAGGACGAACGGCCCGGGGGGGTGATAAGCCCGTCAACACATCCGGTGGGCTCAAAGCGAAAGGACATCCCGTGGGAGCCACGGGAGTAGGACAGCTCGTGGAGATCTGGGAACAGATGAGCGGACACGCAGGCGCAAGACAGGTTCCCGGAGTCAACCTCACCCTAGCCCATAACGTGGGAGCATCCGGCAGCACCGTGGTCGTCCACATCTTCGAAAGGAGGTAGGATTCCTATGGCAGAGAAAGAGTTTACAGCGGCTTCCTTCTACAGGTTTCTCGACCAGAAGAAATTGATGGGCTCGAAGTGCAAGAAGTGCGGGGCCCTCCACCTGCCGCCCCGACCGCTCTGCGGTCAGTGCTGGGGAAACGAAATGGAGTGGTTTCAGTTCTCGGGCAAGGGAAAGCTCGCCTCCTTCAGCGTGGTCAGAGTGGGGACGACGATGTTTGAGCAAAAGGGCTTCAGCCGCGACAACCCCTACTGCTGGGGCCTGATCCAGCTGAATGAGGGGCCGCGGATAAGCGCCCTCCTCCTGCATGCCGATCTCTTCCGACCGGAATCAATCACCATCGGCCAACCCCTCGAGGTCGTCTTTCCCGAAAAACCGGCGGGAGAGGGGAAGAGGAACCCGGTCACCTTCCGCTTCTCATAGAGGTCCCGCCAGAGGATTCTGGAATATCGGGACCAGGGGATCATTGTTTCCACATCTTCACCAGGGGGTAACCCATGATGGAAGCCTTGCGCGGCGTCAAGGTCCTGGACCTGACCCGACTGTTACCCGGCAATTTTTGCACTTTGCTCCTTGCGGATTACGGCGCCGAAATACTCAAGATCGAGGATACCGATCGCGGCGACTACGGCAGGTGGTATCCGCCCCGCGTAAAGGAGCAGAGCGCCCTCTTCATCGGCCTCAACCGCAACAAGAGAAGCATGAAGCTCAACCTCAAAACCGACAAGGGGCGAGGCATCTTTATGCAACTGGTCGAAACCAGCGACGTAATCGTCGAAAGCTTCAGGCCGGGGGTCGTCGACCGCCTCGGCATCGGCTATGATGCGGTCCGGAAGGTCAATCAAGAGATCATCTACTGCTCCATCTCGGGCTTCGGCCAGGATGGCCCCTATAGAGATAAGGTGGGCCACGACATCAATTACATCGGGATCGGCGGTATTCTGGGAATAACCGGACAAAGGGGCGGCTCGCCTGTGGTCCCCGGCACCCAGGTTGCCGACATCGGGGCGGGAGGGATGATGGCCGTCATCGGGGTTCTAGTCGCTCTGGTCCATCGGCAGAACACGGGAAAGGGCCAATATATCGACATCTCCATGCTCGACGGCATTGTCTCATGGTTATCGCTCTCCGCCTCGAAGTACTTCGTCGACGGGGAAATTCCCTGTCGAGAGGGAATGATGCTCAACGGCCAATATCCCTGCTACCGGGTTTACAAGACCAAAGACGGCAAGTACCTCACCATCGGTGCTCTGGAGAAGAGATTCTGGGAAAACTTGTGTCGGGCCCTGGAAAGGGAAGACCTCATTCCCCAACAGTACGCAACAGGCCCGAAACGGGAAGAGGCAATCGCCCAATTGAAGGAGATCTTCCTTACGAGGACACGGGATGAGTGGGTGGACTATCTAGACGGCTTCGAAATTTGCCACGGCCCGGCCAATGACTTCCAGGAGACCTTCTCCGATCCCCAAGTCCTCCATCGGGAGATGGTCCTGTTGACGGACCATCCGACGGAAGGGCCGGTCAAACAGCTCGGATTTCCCATCAAATTTTCCCAAACCCCCGGCCGCATCAGGCTCCCCTCCCCTGGCTACGGCGAACACACCCGGGAGGTGCTCCGGGAACTGGGATATTCAAACCAGAAGATTGAAGTCCTCGAGAAATCGGGAGTGATTTGATACAGCTAGCTTGCCCCACTGAGTAAGCCAATCTGAGATCGGAAACCCGTCCTCACAATCTCCCCCAATTTCTCAAGAGTACAGTTAAGCAATTATATATAACGTTGGTTCTGAAGCAACTTATTGTAGTATGCTTAAAATCGGTATCTGTATTTTTGCCTGCAAATTTTGGGAACTGTTATGATTATTAATAATAAACCCTATGTATTAAGTTGTCTCAGAACCCACGTCCCCTCCTTTTCCAATCTGTGAAATATTTTCATACCATTAGGAAAAGATTATCTACATTTTATCGGGATTGACAGGAAGTCATTCAGATTTTATAGTAGTTTCAATCAATTATAGAAGCAAAGGCGATTGGCATAAAATCTGCTGATTTGGTTGAAGGAGTTAGCAGGTGGAGATGAAGGCAAATATCTAGGAACCGTCTATGATGATCTCGTAAAAAGTCAAAATTCGATGGCATAGGAAAAAGCTCCAAATTCAAGGCGCGCAAATCCTGAGGAATGAGACGTACATACAGTACGCTGCAGTGACGAAGGATGCAGCGCAACGCAGCCCTTCGGCTTTGCTCAGGGCCGTGAGCATGCCCAACGGCAGTTGGACTTTTTACGAAGCCATCATCTATCAATCAGTAACGGGTGGGAGCTGCTGGAGAGCTCTTACTGAATCGCTAAGCCGGGGTGAAGGAATTTATGGGGGAGTTCATGGACAATGGTGTCGCCGTCAGAAACAGGTGTTGTTAGCTGACCAGAGCTCTCTTCCGGAGGGTCCAGTTTCTTCATTCGTCTGCTCGTATTGAACGAGGGAGATCCCATGAAGGAAATTCTTAGGAAATACACGGATATTTGTTGTAAGTGCGGGCGTGAGGTCGAGATCGCCGATGTGGTTGATGAGGACGGAGTGGAAATAACGATAATTCTGGAAAATGAGAATGTGTGGTTTGAGCTCTGTCCACTATGCGATACCATACGTGATGGTTTTCCACCAGGATTTTAAGGCAAGATGATCGCTATGCCATTTCAACGAGATCCATATGGACTTAAAGAAGATTGCAATAGACGGTCCTCCGGAATTGATGAGGATTGTGAAGCAGAAGAAGATAATCCCGGAACGCGGAGGGCGACTACCCCATACCTCCGAAGATGAAACCTTTCGATCAGGCGTAGATCCTGTTTTTCTGTTTCCTTCACTATGCCATAGGTACTAAAAACATGAAGATTCAACGAGTTGTGCATGGTTTTGACTATGCACTCCTAGCATTTAACCAATCGAAATATGAAAGGGGTAACAATTCCGATGATGAGGGGGAAAATCAAAGAACCTAGATAACGGGCGAAGGCAAAATGAGTTCCCATAAGGGGGATTTCATAGATTAAGGTTCGATTTATTCCGATGGTTCCCCAGGCGGCAAGGTAAGCAGTAAGAGGGCCTATGCTCGCTCCGCTTTTATACAGAGCCGCGACAATCGGGAAATTCACGTACGGACCTCCCGGCGTAAGAGCACCTGCCAAAGTTGCGAAGAGGAGTCCTTTTAGGCCGGACCCCTCTCCAATCATTTTAGCGATATACTCGGTGGGGATCATTACCTGAATCATTCCCGCCAAGGCGAATCCTAATAAAAGACGAGGGAAAACAATCCAGAGCATCCGAGCTCCCTCAACTAAACCGGATAAGGGTAATCTCCATCCTTTCATCAAATAAGCGATAATAAAGAGGATAACGGCTAGGATACCCAGGATGAGTAAGGCAACATCCATTTTCCTTCTTCCTTTCTTTGATCTTGACTCTCCCATAAAAAGTCGTCGCAAATTGAAAATGTGCCCAATCAATAGGTTTCCCCGTTAATCATGTTTCTGGTACATTCGTATTGCATACATGAGTTTTCTGCTTAAACTCTGATCAAAGGCGCTACCGTATAGCCCTGTCTGTATATGTGAGATGTTCTCCGAAATCAAGGTACCCTAGGGCCAAAGATTGTCAAGGGAAATTCAGAATCGGTTGATGCTTTTTTTGTTGGGAATAGTCTTTTGGATGGTAAGGTTCCTGCACAGACAGCCGAAAGGGCAAGAGAAACGATCCTTATGACAACCCAGTCCTGATGGTTGATTCCACGATAAAAGTTCTCATGGACTATCCTTGCCAATTCTCTTGATTTTCGATGTAATGATTTCCAGGGGCACGCGTACCCTAAATAGGTGGCATCTGAGGACTATTTGTTGGAAACCAAGGAACGCTTAGACAACAGGAGGGACTCATGGTGTGGCAAGAATTGATCTCTGACGGTTATGGGCGGGTACTGCACGTTCTTGAGAAAGCGCTGGATGGGCTGACTCCGGATGATTTGAACGAACAGCCCCATCCGGATTGCAACAGCATGGGCTGGCTAACGTGGCACCTGACACCGGTACAGGATGACCACATTGCGGATCTTATGGGAGAAGAACAACTCTGGATCGAAAATGGATGGCATGCCCGGTTCAACCGTGCGCCCAATCCAAAAGACATCGGGTTTGGCCATAGTTCAGAGGATGTAGGAACCTTCAAATCACCCAGGATCGAAATACTGTTGGATTACCATCGCGCCGTGCTGGAGCGATCGAGGCGATACATCCGCAGCCTCTCAATGGCTGACCTTGACCGTGAGCTCAATGAGCCGTGGTACCAGCCCCCGCCTACCGTTGGCGTGCGTCTGGTAAGCGTGATGAGCGACTGCCTGCAGCATGCCGGGCAAGTGGCATATGTGCGTGGTCTATTGAAAGGAAAGGGTTGGCTGGATGTGTAGGTACCCCCCGCGGCACAGCGGAGTTCCGCTATGAACTCTAGCCACTACATTGGGTTTGCTCTCACGAATCTGGGGAGGTTAAGAGCACCTCGAGCGATCCCTTCACGGCATGTTTGGCCATTCTCGCGCCTTTTTGTTGTGGATTTTTGCCTGCTCTGATACTATGGAAGCGAAAGCGGATTAGCCTTGTTCTTTCGGAGGAAAGATAGATGCAAGACATTGACGATGAAAAGACGAGAATTCTGGAGCAGGGGCCGGATTTCTTTCATGAGGATCCGGAGGATTTCGGGGAGATCGAGGAAGAAATCTGGGAAGAAGGGAACGGCTCGAGATGGTCTCGTCGGTCGTTCCTACTCGGCGGCCTCCTCTGTGTCGGTTTAGGAGTTTTGATCTTGGCGGTCTTTCTCTTCAGGAAACCAGTGGTTAAAAGACCCCAGTTCGTTGGCGAGCGGATAAGGGCTCGTATAACATCCATTGAAAAAAAAGAGGAGCAGGGGATTTCAAAGGATATTGGCAAGGGGGAAGGGCTCTCGCAAGCCGACATATCGGAACAGGAAAAGATGGCTTCCTCGGAGCCATCAAAGCCTTCTACCGTGATGGAAGAAAGAGAGGTAAATAGCAAAAAGATCGTCGTTTTTGGCGAAAAAGAGACAGAAGAGGGCAAAAAAAAGGTCACAGAAGAGACGTTGGAGGTCAAAACATCCGAGATCGAAGGAAAAGAAGAGAGAAGACAGCAGCGTGCCAAAGTTGAAGAGCCGAAGGGTGCGGTTATATCCGAAGAGGCCCGTCCTGAAAGAGGGTATACAGTGAACATGGCTTCTTTTAGGAGAATGGATGAAGCTGAACGGTTTGTGAAGGACTTGGAGGAAAAAGGCCTTGAGGCCTTTATTGAGAGAACTGATCTCCCTCAAAAGGGAATCTGGTACCGGGTCGCAGTGGGACGATTTTCGTCCCGAGATGAGGCTCTGGATTTTGCCCGAGGGTTGAAGGAGAGGGGGATCGATTATTCCTTTGTAAGAAGGGTAAAAGAAGCCGAGCGGTAAAACGACATTCTGATTTGATTGTCATGAACAGTGGACCACCATTGATCAGGGGAAAATCGTCTCGACTACTCTTCCCGTAAATAAACCCCGGATACCAAATGGGGTGGGAAAAGTGGCGAGATTTCATACCTTCTTTCTGACATCCCTCACTCATGCCACGTGCAACCCTGAGCTTCCTCCCGAAATATAGCTCATGATAAAACCAGGTCTTCCCGGCTGGAAGATTTGTGAGGATGGGCTCGGGCCTTGCATCATTGCTGATCATGAAGCTTTTTTCCAAGCCCCGCCCATGGCTTTGCCGGTTTATGATAGAATGATAGCTCAAGATCTGCTCATGATCCTGGATTCTTGCTTTGGGGAGGGGAAATATCGCCTCCTCGTCCGTCGCTACCAATTTCAAGGGCACAAAAAGCTTCGTGAAGAGGAAATTGGACGCCTGAAACAGGTTGCCACCGCAGCCGGTTTAAGGGTGAAGTTGGGCGGCTGAGCTCAGTCCAGGAAGTACCCCTCTGTTTACCCATGATACGGTAATCACCACGCAATGGACGATATCATCAATGACGAGTCCGGTATGCTCTGTTGATCAAGGAAGATTAAGTGCAATCCCTGGACTTCCCCAGATGATAAACCCTATGCGAATATTTTTTCATGGGACAGGGTCGGAAAGGCCATGGGCTTTTTCGGGAACACACAACCGTGACTTCCCGGATAATTTCACATTCCGATGGGACCCTTGATGAAGTGTGAATCCTCGAGTTATCGATATATCAACTGCCTCCTCATTTTTCTCGGGTACATGCTGGTCTTCTTCCACCGCCTCTGCCCAGCCGTGATTGCCCTGGACATGCAGGAGGCCTTCAGGGCAAGCGGAACCCTCCTGGGGATCCTGGGATCGGCGTATTTCTACCCTTATGCCATCATGCAACTTCCCACGGGACTGCTCGCGGATTCGTGGGGACCCCGCAAGACGGTCTCCGCCTTCTTCGTTTTTGCCGCCTCCGGGTCTCTTCTCATGGCCATGGCTCCCAACCTTGCCATTGCCATCCTCGGCCGGGTTCTCGTTGGTTTCGGCGTATCCACCGTGTTCGTCTGCAATTTCAAACTCCTTGCCGAATGGTTCGATCCGGAGCAGTTCGTCATCATGGGCGGGATCTTCATGGTGATGGGCGGTGTTGGCGCTCTGTCTTCCAGCGCACCCCTGGGATGGATCAGCAACTTCATGGGCTGGCGTATGACGCTCGTCGTCGTGGGGCTGGTAACCTTAGTCATGGGTGGTTTGATCTATGGATTTGTTCACGATCGCCCATCGGATATGGGCTCGCCTTCAATTGGTTCTTCCATTGCGAGGAAACCGAAGAGAGGTGATTTGCTAAAGGGTATAAAGCTGGTTGCGGGAACGATCAGCTTCTGGCCCATAGCGATCTGGGCCTTTTTCTCCACGGGAATATCCTTTGCGGTCGGCGGTCTTTGGGGTGGTCCGTACCTGATTCAGGTATATGGTCTGAGCAAAACGGAGGCGGGGGGTGTGCTATCGATGTTCGCCGTTGCCCTGATGGTGGGCAGTCCCTTCTTGAGCTGGGTTGCCAATCGGGTTGGGAGAAAGCCCGTCTTGATCGGCTGTAGTTTGCTTTTAATAGCCGTTTGCTTCCTCTTCTCTTCACTCACGGACAGGCTCACAATTCCCGTGCTCTATCTGCTCTTCTTCTGCCTCTCCCTTTCAGGTGCGGCCACAGGTCCCCTAGTAGCCGCCGTTTCAAAGGAACTCTTTCCGGTGGCCATTGCTGGAACCTCCGTGGGCATGGTGAACCTGTTCCCGTTCTTAGGGGGAGCGCTCTTTCAAGTTGTCGGCGGGGCCGTTCTCACCATAAGCGGCAAAGACGGAGGAGGATACTCCCTTGCCGGATACCAAGATATGTTCGTGACCTATGTAGTGGGGTCCTTAATCTCCTTGGTTGCCGCTGTTCTCTTAAAGGAGAACCTCGACCGAGGAGAACCCGTAGGGTAATAGATTTTGTCATTAAATTTGAGTATGATATGAGCTGGGTTAACGATGCCTGATCCTCGGAATAGAATTTGCATACGGTTGGAGAGGCCCTTGCTACTGCTGAAAGAAAGGAGAAACCGGTATGCTCTATTATACGATCGGGATAGATGAAAAGACGTGGGAGATGCTCGAGAAGATCTGTAAAATGAAAGACCTCACGCCTGATCAACTGATCAAACAGGGCATAGAGAACGTCGTTGCAAACGAATATCTCGACACCATGTAGGATAGCGGATACCTGAGCCACTCGGCTCATGGAGTTTGGAACCATGGCACCATTTGACACCTATCGGTAGATGCGATTTCTCTCTCGATCCTATCAGAGCATGGAATTCTTATTTTCCCCTTGATTTTTCACTCCTCAAGGTGGTTAAATGAGGGGTGTAAGTTGTAAGGGATTTTTCGAGTATCGTAAAGGAAGGCTAAGGTATTACCCTCTTGTTCGGCTTTATGATAGGTCAGAAGGTCGTTACAACTTACCTGAGAATTTTCAAGGGAAGGAGGTGAGTTGTAATGGCCAAGGGGCAGGTTAAGTGGTTTGACCAGAAGAAGGGCTATGGGTTTATCACCCGAGAAGACGGGGATGATCTATTTGTCCACTATTCTGCCATTAACAGAGATGGGTTTAAGACCCTTGACGAGGGGGACGAGGTCGAGTTCGAGGTCACCCAGGGCAACAAGGGACTTCAAGCCACAAATGTTACGGTAGTGAAATGAAAGAGGAAGAGGAGGGTCATTAAGGGGCCCCCGGGGAAAATGAATCCCGGGGGCCCCTTTTTTCATGGAAAGAACAAGCGAAGCAATTTAGAAAGAAAAAAAGACCCCACCTATCGGCATTCTCAAGAATTCCCTGTTGAGCTTACCCCATAGCTTGTAATATTCAACTCCTTACGTGCGAAATAATCGGACCGTTGAAATACACATCCCTTGGGCTTTTGACAGTCCGAAAAGGCCTGTAATAATTACTACAGGGCAAACAAGAGCGCTTTCTGAGGCAAAGGAAAATAGTCATATGACTCAGCCGCTGCTGCTATTCGACACTGACAGGAAATATATTCCCAGGTAACAGAGGAGAGAAAATTCTAAAAGAATCGGAGAAATGCGACATGACAGCATACGAAGAAACCAGGCAACGTTCAGGTTTCAAAAATCGCAATACGGGGTTGGCCGTATTCGGGGTCCTGCAGATAATCCTGGGGGGCTTGTGCGCGCTCGCCATACCTTCCATGCTATTTGGAATCATTGCTCCAGCCACTCTTGACAATCGTTTTGCCACACCAATGAGCGCTCGTACGGCGATTCCCGGTCTTCTGTTCTACCTTCTCATCGCCATGTGGTTTATCTCGATGGGGATCGGTTCCATGAGGGCACGGCGATGGGCAAGAGCCCTCACATTGGTTTTCTCATGGATCTGGCTCATCACCGGAGTAATCGGATTTGTTTTCGTGGGGCTGCTCATGCCCGATATGTTCGAACAGATGAGCCGGGGCGGACAGATTCCCCAAGAAATAGCAGTCATCATGACGTATGTAGTTATGGGTTTCATGACGGTGATTTACATCATTATCCCGGGCGTGTTTGTTCTCTTCTATGGAAGCAAAAATGTAAAGATGACGTGTGAGTTCGAAGATCCTCGAGTTCGCTGGACTGACAAATGCCCCTTGCCTGTCCTTGCACTGACTCTTATCTTTGCCTTCGGGGGGTTTTGCATGCCAATGATGGTTTTCTACGGCTCCGTGGTTCCCGTTTTTGGAAGGCTTGTGGACGGAATCCCAGGCGCACTCATACTGCTCTTCATCGTACTCACGCTCGCTTTTTTAGCCTGGGGGACCTATACATTGAAGAGCAGTGCGTGGTGGGGTGCGTTTGTATTGAGCACACTAGGCGGTATGTCCACGATCGTTACCTTTTTACGTGTGAGCCTCATGGAGTTCTATGAAAGGATGAATTTTCCCGTTCAGCAAATGGAGATTATGCAGCAGGTTAGTCTGCCCTCCAATACGAGCATAGCCGTGTGTACGGCCCTCTGGCTTATAGCATTCCTGGGATACCTGCTGTACACAAGAAGATACTTCGTCGGTGTTTCATTGAGGAGATAGAGCGATGCGATCTATCTTCATGGCAGGTTGGAATTTTTCGTACTATCCCACGTATGGAATTCCCTTCCCCGACTCACCTCGTTAGCGAACACCTACTGGGAGTAAAGCAGCATTGGAACGTTCAGATTCATTGATTCGTTATAGGAATTTTGGTGGCTTCCCATATTTGAAATAATGATTTGTATGTGAGGTTTGGCGGAGCTGCTGTCTTGCTCTTAGTCGATGTCTCTCAGAAGGCCCAAGCCACCATGGTATGCTCTCATCAGTTCTTCAGCAGCCTCCCTGTCCCCTTCTGACACCATCACGCTCATGTCGATGTATGGCCCGAGGAAATAGAGAATGCGCCGATGATAGTAGCCCTGAAAGTGACAGGTGATCCCCTCGGATTCCATATGTCTCTTGATAATTGAGGCGTCATAGACATCGTGCAATTCGGCAATCTTACACAGTGCCCCTGACTTCGATCTCCGAAGTACATTCAGCCGGTCGAAGATATCAATGCTAACGGCAACTACCACAAGGAAAGTCGATCCTCCAATGTAGAAGGGCACATCAAAACGAGTGATGAGTACGCGTGCGATTATCGCAAGTAAACAGAGAAGAACCGTCCACGGAACATTGTATATCAAGAGCTTACGGGATAGATTCTTTAGGGCATTGTGATCACCCCGGTTGACCTGCCATCCTCTCTCCGACATTGTGTTGAATCTTCTCCTGGGATGCAAAAAGAGATATGCAAAAAGGTAGCTCAACACGAATATGAATACGACGAGGACGACATTATAGATGAGGCTTCCTGGTGATGAGATTTCTCCAAAAAGCTCGTTTCTACCCAGGGAAGGAAACAGCAAAAAGGGGAGCATTATCAACGAAGTGGCATACCCTATTGCCACATTTCCGGAGGGGCATGTGTTGAGCTGGAAGAAGCTAAATGGTTCACGCAACGCGCTATGCTTTAAGGGTATCCTGATTTCAGTCCTCAACAAAATGACTGCGAGGAGGACGATAAAAAAGATGATGAAAAAAGGAAAAAGGCTCAATCCCTCCCCGTCAACAAGCGACTTCATCTTACCAATATTATGGCTATATCCGGCGCAAACGCCCGTAAACAGGAGAATGGATAAACCATTTCCGATCCCATACCGGGAAATCACCTCGGCAATGCATATGAGAAAAAATACCCCCCCGGTCAGGACCAGAACGATGATTGCATACTCATAGAAAGACCCTATCTTCAGCGCTGGGAACCCCGTTGGCGAGGTCATTCCCGCAAGTCCCTCTACGAGAAAATAACTCTGCAGGACCGCCAAAAAGAGGGTCATCCAGAGAGCGTATCCTCTCAGTTTACGCCTGCCGGGGTAGTCACCCTTTCGTAACTTCTTGAGAAACGGAAGGAATAGGGAACAGATCTCCACCAATATGGAGGCAGAGATGTACGGCATGAGCCCGAGGGCAAGAAGAGA
>Ga0209636_10005495_pt1 | contig 12948 bp, 12 predicted proteins | sample DeeMarSWOR152_54_FD_187464 | JGI IMG/M metagenome (GOLD analysis project Ga0209636, IMG submission 187464) | Marine sediment microbial communities from White Oak River estuary, North Carolina - WOR-1-52-54 (SPAdes) (version 2) | ecosystem: Environmental > Aquatic > Marine > Intertidal zone >...
CTAGCCACTAAGGCTCGAGCCGTTCTTCGCAGCCGGGAATTACGGACCCTTCCTGTTTTGGATGAACGTAAACGTCTTGTAGGTATGATCTCTCGGGGGGATGTGATGGCTATAACCTCCTCGATTTCCCCCATTCGAGCCGATGGGATTATGTCAACACCGAGGTTTGTCGCAATCCGAGATATGGATGCTCTTCACGCGGTGCGGGAAATGATTCGCTTGGATGAGGGGTACATTCCTGTCGTAAAGTCCTCTCAGGATTACACTTATATGGGGGTTCTTGGCTTAGAGAATATCATTAGCACCTTTTTAGAAAGGGACATCCCTAAGCTCAAATATCCCCTTTCTAAAATCATGTCCACCGAAGTCGTCACATGCTCTCCAGAGGACGAAGTCGATAACATCTGGCGTTTAATGCAAGAGCGCTCCTTCGCTGGACTGCCAGTTGTAAGGAGGGGAAAACTTATTGGCATCGTAACACAGAAGAATCTGCTAGACAGTGGGGTGATTTTGCCTGTCTTTGAAGCGAAGAGAGGGCGATTCAAGGCTCCACCAAAGATATCCTCGGTTATGAAGGCGCCTGTCGTCTCTCTCAAGCCAGCAGCTGAGGTAAAAGAGGCTGCTGAGCTCATGCTCAAAAAAGACATTGGACGTTTACCCATTGTGGACAGGAAGGGTAGGCTGGTGGGCATTGTTGATCGTGAAGATATTGTAAGGGAGCTTCTCTAAACGATGGAGGTTTGAATCTGGCTATACGTAGTGGTGAAAGGCGAGAAGGTTTCCGCCGCACACTAAGAGAAAAGGGTCCTCTTGAGTTAAAGGGTCGTCCCTCCAAGAGGCACGAGGGAGAAATCATGACTATAGCAAAGAGCCCAGTGATTACCATGGCGACTACCACACCAGTCTATGACGCCATACAGATCATGGTGAAGGAAGGTTTCCGCCGCATACCTGTCGTTGATCCTGGAACCAATAGACTTCGCGGCATCATAACTGCTACCGACATCATCGACTACCTTGGTGGAGGTGAAAAGTTTCAGATAATTCAACGAAAATATTCCGGTAACTTTTTTAAGGCCATAAATGAACCTGTTGGATCTGTAATGGCTGAGGAGGTCGTTTCCATTCAATTCTTTTCTAAAATCAGTGACGCAATAGATCTCATGAAAGAACATAGGATAGGCGGCCTACCTGTTGTTGACGTAGAAAACAGGGTGCAAGCTATTGTGACGGAAAGGGACATCGCTATGATCTTCACCGGAATAATAAGCGGGGTCAGTGTAGCAGATTTGATGTCTGAGAAAGTGATAACAACGACGCCTAGATCTTCCATCTCTAAAGCTGAAAAAACAATGATTGAACGTGGTTTCAGACGACTGCCGATTGTTTTCAACGACAAACTTGTGGGCATAGTCACGGTCATGGACATTCTAAGATTTTTCGGTTCTGGACAAGTCTTCAAACACCTGCAATCCAGAAATATTGCTGGGGTATTGCAAACTTCGATTCTTGAAATAGCTGTAGAGGATGTTTCAACGATTGAACCCAACATTGACGTGGGTCAAGCGGCGAGAATCATGCAGGAGAAAAAAATTGGAGCATTGCCCGTGACGGAAAATGAAAAGCTTGTCGGTATAGTAACGGAACGAGATTTTTTTAAATTAATAGCTTAAAAGAACAAGACTAATTATTTTGCGATAGCAATAGGGACAGGTAATTATAAAGTGGAGAATTGAAAGTCCACTTAGCGTGATGTATATTCTGTTTATTATCACAGTTGAGCTAACTTCTCTGTTTAGGTTTGTATTACAATGCTGCTCTTCCGAATCCACTAAATCAGTATGGCTCTATGTCCATGAATTTACCTGGGTTCATGATCCTGTTGGGGTCCAGTACCCGCTTCAACTTCACTAATAAGTTATAGTACTCGCCGAGCATAGGCAGTTGAGTCTTTGCCGCAGCTGGGGTAAGCCTGTAGACCACCACTTCACCACCTTTCATTTCAGACATTGTATAAGAATCAAGCCTTTTCCCTCCAGTTATTTGGTTAAGAATAGGTCCCCATTCCTCGCGAATGGCTTTTGCTCTTTTTGCCTCTTCAGGGTCATTTAGGTCATAAAGGAAAGACAATCTCACGGTGTAGAAAGTACCGCTACGTGTGCGCGGCGCAACAGATCCCCCTCTCATTTTATTTTTTGTGAAGCCATGTTTAGTAAGGACTTTGAACGCCGCGTCATATAACTCCGGCAATTTGTCATAAGAGACAATACCTCCAATATTCAATCGCCCTATATCAGACGGTGTTGCAACAATAGAGTTTGCCCGTGCCCTCCAATATATCATCTCTTCGTATGCCTGTGGACTATAGTCGGTTTCTGGTTCAAGAATACGGGGGCTCGTAATAATTTTTCCCCCTTCTTCAGTTATTATTTTCTCTGAGAACTTCCTGAAAAAATCTACAGGTTCTTTACTTCCAAATATCAGCACATAGAATTCCCATTCAGACGGTCCCTGCGTTCCATCATATTTTGCCCATACCCGCTCAGCCCACGATATTCCTTCAAATTGATCATACGCTATTTTGTACAGTGCGTTTGATAACCCTTTGAAGTTTTCGTCTTTGAAGCTGCCCTGCACTATGTGCCTTGCTTCTGGAATCCGCCATAACGGAAGAGTCTGCTTCACAACGATTCCCAATGTCCCTTGGGCGCCTAGGAAAAGGGCTGCTAGGTTTGGTCCATAGGCGCGGGCGCTTTGCGGTCTAGCTCCTGGCAACGCTGCAGAACCAGTAACGAGTAACTCACCAGTAGGTAAAACAATTTCTGCCCCGATTGTTAAATCTGAATAATAGGTCGAAAAAACGAGTGCATGTTTATTCATTGGAAGATGCATGCCTGCCTGACTAACTGTGCCCAAAATTGATACACTGGCTGGCGAAGCCTGAGCAGAGACCCAGTAGCCCTTTATTGCTAACTCACGGTAGGCTTGGGCCCACGTCACGCCGGGCTCTAACGTGACTGTCATTATGTCTTCGTCTATTTCGATCTTTTTCATCCGACTAAAGTCAAGCATAATTGCACCCTCAACTGGCGTAGTTTCATAGTATGTTGAGGTGAATGCGCCAATTGGAATTACAGCAATCTTATTTTGGTTTGCGAGACGAACTATCTCCTGAACCTCTTCTTTGCTGCCCGCCCTAACAACGAAACCTGGCTTTTTTTCTTCAACAAGTTCCCGGCGATATTCAGTCATCCTATCCCTTCCCACAGCCGCTGAGATGGTGACAGTCCCCATGTATGCATCCAAGATAATTTCTCTGTCCGTAACGTTCTCAGAACCTACAATACTCTTCAATTTATCATACAAACGAGATTTATCTACAGCCAAATATTCCACCACTTAAAAAAGAGCAAGCGTTCATTATTTAAATTTGGCGGTAATTTTGTACACTTATTTGGACTTAGAAGAGAGCGAACAATTTGGGGGATAAGGATAATATTATGTTTCTAGAAGCTGCAACCAATAGTAATTATATAAAATATTAAGTTTAAAAAAAGTTGGTCAGAATCTGACTGGGGGGTTTCTTGATCTTGTGCAACATTTACACACTTGCGTAAGTGTACGAGGTTCGTCATTTAGTTAAAGAGCTAATTGCCTTTTGGAAGAAAAATCATTAAGTATCTACAAAGAGTTTAAACTTCCTTTGCAGACTTCTTCAACCACTTAGCCACTGCTAACAAGGTTTCATTTGAGCTAACATCCAGTATAGGAATTCTAACTTTTGTTTCAGAGATCTCTAAAAATGGTTTAAATTCTGGCAGTGAAGCCCACTCAACCGAGCTCCAATGAACACGTCCTTGAAGACTTTCTTTAATGACATCTGTCGTAGCTGGCATGGGAGCATGAGAGAAGGCCACTCCTTCAGCCCACAATAACCGACCTCCTAATTGGCCAGGTGGCACACCCAAACTTCGCATTATGACAAGATTCTGCAGATTGTACTGAATGGATTCATGGATTACGACTTCTTTCCAAGGCCTGAAATTCACTTTCATTATAGCTTAAACTTCCAATCATCTTTTTCATATTTATTTAATATGATTTTTACGCACTAAGTTAGTGTCGATTTGGCCATTTATTATCTAAACATATCAATTATTAGAGGACGCCAATTTCTAGAGGACGACATTTATAGAAAATTATAACAAAATTACGTTATAAGTTGGTGAAGGAAATGCAGTATATCAAGATTCCAAAGTTTCCAGTTTTCTGTGGTGAAAAAGCAATAAAGTTTCTTCGTGACTTCGCAAACTAACTTAAGGAACAATTAAGTGAGGAGTTAACGGAAAAACAGACCGCAGCGTTGATTAAGTTTGCGAAGGGCTTAATTTCTTCTATTGAGGCAGAAATGCGCACGAAGGAGAAACCGCGAAGAAAATTAAAGTTTCTGAAAAGAATTATCGTAAATTAGTGTCGGTTCTGCTGCTTCTTTATAAAGATTCTCGGAATCCATTCCGAAGGAAATCCTTTGTTTTTCTGTTTCACAATGAAGGCCTTTAAGGCATCTTCAACGGTTTCTTGCCTAGAACATTCTCATTCTCTGTCAATAAAGCCGTGATTTCCTTGTGACGTTGAATATAGTGAAGGCCCTTCGCAGTTGTCTTGTAGACTGTTTTCCCACCATTATTCACGTTTCTGAGGAGCCCTATCTCAAGAAGAAGGGGCAAGTACTCATTTAATTGTGCAAAGCTTAAGTTCGCTTTATACATGATCGGGGTTTTCAGAGCGCCATTCATGGCTATCCCTAGTATTTCCGCCATTACGCATAGGCGGTCTCTGTGCTTCCGTGAGTTTTTCCAGCCTCCCCTAATCAAGGACTCCTTCCTCTCCGCGTATTTGTTTTATAGAATTCATCTATACGATTACTAAAGGAGTATGCCCACGTGAGAGATATTACCAGATTTGATATGTTATCGAACTGGACTTAACGTATTAAATATTAAGATTCAGTAAATTTATTGCGTTGGCGATGTATGGGATGTCACTGAAAAGCGAGACGACTGTACTTAGGATTTGTGGAAATTGCGTGTATGCAAGTCGAAGGATTGAATCCCATGAAATTCAAAAGATGAAAAGAATTGTTCACCCCAAGCAGCAGTACCGGGTTTTGTTAAGAAGGTATGTTAACTCCTTAGATGCGAAGGTTCATTGCCGAATGGAAGACATAAGCGTCGGCTTATTGGATGAGGCCTGCGCCTTCTGGAGACCACGTCGCCAACGCTCCCACTTTTAGCGCGGTGGTTTTTTTGAAACTACATCTATATGATAAAATATCAAATTACGTAGGCTTTGTTGAAGACAATAAACTCTATGATAACAAAGGCAAATTGGTAAAAACCAACATTTCTAATGATTCTAAAATAGCATTTTTGATAAGTATATTATTATCAAGAAAAGAAAAGTTTGTAGTGTGATTTTAGTGTCGGTTTAGATGCCTCACAATATATCGTTCATAATCTAGCTCCTTCACGATATCGTAGCCGCGCTCAATGCATGGTATGAGATCCTTCGCCTCAATCAAATTAGTCTCATACATATTCTCTTTAACTGACTCAAACTCTGAATCTTTCAACCGTCTAAATCCAGGCTTCATCCATCGTTTTTGCTCTAGCTAAAACCTCTTCTAAACGTTTCAACCGGTCATCGTCCAGCCGACCTTCAGAGCACGCGATAGTTCGTATCACCGTCATCCATTTATCAGTTTCCGACGTACGGTACTCCGCTAGGTACAAGTGTTCTTCAGTCATACTTTATTTTGTAAACTCTTATTACGGGTCTTAGCCACTAAATATCAGTAGACATGAGTTTAAATGACCACCGAATATTTTGGTGGAAAGAGGGAAAACTTTGACGGTTGACTTGGTTCTCCATAACGCCAAGGTTTACACCTCGATGGGTATCGTCGAAGCAGGTGTGGCCATAAATGAAGGGAAAATATTTAGAGTAGCTAAGGAGCCAAACCTTCCGCTAGCTTCAGCAGAATCTAATTTAAAGGGGTACTTACTGCTTCCCGGCTTGATTGACTCCCATGTGCACCTTCGTGACCAGCAACTGGCATACAAGGAGGATTTCTCAAGCGGAACAGCTGCAGCTGCTGCGGGCGGTGTAACCCTAACTATCGACATGCCCAACAACAAGCCGGTAACCATGGATGTCAAGTCTTTAAGAGAGCGTATGAATCTGGCTAAAAACCGGTCTGTGATCAATGTTGCCTTTTATTCGGCCTTTCCCGAGAACCTTGAAGAAATACACTCTATCTTGAGGGAGGGGGCTGTGGCATTTAAGCTCTTCCTGTCGCAAATGATAGGGGGCCTAGATATCGAAGACGACGACGCGTTGTTACAGGCTTTTAACGAGGTTAGGAAGAGAAAGGTTCCCATTGCGGTGCATGCTGAGGACAAAGGGATGATTGAAAGGATGGGAGAGAAAATGCAACGGCTGGGGCGCAAAGACTTAGAGGCTTATCTAGAGGTTCATTCACCAGAAGCTGAGAGGAGGGCGGTACAGCGCGCTATCCAACTCGTGAAGAAGTCGGGTGTTCACATTCATTTTTGCCACGTTAGTTCAGCTGTTGGTTTAGAGACCATTTTGACGGCAAAGGACATGGGCCTTCCGGTTACCTGTGAAGTCACGCCACATCACCTCCTTTTGACGTCTGAACACTTGAAAAGCTACGGGATAATGGCACTTATGGATCCTCCGCTAAGGACCAAAGAGGATGTTGAGGCTCTTTGGAGTGCCCTCAAGCATGGCTTCATCGACTCTTTAGCCTCAGACCATGCGCCCCATACGGTGGAAGAAAAGGAATCTGGATCGGTCTGGGACGCAAGGCCTGGCATACCTGGACTTGAGACAATGCTGCCCTTGCTGCTCACGCAGGTAAACGAGGCTCGCCTAACCATATCGGATCTGGTTAGAGCAACCTCGGAGATGCCGGCAAAGATCCTTCATCTAAGGGATCGAGGGAGTGTGATTGAAGGGTGCTGTGCGGACTTGGTTGTGGTGGATATGCGCCGAGAATACGAGATTGACTCATCAAAATTCTACTCGAAGGCTAGATTTTCCCCATTTGATGGCTGGAGAGTCAAGGGAAAACCGGTAAAGACCTTTGTGAACGGGCAGTTAGTTATGGACGAAGGAGAGATCGTCGCAAAGCCTGGAACGGGTCAGATTGTCCGGTGGTAAGGTGTAGCGCCTCATTTATAGCTAGGTGATACAGATGACATAAAAGGGTTAGAAAGTATTTTTTTCGTATCGTGGGATTATTATAATTTACTTAAGAGTCTTTTATGAGTGTAAAGATTACTCATAAGTTCTCTCAATAAACATAACTTAAGAAGAGAGGGAAAACAGTATAAATTTGTCTCTACAGCTATATTTGGTGGTGGAGTTTGAAGTTCATAACTGACTGCATGCTTGGGAAGCTTACTCGATGGCTTCGCATGCTTGGTCAAGATGTCAAATATTCCAGCTCCCTCAACGATAAGCAGCTGATTGAGGTCGCAAAGAGAGAGAGCCGTTTTCTGCTGACCCGCGACCTCGAGCTCTATCAACAAACCTCGATGCAGGAGGTGGACTCGTTCTTGGTTGAGGGAAAGACGGAAGCTGAAAAGCTTGCTGGCTTGGCGAAGAAATTTAACCTCAGGCTTGAAATCGACGTTACGGTTTCACGTTGTCCTAAGTGCAACACAAGAATCAGGCCTATCCCAAAGGAGGAGGTCACCAGCAGGGTTCTAAAGGCAACCTTTTCCAATTATGACGAGTTTTGGGAGTGCTCCAGCTGTGGGCAAATATACTGGCAGGGGGCTCACTGGAAGCGAATCGAGAGGACTTTGGGTAAGGCTAGAGAGTTGGTATCTGGGTCGTAGACTCAGTATTTCGTACCTGTCCTCAAATGTGATAATTTTTATTAACGTAAAGAAGAGGTAACTTAGCTGAAGAAAAAAGAGTAGAATCTAAGGCTTAGTCACGGAGAAGCCATTTAAGAGGGATGTCCTGATAGGCTCCGTCGGGTAACGTTCTTCGGATGGTCATGGGGAGTATTCCGCTTTCGAGCTCTTGGAGAGCGATGTCAATGGGGTTTGAAAGTGCATCCGAGGGCTGGATAAGGATGGGAGCTCCCATGGAGATCTGGAGAGACCTCGCCCCTACTATTCTAGCCTTTTCAAATCTAGTAAGTTTAGGAGGGCCAACCCAGATTTCATTTTCTTGGCTCGTTTCCTAAAACTCCCTCATCTCACACATCTCTAATAAGGTGGAGGCCCACCTCCGTAGGGAGGCATGCCTCCTGGTGGTGTTGGCGGAGCCTTCATTCTGCCCGCCGCAATGATGTCGTCAATCTTTAGAATCATAGATGATGCCTCGGTAGCGGACTTGATGATCTGCTTCTTAACAGCGAGCGGTTCAAAGACGCCTATCTCCTTCATATCCTTCACCTTTCCTTCATGAACCTCAATGCCTGACCAAACCTCTCCCTTCTCGTGTCGAGCTCTAAGCTCAGATATGACATCGATTGGGTCGAGGCCCGCGTTCTCGGCTAGGGTGGTGGGCACAGCCTCAAGGGCCTCCGCGAATTGCTGTACTGCCAGTTGCTCCCTACCAGGAAGGGTGCCCGCATATTCCTTAAGCACTCTCGCAACTTCCATTTCCGGGGCACCGCCACCAGCTAAAATCTTGGGTTCCTCCACCACATCGCGCGCGACGCATATCGCATCATGTAGTGATCGTTCTGCTTCATCGACAATTCTTTCAGTTCCCCCGCGTATTAGTATGGCGACGGAGCGCGGGTTCTTGCAACCCTCGATGAAGGTCATCTTGTCATCTCCAATTTTCCGCTGTTCCACGAGCTCAGCGTAGCCAAGATCCGCTTCGGTCATGTCCTCCAGGTTTGTAACAATTTTTCCTCCAGTTGCTTTTGAAAGCTTTTCTATATCTGATTTCTTAACCCGTCGCACCGCAAAGATCTTATTCCGAGCAAGGAAATGCTGAACCATGTCGTCGATACCCTTTTGGCAAAGGACAACACTGGCACCTTTCGCGGTGATTTTTTCAACCATTTCTTTCAACATGTTTTCTTCCTGTTGTAGGAAAGCGTCCATCTGTTCCGGGTTTTCAATGTTTATTTTCGCGTCAAACTCGGTTTTTTCAATCTCTAAGGCTGTGTCAAGTAAAGCGATCTTCGCCTTTTCCACGCTTTTTGGCATTCCTGGGTGCACTACTTCCTTGTCGAGGACGATGCCTTCGATGAGTTTTGTGTCTGTTAGGGATTCGCCAGGTTTTTTTTCAACCAAGATATCGTCCAAGTCCACCTTGTATTGGTCTCCAACCTGGGCGACATGTAACACCGCTGAAGCCGCTATATCTGCAAGGTACCCCCGGTTCTCAGCCACCAGTTTGCTAGCCATAGAAGTCATGGCAACTTTCTTCAGGATAGCCTGATCCTCAGGCTTCACTGGAATGGCGATCTTTTCAAGCGTCTCAAGAGCTTTGTCCGCTGCCTTTCTATATCCATCAATTATCACGGTCGGATGGACATTTTTGTTGATCAGGTCTTCAGCTTTTCCCAATAGCTCGCCAGCCACGATTACTGAAGTTGTCGTTCCATCACCAACCTCATCATCCTGAGTTTTGGCAACCTCAACCATCATCTTAGCAGCTGGATGTTGAATATCCATTTCGTCGAGAATTGTACGGCCGTCGCTAGTGATAGTTACGTCGCCGAAGCTGTCTACCAGCATCTTGTCCATACCTTTTGGGCCGAGGGCGCTTTTCACAGCCTCAGCCACTATTTGGGCAGCCATGACATTGGCGTGTTGTGCTCCCCTTCCCTTCTCCCTTGTTGATCCCTCTTTCAGAATAAGGAGAGGTGTTCCGGCAAGTTGAGGAGTTGCAGACATTTTAACAACGCATCTCCATTCTTCTTCAACACCAAATTTTTAGTTTATTTAAAACAGATGAATGAATTATAAACTTTACTGAACGATAAATTGTCTATAAAAAAACATAACCTGACAGTTATGGAGATCTATTCTTCAGCTGTAAAAGAAGAAACATTGGCTCAGTATAGAATATTCACTGTCAGGAAGCTTCCATCCGCAGACTTCGAGAAGGACCTGGAATGGATATGGAGAAGCTTCGCCTTCATGGAGCCTATAGACAAAAAACAGCTTACAAGACCTTCAGAGCCATCGTTGAAACTACAAAAACCAATGAAGGTTTATCGAGCGATGAACTGGCCGAGAAACTCGCTTTGAGTAGGGGAATCATGGTTCACCACTTGAACAAAATGATAAAAAGCGACTTAGTGATACGCCACGAATCCAAGAACTCATGCAAATTGGAAAGGGTTTTTGATCTATTCGAGTTTTATTGGTTCTCCACGAGGCTTCTTTTCCTTCTTGATTTTGGGGATTGTGACCTCTAGCACTCCGTTCTTGTATGACGTTTTGGCTTTTTTAGGATCAATCTTCGCTGGCATTTCAACTTCTTTGAAATATCTACAATTTGGGGTGTCAACTGAGATTGTTAAGGCATCTTCTGTTCCGTGTAGCTTGATGTCTTCTTTTTCAACCCCGGGCAATTCGGCTACGACTTTAATTTCACCGTCAGTGTTGATGACATCTACAAGAGGCTCACGTTCTTCCTTTATGGCAATGCTGGGTCGGGTAAAGCCGAAGGCTTCAGGTTTACGTGAAGGCTTTACATTGCCGAACTCCCTTATCTTTGGCTTTCCATCCGGGCCAACGGTCATGCTGTAACCGTATACGAAAGGCCCCCACTCATGCATAGTTGAGCCGTCTGGAAGTTTGCGTTCACGAACCAGATCTTTTGGAACACGGGTTTTAAACTCTCTAAACTCTCTTTCCATCATCTCTTCCATGTCCCTCATTATCTCTTCTATGTCTCCAAAGAACCAGCTTCTAAAGAACGGAGTACGCCTCATTATTCGTCTAAACCATTCTGGAATATCATCCCAAGCCATAAACTTTCACCTCACCAATCTAGTAGAGACTAAAGTCTATTAAAAACTGTCGATTACATATATTTTTCTGGGTTCACACAAAAACCAGCGGGTTAGACACAGTTTCGAATCAACTTCTGGCACCAAAAAAACGGGGTTATTAACGTGTATATGAACTCATCTCCCGCACTTCCAATTTGTATGACCCAAAAAAATAATGAAACTTGAACCGAAAAGGCGCGCGCTGCCAGATACATATTATATGATTAGACCGTCAGACGCATGTAAAACTAATCCTAACCCTCAAATAATCCAAAATAGGAAAAGAAAAGCCAATCTAGCTAACAAACATCTGCTGTCCTTTTAACTGGAGAATAGACAAACACTGGTTAAGTCCAGATTATATTCTTTGGAAAGATAGAACACCTGAGCCCACGAAAGCTGTATTCTCTTAGAACTAAGGTTTCAATCAACAGAATTAAAACCTTCCAATCCTCTCACCAAGGTACTACTACGAGAAGAAAGCGTTTAAGTAAACAAATCCTGCTGAAAATAAATCCTAGGGAGCAAAACTTAAAAAGAGGGGCTAAGGTTTTATGCTTGGGTAAAGATCGTCTTAAAGCGATAAATTGAGATTACCCACATTATAGCGGGGTGGGGTAGCCAGGTTAACCCATTGGGCTCATAAACGCACTATTGAGAGACCCAAGGATCGGTTGTTCAAATCAACCCCCCGCTACCAAAATAACCATAATTTAATATTATTTTAACAAAATAGCCACATTCTGGCCAGATTTTATCGATAGCGCGCTGCCTTGTCCCTAAATTATGTGTTGAAGTAGGTTGGTGAGGTTGCTTTGTCTGGTCTGTCCAGTTTTTCTGCGGCTTCTCTGTTCAGGGTGAGGGCGAGTAGGCTGTAGCGGATGTATACCCCTACGTTCTTCAACCCTCGGACCTTGTTAACGGTCATGTTGTACTGGGTTTTTAGGAAGCTGAACACGGTTTCCACCGCCGGTCTCTTGCGATATTCACGCCGTTGACGTTCTGGGCCGTGGCTTCGAAACCACTTGTCCACCCTTAGGAGGCCTTTCACTCCTGGTTTCTGGTTGGCTGGGAATGGTATGACCGTTTCCGCGGTCTCCCTCAGTTTTTGAGAGCTGTACTGGCTGTCCGCGATAACCCGCCTCAGCTTGGCTCCCGCCTTCTTGAGGATGCGCTTAGTCTTCTCTAGCAGGGTGGTTGAATACCTCTTCTCGTTGTGATTTGCTGGAGCCACCCGGTGAGCTAGGGGCAGTTTTCTCTCCCAGTCCACGGACAGGTGAAGCTTATATCCTAATTGGTAGCTTCTACCCGTCCTTCCCACCATGGCATCTCTATCTGAGTAGCCTAACCTGTTGTTCGAGGGGTGTCTCCTGCTCCAAGCCTTGATGAAGGAGGCGTCGAAAACCGCATCCACCCCCTCTGCTCCACCCTTCTTCAGGAGGGTAACCACCTTATCTTCGATGATCTGGTTCAGCTTCTCAGCTCCCACTCTTCTGGTGAACCGGCTGAGAACGGATCTTGGATATCCCCCTTCGCCCCTCTTGATCAAACACAGCCTACGCAACCGGCGATTCACGTTCAACAGCCTGACCAACGCCCTAAGGCTAGGGACACCTTTCATGCGCATGACGATGAAGGCCCGGAAAACGCCAAGGGGACTCCTGGGTGGCCTACCCGGACCATGGGTGTGAAAACAAGATTTCACCAGTCTTTCAGCAAAGGACAAGTCTATCTTTGCAAAGAATGTTTCCAGGGTCTCGTATTCATCCTGTCCTGCCAACGATTCACCCCCTGTGACCGGACAAAGAGCCACAAATACGACACCCCCTCCTCAAAAATAAACAAAACCCACACAAGCACACGAATTTAGGGACAACGCAGCGCGC